>Ga0335083_10010213_pt1 | contig 11357 bp, 7 predicted proteins | sample Lox_Sample_42_FD_206716 | JGI IMG/M metagenome (GOLD analysis project Ga0335083, IMG submission 206716) | Soil microbial communities from Loxahatchee National Wildlife Refuge, Florida, United States - Lox_Sample_4.2 | ecosystem: Environmental > Terrestrial > Soil > Wetlands | place: USA: Florida... | reverse complement strand
CTGGAAATCTTCGACAGGTCTTCATTCATCAAGACAACAGAGGGAGAGATGGTGCCCCACTCATTGGGGCTGCCAATGGCGATACTGGCGTCGGCGGAGGCCATGGCGGGCGAGTCGTCAATGGGGTGGCCGACCATGGCGACAGTCGCGCCGCGGTGGCGGAGACTCTTGACCAAGTCAGCCTTATCGCAGGGAAGCAGATCGGAGCGGAAACTTTCAGCGCCGAGCTGGCGGGCGATGGATTCCGTGGTGGCCGGAGAATCGCCAGAAAGCAAGTGAACGCGGATCGCACGGCGCTTGAGTTCGGCAATGAGCCCGGAGGCATGCTGGCGGAGTTTGTCGCCAAAAGCCAGGCAACCACGCAAAACGCCATCCCAGCCGAAAAAGACGACGGTCCGGCCTTCCGACTCCCAGCGACGGGCGACCAGTTCGGTGCGCGTATCGACGAAGATGCAAAGGCCCTCAACGAGGCGCCGGCCGCCGACGAACATGCTTCGGCCATCGACGATTCCGGTGACGCCAAGCCCCTTGTGGACCTCGGTGCAACTGGCTTCTGAAAGCGGAATGCCACGTTCGCACGCGAAATTGACGAGCGCGAGACCGAGTGGATGCGCGGAACTCTGTACGGTTGAGCCGAGGAGCTCGAAGGTCTGCTCGTAAGAGGGACCGGCCATGGCAAACGGAAAGTCCGACGGCAGAGGATCGGCGTCAGGGTTCGCGGCATTGGCCTGCATCCAAGCGGGGAAAGAACAAAGGTCGGGCACAAGCTCGCAACCGAGTAGTTCGAAATTGCCTTCGGTGATGGTGCCGGTCTTGTCGAGAATCATGTGATTAACGCGTTCGAGGGTTTCCAGGACTTTGGCGTCGCGGATGAGAATGCCTTCACGGGAAGCGGCCCAAAGCGCGGCGTTCACAACGGGACGAGTGGCCAAGCGGAACGCGAGCGGATACGCGACGAGAGCGATGGCCACGCCACGAAGGATGGAATCCTCGAAGGCACCAAGGCCGCTGGACCAAAAGAGGAGAAAAACACCCAAGGCCGCGAGAAGCAGGACAGGGAAAGCGAGCCGATTCATGTAGTCGACCCAGGTGTCGAGGGTGAGGCGGCTGGCGAAAGCGTGTTCCAGCGTGGAGATGGAACGACTCAAAGTGGATTCGCAAGAAACGTGAGTGGCGCGAACGCGAAGAGTATCTTCGAGATTCACGGTGCCGGCGGTGACCGCTTCGCCAGGCTCCTTCGTCTGGGGGGACGGGTCGCCCGTCCAGAGGGACTCGTCGACGAGAGACGTGCCTTCTTCAACGATGCCGTCCGTCGGGAAGCGCTCCCCAGCACGAACGACGAAGGCGCAGCCAAGTCCGAGCGAGTCGATATTTTTGAAGGACTCGCGGCCGTCCTCCGAGAGGCGGAAAGTGGCGGGGAGGAGCGACTTGAGAGAGGCAAGTTTGCGCGCGGTGCGAGTCGTGGACCGGTGCTCGATCATCGCCGCAAGCGAGAGAAAAGCAGCGACGAGGAGCAAGAGAGCGAGGCCGGAAAAAACAGAGGCTCTGGAAAAGAGCGGAATGGTGGCCAGTAGGTTCAACAAGTGTGTCACCCGTGCTTCGGATTATGAGAATCGAAACCAAACGAAAACACGCGAACAGACAACAGAACCAAACTCAGGCGCGATCACGAGACTGCCACGGACTTGGAGGCTTCCGAGGAAGCCCTTCCCTGCTCCGCGAGGCGACGCGAAGTCTCGTCGGCCAACTGGGCGATGGAAACGCCGCCCAGGACTTCGGTGAGCGCTTTCTGGGCGCGTTCCCAAGTGGGATTGACGCCGCACCAGTCCTTGCGCGCACAATGCCCGGCCTCGCCAATGCAGTGATTCAACTGGGTGGGGCCTTCGATGGCCTCGACCACGTCGAGCAGAGAAACCTCGGCGGGCGGGCGATTCAGGAGAAACCCACCGCCACTACCCCGCTGCGAAACCAGCATGCCCTGATGAACCAAACGCTGGAGGATCTTGGAGAGGAAGCTCTCCTGGACCCCGGTGGCAGTGGCCAATTCATTCAATGGGTATTTATGTCCGTGAGGCGCGGAGGCCAGGTGGACCATAACGCGAACGGCGTAATCGGAAGCTCTGGTTATTTGCATAAGTGAACCGGACAAAAGTTATCTGCAACGTCCACTAATGAAAGCGCGAAGCGATGCAAATGAGCAGTGATAAACGTCACGTGGAAAGCAAAACTTTCCAGGTAGGAGTACTGGAACTGGCTCGCATGGTACTCGTAGACCATCGGACATTGAAGAATAAGGACGGGAGGAGCGCGACTTCTTTCCGGGAACGGGGTTGGGCATGGGCAACCGCCGAGCAGTGTCCTCAACTCGCCTGGGTGTCTCTCGGCGCGGAGCAGAGGCCAACTCTCGCCTGGCCGCTGATTCGAAACAACAATCTGGAGGTTTGACATGAAACGACTCATCGCAGTCTTGGTGTGTGCGGTGACCGGACTGGTGTGTGCAGGAGCGATTCACGCGCAGGATCTGCTCGTGCCCGCCGGAACGTTACTGCAATGCACTCTGGACGAGCCGAACTTTTCTTCGGCGACAGCAGCGGTAGGCGACCCGGTAGTGTGTCACTTGAAGTCGATGCAGGAGTTCGGGAGGCAGGTGTTCCCTCGGGGAAGCATGTTGGGCGGGCATCTGGAGGCGGACAAGGAGCCCGGGCACTTTGTGGGTAAGGGCTACCTGAAGATCACATTTGACCGGGTGATTCTGCCGTCGGGCGACATGCCGGTACCAGCGAAAGTGATCCAGGCACGCGGATACAAAGTGGATAAGCAGGGAGCAATCGATGGAAAGGGTCACGCGACACGGGACGTGGTGGAGTGGATGATTCCGCCACTATGGCCGTGGAAGGTGATCAGCCTGCCGTTCCGCGGACCGCGGCCGACGCTGAAGGGCGAAGAACCATTGGAGTTGCGATTGATGGACGACATCGTGATTGCGCAGTCCGCGCATCCGGACCGGCCACCTTACGCGTCGTCGTTCCACCCGAGCGCGGCGAATACATCGCAGCAGCCTGCTGGCTCGATGCAATTGCTGGCGGACCGGCACAGGCCGGAAGGAGCGGCGGCGGCTTCGGCCCCGGCTCCAGCGGCGCAGCAGGCATCGGAGCGATTCACGATCCTGGTGCTCAAGTCGAATGAGGAGATCGAGGTGACGAAGTACAAGAGAGACGGCGACCTGCTGATGTTCCAAGACTCCCAGGGGCGGAAGGGATCGGTAGCCATGGGTGATGTGGACTGGCGGAGAACGTCAGAGATAACGAACGAGGTAAGGTCGGTGGATACGCGGGCGGCGTCGCTGGCGACCAACTGATCGGGAATCACGGAGCGAAGCGCTGAGTGGTTGACCAACCTGTTGCGCGCGGCAACGGGATGCTCGGGGTGTAGGCGAAGAATTGAAGGAAAGAAGCAACGACGGAATCGGTAGCTAGGCTTGCGGCGTCTACGCCGAGGCTGTGCTGTCTGGATGGCGCTAGGAAGAGCGGGAGTAAAAATTGGCGATGGAGTGGACGACGAGGTCCTGGTTGTCATCGGTCAGTTCAGGATAGACGGGCAGCGAGAGAGCTTCCTGACTGGCTCGTTCGGCGATGGGAAACTGTCTCGCACGATAGCCGAGGTGGGTAAAAGCCTCTTGCAGGTGAAGGCAGAGCGGGTAGTAGATTTCGGTGGGGATGCCCGCGAGACGCAGCGATTCCTTTAATTCATCGCGGCGGGTGGCGCGAAGGGTGAACTGGTTATAGACGTGATGATCGCGGGAGGGCGGAACCGGGGGCAGAGAGACGGATTTGGCAAGATTGTTGCGCTCGAAAAGCTGGCGATAGCGAGAGGCTCGATTCTCACGTCCTTTTTCCCAGTGATCCAAATGGTGCAGTTTCACGCGCAGGACAGCAGCCTGAAGCGCGTCGAGGCGGCTGTTGGTGCCCAGAATTTCATGGAAATATTTCGTCCTGCTGCCGTGCATGCGGAGCATGCGAAGGCGTTCGGCGTGGGCCGCATCGTTGGTGGTGATAACGCCGCCATCGCCGGCGCCACCAAGATTCTTTGAGGGAAAGAAACTGAAGCAGCCAAAGTCGCCGAGCGTGCCGACGAAGCGGTCGCCATAACGAGCCCCAATGGCCTGAGCTGCATCTTCCACGACGAGCAACTTGTGAGACCGGGCAACATCGAGGATGGGATCCATATCGGCGGGCAAGCCGAAAAGGTGGACGGGCATGATCGCGCGCGTTTGCGGAGTGATGGCCGCGGAGATTTTTTGTGGATCGATGTTAAAGGTGACGGGATCGATATCGACGAAGACGGGCTTGGCACCCACCCACGCGATGGAGCCGGCCGTTGCGATAAAACTGAACGGCGTGGTGATGACTTCGTGGCCGGGGCCGAGACCGGCAGCCATCAAGGCGAGGATGAGAGCGTCGGTGCCGGAAGCGCAGCTGACGGCGAATTTAGCGCCGAGTTTGGCGGCGATTTCCTGCTCGAGGTGATCGACTTCCGGACCGAGGATGAAATACTGCGACTCCATGACGCGGGTGACCGCAGCCATCACTTCGTCGCGAATAGGAGCGAACTGGGCACGAAGGTCGAGGAAATCGAAGAGAGGCTTCACGGGAGCGGGTTGTTGCTTGTCGACAGCGGTTTGAGTCATGAGTCGTCCGGTCGCAAGGAAAGGTCGTAGTTCCCTTCTATTGTAAGCCGGGAGGCGAGATTTCCGAGGAGAATCGGCGGTGACACAGGCGTCCATATTGATCGGGAGATCAGCGATAACAGGCTATACTGCGGCGGCATCGAAGGGAGACGGTTCACCGAGAATGAAGAGCAACGCAGGAAGCGAAAGCAGATTTTCCGCGGTTGAGCAAAGGCTGCGCATTCTGCTTGCAGGTGCGATCGGAAACGTCCTGGAGTGGTACGACTTCGGGCTGTATGGCCTGCTGGCGCCAGTGCTGGCTTCCCTGTTTTTTCCCGGCGAAGACCGGATCGCGGCACTGCTGGGGGTGTACGGGGGATTTGCCGTGGGCTTCGTGATGCGGCCCGTGGGCGCGTATGTGCTGGGCCATTTGGCGGATCGCGTAGGACGGCGATTCGTTCTGGTGCTGTCTGTACTGCTGATGGGATTGTCGACGATCGCAGTGGGAATGCTGCCAACGTATCGGATAGTGGGAGTCTGGGCGCCGGTGCTGCTCATTCTGGTGCGAATGGTGCAGGGATTCTCGGTAGGCGGGGAGTTCGTGGATTCGGTGACGTATCTGGTGGAGTCGGCACCAGCCAACCGGCGAGGAGTAATGGGGAGTGTGGCGAATCTGGGCTCGACCGGAGGGATGCTGCTGGCAGCGGGAGTAGCGGCGATCGTGACGAGCCTTGTTGCACCCGACGTCCTGAGTGCTTGGGTTTGGCGCGTACCGTTCCTGTTTGGAGGTGTGATCGCATCCGCGGCATATCTGTTGCGAAGACATCTGCCGGCGACGGCGGAAGAGCTTGAAGAGCGCGAGCGACCCAAGAAGGAAGCGCCATTGCGCATGGCGATCCGGAAGCAACCCGGCATTCTGCTGGCGACATTGTTCTTCACCTCGGGCTACGGGATTGTGAACTATTTGACGATGGTGCTGTTGCCGACGTATGCGCAGGAATTCGGGCGGGTCGGCGAAGGGACGGCGTTACGGATCAATGCGATCGGACAAGCGTTGGCTCTCTTCGTTGTACCGCTTTCGGGGTGGTTGTCGGACCACGCGTGGAGAAGAAGGACGGCGTTGGCGGTGGCCTTTGGAGCCGAGGCATTAATCGCATGGAAAGCGTTCGGGCTGGTGGCAAATCACGGCGAAGCGGGGTTGTGGCTGGCGCAACTGGCGTTCGCGTTCTTGCTGGCCATGGTCATGGGCTGCGCGCCAGCAATGCTCTCCGAACAATTCGAGAGTGAATACAGAGTGAGCGCGCACGCAGTGGCGTTCAACATCGGCATCGGAATTATGGGAGGGACGGCGCCGATGGTGGCCATGGCGCTGATTCGAAAGACATCCAGCGTGATGGCGCCGGCGGTATACCTGATGTTTGCGGCACTGATGGCGACGGTCAGTGCGCTGATGCTGAAGGATCACAGCCGGAAGGCGATTGAGTAGGTGGCTACAGACGGAACGCATGCGCGCCCTTTGGGGGCTTCGCGAAAGGCTGCTGAAAACGCACCTCAGGATGGCAGCGTTGCTTTTCGAACAGAGTTAGTCGATGAAGTCGAGGGTCATGCCTTCATGGCGGTAGAGGAAGCCGACGAACCTGCCATAGTCGGGTGAGGTGACATTGCTGTAGACGGTGCTGAAGTTGCCGTGGTTGGTGACATTGATGGAGTAGGCACCGAGACGGAAGTGATGGCTCTTGCCGTTCTTGCCCTTCCAGAACGGAATGCGGAAGGTGCGATAAGCCTTGAGATCAAGCGAGAAGAAGGTTGGGAAGCGCTGGCCGTTTGGCGTGCCGACGTATTGCTGGGTGACATCGATGGGCGACCAGGGAAATCCGGTGTGAACGTCGACGAGCGGGCTGAAGGTGATCTTCCACGGAAAAGAGAGAATGCCCCAGGCGATGAAGCGATTGGGAATATCGGAGCCTAAGATGCCGTAGGCGTCGGGACGGAAGACCGGCGCGGCAAACGGGATCATGACATTGGAAAGGTTGTTCAAATCGCCGCGCGCCTTGCTCCAGATATAAGAAGCTTTGATCTGATCCGATTCGCGGAAGGTGTAATGAGCGGAGGCCTCGAATTCTTCGTAGCGGGACGAGCCCGTATTGGTCAAGCCCATGAAGGATTCAGCGGCAGGAACCTCGGCAGTGAACGGCTGGACCACGAAGAGATATGTGGTGTGACTGTTGAGATAGCTCAAATCGAGCTGGAGATTCTTGCGGAGTTCGCGAACGGCACCCAGGTTCCAGGTTATGTTGCGAGGAGTAGTGTCCGGCTGATTCGGTAGAACCGGCGAGGTCAGCGGATTCAGGCCGGCGGTATAAGCGTTGGTGTAGGTGATCGGAAGGCCGACTTGCGTACCGGTGGCGTCGAACTGCGTGATGGTGCGAGCGGGATTGGCTGCCCAATCGGCGGCGAGTAGCGGAAGAACACCATAAAAAATGCCAGCGCCCGCGCGGAGAACAGTTTTTTCGTCCTTGCCGGGGGAATAAGCCAAGCCAACGCGGGGAGCCGCGCCAATGGGCCAGCCGGTGGTTTCGGAGCTGAGGCGAAGACCGAGGTCGGCGCTGATGTGCGAACCGATGAGCCAGTGATCCTGAAAAAACTCGGCGAAGATACTGTCGGAAGGCGTTATGGCGGGTACGGAACTGAAATTGACAGTCTGGGCGAGCGTGTTATCGCCGCGCAGGATTTGAATCGGATGAGACTCGGTGGTGCCGAAGTAACTCCGCCAGTCGATATCGACGCCGGCGCGAATTTCGTGAGAACCCAGCCACTGCTTCTTGGGAAATTCGTAGGTGGAGAGGAGCTGAAACTCCTTGCCGCGGCGCGACCAGGTGTTGAAGGAGTTTCCGCCATAGCCCTGCGGAGTGATGAGCATGTCCTCGGGGCCGTAGCCGTGGGCGTTGCTGTCAAATCGGGTGTACTGGCCGATGGTGGAGAGGACGGCATGGGAAGCGAACTCGTAGCGATCGGCGAGAGCGATGGCCACACCGCTCTGATTCAAGCTGTTGGAAGCGGGCTGGGGAATGAGGGCACTGATATCGATGTGATCGGTGCGGAGGGGAAAGGCGTTCGCGGTGAAGGTTAAAAGGTGATGATCGCTGAGGATGGCCTCAACGGTGGTGTAGGAGTTAAAGCCCTGTTTCTTGCTGATGTCGTCGGGCCAAGGCAGGCCTTCGACGGTGGTCTTCTTCATCTGGTACTGAAAAACCTCGGAGACGAGCAGCTTGTGAGCAATTAGAGGGAAATCGAAGGAGACGGCGGGATTGGCGCCGCCGAGACCGGACATGTGGCCGTTTTTCCCGAGGACGGTGATGCCGAGCTTGGTGATGTTGAAGTCAAAATTGTCGGCAGGCGACTTGGTGGCAATAGTGGTCAAGCCGCCGGAAAAACTGCCGAGGCTGGCGTCGTAGGGAGTTTTGTACACGGCGAAGGATTCGACGGCGTCCGTGGGGACGGTAATACCGAAGCTGCCGGTAACAGGATCCGTGTTGCGCGTGGAATTGATGATGAGAAGGCTCTGGTTTTCGTCGGAGCCTTTGAAGACAAGCTTGCTGTCGAGAGTGCGAACCACGCCCGGCGTAACAGGGATAACCTCTTTTACTTGCTCCTGCTGGGTGGGGAGGGTAACCAATTGAGTGTTGGTGACGACGGAAACCGGAGCGATGGAACTTTCGGTGGAGATGACGGTGGGCACACCGGTGACCTGGACAGTTTCGGCGTGGGTTTCCACTTCCAACTCGAAATTCTGAACGGTGGGCTCACCAGATTTGAGTGTGATCTGACTCTGCGTTTTCTTGAATCCTACGGCTTCCACGAAGATGGTGTAGGTGGCCGCGTCGAGGTGAGGAAACTCGTAAGCGCCGTTCTCGTCGGTTTCGGCGGTGACGGGGTTGCCGTTCGGCTGCTTGGCGAGCTTCACGGTGACGCCGATGAGGGTGTCGCCATTGACGGCGCTAATGGTTCCTTTCAAAGAAGCGGCGGGTGGGGGAGGCGTGGATTTCGTGGTCTTCTGCGCACGAAGGGCGACCGGCAGGAGGAGGAAGCAAAGCAGACCGGCGAGGAGAAGAAGTTGGCGGCCGAGAAGTGGAGATGCAGCGAAACGCACGCGCAGAAGGAACGTAGAAGGCCGTTGATTCGGGGACCGATTCATCAATTGGGCTCAGAAATACAGAATAAGCCTAGTGCGGCGAGAGCATGCTACCGACATGGCTCAGCGGTACCTAATAGGATACCTTAGGCGGCGCCAAGGTTGGGTGCGGCGGAGGAAGTATTTACGGTTGCGTTGCAACTTATGGAACAGGCGACGGTATCTTTCTTTCGCCTAGACCATTTGCGCGGGCTGTCCGGTGGACGAGAGGACGCCGGTCCAAAGCGTTCCATGCGGGTCGATCTTCTTGCGCTCAGAAACCGCGAGCGAAATGGGAACGTGGGTGAACTGGTGGTTCCAGAAGCCGACGACCATGTTGGTGCGGCCGCTCATTCCAGCATGAACAGCGTGCTGGCCCAGGAGGAGACAGAAGGCGGAATCGTGCGCGTTGGCGGGGACACTGCGAATGATGTAGCTCGGGTCGATGTATTTCAGGCTGATGGGGAAACTGACTTCCTTGAAATGCCGGTTGATGGCATCGCGCAGAAAGAGTCCAATATCGCCATATTTCACGTTGCCGGAGGCATCCCTGGCGCCAGTTGTGGCCATCAAGTCCTGGCCCGCGCCTTCCGCGACGACGATGACGACGTGGCTGCGACGCTCCAGGCGTTTTTTCAGTTCGGCCAGAAATCGCTCGAGGGCGAACGGAACTTCCGGAACGAGGCAGAAGTTGGCCTGGCTGTCCACGAGGACGGAGAAGGCGGCGACGAAACCGGAGTCGCGACCCATGAGTTTGACGAGACCAATGCCGTTTCGCGCAGCTTCCGCTTCGGTGTTGGCGGCATAGATTGCGCGGCGCGCTTCTCCGATGGCGGTTTCGAAGCCGAAGGTCTTCTGGACAAAGGAGACATCGTTATCGATGGTCTTCGGAATGCCAATCACGCTCAGCGGCACGCCTCGCTGGGAAGAGGCCTGCGCGATTTTTTGCGCGCCACGCAGTGTGCCATCGCCGCCGACGGTAAACAGGATGCTTACTTTTCGATCCACCAGGTTCTGCACCATTTCGCCGGGATCCTGCGGACCGCGCGAAGAACCGAGCAGGCTCCCGCCCGCCTCGTGAATCCGGCTGACGTTTTCGGGGGTGAGGCGCAAGGGTTCGTGGCCAACGCGGGCGACAAGACCTTCGTAGCCGAATTGGAAGCCCAGGATGTTTCGAACGCCATACTGATGGTGAAGGTTCAACACCACAGAGCGAATCACATCATTGAGCCCCGGGCAGAGGCCGCCGCAGGTGACGATGCCACAGGTGATCTGCGAAGGATCGAAGTAGAGCTTTTGTCTTGGCCCACCCGCCTCCATCGCGGGGGGAATCTGCCCTGCGGCCAGAATTGGGCGGATTTCTTCAAGCCGCGAATGGTAAAGAACACGCTCGTCGTCTCTTGTGAAGCGGACTTCGGTGAGAGGAGAGGGGATACGGCATTCTCCGAGCTGGTCAATCGTGAAATCGAGTTGGATGTCGGACAACGGCGCCCTCCTGGAAACGGCCCAGCAGTCCGGATATCGCGCCGGAAAAAGCAGGGCAGCCGAGTCGCCGGAGTCGCGCCAGAACCGAGACACGCCAGCGCGCCGCTGGGGAAATGAAAGAGTGAGCAAGCGGGCGCGAGCCGACTACTGGGAAAATCCCTAGTTCGCCACAACGACGGAGAGACCTGGGGATGATTCGCGAACGATCCTGCTCGTTGCGTACAGTGTATCTCAGGAAGCATTTTTGCGCGGCAGTTTCCCGGGGAACCCGAGCCAGCAACCGGTAGAAACAGAATTGCGGGACACGAGCGTTTGACGTAACTTGAAGCGACCTGTACTTTGACTCCAGCAATCACGCTCATCCGGCCAACGAACTCCAAAATCGATACCATAGTCGAGCAGGAGGATTCCAAGTGACCGCCCAGAACGGTGTACCGGATCAAACCCGAATCAATCTGGCACTCGAAGCTTCCATCCGCATTGGCTTAGCGATCCTGCTGGCGATGGCGTGTTTGTTAATGTTGCGCCCGTTCGCCGCCCTGCTGGTATGGGGCATTATCATCGCGGTTTCGGCGTATCCAAGTTTCCGGCGATTAGAGGCAAGGCTTGCCGGCCGAGGCGTTTTGGCAGCAGTGCTCTTCGCAGCGGTATTGATGGCGTTGCTGGTCGTGCCGGTCTTATTGCTGGCGGGGACTCTTGTCGAAGGCATGCAAACGCTCGCAGCCCGCTTCAAGGACGGAACGCTACTGATTCCGCCGCCGCCCGCCGGTGTTGAGCATTGGCCGATCATCGGCGCTCCCGTGAATCGTGTATGGGATTTAGCATCCAGAGACCTGGGAGGCGCGCTTCAGAGTCTGGCACCGCAGATCAAAACGATTATCCCCTCTGTGTTCACGGCGTCTGCCGGAATCGGGTTCACCGTTTTGCAATTCGCGCTTTCCATCGTGGTGGCGGGGGCTATTCTGGCAAACGGCGATGCTGCCTACGAATTAGCGCGCTCGCTGGCCAGACGTCTTTTTGGAAAAAAGGGATCGG
>Ga0335083_10010212_pt1 | contig 11358 bp, 13 predicted proteins | sample Lox_Sample_42_FD_206716 | JGI IMG/M metagenome (GOLD analysis project Ga0335083, IMG submission 206716) | Soil microbial communities from Loxahatchee National Wildlife Refuge, Florida, United States - Lox_Sample_4.2 | ecosystem: Environmental > Terrestrial > Soil > Wetlands | place: USA... | reverse complement strand
GATAGTCCGGGTTCGCGTACGTCAGGTTGCCGATCACCGTGCGGATCTTCGCGGCATACGGCCGCGCCAGCTTCATGCGGTCCTGGGCGCGGCGCATCTTGCTCGTCGCGACCATCTGCATGGCCTTGGTGATCTTCTGAGTGCTTTTGACACTCGCGATCTGGGTGCGGATTTCCTTGGTGCCGGCCATCGGTGTAGCTCTTAGTAGCTGCCCGTCTTGGCGAAGTTCTCGACGATCTTCTTCAGCGTATCCGCGTGCTTCTTCAGCACCGGCTCGGCGTTGATGGCGTCGAGGTCGGCCTTGTGGCTGGCCCTGGCGAAACCCTGCAGCGCCGCCTCGAAGGCCGTGACCTTGTTCACCGGCACCGCGTCCATGTAGCCCTCGTTCACCGCGTAGATGGTGAGCGCCATTTCCGCCACCGACATCGGCGCGTACTGCTTCTGCTTCATCACTTCGGTGGTGCGCTGGCCGCGTTCGAGCTGCCTGCGGGTGGCCTCGTCGAGGTCGGAGGCGAACTGCGAGAAGGCCGCCAGTTCGCGGTACTGCGCCAGCGCCAGGCGGATGCCGCCACCCAGCCGCTTGATGATGTCGGTCTGCGCGGCGCCACCGACGCGGCTCACCGAAATGCCGGCGTTCATCGCGGGCCGGATGCCGGCGTTGAACAGGTTCGACTCCAGGAAGATCTGGCCATCAGTGATCGAGATCACGTTGGTGGGCACGAACGCGGTCACGTCGCCGGCCTGGGTCTCGATGATGGGCAGGCCGGTCAGCGAACCGGTCTTGCCCGTCACGCGGCCCTTGGTGACCATCTCCACGTAGGCCTCGTTCACGCGCGCGCTGCGCTCGAGCAGGCGGCTGTGGAGATAAAACACGTCGCCGGGGAAGGCCTCGCGGCCCGGCGGGCGGCGCAGCAGCAGCGAGATCTGGCGGTAGGCCACGGCCTGCTTCGACAGGTCGTCATAGACGATCAGCGCATCCTCGCCGTTGTCCATGAAGTATTCGCCCATGGTCACGCCGGCATAGGCGCTGATGTACTGCAGCGCCGCGGGCGTGGCGGCCGAGGCCGTCACCACGATGGTGTGCTTCAGCGCGTCGTGCTCCTCGAGCTTGCGCACCACGTTGGCGATGGTCGAGGCCTTCTGGCCGATCGCCACGTACACGCATTTGATGCCCGAGCTCTTCTGGTTGATGATGCAGTCCACCGCCATCGCGGTCTTGCCGGTCTGGCGGTCGCCGATGATCAGCTCGCGCTGGCCACGGCCGATGGGCACCATCGAATCCACCGACTTGTAGCCGGTCTGCACCGGCTGCGCCACGCTCTTGCGGTAGATCACGCCCGGCGCCACGCGCTCGATGGGCGCGGTCTGCTTGGCGTTGATCGGGCCCCTGCCGTCCACCGGATTGCCCAGCGCGTCCACCACGCGGCCCAGCAGCTCCGGGCCCACGGGCACTTCCAGGATGCGGCCGGTGGTCTTCACCGTGTCGCCTTCCTTGATGGACTTGTACTCGCCGAGCACCACGGCGCCGACCGAATCCTGCTCCAGGTTCAGCGCGAGGCCGAAGACGTTGCCGGGGAACTCGAGCATCTCGCCGTAGCGCGCGTCGGCCAGGCCATGGATGCGCACCACGCCGTCGGCCACCGACATCACGCTGCCGACATTGCGCGCCTCGGTGGCGCCGCTGAAGTTCTGGATCCGCTGACCGATCAGGTCGCTGATTTCCGATGCCTTGATGGACATGTGCTGTACCTGTATTTGAAACTTAGGCGACGAGCTCGCGCGCCAGGCGCGCCAGGCGCGCCTTCACGGAACCGTCTATGGTGAGGTCGCCGGCGCGCACCACGGCGCCGCCGATGAGCGAGGGATCCACCGCCGCTTCGACGCGCACCTTGCGGCTGAAGCGCTTTTCCAGCGCGGCGGTGAGCTGCGCGCTTTCCGCCGGCGGCAGCGCCACGGCGGAAGTGATGTGCACGTCCACCACGCGCTCGGCCTCATCCTTCAGCTCGTTGAACAGCCGCGAGACCTCCGGCAGGAACGGCAGGCGCTTGTTCTCGGCCAGCAGCGCGATGAAGTTGCGGCCCTTGTCGTCGAGCCCGCCGGCCACGCCGCTAACCAGCTCCGCCAGCTGCGCGGCGGTCACGTTCGGGCTGCCGAACAGCGCGCGCACGCGCGCGTCGGACACGGTCGCCGCGGCGCGCGCCAGCGCGACGGACCAGGCGCCCAGCGCGCCGGTGGCCTGCGCCTGCGCGAAGGCGGCCCTGGCATACGGACGCGCGACGGTGAGACGGTCTGCCATGCGCTCAGATTTCCGCGGCGAGCCTGCCGAGGATGTCGGCATGCCGCGCCGGGTCGATCTCGCGGCCCAGCACCTTCGCGGCCGAGCGCACGGTGAGATCCGCGACCTGCCGGCGCAGCTCCTCGCGCGCCTTGGAGGCTTCCAGCTCGATCTGCTGCTTGGCGCCGGCGATCAGCCGGTCGCCCTCGCTCTGCGCGCTCTGCTTCGCGGCCTCCACGATCTCGTTCGCGCGCTTCGAGGCCGCGTCGATGATCTGGTTGGCGCGCTCGCGCGCCTCGTGGATCACGCCTTCGGCGCGCGCCTCGGCCTGCGAGAGATCCTGCTGGCCCTTCTCGGCGGCCGCGAGGCCGCTGGCGATCTTCTTCGCGCGCTCCTCCATCGGGCCGAGGATCTTCGGCCAGATCACCTTCATGGTGAAGGCGATGAGCACGACGAACACCAGCATCTGAATGACCAGCGTGAGATTGATGTTCACGAGGACTCCCGGTGCCCGGAGCGCGTTACTTGAGGAACGGGTTCGCGAAGGTGAAGAACAACCCGAAGCCGATGCCGATCATCGCCACCGCGTCGACGAACGCCGCGACCACGAAGAAGCGGCCGAGCAGCATGGGGCCGAGCTCGGGCTGCCGCGCGGAGCCCTCGATCAGCTTGCCGCCCAGTACGCCGAAGCCGATGGCCGTGCCCAGCGCGCCGAGGCCGAAGATGATGCCGACGGCCAGCGCCGTCATGCCTTGTATCGTTGCGTGTTCCATCATTTCCTCCAGAAAAAACGTCGAACCGGAACTAGTGGGATTTCTCGCTGGCCAGGCTCAGGTAGATCACCGTCAGGATCATGAAGATGAACGCCTGCAGGCCGCCGATCAGGAAGTGGAATACCGCCCACAGCGAACCCAGCGCCAGCTGCACCACCGCCGCCGCCCAGCCGCCGGCGGTCGCCAGCCCATGGAAACCCATCGACAGCGTGAACAGCGCGATCAGTATGAAGATCATCTCGCCCGCGAACATGTTGCCGTAGAGACGCAGCGACAGCGACACGGGCTTGGCGATGAACGGCACGAACTCCAGGATGAAGTTGAACGGCACGATCAGCGCCTGCACGATCTTGTTCTTGAAGTGAAAGGGATGCAGCGTCATCTCGCCGAGGAAGCCGCCCAGGCCCTTCATGCGGATGCTGTAGTAGATGATCAGCAGGAACACCGTGATGGACAGGCCGAAGGTGATGTTCAGGTCGGTCGACGGCACCACCTTCATGTGCGCCAGCCCGAGGCTGCCTGCCAGGGTCGGGAAGAGATCCACCGGCACGATGTCCATGCAGTTGAACAGGAACACCCAGCAGAACACCGTCAGCGCCAGCGGCGCGATCAGCCGGCTGGTGCCGTGGTAGGTCTCCCGCACCAGGCCATCGACCCACTCGACCACCATCTCGATGAAATTCTGCATGCGGCCGGGCACGCCGGCCGTGGACTTGCGCGCCACCAGGAAGAAGGTGAGGGAGAACACCAGCGCCAGGAACACCGACCAGCCGACGCTGTCCCAGTTGACCACCGAGAAGTCGACGACCGCCGTCTGTTCCTTGTTCGTCAGGAAGTGGATGTGGTGCGGGATATACTCGCCGGTGCCGGGGACGTCGTGCTCAGCCATGTTGTTGTCGAACCCGCCTGTACCTTTGCCTTACCCGACAAACTGCCCGCGATCCAGCCGGCGCATCGCGCGCGGCAACACCAGCCAGTGCACCAGGAAGACGGCGATGAACGCGCCAAGCAACGCTCCGGGCACCAGCACTCTCTTCATGGTGGCCAGCACCACCACGAACAGCACGATCGTCACGCCGAACTTCGCCGCTTCGCCGACGTAGAACGCGCGCACCAGCTCCGCCAGCTCCCGCCTTTCCTTGCGGAACACGATCAGGGTCAGGGCCAGGCTCGCGACCGTGCCGATGCCGCCGCCGATTGCCGCCGAGAGGGCCGTCAGCGGACCCCATGGGATGCAGCAAAGCACGGCGAGCAACGCTGTAAGTACCGCCTGTGCCAGCACGACGCCGTAGGCGACGCGCCGCAGGCCCGGCAGTTCCACTGCCGCCACCTTGCAGCTCCCTGATCTTGCGAAGACTTGACGGAACCCCGCTGGCCGACTCGAGCCCGCGAAGCGGCGGCATTATATGAACCGCCTATAACCAACTCAAGAAAAATCGCTGCCCGTGCAGCGGAGCGGCTCGATCACTGGATATGGCCCAGGATTCCGTCCAGTTCATCCAGGCTGTTGTAGGTGATCACAAGCCGGCCCCGGCCGCCAGAACCCTGTTGAATCAATATCCTGGCGCCAAGCCGTTCGGAAAGATCCTGCTGCAGGGCACGGATGTTGGGATCTGGTTGCTGCGACGCAGCAACCGTGCTGGCCGGCCTTTTTCCAGGTGGCGCCTGCAGGCTCCGCACCAGGGCCTCGGTCTCGCGTACCGACAGGCTTTCACGCAGCACGCGCTGGGCGGCGGCAACCTGTTCGCGCCGCGCGGCCAGCGCCAGCAGTGCGCGCGCGTGGCCCATTTCCAGCTGGCGCTTCTCCACCATTTCCGCCACCTCGGGCGCGAGCTGCAGCAGCCGCAGCAGGTTGCTCACCGCCGCGCGCGAGCGACCCACCGCGTCGGCCGCCTGCTCGTGCGTGACGCCGAACTCGGCGATCAGCCGCTCCAGCGCGCGCGCCTCCTCGAGCGGATTGAGATTCTCGCGCTGGATGTTCTCGATCAGCGCCATCGCGATGGCGCTCTCGTCCGCCACGGCGCGGATCACCGCGGGGATGGTGCCCAGCCCGGCGATCTGCGCGGCGCGCCAGCGCCGCTCGCCGGCGATGATCTCGTAGCGCGGCGCATCGCCGGTCGCATCGGGCAGCGGCCGTACCACGATGGGCTGGATCACGCCCTGGTTGCGGATCGAGATCGCCAGCTCCTCGAGCGCCTCCTGCCGCAGGTCGCTGCGTGGCTGGTACTTGCCGCGCACCAGCGCATCCACCGGCAGGTGCGCGAGCTGCTCGCCGCGTGGCGCGGCAGCCCCCGCCGGGGCTGCCGGCTCAGGCGTGATGGAAACGGGCGCGGCGGCGGCCGCGGCGCGCGCCTTCGAGGCGCCGAGCAGTTCGGCGAGCCCGCGGCCCAGCGAGGATTTCTTCTGCGTCATGCCGGCGCGCCTCCCGCCGCCACGGCCGCCTGCGGGCCGTCGAGCGGATCCTCCTCGCGGCGGATCATCTCGCCCGCCAGCGCGAGATAGGCCAGCGCCCCGCGCGAATCCCGGTCGTGCAGCAGCACGGGCTTGCCGAAGGAAGGCGCCTCGGCCAGCCGCACGTTGCGCGGAATCACCGTGCGGAACACCACCTCGCCGAAATGCTGCAGCAGCTGCGCGCTGACCTCGCCGGAAAGATTGGAGCGCGGATCGAACATCGTGCGCAGGATACCCTCGATGTGCAGCCCCGGGTTCGCTGCGTCGCGCACCTGCTCGATGGTGGCCGACAGCGCCGAGAGGCCTTCGAGCGCGTAGTACTCGCACTGCATGGGCACGATCACCGTGTCGGCCGCGACCAGCGCGTTCACGGTCAGCATGTTCAGCGCCGGCGGGCAGTCGATGATCACCAGGTCGTAATCCCCGCGCACCGGTGCCAGCGCCGCGCGCAGCTGCGACTCACGCCCCTGCTCCATGGCGAGCAGCCGCACTTCGGCGGAGGTCAGGTCCTGGTTGGTGGGCAGCAGGTCGAAGGTGCCATCCACCACCGGCAGGATGGCATCGGGGGCCGCGCACTCGCCCAGCAGCACCTCGCAGCTGCCGATCTGCACCATGGATTTCTCGATGCCGCAGCCCACGGTGGCATTGCCCTGTGGATCCAGGTCCACCAGCAGCACCTTGCGCTGCGTGACCGCCAGCGATGCGGCCAGGTTGACCGCCGTGGTGGTCTTGCCCACTCCGCCCTTCTGGTTGGCGATGGCGATGACGCGCTTGGTCTTCATATGGCAAACAGCAGTCTAGGCCAGCGCCGCCCGACCGTCACGGCGCAACAGCACCTGGTGGCGGGCCTCGGCGAGGCCGGGCACGACCACCGGACGCACCGCCTCGATGCGCCAGCCCGCAGGCAGCGGCCCACCATCGGCGTCGCTGCCGCTCGCGGCCGGCGGCGGCCACAGCCCCTTCATGGCAATGACCCGCGTCGACGGGCCAGTCAGCGGTGCGACCAGCTCCGCCAGCCGCGGCAGCGGCGCGCAGGCGCGGGCGATCACCGTGTCGAAGCTTTCCGGCGCCAGCAGCTCCACGCGCGCGTGACGCGTGCGCACGTTGGCCAGTCCCAGTTCGCGCACCATGTGGTCGACGAAGCGCAGCTTCTTGTCCACCGCGTCGAACAGCGTGAAGCCTCGCGCGGGATTCACGATGGCCAGCGGCAGGCCCGGGAAACCCGCGCCGGTGCCGACATCGGCGACCATCGTGCCCGAAAGATCCGGCTGCGCCGCCAGTGAATCGAGCAGATGATGCGTGAGGATCCGTTCCGGCTCCTCGATGGCCGTGAGGTTGTAGGCACGGTTCCACCGCAGCAGCCCGGCCACCAGCGCCTGGAACTGCTGCAGCTGCGCCGCCGCCAGCGGCACAGCCAGTGTCGCGGCGCCCGCTTGCAGGCGCGCGGCGAAGCCGTTCACGGCGTATTGCGCACCCAGCGCGCGACGAACTGCTGCACCGGCATGGCGTCCAGCAGCGCGGGCTGCTGCCGCCATTCGAAGCACAGCGCGTCGATGCGCCGCATTTGCGTCAGCGTGAAGACGCGTTCCGCGGCGGCGTACAGGCGCCGCAGCGCCGCCTCGATGGATTCCCCTCCGGGCAGCGCGTTGCCCGTGCAGCAGGGATGCAGGCTGGCCAGTCGCGGCGGCTCGCGGCCCGCCAGCACCGCCGCGCGCGCGGCGATGTCGGCCTGTGCCAGCGCCGCCGGCAGCGGATCCGTACGCAGGCCGCGCGGCGCCAGCAGCTCGCGCATCACGCGCGCCGCCTCGGCGGCCTCCAGTTCGTAGGATGTGCCTGGCACGCGCGCGCCGCCGGGACGCATCTGCGCCGGCTTCAATGAGGCGAGCACGGCCGCGGACTCCGGCTCATGCAGCGCCTCGAGCAGCATGCCGGTCACCACCAGCAGGCGCCGGCGGGCGGCATCGTGGTCAGTGTTCGGTGTCATGGATGCGTACCAGCGTACGCCCGGTGTTGTCGCCGGCGAGGATGGATTCGAATGCCTGCTGCAGCCCGGAGAGATTCACCGTGCGCGTGGCGATGTCCCCGAGGTGCCGCGGCGCGAGGTCGCCCGCGATGCGCTCCCACACCGCGAGGCGTTTCGCGCGGTGCGTGGCGGAAGAATTGATGCCCAGCAGGTTCACGCCGCGCAGGATGAATGGCATCACGCTCACGGCAAGTTCGGCGCCGCCGGCGAGCCCTACCGCGGCCACGCTGCCCTGCATGCGCGTGGCGCGCAGCAGCCACGACAGCAGCGCGCCCCCGACATTGTCGATGGCGCCGGCCCAGCGTTCCGGCTCGAGCGGCCGCGCCGATGGCGCACCGTCGAGCACCTGCACTTCGTGCGCGCCGACGCGCCTGAGCAGCGGCGCGCTCTCCGCCTTGCGCGTCAGCGCCACCACCTGGTAGCCGCGACACGCCAGCATGTCGATGGCCAGCAACCCGACGCCGCCGGTCGCGCCGGTCACCGCCACGGGCCCCTGGCCCGGGGCAAGACCATTGTGCTCCAGCTGCGTGATGGCCAGCGCCGCGGCGAAGCCGGCCGTGCCCACGATCATGGCCTCGCGCAATCCCAGCGCGGGCGGCAGCTTCACCACCGCCTCGGCCGGCACGCGCGCGTACTCGGCATAACCGCCGTCGCGCGTCTCCGACAGCCCGCAGCCGGTCACCAGCACCGGATCTCCCGGCGCCAGCGAGACATCATCGGAGGCCATAACGATGCCGGCGAGATCCACGCCGCCGACCAGCGGAAAGCGGCGCAGGATGCGGCCCCTGCCGGTGCCGGCCAGCGCATCCTTGTAGTTGATGCCGGACCAGTGCACGCGGATGGTGACTTCGCCCGGCGACAGCGCGGCCAGCTGCATCGTTTCGATGCCGGCGCGCTGCTCGTGAATGCGGTATGCGGCGAAGGTCTGCATGCAGGAGGGCCATCTTACCGCTGCGCTAAGATCGCCGCCCATGAGACCCGCGCGTGTTGCCCGCCTGGCGCTGGCGTTGCTGCAGATGACCGGCGCGATCTGCGCCGCGCAGGCGCCGCTGCGCGTTGCGCGCGACGGCCTCATCTATGACGGCATTCCCGCCGCAGTGATGGCCGCGGCGGATCCGCTCGCCGCATGGCCGCCGGCGCACGGCGGCGCGCGACTGCTGGACTGGCTCGCCGATGGCAGCCTGCTGGTGTCGGCTGGCACGCAGCAGGCCGCGCAGCTGCAGCGCGTTCGCGCGCCGCCGGCCACTCCGCAAGCGCTGATGCGCGACGCCGGACCGGTCGTGGCGGCGGTGGCGCATCCCTATGACGCGAACGTGCTGGTCTATCGCAAGGATGGCGGCGAACTGCCGCAGCTGTGGCTGCGCGACCTTGCCGACGGCAGCGAGCATCCGCTGGCCGATGGCATCTCGCGGCACGACCGGCCGGTATTTGCGCACGACGGCCGGCGCATCGCCTATTCCGGCAACGCGCGGAGTGCCGGCGCAGGCGGTGCCGCGGGCAGCGACGTGTACGTGTCCGATACCGGCAGCCAGGCCGCGCCGCGGCTGGTGCTGGGCGGCTACGGCGCGGATCTCCTGGTGCAGGAATGGTCGCCGGACGACCAGCGCCTGGCGGTGATCCGCCGCCGTTCCCGCACCGACGCCGAACTGCTGCTGGTGGACGTGGTCACCGGCGCGGCGATGCCGGTCGAGCCGGCGCCGCGCAACACGCGTGGCGCTCGCGCGACCAAAGGCACGCCGCCGGGTCCGGTATCGATCGCCGCTGCGCGCTTCGCGCGCAGCGGCGACAGCCTGTATTTCATCGCGGACCGCGGCGCCGGATTCATGTCGCTGTACCGTACCGATCTCCATACGGGTCAGTTCGAATCACTGACGCCGGTTTCAGGCCCGGATGTGGAGCGCTTCGATCTTTCGCCGGATGGGCGCCTGCTCGCCTACGCCAGCAATGAAGCCGGGCTGTCGCGGCTCGTGCTGCGCGACCTGCATCTGCGCGCCGACGTGCTGCTGCCGCCGCTGCCCGCCGGCGCAGTGATCGACGACCTCCGCTTCGACCGTCGCAGCGACCGGCTGGCCGTCGCGCTGCAGACCGCCGCCGCGCCCGCGCAGGTGTTCGTGTACGACATCCACGCCGGCGAGGCGGACACCTTGCCCACCGTCGCGCTGGCGCGCTGGACGGGCACCGGACCCGGGGAGGCCCAGTCCCCGCAGCTCACATCCGCGCAGCTGATCGACTATCCGACCTGGGACCAGGATGGCGACCATCAGCGGCGGCTGCCGGCATTCGTGTTCCGCCCGCGCGCAGCGGGAATCCACCCGGTGCTCATCGACATCCACGACGGACCGGCCGCGCAGTTCCGCCCGCGCTGGGACGCATTGCGCGAATACCTCGTCGACCAGCTGGGATACGTGGTGATCGCGCCCAATGTGCGCGGCTCCGCGGGTTACGGCCCGGGCTTTTCCGGCCTCGACGATGGCCCGCTGCGCGAGGACGCGGTGCGCGACATCGGCGCGCTGCTGGTGTGGATCGGTGCGCAACCGGACATGGACCGCGGCCGCGTGGCCGTGATGGGCCGCGCCTATGGCGGCTACATGGCGCTTGCCGCGCTGGCGCAGTATGGCGACCGGCTCGCCGGCGGCATCGCTGTCGATGGCATCACCGATTTCCCGGCGTTCCTGGCGCGCGGCACCTCCGCCACCCAGGCCGCGCGGCGCGCGGAATACGGCGACGAACGCGATCCGGACACGCGCGCGCTGCTCACCGCCATCTCGCCGGTGACGAATGCGGCGGCGATCGTCAAGCCGCTGTTGATAGTGCAGGAGCCGGAGAACTCACCGGCGACTGCGGACGAATCGGAACGGATGAAGGCGCTGGTGCGCGCGCATGGCACGCAGGTGTGGTACCTCGCCGCGCAGGACCAGGGTCATGGCGTGCGTGATGCGGCGGACGGCAGTGCATGGCGCGCGACCGCGGTGGCTTTCCTGAAGCAGATCTTCGCGGATTCGAAATGACAACGCCGCGCAGGGCGCGGCGTTGCCTCGAGGCGGAATGCCCGTGACTTATTTCGCCGCGGCGGAAAGATTCTCGATGCGCGGTACCGTCTTCAGCGCGGGCTGCTGCTTCGAGAAGTACTCGGCGATTTCCTTGATCTCCTCGGGCTTGAGCTGCTGGGCGGGCTGCTGCATCAGCGCGCTCTTGCGCGAACCGGAGCGGTAGCTCTGCAGCGCCTGCTCGATGTAGTCGGCGTGCTGGCCCGACAGTGTCGGATAGATGTCCGCGATGCCCACCCCATCCATCCCGTGACAGCTCTTGCAGAGCGTCTGGATCACGGCAGGCGGCTCGCCGACAGCCTCCTTGCCGCTGGACTTGACCTGCTCGCCGCTGAAATACGCGGCGATGTCCTGCATGTCCTGGTCCGACAGCGAGGAGGCCTGCGCGTGCATGGTGGCGTGGCTGCGCTCGCCCTTGGCGTATTCCTGCAGCGCCGACACGATGTAATCGGGATGCTGGCCGCGCAGCTTCGGCACCGAATAGGTCGGATACACGTTCTTGTAGGTATCGATGCCGTGACAGCCCAGACAGGTGTAGGCCAGCTGCTTGCCACGATGCGGATCTCCTGCTGCCTTGGCAGGTACGGTCGTGATGGAGGCCGTCATGACAAGCGCGAGCAAGTAAACCGACCGCATACGCAGGGACATCCTCACCTCTGGACAGGCACGCAGCGCGATGACGCTGCGAAACAGCTGGGAATTCTAAGGGCCGACCGGCGAGAATGCCACCGGTGCAGCCGTCGGCGGCAACGCTAACCTGCTCTGTGGAAAGAGAATAATGATTGCTCT
>Ga0335083_10010211_pt1 | contig 11358 bp, 10 predicted proteins | sample Lox_Sample_42_FD_206716 | JGI IMG/M metagenome (GOLD analysis project Ga0335083, IMG submission 206716) | Soil microbial communities from Loxahatchee National Wildlife Refuge, Florida, United States - Lox_Sample_4.2 | ecosystem: Environmental > Terrestrial > Soil > Wetlands | place: USA... | reverse complement strand
TGCGGGTAATGGTAGACGTCCGATCTGGCGGGCGTGTTCAGGGACGTCGCGATCATGGCCTTCGCGATCTGCTCGACGGTGATCGACCGGTACTTTGCCGGCGTCACGAACGAAAACAGAGGGAGCAGCTTCTCGAGCAGCCAGGGCGTGTGTTGCGATCCGATGATCATCCCCGGGCGGAAGATGCTCACGACAGCCGGGCCACTTTCTTTCACCGCCTCTTCGGCCTCACCCTTCACGCGGGCATAGCGCGCCATCCCCGGTGCGCCCGATCCGGCCGCCGCCGCGGTGGGATCGGCGCCGGCGGCGGACATGAACGCGAGGTGCTTCACTCGGCCCGAGGCCTTCAGGGCGCGCGCGAAGGCCGCGTTCAATTGCACGTCGACCGCGCGATGCTGGTCGATGGTGAGCTTCGCGGTGCCGGCCCCGACGCCCAGCACACTGAACCCGACGGCGTCGCCTCCCAGCGAACGAATACTCTCCGCGGTCGCCGCTTCCAGACTGGCCGGATCCATGGCGGGAACGATCGTCTCGCGCAGCTCGACACCCGCTCCATGTGCCATCGCGACCTGATCGGGCTGCGAACGACGCACCAGCGTCACGATGGGTGCCAGCGACCCAGCGCGGAGCAGTTCCTTGATCAGCGCGTTGCCGACCGATCCCGATGCACCCAGAACCACCGCCGCTCGCTTGCTCGACATGAAGAGCCTTTCGTCGCTGTTTCGCCTGAACGACACTATGACTCATGCGAGGCGGGACCGACGATTCTCCGGCCAGGCCAAGAAGACGCACGGGCTGCCTGGGGACGACATGCCGCGCGGCCACGGCTCGGATCTGGCGAATGTGCCGCTGCACCTGTACCTGCACCGGTCGCCCCGCTCGCGACCACGGTGGAAGGGCGGCGTCCCCACCTCGATCTCGACGGCACGTTCGGGGACTCGGTCCTGAATGTCGAGGATCGCGGCAGCATCGGGACGGCGTTCGCTCCCGACGGCTCCGTTCGCCAGTCGCTGGCCAACGTCCCGCACAGCCCGGAGAACCTGCGGATCACGTTCAAAGAGGTCTCCGGACTGCTGGCCCCCAGCTGCCCGAACGACGCGCGCTGACGGCGGCGTCACGACGCGGTGCGCGCGGCGACCAGGCAAGATCGGATCAGGCGCGCATTCACGGTGCGGTCTCCGCCGGTGTGTCGCAAATGCCACGCGCGCTCGAGCCCGCTCGGCGCTTCGGGATTTCTGAACGGCAACGAGTTTGCAAAGAGCATCCGGCAAGACGGAGGTATCAGATCATGCGACGGATCCTCACGGTTGTGCTCGGGATGGCCCTCCTGGCCCTACCGGCCGCGGCTTTTGCCCGAGGTGGCGGCTTTCATGGCGGCGGGGGTTTCCACGGCGGCGGGGGTTTCCACGGCGGCGGCTTCCACGGTGGCTCTGGCTTCCACGGCGGCGGCTTTCACGCGGCGCCCGCGGTCGGTTTCCACACCGGGTTCCATGCCGCTCCGGGCGCGGCCTGGCGCGGCGGCTACGCTGGCCATCGTGCCCCCGCCATCGGCGCGATAAACGGCCGATGGGTCGGCGGCGGTCGCTTCTGGCACGCCGGCTACTGGGGTTGGCGCGGCGGCGCCCGCGTCTGGATCGGACCGGGTTGGGGCGTCGGCTTTTATCCCGGCTGCGCCTGGGTTCAGCCGGGGTGGGTCTGGAACGGGGCTCAGTGGGTCTGGCAGGAGGGCTACTGCTCCGCCTATTGAGCTCCGGCGACGACCGCTTTGGGCTTCCCTGAGCTCGGGCAATCAGACAGGATGGTGCCGTGGTGTATCCGTCGCTGAGGAGCGACCGCCAGGGCACGAAGCCCGACACCTCGGCCCTGTTTCGCGCGCTCTTCATGCACATGGCCGAGGGGGTCGCCCTTCACGAGATCACGGTCGACGGGGCGGGGCGGCCGGCCGGCTATCGAATCGTCGAAGTGAATCCGCAGTACGAAGGATTCATGGGGAAGGCGCGGGACGAGCTGATCGGCAAGCTGGCAGCCGAGGTGTTCGGCCCGGACGATCCGCGGCGGCTGGACCTGTACAGCCAGGTGCTGTCCGACGACCGCCCGGCCCGGGTCGAGACGCACTGCCCATTCACGGACCGGCACTTCGAGATCAGCGTGTCTCCGATGGGCTCGGGGTTCTTCGCCACGATCATGGTCGACGTCACCGAGCGGAAGCGGCACGAAAAGGCCCTGCGTGAGGGCGAATGGTTTCTGCAGCGCTCACAGCGCGTCGGCAAGCTCGGGTCGTACCGGTTCGAGGTCGCCTCGGGGACGTGGGTCAGCTCGCAGGCGCTCGACGACGTGTTCGGGATCGACGCCGCCTTCAAGAGGGACGTCGCCAACTGGCTCAGCCTCGTTCACCCGGATGACCATGACAGGATCAGGCGATATCTCGCCGACGAGGTCCTGGGTCAGGGCAAGACCTTCGACATGAGGTACCGGATCCTCCGTCGCAAGGACGGTGAGGAGCGCTGGGTCCACGGCAGGGGCGAGCTGGAGCTGGATGCGAACGGCGCTCCCGTCATCATGATCGGCACGATTCAGGACATCACCGAGTCGGTGCAGCGAGAGCAGGCGCTGCGCAGCACATCCGACGAGCTCGACCGGATCTTCAACCTGACCCTGGACATGCTCTGTATGGTCCGTCCCGACGGGCACCTCTTGCACGTCAACGCGGCCTGGGAGCGGGTGCTGGGCTGGCCGCTCCAGCAGCTCGAAGGGTCCGAGTTGCTGGCGATCGTCCACGAGGAGGACGTCGCGATGACCCGCGAGGCGATGCGGGAGCTCGCCGCCGGCAAGGACCTGATCGACTTCACGAATCGCTGCCGCTGCCAGGACGGAACGTATCGCTTCATCGAGTGGCGTTCGGTCCTGGCGGGCGGGGTGATCTACGCGGCGGCGCGTGACGTGTCGGAGCGCCGGAAGAGTCAGGCGGAACGGCAGCGGCTCGAGCAGCAGCCTCTGCAATCCCAAAAGATGGAGTCGGTGGGCCTGCTGGCCGGCGGCGTGGCCCACGACTTCAACAATCTCCTGACGGTCATCCTGGGTTGCGCCGGCGTGCTCAGCGACCACATCGGCCCGATTGACCAGCAGCAGGCGCTGCTGTCGGAGGTCACGTCAGCCGCGCAGCGCGCGGCCGATCTCACGCGTCAGTTGCTCGCCTTCAGCCGTCGCCAGGTCCTTCAGCCGCGGGTCCTCGACCTCAACAACGTCGTGCTGGACCTGAGCCGCATGTTGGGGCGGATGCTGGGCGAGGACGTGCAGATCTCTCTGACGCTCGGAGCCCAGGTGGGCGCCGTGTTCGCCGACCCGGGGCAGCTTCACCAGATCATCGTCAACCTCGCGGTCAACGCGCGGGACGCCATGCCCCAGGGCGGCACGCTGACGTTCGAGACCACCGACGTGCCGGTCGAGACCGCCGGCCTGGTCGCCGCCGCGCCCGGTTCGTACGTGGCCCTGGTCGTTCGCGACACCGGACTGGGGATGGACGAAGCCACGCGTGCGCGGATCTTCGAGCCGTTCTTCACCACCAAGGGCGAGCTGGGCACGGGCCTCGGGCTGGCCACGGTGTACGGCATCGTCACCCAGAGCGGCGGGCAGATCGTGGTCTCGAGCCAGCCCGGCGTGGGCACGACGTTCAAGATCTTCTTGCCGCGAGCCGAGCCGGGGCTCGCGGCCCTCGCGTCGTCCGCGCCGCGACTGACATCGCTGGGAGGACGGGAGACCGTGTTGCTGGTCGAGGACGAGCCGCGGGTGCGGGCGGTTCTGAAGCGGGTGCTGGTCGGCGCCGGTTACGACGTCCTCGAGGCCGCCAACGCCGAGGAAGCCTCGCTGGTCCACGACCGGTTCAGTGGGACCATCCATGCGTTGGTCACGGACGTCGTGATGCCCGGCCAGACGGGGCTAGAGCTGGCCCGCCAGCTGACATCGAGAAGCCCCGCTCTCAAGGTGCTCTACATGTCCGGCTACGCGCCCAACGCGCCACAGCTCGCGCTGGGGACCGAGCACGGCGCCTCGTTTCTGCAGAAGCCCATCATGCCGCCGCAGCTGCTGTCCAAGCTGCGAAGCGTGCTGGACCAACCGGCGTAGAGGCCGATCCGCCAGGGCTTGACCCGCGGAGGAGGTTTGCGTTCCACTCGAGCGGTCGTGTCCCTCGCGCGCGCTCGCGGCGCCTTCCAGTCCTTGCCGGTGGTCGATGGCGCCGGCCTCTTCTCGCCAGACCCGGCGGTGCGGCGGAGGGCCAGTCAGACGTTGGGCGATGCCACCCGCCAGGCGGGCTTCTTCTACCTGGTGGGTCACGGTGTTCCACCAGCTCTGGGTGAGCGCATGGTCCGGCAGGCGGCGGCCTTCTTCGCGCTGCCGCTCGAGCAAAAGCTGGCCCTGCATATCGGCCGCTCGGCGAACCACCGCGGGTACGTCCCTCCGGGCGAGGAGGCGTTCTACGGCGGTGGGCGCGATCGCAAGGAGGCCTTCGATCTGGCGCTCGACCTTCCGCCCGACGATCCTGCCGTGGTTGCCGGCACGCCGATGCTGGGGCCGAACGTCTGGCCGGACCTGCCCGGCTTCAAGGCGGATGTCCAGTCCTACTACGATGCGGTGTTCGCCCTGGGCCGCCGCCTCCTGCGTGGTTTCGCCCTGGCGCTCGATCTGCCCGAAGAGTCCTTCGACGCGTTCGTGACCAAGCCGCCGAGTCAGCTGCGTCTGGTCCATTACCCCTTCGATCCCGCCGACGCCGACGGCGCCGGCATCGCCGCCCACACCGACTATGAGTGCTTCACGATCCTGCTGCCGACCGCGCCCGGCCTTGAGGTGATGAACGGCGCGGGCAGCTGGGTGGACGCCCCGCCGCTCGACGGAGCATTCGTGGTGAACGTGGGCGACCTGATGGAGATCTGGACGAACGGCACCTTCGTGGCCACCTCGCACCGTGTGCGCGCCGTGCGAGAGGAGCGCTTCTCGTTTCCCCTGTTCTTCTGCTGCGATTACCACACCGAGGTGGCGCCGCTGCCCCTCTTCGTCAGCCCCGACCGGCCGCCGCTGCACGCGCCCGTGCGCGCGGGCGAGCACCTCTATGCGCAGACCATCCAGAGCTTCGAGTACCTGCGGACCCGCCTGGCCGCGGGAGAGATCGCGCTGCCGTCGGGGGCGCGCCCGCTGTCTTCGTTGGGGCAAGCCGCCCGCCACCGCGAGACCGCGCCGTGACGCTGGCTGAGCTCGTGCAGCGGCGCGCTGCCGGCAGCGTGGCGGGGTCGGTCCCTGTCTGGGCCCTCGGCTGCTTCCGGCGACGTTCGATCACGTTCGCGACGGGCGCCACCGACACCGAGACGTTGGTCCTCTGGCTGCAGTCGCGGGGGCTGACGTTCGATCTCCGGCTGCCGGCCGGTGGCCCGTCGCCGTCCGGCGCCGCCCCGCTGGCGGAGCGCTCGCCCGAGGTGCTGGCGGCCCTCGCGAAGGTCGAGGGGGGCCTGGCGCGCACGCACTGGGACGGCAGAACCATGCGCTGGTCCGACTGGACCAGCTTCCAGACCCACGACCGCTGGCCCGAGCCCGGCCTGCTCGCGCGCGTGGGCGACTGCCTCACCGAGCACGCCCCGAGTGGGGCGTACGTCGAGGATTGGCGCCTGCAACCCAGCGACGACGGCGCTCTGGTGGGGTGGCGACTCATCGATGAGCGCGACGCCGCCGGCACCGTCCGCCATCGCGGCGGCGGCCTGGTGGTCTGCGGGGGCCATGCGGCGCTGGTCCTGGGGCGGCCGGCCCCGTTGCCCGTCGCCGGTACGATCGCCGAGCTGGTCCACGAACACGCCGGCGACCGGTCGCTCATGCGCGCCGTGTTCGCGTTCGAGGCCTCGTATGGGGTCTGGACCGGCGACTCCTTCGTCGTGGCGGCCTCGACGAACCCGCTGCGTGTGGGACTGCCGCTGCTCGACCTTCACGGATTCGATCACGACGACGTGCAGGGGCTGATCGTGCAACGAACGCGGGTCGAAGGCGTCGCCGTCGAACGGCGATTCGCCGTCGACACGCTGGAGCGAGACGTGACCTTCCCGCTGGGGACCGAGCCGACCAGCGAGGGTCAGCTGTGGCTTCGGCGCGAGGGTCCGACCCTGCTCGCCCAGGCGCGTCCGCCCGAGCCGCTCACCATCACTGGATTTCCCAGGCCTCCAGGAGCCAGGCCATGAGCGGCTCCTCTTCCGCCGAGATCGAGTCGGCAGAGGCCAGCGCCAGGATGGACTCGTAGATCAGCGCGCGGGCCTCCGGCCGCTCGATGCCCGCCAGGAATTGCTTGAGAGCGGCTTGATCCGGAAACGAGGCGGCGGCTCTGGCGAAGAGCTTGCGATAGGTCGCCTCGCCGATCTCGGCGGCTATCACCGCGATCGCCTGCCCCTCCAGCGGGGTGATCACCCCATCGGCGCGCGCAATGGCCCGGCTCAAAGCCACCAGCGCCAGGCTCTCATCGGGCAAGAGTTCGTTGAGATGCATCACCCCATCTTCGCCGAAATCGGGGCTTGGTACTGCTCGTCGGTGACCTTCTCGAGCCACTCGACCACCTTCCCGTCGAGCGACTCCTGGATCGCGATGTGGGTCATCGCTGTCGTGGGTGTGGCGCCGTGCCAGTGCTTTTCGTTCGGCCCGACGGTGACGACGTCACCCGGTCGGATCTCCTCGATCGGGCCGCCCCATCGTTGGTGAAGACCACAACCGTAGGTGACGATCAATCTCTGCCCGAGCGGGTGCGTGTGCCAGTCGCTGCGTGCGCAGGGCTCGAACGTGACGTACGCGGCCGCCGTGCGTGCGGGCGGCGACGGTTGGAACAGGGATTCGATGCGAACCGCGCCCGTGAAGTGCTCACCGGGCGCCTTTTCCGACGGCCGTGTTCCGTTTCTCGAGATCGACATCGTCTCATCGCTCCTCTCTATGGGCGCAGCAACGTCTTGATCGCGCGGCGCTCATCCATCGCGCGGTAGCCCTCCGCCACCTCGGCGAGGGGGAGGGTGAGGTCGAAGACCTTGCCCGGGTTGATCTTCCGACTCCAGACCAGCTCGATGAGCTGCGGTAGGTAGCGACGCACCGGGGCCGGACCGCCGTGCAGGCGAACGTGGCGGAAGAAGAGATCCTGGCCGCCGAGGGTGACGCCATGGGGGACGCCGACGTAGCCGACGTGTCCGCCGGGACGCGTGGATCGAATGGCCTGCGTCATGGCCTCCATCGTGCCGACACACTCGAGCACCGAATCGGCCCCGATCCCACCGGTCAGCTCCTTGACGCGACCCACACCCTCGTCGCCGCGCTCCGTGACGATGTCGGTCGCGCCGAATTCGCGGGCGAGCTTCTGGCGCGGTGGGTTGCGGCTCATCGCGATGATCCGCGCCGCGCCCATCTCGCGGGCGGACAGCACGCCGAGCAGTCCGACCGCGCCGTCCCCGACGACCAGCGCGGTCTTGCCCGGCCTCACGTCGGCCGCGTCGGCGCCGAACCAGCCGGTGCCCATGACATCGGAGAGCGCCAGCAAGCTTGGAACCAGCTCGGCCGGCGGGTGCTCGGGGGTCGCGACCAGCGTGCCGTCGGCGAGAGGAACGCGGAGCATCGGCGCCTGCGCGCCGCCGACCAGCTCTCGATGCTGGCACGACGTCTGGTAGCCCGCCTGGCAGTGCGGACAGGTGTTGTCCGAGGCGAAGAAGGAACCGATCACGAACTGCCCCGGTTTCACCTTGGTCACCGCGCTGCCGACCTCCTCGACGACGCCGCAGTATTCGTGTCCGAACGGCGCCGGCGCATCGACCTTGTTGATCCCGCGATAGGGCCAGAGATCCGAGCCACAGATGCACGTCGCGGCGATCCGGATGATCGCGTCCGTCGGGTGGACGATCCTGGGCGTAGCGCGTTCCTCGAACCGCACGTCGCGCGCCCCGTACAGAACAGCTCCTTGCATGACGACCTCCAGTCTGACTGACCTGATTGCACCAGCGCCGGTCACCTGCCGGTTCTTCCGGCGAGGTGCGCGGGGTAGCGCTCGCCTTGTACCTTGACCGAGGCCAGCGCCTGGTCAATGCGCCGCAGATCACCCTCGGTGAGCCGGAGGTCCGTCGCGCCGATGTTCTCTTCCAGCCGATGCACCTTCGTGGTACCCGGAATCGGGACGATCCAGGGCTTCTGGGCGAGCAGCCAGGCAAGCGCGATCTGCGCCGGCGTCGCGCGCTTCGACTCCGCGATCGACCGGATCTGGTCGACCAGCGCCTGGTTGGCCTGGCGGGCCTCCGGAGAAAAGCGCGGCACGATGCTGCGAAAGTCGTCCTTCGCGAACGAGGTCTGGGCGTCGATCGTCCCCGTCAGGAAGCCCTTGCCGAGCGGACTGAATGCCACGAACCCGATCCCCAGCTCTTCCAGGGTGGCCAGGACCTCCTTCTCGGGCTCGCGCCACCACAGCGAGTACTCGCTCTGGACTGCCGTCACGGGCTGGACCGCGTGCGCCCGACGGATCGTTTGCGCCCCGGCTTCGGAGAGGCCGAAGTGCTTGACCTTCCCTTCGCCAATCAGCTCCTTGACCGTGCCCGCCACCTCTTCGATGGGCACGTTCGGATCGACGCGGTGCTGGTACAGGAGGTCGATCCGGTCCGTCTCGAGGCGCGCGAGAGAAGCGTCCACGACCGCGCGAATACGCTCGGGCCGGCTGTCCATGCCCTTCGTCGCGTCCCCATCCCTGAAGCCGAACTTCGTGGCGATGGCGACGCGGTCGCGAAACGGGGCCACCGCTTCACCGACCAGCTCCTCGTTGAGGGCGCCGTAGGCCTCCGCCGTATCGAACAGCGTGACGCCCTTGTCGAAGGCGGCGCGGATCAACGAGATCGCCGCCGGCCTGTCCAGCCCGGGGCCGTAAGCAAAGCTCAATCCCATGCAACCGAAGCCGAGGCTGGATACCTCGAGGCCACTTCTCCCGAGTCTGCGCTTTTCCATGTGTCGCTCCCTGCCCGTAGAGATACGTCCGGGCGACCATGTTCACTAGGCCCCATAATCGTAATAAGCTGTTAAGTCATGCTTCATAATCGGAGGCCCCCGGGCCGGCGATGACCGCCGCGCTCCTTCCGCAGCTCCAGGTCTTCCTGGCGGTGGCGCGCCTGCGCAGCTTCAGCGGCGCCGCGCGCGAGCTGGGGGTGTCGCCCTCCGCCGTGAGCCAGGCCGTGGGGCAACTGGAAGAGCAGCTCCGGGTTCCGCTCTTTACTCGAACGACACGGAGCGTGTCGGTGACGGATGCGGGCAGAAGGTTGTTCGAAGCCGCCGGCCCCGGCATCGCCCAGGCGCTCGCGGCCGTCTCGGAGGCCGCGGCCCGCCCCGGGGAGCTGGTGGGCCGCCTTCGCCTCTCAGTCCCGCACGCGGCAGTCCCTTACGTCATCGAGCCGGTGCTGCCCGCCTTTCGTTCGCGTCATCCGCGCGTGGAGCTGGAGATCGTGACCGAGGACCGCTTCGTCGACATCGTCGCCGAGGGCTACGACGCAGGCGTGCGTCTGAGCGAGGCGATCGAGCGCGACATGGTGCAGGTGCGGCTCACCGACGCGTTTCGCTTCGTGGTCGTGGGCTCTCGCGCCTACCTTGCCCAGCACCCGGCGCCCGCTCGTCCCGAGGACCTGTTGCGGCACGAGTGCCTGACTTTCCGCCAGACCACGGGCGCCCTCTACGCCTGGGAGCTGGAACGAGGGCGCCGCACCTGGCGCGTGCCCGTGCGCGGTGGCGTCGTCACCAACGACGGCCGCCTGCGCATCTCCCTCGCAGAGCAGGGGGCGGGGCTGGCGTACGTCATGGAGCCGCTCGTCGCCCGGCAGCTCAAGAAGGGTCGCCTGCAGCTGGTCCTGGAGCCATTCGCGGCGACCGTCCCCGGCTTCTTCCTGTACTTCCCCAGCCGCGCCCAGCGGTCGCCGGGGTTGCGCGCGTTCGTCGAGCTCGCGAAGGAGCTCGTCTCGAGCCCGGCGGTCTGACGAGCGCCGACCGATCCGCCATTCAGCGGTGGACGAGCTGGGCGGACAGGGTCGCCTGGGCGGTCGAGAGCATCCAGAGCATCCCGGCGTCGTCGAAGAAGAGCTGATCGGGCGAGGGGACGATCGTGGCGGCGATGGGGTCGAAGCGGGTCAGCTCGTACACGAAGTTCTTGGTGGCCAGGAAACCGCCCGCGGCGTCCAGGGCGTATGCAACCTCCTGCGGGCCGTTCAGGGTGCTGTAGTCGCCGGGCAGCGTGTAAATCACGTTGGTCAGGTTCGACGCATCGAAGATCTTGTCTTTCACGAACACGTAGCCGCGGGACTCGTCGAGCAAGAGCGGCGCATCGGCCGGCGCCGATCCGAAGTTCGGCACTGTCATCGAGGACACGTCGAGCTGGGTCAAATCCGGAACGCGCGATCGGCTGACGTAGACGCCGGTCGGGGTCTGATAACGCTGGTACCAGGCGTAAAGGTCGGTGCCGGCCGCGTTCATGGCCAGGCCGTTCACCGCCGAGAGCTGAGCGCTGCGATCCGTGACGACGGGCGTCGCGCTGTCCAGCATCTCCACGGTGAACAGCGCCGGGGTCGACGCGCCGTCAATCGCGTAGAGGCGGTCCGGCGTGCAGTAGATGTGAAACTGCGTCTGACTGGGCGAGCGATCCATACTTGGCCAGGGGACGTCGCGAACAGCGGACAGGTCGCTCGTCGCGTACTCGGTGATGGTTTGGCTCGCTTTGTTGGCCACGAAGAGCCGGCCACGCATCGAATCGACACAGCCGTCGTTCGGCACGTGCGTGACCGAAACGTAGCTGGTCGTCCCGGTGGTCAGATCGATCTTGCCAATGCGTGTGTTGGTGGCGTCCAGGCCGTAGGCGACGTTCGCGGTCGGGTCGTAGGCCAGGCGGAAGACCTTCCCCGAAAGCGAGATGACCCGGTCTGGAACGGGGGTCGGGTCGGGCGTTCCGGTGGCCTGATAGTTCACGACGCCCCTCAACGCCGCCGTGGCTGTTCCGCAATGAAGCTCGAAGGTCAGCGAAAAGCGCGTCACGCCCAGGCCCGGCCAGCGCGTCAGTTCCTCGAGGCTGAACTGTCCGCTGACCGAGCCGCCGCAGTCGCGCCCTTCCCCCGAAACGTTCAGAAATGCGGACGTCGGGTCAGACTGGCTCGAGTGCACGGGATAGAGACCCGGCGTGAGCACCTCACCCATCGGCATGGTCACGCCCAGATCCCATGGGCCGCTGTTCGGCGTGGGCAGCGACAACACGACGGAGATCGAGACGGATGACGGGTCTTGCTGCGTGACGCTGCCCGGGCCGCTGGCCGCGTAGGACTGGCCACCGCCGATGAAGTCGCC
>Ga0335083_10010209_pt1 | contig 11360 bp, 13 predicted proteins | sample Lox_Sample_42_FD_206716 | JGI IMG/M metagenome (GOLD analysis project Ga0335083, IMG submission 206716) | Soil microbial communities from Loxahatchee National Wildlife Refuge, Florida, United States - Lox_Sample_4.2 | ecosystem: Environmental > Terrestrial > Soil > Wetlands | place: USA... | reverse complement strand
TCTGGCGATGTCGTGGGCTGAAAAATTCAATCTGCTCAATGAATTCAATTTGCTGCGCATCATCTGCGGCGTCTTCTTCATCCCACATATCGTGGGCAAGATCACCGTGCCGGCGACGCTGCAATTCTTCGTCGAGGCCGGCTTCAGGCCGCCGGCGACCTGGATGTATATTGCCGGCGCCATCGAGACGGTACTGTGCATCGCTTTGGTGCTCGGCATCTACACGCAGTTCTTCGCCTTCATCGCCTTCATCCATTTGCTTGTCGCCGCCGCCGCCACCTACAAGGTCAAGAAATGCTGGATCTGGGTGATCGGCGGCGTCGAATATTGCGTCTTCTGGGCGCTTTGCTGCCTCGTCGTCGCCATGCACGGCTAAATCACCAATCCCGACACCACTGAAAGGGCAATCGAACAATGGCTAGCGTTCTTTTCTCTCCGATCACGCTACGCGGGCTCACGCTGCCCAATCGCGTCGTCGTCTCGCCGATGTGCCAGTACAATTCCGATAACGGTTCGGCCACCGACTGGCACCTGATGCATCTCGGCAATATGTCTCTCGGCGCCGCCGGGCTGGTCATGGCCGAGATGACCGATGTCTGTCCGCAGGGGCGCATCTCGCCGCGCTGCGCCGGCATGTGGTCGGACGACAATGAAAAGGCGCTCAAGCGCGTGTACGATTTCTGCCGGCAGTATGGCGTCGCCAAGCTCGGCGTGCAGCTTGCGCACGCCGGCCGCAAAGGCCCGCAGATGCCGCCCGCCGCTGGCGGCAAGCCGATCCTCGAAGGCCCCGACGCCTGGACGCCGGAAGCGCCCTCCGCGATCCCCTACGATACCGGCTGGCCGGTGCCGCACGCCATGACCAAGGACGACATCAAGCGCGTGCTCGGCGAATTCGCCGCCGCGGCGAAGCGCGTCGACCGCATCGGCTATGACGTGGTCGAGCTGCACGCCGCGCACGGCTATCTGGCGCACCAGTTCCTGTCGCCGATCTCCAACAAGCGCACCGACGAATATGGCGGCTCGACCGAGAACCGCATGCGCTTTGCCATCGAGATGTACGAGGCAGTGCGCGCCGTATGGCCGGAGCAGAAGCCGGTCGGCATGCGCGTCTCGGCGACCGACTGGGTGGACGGCGGCTGGACGCCGGAAGAAACCGTGATGCTGGCGAAGCAATTGAAAAAGCGCGGGCTCGACTATATGGACGTCTCCAGCGGCGGCCTGTCGCCGGCGCAGAAGATTCCGCTGGCCCCCGGCTACCAGGTCCCATTCGCCGAGAAGGTGAAGAAGGAAGCCGGCATCGTCACCATGACCGTCGGCCTTATTGCCGGCTACCAGCAGGCCGAGGACATCGTTGCCTCCGGCAAGGCCGACCTCATCTGCATCGGGCGCGCGGCGCTGTGGGATCCGCGCTGGGCCTGGCATGCGGCGGAAGCGCTCGGCGCCGAAGCGCCCTATGCGCCGAAGATGATGGCCAGCCACCCGAAGCTGCGACCGCAATTGTTTCCGAACCCCGCCCAGCCGACGGGCTGAGCGCCGTCCCGGGGGAAAGTGTCAGCGCTTCATCTTGGCGATAAATTTGGCAAAACTCGCGAGCTGCAGCTTGACGACGTCCCTGGTCGGCTGGTCGGTGAGCGCGAGCGTGTCCTTGTCGAATTTGCTCGCGGCATTGCCGACGAAAATCTCCGGCGTGCCGAAGATATAGGCGCCGAGAAACGTCATCGACATGCGCCAGTGGTATTGCATGCGGGCGCCGCCGAGCGGCCCCTGCGAGCAGGACTGAATTGCCACAGGCTTTTCCTTGAACGGCTGATCCTTCAGCCGCGACACCCAGTCGATCGCGTTCTTCAGCGCCCCCGGCATCGACCAATTATATTCCGGCGTCACGAACAGGACGCCGTCGGCCGGGCGGATCGCCTCGGCGAGATCGGTGACCTCGCCGGGAAAACCAGAGGTGTCCTGGATATCGGCATTGTAGAGCGGGAAGGTCTCGAACGGCGGCGCCGCGGCGAGCTTCAACTCCGCCGGCGCCAGCGGCGGCAGAGCGCGGACCAGCGCGGCATTGAAGGAGCGTTTGCGCAGCGAGCCGCAAATCGTCAGCACGTTGAATTGCTCCGCCATCTCAGCCCTCCGGGTTCCGAATGACAATGCTCGCGGCTCCCCGCGTTCGGTCTACCTTTCGTCCTCCACCGGATTGCGCAGGGTCCCGATGCCCTCGATCTCGACCTCGCAGGTGTCGCCTGCCTCCATCCACACCGGCCCCGGCTTCTGCGCATGGCCGACGCCGGACGGGGTGCCGGTGAACAGGATGTCGCCCGGCTCGAGCGTGATGCCTTCTGTGAGATAAACGAGAGATTCCGCCACCGGGAACATGAAGTGCTCGGTGTTGGACGATTGCATGGTCTTGCCGTTGAGGCGGGTCCTGATCTTGAGGCCCTTGCCGCCGCGCGGCAGTTCGTCGGCCGTCACCATCCACGGACCGACGCTGCCGGTCTTGTCGAAGTTCTTGCCCATGCCCCACTGCGTGGTGTGGCGCTGGTATTCGCGGATCGAGCCCTCGTTGCCGCAAGCATAACCGGCGACGCAGTCGGCGGCATTCTCCAAGGTGAGATGCTTGGCGCGCTTGCCGATGATCGCGACCAACTCACCTTCATAGTCGAACTGGATTGATTTCTGCGGCCGCATCAATGGCTGCATATGGGGCGTGAGCGACGTCAGCATGCGGAAGAAGATCGACTGGTACTTCGGGATATTGTCGCGCTGCGGCCCTTCCTTGACGTGATCGAGGTAGTTAAGGCCGAGGCAGATGATCTTGCCCGGCCGTGCGACCGGTAGCCCATATTTCAACCCGGCGAGCGGACGCCGTGCCGAGGCCGGCGCCTTTTGCGCCAGATCGGCGAGTGCCCGCAAATCGCCATTGCCGCGCCGCAGCACCTCGCCAAGATCGCCAGGCAGGCTTGCATCGACCGCCTGCAGATCGATAACGCTGTCGCCCTCGACCACGCCGAGGCGCGGCCCGCTCGCTTCAAAACCAACAATTTTCATGGGAGTTCCGCCCTGCTATTTGCGCGCATGGCATAGCGCAGGCGGTGACGTTCGCAAAGACGGATCAGGTCTTCGGCGGCGGCCCGCCGGCGAGGGTGAAAGCCTTGATGGAAAAATACCGGGCCGCATCGGTCCATAGACCCGCTGGGACCCAGCCCACCCCGCGCGCCAGGGCACCGAGGGAAGCGGCGGTGTACTTGTAGCTGTTCTCGGTATGGATGGTTTCGCCGGCGCGGAAGTCGATTGTTTCCCCCGCCACTTTGACTTTCTGCCGCTTCAGGCTGGCAAGGTGCATCTCGACGCGGTGCCGCTCGCGATTGTAGAAAGCGTGATGCTCGAAGGTATCGAGCTTGAAAGTACCGCCGAGCTCGCGGTTGATGCGCTTGAGCAGGTTGAGATTGAATTTGGCAGTGACGCCCTGGGCGTCGTTGTAGGCAGCATTGAGCACGCCAGCATCCTTGATCAGATCGGCGCCGATGATGATCGTCGAACCCGGTCCGAGAATATGCGCGGCATTGCGAAGGAATGCCGCCGCCTCATGCCGTTCGAAATTGCCGATGGTCGAGCCCGGGAAAAAGCCGACGCGATGCGGCGCCGCTTCGGCTTCCGCGGGGAGTTCGAAGGGGAAACAGATGTCGGCGGTGACGGGCCGCACGTTGAGACCGGGAAAATCCGGCCGCAATTCGGCCGCTTCCTGCTCGACCATCTCGCGACAGATATCGACCGGCACATAGGCCGCAAGCGGCGGCACCGCGCGCAGCAGCACGCGCGCCTTGCGGCTCGAGCCGCTGCCGAATTCGATGAGCGCGCTGCCTTGCGGAATGAGCCTGGCGATATCGGCGCCATGCTCGCGCAGGATCTGCATCTCGCAGCGCGTCGGGTAATATTCCGGCAGCTCGGTGATGCGCTCGAAAAGCTGCGAGCCAGCCTCGTCGTAGAAATATTTCGCCGGCAGAGCTTTGGGCGTCTTGCTCAGGCCAGCCAGTACGTCGGCGGCAAAATCAGAGCTTTCCGCGCTTGGCGGTTGCGGACGGGGAACGCGCGCGAGAGCAACCATGAAATGCCTTTCATCGGGCTCTAAGTGAGTTCGGCAAGCCGCACGCCGCTGAATTGCCAACGCGCCGACGGATAGAAGAAGTTGCGGTAGCTCGGACGCTCATGCCCGGCGGGTGTGGCCACCGATGAGCCGCGCAGCACCATCTGGCTCACCATGAACTTGCCGTTGTATTCGCCGAGAGCGCCCTCGGCGGCCCGGTATCCCGGATACGGTAGATAGGCGCTCCGCGTCCATTGCCAAGCCCAGCCGAACGCATCGGCGAGCAGGCCATCGCGCGCCGCCACTTCCCATTCTGCTTCGCTCGGCAGGTGCTTGCCGGCGAAGCGGGCAAAAGCGTCGGCTTCGTAATAGCTGACATGAATGACGGGCGCCTGCGGCTCGAGGGGCTTGCGGCCGGCAAGCGTCATGGTGGTCCAGCGGCCGTCTTCGCGCCGCCAATAACCGGGCCCCTGCCAGTCTTCGGCCTGCGCCAGCGCCCAGCCGTCCGAGAGCCATAGCGACGGCGTCGCATAGCCGCCGGCCTCGATGAACTCGAGCCACTCCGCATTGGTGACGAGGCTGCGGGCAATGCGCACGTCGGCGATGAACTCGTCATGCCGCGGCGTCTCGTTGTCAAAGCAGAAGCCCGCACCGCCGTGCCCGACAGGCTGGATGCCCCCCGGCACATCGACAAAGCCGCGCTCCGGCGCGCCCCGCGGCGTCCGCCACTGCGCGTCATAAACCGGATCGGTCGGGTTTTGCGCGAAGGCGTGCAGGATGTCGGTGAGCAGCAATTCCTGGTGCTGCTGCTCGTGATGCAGCCCGATTTCCAGAATGGAAAACACGCGTGCGGCGTCCGCCGCCGGCACATCGCCGATCAACTGCGCCACTGCGGCATCGACATGTGCACGATAGGCGGCGACATCGTCCCCCGTCGGCCGCGTGATCATGCCACGCTGCGGACGCGCATGGCGCGGGCCGGCGGCGACGTAATAGGAGTTGAACAGGAAGGGAAAGCGCTCGTCGAAAATCTTGTAGCAAGGAGCATGCGGCCCGAGCAGGAACTGCTCGAAAAACCAGGTGACATGGGCGCGATGCCACTTGGTCGGGCTCGCATCCGCCATCGACTGGATCTGCTGATCCTCCGCCGACAGGTGCGCGGCGCGCGCCTCGGTTTCCGCGCGCACACGACGGAATGCTTCGAGCCAGGCGGCGCGCACATCCGCAGGCGAATGCTGTTGCGAAGCCGGCCCCAACGCGACGCCAAGCGGTGCGGGCGAAACGGCGGTTCGCGCCATAAGGGGTCTCCTGACCGTTATTCAGAGGGTACGCAATGTCGATGTCGGTATTGATACGAACAACGCAGGTAATTGTTCCACCGGCCTCCGCCAAGGGCAACCTTCGAATCGCTCACTTCCTGCCGCCTGACGCGCTTGTGATGCCGGTGTTATGGGCCGAATTCGTGCGTCCCGTCCTCCTTCGATTACTCATCGAAAACACGCGGACTTGACCGCTTTCGGCCCCGCTCGTAAGAATTTGACATCGCATCGGCTGCATCTCTCGCCGGTTTCGGGGGCAACGACGATGGGTGTCTTTCTCTGGATTATCATCATCGGGTTTGTCGCCGGCATTCTTGCGCGCATGGTCTCGCCCGGGCCGAAAAGACCGAAGGGCTTCATTCTCACCACCCTGCTTGGCATCGCCGGCGCTTTCCTTTCCACTTTCGTCGGCCAGGCCGCCGGCTTTTATCGCCTCGATCAGGGCGCCGGGTTCATCGGCGCCACCGTCGGCGCGCTGGTCATCTTGTTCGTGTGGAATCGATTGGTATATTCAGGCGTCATCCCCGATCACGGGCTCTGACGCTTTTCGTCAAACGTTGGCGATACCGGCTGCCTGCAGCTTGATCTTGTGCTGCTCGACGATGCCTTCCAGGCGCGCGACGTTTTGCAGCAGGCGGTCGCTGGTGAGCCGCAGGAAATAATAGCCGAAGTCCGGTTGCTCGAAATAGATCTCGAGCAAGCGGTCATAGCCGATGGTCATCACCGTTCCGTCTTCGATGCATTCGACCGTCTGCGTGCGCCTGTTTTTCGGCGTGACAAATCCGATCTCGCCGACGAGCCGCCCCGGCGGAAGCTCGACGCCCAATTCGGTCACCAGGAATTTCCCGGTCACAGTGAGCAGCATTTCGTCGGCCACCTGGCCTTTGCGGAACAGCACGTCGCCCTTGCGGTAGCTGCGCGTGTCCATGAACGGCTTGAGCCAATCCATCGACAGATCGCCCTGCGCCGCGACGCGGGCCTTCTTGACCAGCTTGACGATCTGAAAAAGCCGCACGCTGTTGATCGGCAGCAGCAGGAAATACATCAGAAATGTCGAGATCGCTCCGCCGAGCAGGCCGTAGGCGATGAAGAATAGGGTGCTGAGAATGCCGAATATGCGCAGCGGTATCATGGTCGACATGAGGAAGGTCGCCGCATAGAAGATCGCGCCGATCAGCGCACAGGTATTCGCGATCGTGATGTTGGCCAGAACGACTTCGAGCACGCGATGGAAAATGGCGTCGAAAGTGATGTTGCTGGGGTCGAGATTGAGTTGCAGCAGAAGCTTTTCGATCGTGAGGTTCTGCGCAGCACGCTCCGCTATGCGATCCAACAATGCGGGCAGATCCAGATGGGCGCTGTAGATCATTGGTTGCTGCCTCCTGCAGGCGGAATTCCCGCGCGGTTCTTACGTTTTTAATGGCCGGCCGCGCCTCATTCAATCGCACGAAGGTCACTTCGCCCTGAGCCACCAACGCGCGGCCAGGACAACAAGCGTCGCGGCGATCAGCCCGGTAATCACGATGAGCAGGCGCCGTTCTGAGAATGCGTCGGTCACGCCGACGGCCATGGCCAGCACCACGCCGGGAAACACGTGCGCGGGCGCCCAGGCGACGGCCGACAATACATTTGCCGCATAGAACAGCCGGGGCGGCATTTGCAGGATGCCGGCAACCAGCGGCACAAAGGCGCGCACGACCGCGGTGAAACGCGCGAGAAAGACGCCGGCGGCGCCATAGCGGGCGATGAATTTTTCGCTTTGGACGACGAAATGCGGATATTTGACCAGCGGCCAAGCATTGAGAATTTCCCGGCTAAATCGCTGTCCCAGCCAGAAGGAGATGCCGTCGCCGGCAATCGCTCCGAGGGTCGCTCCGACGAGAAGCAGCCATGGCTTGGCGCCGGCATTCGTCGCCAGGGCGCTGACGGCGAATACCAGCGTCGAACCGGGGACGAAGGTGCCGACGACGGGAACGGCTTCCGAGAACGCCAGCAGAAAAATGATGCCATAGGCGTAATGCGCGTGCGCGGAAACGAAGCCGGTCAGCGCAGCATAGTAATCAGATGTCATGCACCTAACCTGAGGCAGTGCCCGTTGAGGCGCAATCGAACAACCAAAAAGTGAGGCGCAGACTGGGCTAAGTCAGATTCCCAGTCAATGCGGCGGGCCGGTTCGCCGATTCGAACCAGCGCAGAAAGCGGCCGCCGGCAACGCCGCGCGTCAGCGCCAGGTTATATTCCTGGAAAACTTCGCTCGTATGCCAGCCGCGAGCAGGCCAGTTGTTGATCGCACGCTCGAGCCGCGCAAGATCGATCATCCGCCGGACCAGCGGTGATTGCCCAAGTTCCTCGATCTGGCGCACAAGCTCGCCGCGTTTGCCGGAGAGCTTCTCGTACCAATCGGCCGCCTGCAGGCCGCTCATGCGATTGGTCAGCACGACCTCCGGCAGCAGCCCCCACATGGCGCGGCGGATCAGCGAGCGGTCGATACCTTCGGCAAGATACTGCTGCGGCGGAACACCGAGACAGTAGGAAACAACGTCCAGATCCGCGGTGGGATCGCGCAGCTCGACGCCGGTAACTGCTTTCTCGGCGGCGTGCCAGTCGCCGACGTAGTCGACCGGCGTCAGCCCGACAATTCTCTCGTCCTGCCGCGCGCGGTAATGAAAGTCATGCTTGGCCCGCCGCGCCCGGATATCAACCTGCATGGCCGCGGCGAACTCAGGGCGAATGGCCGAATGAACGAGCCACGCCGGCGGGCCGTGACGGCGCTCAGGCACCAGCGGCTCGACAAAAAGTTTTTGCAACGCCTGCAGGCGCGAATAGGACGTATACCGATAAAAGAGCCGCCACTGCCGATAGGCCGTGAGCAGCTTTCCTCGCTTGAGGTGCGCGAGCGCCTGCGACCAGCCGTTCCAGCTAATGGTGGAATTGCCGTAGAGGCCGCCGAGAAGCACCCGCCGCCCCTGGCCGCGTGCCCGCCGCAGCATGGTCAGCACCCAGCCGAGATTGGTCGGATTACGTACCGGGCCATCGAGCGCGATGAAGAAACGTTCGAGCTCGGCGAAATCGTCGCACTCATCGTTGCGGACATAGGTGACGTCGATATTGCCGGCAGCCGCCGCGATCGCGTCGACGTAAGGCGTCTCGTCGCTGTAGTGACCGGCCGGCGCCGCGCCGTCGAAGCCTTGCCGCGGCACGCCGGTGAAGGCCGCGAGCCGCTGATTTTTTTCGCCGAGCGCGCGCGCCGCGAGCGCCGAAACCGAAGAAGAATCCAATCCGCCGCTGAGCAGGCAGCCGATCGGAGACGCGCTGCGCATCTGCCGGCGCACGGCCACATCGAGGCACTCGCGCAAGCCGTCCGCATAGGATTGATCGGAGGACAACTGGACCGATTTGACCTCGCGCGGCGACCAGAAGCGGCGCTGCGTCAGCGAACCGTCGGCCGCAATCCGCAGGACGTGCGCCGGCAGGACGCGAAAGACATTCCGGTAAATGGTCGTCTCGTGGTCGGCGTGATTGAGCACGAGGAAATCGGCGAGCTTTTCCTCGCTCAACTCGCGCGGCGCGCCGAGCGCAAAGAGCCCGTGGGGCATGGTGGCAAAGGCAAAGGACCGTTCGCTCCGGCGCCACATCACCACGTTGAGACCAAGAGGGTCGCGCGCCAGCGTCAGGGCGCGGTCGCGCGGGCTCCAGATCGCGGCGGCGAATGGGCCGCGCAACATCGGCCAGACATTGTCGCCGAATTTCTCCCACGCGGCGAGCAGCACGCGCGAATCCGCCCAACTCAGGGCGTCTCGCGGCGCGATGCCGATGCGGGCGAGCAGATCATCGCGATTGTCGAGGCGGACATCCGCAGTGATCAGCGCGCCGCTCTCGCCTTTCCAAGGCTGGTGATCGAAGCGGTCCTCGGGCGTCATGCGCATCAGCACATGGACGAGGCCGATGCTGCCGCCGGCGAAAATATCGGATCGGTCGGGGCCGTATTGGCGCAGCGCATTGGCGCAGCGCTCGAGCTCGTGGCGATTTGCAGCCTCGCCGTCAAAGCGCAGCAACCCGGCGATGCCGCTCATGGAAACGCCCCTGTCTCAGCGATCGGCGCCGCCGAATTCGGCGAGGCGCGCGAAGCCGGCGGCGCCGGATTCATCGGCGATGTTGTCCTTGCCGACTTCGACCCAGGCATGGGCGGCGATTTCGCCGTTGTCGCGGGCAACGCCCAGGCAAAGCCGGCTGGCGATGCCGCGCCGGCGCAGCATGGCATGCGTGGCCAGGGCGCGCGGCAGGCACAACGCATCGATCCAGGGCCTCGCAGCAAGGCTTTCGACCGCCCAGGAAACCCAGCGGGCTTCGTCGGCGGCAAAGCGGCGGATTTGCCGCGGCGGGCGGTTGGCCCAGGCGAACAGGCGCGCGGGCGAAACAAGGCGCACGGCTAGCCGCGCCAGCATCAGCGTGACGGCGGCCTCGCGCAGATAGATGCGCCTTCTTGTTTCCAGCCTCATCGCCCCTCATCCGGAGCGATCAGGCGCACGAGACGTTGCTCGATGAGCGTCTGCAGAAACGGCGTGACATCGCGGGCCAGCGTTTCCGCATCGACCTCGTGGCGCTGCATCAGCGAATCGAAAATCTCGCCGACACGGCAAGGCTCGGCAAGCATGTTCCAGATGTCACTTGCCACCTGGTTGAAGCCGAAATAGGCACCGGCGCGCAAGCTCAAGAGGACCACGCCGCCATCGAGCCCTGCGGCCGCCGGCTCGCGGTCCTGAACGAGGACGCTGTCGATCGTGACGCTCAAGCTGCCCTGCTCCACAGCCGCGCGCTGCCGTCGCGAGACTCCCGTCAACCCGGCCGTTCAGTTCAACGCAGGCTCATTTCGCGTTTACCCGTCGACGCGGGAGGAGAGCGGAAATGCCATCTCGAACGAAAATCCGAGCTTCGACGCCGGTGCCCCCGGCCGGGCCAACTGGGCTTGATGGGGCCCGGCGCGGTCGCGGCCTGCGCTTTGTTCATTGTTGAGCGGCGATTTCGTTTCCGTACCGATCGCCAGCTTGGTAACCGTCGGCGGCTCCCAGGCGCGGCGTGTTCCGACGGTCGTCCTGTCAGATTTCATCGCCTGCACCATGCGCCTCCGCACATTCAGTCGACAAACTTTCTATGGGATCAGCTTCGGCATGGCAAGGCAGCGCGGAGACGGAAAGCCGGCGCTCGCGGGCTGTGCCGCCTCGCGCCGGACCGCGCCTCGCCACGTTTTGTTGCGCCGACCCGCGCGCTTGCCGCGCGGCGCGAGCGCTTGGCAAGCAGCCGGCCTGCATGTTAGGCTTTAAGCGCCCACGTGGATTTAGTTGATAAATAAGCACAAATCGACCGAGTGGTGGGCCCAGCCCAGGGATGACGAGAAAGGATCCGCCATGGCACCGAAGGCGAGCACCGAAAAAGACGAAGCAGCGGAGATCGCTGAGATGACGCCGGAAGAGCGGCAGGAATACGCATCGAGCCTGGTCGAGCGCTTCGCGCTGTGGTCGGGCGTTGCCGGGCTTATTCCGGTGCCGGGCGTCGACGTGCTCGCCGTCGGCGGGCTGCAGATCCAGATGGTGCGCCGCCTTTCACAGATTTTCGACGTCCCCTTCTCGGAAAACCGCGGCAAGGCGCTGATCGCCAGCATCGTGGGCTCGATGATTCCGGCGACCAGCGGCATCGGCGCCGCCAGCATGCTCAAGTTCGTGCCGGTCATTGGCACCATTACTGCGGCCTTTGTCATGCCGGTGCTGTCGTCGGGCGCCACTTATGCCATCGGCAAGGCGTTCATCCAGCACTTCGCATCCGGCGGGACGCTGCTGGACTTCAACCCTCCCGACTATCGTGAGTTCATCAGGGCACAGAAGGAAATGTGGGACTCGCGGAGGAAATCGAAGAAAGCGCCGCAGTCCGGCTCCGAGGGGGCGGCGGCGGCGAGCTAAGTCGCGGGG
>Ga0335083_10010208_pt1 | contig 11360 bp, 11 predicted proteins | sample Lox_Sample_42_FD_206716 | JGI IMG/M metagenome (GOLD analysis project Ga0335083, IMG submission 206716) | Soil microbial communities from Loxahatchee National Wildlife Refuge, Florida, United States - Lox_Sample_4.2 | ecosystem: Environmental > Terrestrial > Soil > Wetlands | place: USA... | reverse complement strand
TCGAGGCGGCCTCGCGCTCGGGCTACCTGCAGTGGCTCTTCCGTCCCGTGCGCGGCGGCGTCTGGGCGGAGATTGCCGAGGACTCGACGCTCGAGGAGGGCGGCTATCGCAACCCGCCGTGCCCCTACCTGGCGCAGCCCACGCGTACCCGGCGCAACCGCGGCGCGCGCAAGTTCGTCTACCAGTTGGGGCGCGCTTCCACGATAAGTTAGTCGGTACCCACATTTTCCTGCGAAGGGCTTGAAATCGCAGGGAGCGGGGCCTATTATTAGCACTCGTCAGGGGTGAGTGCTAGGCTTGCCCTCGACCCAAAATCCAAACCGAGGCCGCGATCGTCCGTCGGGCACCTTCCCGCGGAGTCCGGTCTCCTTCGAACAGGAGTCGAAAACCATGAAACTGCGCCCGCTGCATGACCGAGTGATCGTCAAGCGCCTGGAAGAAGAGCGGAAGACCGCTTCCGGCATCGTCATCCCCGACACCGCCGCCGAGAAACCCGACCAGGGCGAAGTCCTCGCGGTCGGTCCCGGAAAGAAGAACGACGACGGGAAAGTCACGGCCGTCGACGTCAAGGTCGGCGACAAGGTTCTCTTCGGCAAGTACTCGGGCAGCACCGTCAAGATCGACGGCGATGAGCTGCTCGTGATGCGCGAGGAAGACATCATGGCCGTCGTGAACTGATCGCCAACCACACCCGAATTCAAGAGGAAATCCACATGGCAGCCAAAGACGTCAAATTCAAAGAGAACGCGCGCGTTCGCATGATCGCGGGCGTGAACATCCTGGCCGACGCGGTCAAGGTGACGCTCGGTCCCAAGGGCCGCAACGTCGTGCTCGAGCGCTCGTTCGGCGCCCCCACCGTCACCAAGGACGGTGTCTCGGTCGCGAAGGAAATCGAGCTCAAGGACAAGTTCGAGAACATGGGCGCGCAGCTCGTGAAGGAAGTCGCCTCGAAGACTTCCGACGTGGCCGGCGACGGCACCACCACCGCCACCGTGCTCGCGCAGGCGATCGTCTCCGAAGGCATGAAGTTCGTCGCCGCGGGCATGAACCCGATGGACCTCAAGCGCGGCATCGACAAGGCCGTCGCGGTCTCCGTCGAGGAGCTGAAGAAGCTCTCCAAGCCCTGCAAGGACTCCAAGGAAATCGCGCAGGTGGGATCGATCTCGGCCAACGCGGATCCTGAAATCGGCAAGACGATCGCCGAGGCGATGGACAAGGTGGGCAAGGAAGGCGTCATCACCGTCGAAGACGGCAAGGGCCTCGAGAACGAGCTCGACCTCGTCGAGGGCATGCAGTTCGACCGCGGCTACATCTCCCCGTACTTCATCAACAACCCGGACAAGCAGATCGCCGTCCTGGAAGACCCGTTCATCCTCCTGCACGACAAGAAGATCTCGAACATCCGCGACCTGCTGCCGGTGCTCGAGCAAGTCGCCAAGGCGGGCCGCCCGCTGCTCATCGTCGCCGAAGACGTCGACGGCGAAGCGCTCGCGACCCTCGTGGTGAACAACCTGCGCGGCATCCTGAAGACCACCGCCGTCAAGGCGCCGGGCTTCGGCGACCGCCGCAAGGCCATGCTCGAGGACATCGCGATCCTCACCAGCGGCACCGTGATCGCCGAAGAGCTGGGCCTGAAGCTGGAGAACGTGCAGCTGAAGGACCTCGGCAAGGCCAAGCGCGTCGAGGTGGGCAAGGAAAACACGACGATCATCGACGGCGCCGGCAAGGAAGACACGATCAAGTCCCGCGTCGAGACGATCCGCAAGCAGATCGACGAGGCCACCAGCGACTACGACAAGGAAAAGCTCCAGGAGCGCGTGGCGAAGCTCGCCGGCGGCGTGGCGGTGATCAAGGTCGGTGCCGCGACCGAAGTCGAGATGAAGGAGAAGAAGGCCCGCGTGGAAGACGCGCTGCACGCCACGCGCGCGGCCGTCGAGGAAGGCATCGTCCCGGGCGGCGGCGTGGCGCTGCTGCGCACCCGCGACGCGGTGTCGAAGATCAAGGCCGACAACGAGGACCAGGCCGCGGGCGTGAAGATCATCCTGCGCGCCCTCGAGCAGCCGATGCGCGAGATCGCCCGCAACGCCGGCGACGAGCCCAGCGTCGTCATCAACAAGGTGAGCGAAGGCAAGGGCAACTTCGGCTACAACGCCCAGTCGGGCGAGTACGGCGACATGGTGGCGATGGGCGTGCTGGACCCGACGAAGGTCACGCGCTACGCGCTGCAGAACGCCGCTTCCGTGGCCGCGCTCATCCTCACCACCGACGCGATGGTCGCGGAGCTTCCGAAGGACGAGAAGCCCGCGATGCCCGGCGGCGGCGGAATGGGCGGCATGGGCGACATGGACATGTAAGACCTGTCACCCCCGCGAAGGCGGGGGCCCGGTGAAACTCGAAGCCCCGCTCCGGCGGGGCTTTTCTTTTGTGGCATCCTCGCCGCATGGCAATCCCCGAAGACATCTACACCGAGCCGGAAGATTTCTCGCCCGACACGCTCGCGAGCCTCGGTCCCCTGGCGCCGCTTGCGGGCGAGTGGCAATCGGACCAGGGCGTGGACATCAACCCCAAGGCGGACGGACCGCAGCGGCGCGCGTACACCGAGCACGTGCTCATGGAGCCGATCGACCCGCAGCCCAACGGGCCGCAGCTGCTCTACGGCCTGCGCTACCACATCCACATCAACACGCCGGAAGAAGCCATCACCTTCCACGACCAGGTGGGCTACTGGCTCTGGGAGCCCGCCACCGGATTGATCATGCAGACAATCGCGATCCCGCGCGGCCAGGTGGTGCTCGCGGGAGGGACGGCCAAGCCGGGCGACAGGCGCATCTCGGTCGAGGCGAAGCGGGGCGACACCCGCTTCGGGATCTGCTCGACCACGTTCCTCGAGGAAGCCTTCCGCACCGACTACTACCGCGTCGACATCGCGTTCAACGACGACGGCAGCTGGACGTACGTGACGCGCACCGACCTCGCCATCCGCGGCAAGACGCCTGCGTTCGATCATCGCGACACGAATACGTTGCGGCGGGTGGCCGCGCCCATCGCGAACCCGCTGCTCGTTCGCATGAAGAAGGGGCAATGAGTGGCGCGCGCGGTGGAGAGCCTCGCCCGCTAGATTCTCAGGCGAATGCCTGCCTTGTCGAGCGCGAGCGCCACGATCCACCAGAACAAGCCGAATCCAAGCGCGTAGGCGAGTGAGGCGGCGTATGGATCCGCCAGCACGCCGCGGATCGCGTTCGCGATCGCCGCATTCGCTCCCGTCGCGCCGCCTACGCACTCGACGATCCACGCGCCCGCGTAGATCGCGATGGCGTTCACGCCGAAGCGCCGGCCGAATGCGGGCATGCGCTTGCGGTCGATGGCGAAGTGAAAGACCCCGAGCATCAGGTACGACAATCCCGCCGTCCACAGCACGAAGGACGAGCTCCACAGATTCTTGTTGAGCGGGAATGCGAACGACCAGGCGAAGCCCAGCGCGAGCGCCGCGATCCCTGCCGTGATCAATCGACGCACGTCATCGCCGCGCAACCACTCGCCCGCGCGCACGCCGAGCAGCGTCGTCGCGATCGCCGGCAGCGTCGAGAGCAACCCCTCGGGATCGTGGCCGAGTCCCGTGGCCGCGTCGTACTCGTAGTTGAATCGGCCGAGCAACGCCGTGTCGATGCGGCTCGCGAGATTGCCTTCCCGGTCGAGCGATCCGCCGAGCGCCATCACGGCCCAATAGCCCAGCAACAATCCCGCGATCGCGATCCATTGGGCGCGCGGCCTCGACGACGTCGCGATGAGGGCCGCCGCCGCGTAGCAGATGCCGATGCGCTGCAACACGCCCCATGGGCGCAGCGCCGGCCGGTCGAGGAGCCACCATGCGAGCGCGTTCAGCGCGAGGCCCAACACGACGATCCGCATCGCGCGCGCGAGGATCGACCGGGCATCGGCCGCCGGCGCCAGCGCGATCGACACGCCCACGATGAAGAGGAACAGCGGAAACACGAGGTCCGTCGGCGTGAATCCGTTCCACTCCGAATGCAGCAGCGGCGCGTAGACGTGGTTCCAGTCGCCGGGCGTATTCACGACGATCATCGACGCGACCGCCGCGCCGCGAAGCGCGTCCACCGAGAGGTAGCGTTTCATGCTGGCCGCGATTATGCGGGACAATCCGGCCATGCCCCACGTCTTCGAGCCGGCAGCGAGCGGCCGCGCCAAGTGCCGCGGCTGCAGGCAGGCGTTGCCCAAGGGCGAGATCCGCTTCGGCGAGCGCCTGCCCAATCCCTTCGCCGAGGGCGAGGTCACGCACTGGTTCCATCCGCTCTGCGCCGCGTACAAGATCCCGCAGGAGTTGCTCGACGGCATCGCCGCGGCGACGGGAGAGGTCGCCGATCGCGAAGGCCTCGAGCGCGCCGCGCGATTCGGCATCGAGCATCGCCGCGTGCCGCGCATCGATGGCGTCGAACGGTCGCCGTCGGGCCAGGCGCGCTGCCGCCACTGCAAGGAGATGATCGAGAAAGGCGCGTGGCGCGTGCGGCTCGTCTTCCACGAGGAAGGCAACTTCTCCCCGGGCGGATTCATCCATCTCGCGTGCCGCAAGCCCTATTTCGAGACCGAGGACATCCTCGATCGCCTGCTGCGCTTCAGTCCCGGGCTCGGCGAAGAGGATCGCCGGGCGCTCGCCGCGGAGCTCCGGCCCCGGTGAGCCCGCGCGCGGCCGACAGTGGCTTCGGCACGGTCGAAACGGTTATAATTTCAGGCTTTCCGGCCTGGTAGCTCAGTTGGTAGAGCAGTGGACTGAAAATCCATGTGTCGGTGGTTCAATTCCGCCCCAGGCCACCAATTCCCCGCTCGCTGATCCCCTCAGTGGCTGAACGCCGCGCCAGGTTCGGTTAATCTCGACCGCGAGATCCCGGACATGGCGCATCCCTCGTCCCTTCCCGTGCTCGTCGCCGGCGGCGGCATCGGCGGCCTCGCCGCGGCGCTGGCACTCGCGCGCCAGGGCATTGCCGTCAAGGTGATGGAGCAATCGGCCGCCATCGGCGAGATCGGCGCGGGCATCCAGCTGGGTCCCAATGCGTTCTCGGCATTCGACGCGCTGGGCATCGGCGAGCGCACGCGAGGCGACGCGGTGTATGTCGAGCGCCTCGTCATGATGGACGCCATCGACGAGTCCGAAGTGGGCAACATTCCCGTGGGCGAAGCCTTCCGGAAGCGCTTCGGCAATCCCTACGCCGTGTGCCATCGCGCCGACGTGCACGGCGCGCTCCTCGAGGCCGTGCGGGCTTCTAGCGGCGTCGAGCTCCTCACTTCCACGCGCATCGAGCGTGTCATGCAGGACGCGGGCGGCGTGACGGCGATCGACCAGCACGGCCGCGAGCATCGCGGCGCGGCGCTCGTGGGCTGCGACGGCGTGAAGTCCAACGTTCGCGCGCAGTACGTGGGAGACCCGCATCGCGTCACCGGCCACGTGGTCTATCGCGCCGTCGTGGACGTGGCCCATTTCCCATCGAACCTGAAGCTCAATGCCCCGTGCCTCTGGGCCGGTCCCGATTGCCACCTCGTGCACTACCCGCTGCGCGGCGGCGGCCAGTACAACGTCGTCGTCACGTTCCACAGCCGCAAGGCGGAAGAGTGGGGCGTGACCGAAGGCAGCCGCGAGGAAGTGCTCTCCTATTTCGACGGCATCGGCGAGCGGCCACGGCAGCTCCTCGACCTTCCCAGGAGCTGGAAGCGCTGGGCCACTGCCGATCGCGAGCCGATCGCCACGTGGTCCTTCGATCGGGTGACGCTGCTGGGCGACGCGGCGCACCCCATGATGCAGTACCTCGCGCAGGGCGCGTGCATGGCGCTCGAAGACGCGGTGACGCTCGGCGAAGCGGTGCGCGCGCACCCGGGCGACTTCGCCGCCGCGTTCAGGCGCTACGAGAAGGCGCGTGTCACGCGTGCCGCGCGCGTCGTGCTGATGGTGCGCGAGATGGGGCGCCTCTACCATGCGAAGGGCGTGGAGCGCCTCGTGCGCAACGACCTGTGGAAAGGCCGCACCCCCGAAAGGTATTACGATGCGGTCGAATGGCTGTACGGATGGCGCGTGGAGAGCTGCCTATGAACACCCGGGACCCCGAAGCGCTGCGCAACGCCTTCTACGAGCGCATCGAGCCGCTCGCGCTGGCGCCGCTGTGGACGCGCCTGAAGGGGCTCGTGCGCCGCGAGCCCGCCCCGGGCGAGGCCCACAAGTGGGCCTACGGTGAGGTGCGTCCCCACCTCATGGAATCGGCCGCGCACATCAGCGCCGAGGAGGCCGAGCGGCGCGTCCTCATCCTCGAGAATCCGGCGTTCCACGGCGCCTCGCGCGTGACGCCCACGCTCTTCGCGGGCCTGCAGCTCATCATGCCGGGCGAGATCGCGCCGGCGCACCGCCACACGCAATCGGCGCTCAGGTTCATCGTCGAAGGCGCGGGCGCGTACACCACGATCGACGACGAGAAGGTCGTCATGCATCCGGGAGACTTCATCGTCACTCCCGCGTGGCGCTGGCACACGCACGGCAACGAGACGAGAGATCCGATGGTGTGGCTCGACGGCCTCGACATCCCCATGGTGCAGGGATTCAACACCTCGTTCCGCGAAGACCACGACGCGTGGAAGCCGCCCGAGGCGCGCTTCGGCGGGCTGCTGCATTTCCCGTACTCGCGCGCCCGCGCGGCCCTGGACGGCATGGCGCGCGCGGGCGCGCCCGATCCGCACCTGGGCTATCTCATGCGCTACACCGATCCCGTGGACGGCGGCTGGGCGATGCCCACCATCGCCGCGATGATCCGTTCGCTGCCCGCGGGCTTCGTCACAAAGCCGTACCGCTCCACCGACAGCATGGTCTTCGCCTGCGTGGAAGGGCGCGGGCGCATCGAGACGGGCGGGAAGGTCCTCGAATTGCGGCCCCATGACGTCGCGGTGGTCCCGGGCTGGGCGCCCTACACGCTGGGGGCGGAGGAGCACTGGACCCTCTTCTCGTATTCGGACCGCGCGGCCCAGGAAAAGCTGGGGTTCTTCCGGGAGCAAAGGCTGTGACACAATAGGCGCGCCTGCCGTCAGAACTACTACAACATGAACGTCACCTCCCGGCGCTACGCGAATGCGGACGTACTCCACGTGGAGGGACGCCTCGACCAGGACACGTGCACCGAATTCACGGGCAAGCTCATGTCCCACGTCGAGTCGAACGCGCACGACGGCGGCGCGATCGTGCTGGACCTCTCGAAGCTCGAGTACGTGTCGAGCGCCGGGCTGCGCTGCTTCATGCTCGCCTCGCGCAAGGCCAAGAGCCAGCACGGGCGCATCTTCGTGGCGTCGCTGCAGCCGATGGTGAAGGAAATCTTCGAGATCTCCCACTTCAACCTCGTGTTCCAGGTGTTTCCTTCGGTGCGCGAGGCGATGGGGGCGGTGGGCGCCGAAGCGTCCGCCGCATTCGAGAAGGGATGAGCCCATGCGCGTCCGGTTCTGGGGAACCCGCGGTTCCATCCCGGTCGCGCTGACGGCGGCGGACATCCGCGACAAGCTCGCCCAGGCGCTGGTGCAGGCCTCGGGGCGCACGTTCGAGAGCTACGAGGAGGCGCACGCCTACGCCACCAGCGAGCTCGACTTCAACTTGACCCACACGTTCGGCGGCCACACGCCGTGCGTCGAGATCGAGGCGCCGGGCGACGAGTACTACGTGTGCGACATGGGCAGCGGCGCGCGCCCCTTCGGCGGCCACGTGCTCGCGCGCCAGGCGCGCAAGCCCGCCGTCGTGAACATCTTCCAGTCCCACGTGCACTGGGACCACATCATGGGCTTTCCCTTCTTCGGGCCCGCGTACGTCCCCGGAACGACGATCCGCATCCACGGAGTGCACGCGGTGCTCGAGGAGGCCTACCGCATGCAGATGCGCGAGCCGTGCTTCCCCGTGGACTTCACGCAGCTCGCGGCGAAGATCGAGTTCGTGAAGCTCGAGGTGGACAAGCCGCAGAAGGTGGGAGCGCTCACGGTCACTCCGCACCTGCAGCTGCATTCGGGCGACTCCTACGGCTACCGCTTCGAGCGCGACGGCAGGAGCGTGGTGTACTCCACCGACTCCGAGCACAAGCTCGAGAACCGCGCCGAGGCCGAGGCGTTCGCGAATTTCTTCCGCGACGCCGACTGCGTGATCTTCGACGCGATGTACGCCCTCGCCGAGGCGATCAGCGTGAAGGCCGACTGGGGCCACTCGAGCAACATCGTGGGCGTCGAGCTCTGCCAGATGGCGCGCGCCAAGCACCTCGTGCTCTTCCACCACGAGCCGGCCAACAACGACGCCACACTCGAGGGCCTGCTCAAGGAAGCGCGCCGCTTCGAGGAGCTCACGCGCGGCGAGCAGGCGCTCAAGGTCTCCGCGGCCTACGACGGCCTGGAGATCGATCTCTGAACACGCTGCGGGGCCTGCGGGTTCTCGCCCTGGTGCTCCTCGCGGCGCTCGCGCTCTTCCTCCTCTTCACGCCGTATCCCGCCTCGCTTCGCAACGTCGTCTTCGACGGCTACCAGCGCATGTTCCCGCTGGAGCGCGTGGCCGATCCCGTGGCCCTCGTGATGATCGACGAGGAGGCGCTCGCGAAGTACGGCCAGTGGCCGTGGCCGCGCACGCGCATGGCCGAGCTGATCACGCGCTTGTCCGGGGACCAGCCCGCGGCCATCGGCCTGGACATCATCTACGGCGAGCCCGACCGCTTCTCGCCGGGGATGATCGCCGACGAGCTGCCGATCCTGCCCACGAACCTCGCGCAGGCGCTGCGCGCGCTTCCGTCGAACGACCAGGTCCTCGCCAACGCCATCAGGGGAAAGAACGTGGTGCTCGGCATCGGCTCGCAGGATTCCGCCGATGCGCGCTTCCCGTCGGCGCCGCGCGCGGCGCCCGTGATCGTGAAGGGCGAGCGCGCCGACAACCTGCGAAGCTTCGGCGGACACATCGGCAACGTGGCGGTCCTCGACGAGGCGGCCGCCGGCCGGGGGCTGCTCGATTCGGGCAGCGCCCAGGAAGTGTTGCGCGTCGTGCCGCTCGTGGAGCGCGTGCAGGGCGCCATCGTGCCCGCGCTGGGCGTCGAGGCGCTGCGCGTGGCCCTCGGCGCGGGCATCCGCCTGGAGGACGCGCCCGCGGGCCTCATCACAATGCGCTTCGGCGACATCGTGACGCGCATGCAGGACGACGGCACGGCGTGGCTTCGCATCAGCCACGGCGACAACGCGCGATACGTGTCGGCCGCGCGCGTGCTCGACGGCAAGGTCGACCCGGACCTCATCCGCGACAAGGTCGTGCTGATCGGCATCAGCGGCCTGGGCGTGCAGGACTACAAGACCACGCCCCTCGGCGAGTTCGTGCCGGGAGTCACGATGCACGCGCAGGTGATCGAGAACCTGTTCAACGGCGTGTCGCTCGTGCGGCCCGCGGCCATGGCGTATTCGGAAGCGGCGCTGCTCGTGCTCTCGGGGCTCATCCTCATCTGGTTCATCCCGCGCCTTTCGGCGCTGCAGGGCATCAACCTCGTGGTGGTGCTCGTGCTCACGAGCTTCCTCATCGGGATCGTGCTCTTCCGCCACTACTCGCTGCTGTTCGACTGGGCGTGGCCCGCGATCGGAACGCTCGCCGTGTTCGGCAGCGTCGTGGTGGGCACGCTCTCGGAGACGGAACGGCAGCGCCGGCAGCTGCGCGAGGCGGCCGCGCGCATGGCGGGCGAGGTCGATGCGGCGCGGCGCATCCAGATGGGGCTGCTGCCCGATCCGAAGGAGGCCGTCGGCAACGAGCGGCGCTTCCGCCTCGCGGCGCTGCTCGAGCCCGCGCGCACCGTGGGCGGGGATTTCTACGACTGCTTCATGATCGACGCGACCCACGCTTTCTTCGTCGTGGCCGACGTGTCGGGCAAGGGGCTGCCGGCGGCGCTCTTCATGGCGTCGGTGAAGTCGCACCTGAAGAGCGCGGCGCTTCGCGGCGGAAGCGTCGGCACGGTGCTCTCGCGCGCGCAGGACGAGATCGAGCACGAGAATCCCGAGCAGCTCTTCGTGACCGCGTTCGCGGGCATCCTCGACATCGCCACGGGCGAGCTGGAGTTCTCCAACGCCGGCCACGAGCCGCCGTTCGTGCGCACCGCGCACGGCGCGCCCGAGCGCTTCGAGATCCCGGGCGGGCCGCCGCTTTGCGTGGTGCCGGGCTTCCAGTATCCGACCGGCATGCGCAAGCTCGAGCCCGGCGAGTGGATGTGCGTCGTCACCGACGGCGCCACCGAGGCGATGAATCCGTCGCGCGAGTTCTTCGGGGTGGAGCGGCTGCGCACGGCGCTCTCGTGGCTGCCCGAGGGCGTGGGTCCGGAGGAGCTGGTGAGGAAGGTGAACGAAGAGGTGAAGCGCTTTTCCGCGGGCGCCGAGCCCGCCGACGACATCACGCTGCTCGCGGTGCGCTGGGCCGGCGATGCCGGCCGCGACTAGCGGACGTCGATCTCCACGCGGCGGTTGCGCGGCTCGGACACATTGTCGTCCGTGGGCACGAGCAGCTCGCGCTTGCCGCGGCCCGCGGCCTGGATGCGCTCGGCAGGGATGCCCAGCGAGATGATCATCTCGCGCACGCGCTCGGCGCGCGCGAGGGAAAGCTTGTCGTTGTAGGAGAGGCTTCCCACGGTATCCGTGTGGCCGATCACCACGATGTCGGGCAGCGGCCGGTTCTTGAGCTCGGCGAGCATCTTCTCCAGCTCCACCTTCGATTCGGGCGTGAGCTCGTCCTTGTCCGGGAGGAAATAGAGCGTGAACGAGGTGGGCTTGCCGGGCAGCGCCGCGAGCGTCTCGGCGAACGCCTGCTTGATCTCGCCTTCGCTCATCCGCGCCTGCTCGATGCTGCCGTCGCTCTTGATGCGCTCGGCGCCGTAGGCGGTGTGGATGACCCTCTCGCCGCCGCTCGCCGGGTGCACGACGATCGTGCCGATGTGGCCGTCGGGAGCGGGCACCACCGCGAAGAGCTCGGGCGCGACCTGCTTGGGCGGGGTGGCGCACGCGGCGGCGAGCACCGCCGCGGCGAGGAGCGCGAGAGCTCTCAAGATCGCGGAACCTACTTCTCGACCTGGACCACGAACTCCGTTCCACGCACGCCCATGATCGCGGACGGCGTGCGGATTGTCATCGACTCGGGCGACTGCTTCACCATCTTGCCGGACACCGCCGCGAGGCGGCCCTGCTTCAGGTTGCCGGCGAACTCGCCCTGGTGCGTGGTCGAATCGAAGCTGTACTTGTCGATCGAGAAAACGCTGTTGGGGCCGACCGACACGAGGCTGTTGTCGGTGAACGTGATGCCCGCGGAGCCGTCGGCGCCGGTGACGATC
>Ga0335083_10010207_pt1 | contig 11360 bp, 9 predicted proteins | sample Lox_Sample_42_FD_206716 | JGI IMG/M metagenome (GOLD analysis project Ga0335083, IMG submission 206716) | Soil microbial communities from Loxahatchee National Wildlife Refuge, Florida, United States - Lox_Sample_4.2 | ecosystem: Environmental > Terrestrial > Soil > Wetlands | place: USA: Florida... | reverse complement strand
GCGCCTGGTTCGCTTCCTCTGCAAACCGACAGAACCGCTGGCAGTCAGCGCCTAGAAAGAAAAAGAAGAAATCCCCCCTCCTAAATCCCAAGACGTCGTCGCAGTCACAGAGTTTTTCAACACCCACTCCCTATTACACTCATTGACCCCGTGGGGGCCTTTATCCCAAGTCGGCCAACAATTCACTCACCCGAGTACGCAATGCCCGCGCAATCTTGACAATATTGACCAAACTGACGTTTCGTTCTCCTCGTTCGATTCCGCCGATGTAGGTCCAGTGCAGGTCAGCCTTCTCTCCCAGTTTCTCTTGGGACAGGCCGAGCGCCAGCCTTCTTTTCCTGATTGCTTGTCCAAGCACACACTTTGGGTCATCTACCACGCCCTCGGATTGTGCTGATTTGACAGACTTTAAGTCTAGAGACTATAAGTATTACTCCATGGAAGACTTCGGCTTCTTCTCCGAACAACTAGCAATCAGTATGGCGACAAAACGCATTACAGCCAAGGCACTCGCGCCCAAGGTCGGATGCTCTTACGAGCACGTGAGGCGGATGCAGCTAGGAAAAGGTCTACCTTCCCTACCTCTTCTGCGGAGACTCTGCGGAGTTTTTGGATGGAGTGAAAGAAAACTACACAAATTCGTCATACTTGATCGAGCACGAAGAGAGTTTGGCAAAAACTTCTGGGAAGTGCAGGGCATGGACTCTCGGGGAGACGGTGTTTACATCCTATGGGTGTTTCTCACCAACGAAGAACGGGAATACTGGATTGAGTGGCTCCGATTTGTCGCGGCTCGGCATCAGGAGAAGATCCCAAAGGAACGTCCCGATCCGTCACCCGTTGCGGAGACAACATAAGCCTCCAAAACTGTCCAAATCATCACCGCGCAAGAATATTAGTCCGCTCGCGTGTGCGAGTTTGCTGTACCCACCTTTGAAGCCCAATTCAGGGGCTGTTGACGACAAAAGCAGGCACAGCGGGTCCGCTGCGTTCAAATTTCGCGGTGCCAAAGAATCAAATACAACACCCGAACTCATTGATCCTAGATATTTTGGGAATGGTGCCGGGAACAGGAATCGAACCTGCAAGGGCCGAAGCCCGGCGGATTTTGAGTCCGCTGCGTCTGCCAGTTCCGCCATCCCGGCTTGGAAGGCTTTTCTATTGTACGTGAGGGCGTGATGATTTTGAATACGTCATACCTGTTGAGCGGTCTGCACGGGCGCAGACGTTAAGGGAAGTCCTACGGTGAACGTGGCCCCTTCTTCCGAGTGGCTCTCGACCCTGATCGTTCCACGGTGCTGTGCAACTATCCATTGAGCTATGGCGAGGCCCAACCCCGCGCCCCCCTGAACCCGGGCGCGAGCTTTGTCCACACGATAAAAGCGTTCGAAAATTCTGCCTTGATCTTCTCTCGCGACCCCGACGCCGGAGTCCTGCACAGTTATCCATGCGCTGTCAGCATCCTGTTGAAGCGACAAACACACTAAGCCAGGTGGAGGCGTGTACTTGAACGCATTGTCGAGGAGAATCTCTGTCAAGCGTCGTAGAAGTGTCTCATCCCCCATTACGAACGTAGGCCGCTCGCCAATGTTCGCCACAAATTCCAGGTTGCGAATCGCCGAAACCTGCTGCCATCGATCGACAATGGTTCGCAACGTCTGACTTAGATCAACCAGTTGAATATCGAGGACCTCTCGGCCATTGTCCGCGCGGGCTAACTCCAGCAATTGTTCGATTAGATCGGTCGTGCGCTCAGCCTCAAAAAGTATGTGGCTTAGCGATTCTTTGTATTCGGCTTCGCTGCGGGAACGACGCAGCGCGAGTTCCGCTTCTGTGCGGATTAGTGACACCGGAGTCCGCAGTTCGTGGGACGCATCGGCCGTGAATTGAGTGATCCGCTGAAATGCAAGTTCGATGCGGTCGAGCATTTCGTTCAGCGTATCGGAGAGCCTCTGCAATTCGTCCCCAGTGTTGAGCTTTTGAAGGCGTCCGCTGAGATTTGTCCCGCGTATCGAGCGAGCAGTCTGTACCAGCTCATCTACCGGGGCAAGCGCACGCCGGCTGATCCAGTAGCCGACAAAACCCGAAACAAGAAGCAGTGAGGCAGCAAACAGGAGCAGATAGTCCCGGAAGAGATGAAGCGTGGCCACCGCGTCATCCGCTGTCGTTCCCATCTGAACGCTGTAATTCTGGCCATTGACATTTAGTTTCTGATAAAGAAAACGAAAATACTGCCCTTCGGCGTAACGAATGCGATAAGTTGTCGTTCCGCCTTGATTCGCTGGCATCAGCACTGACGGATGGGTCTCAAGAAATGCAGAACGATAGATCAACTCCCCGCCTTCGCTGTACAATTGAAGAAAATCGCCAGAGTGCTCGCTGCTGTAGGTTCCCCGGACTTCTTGCTCCAGTTGGGCGCGTGAGGCATCTTTTGGTTGAGTGTTAAGGAAGGTCTTGAGATCCTCCACTTGGCTCTCCAGATTGTCGTCGACGATGTCGAGAACATTCTCGCGAAGGCTGAACCACATACCGGCTCCGAAGACGAGTTCTCCTAAAGCGAAGATCGCCAGATACCAGAGCGTAAGCCGGAAGCCGATAGAGAGTTTCTTCATGCGAGTTGATCCGATCGGATCATGTATCCAACGCCGCGCACTGTATGAATCAGTTTCGGATGTCCGGGCAAATCGATCTTGTTGCGCAACAGGCGCATGAAGGCGTCAAGAGTATTGTCTTCGATTTCCCGGTCGAATCCCCAGACCGACTCGATCAGAGAACGGCGGGAAACGACTTTTCCAGCGCGGTATATCAATCGTTCCAGCAGGCTGTACTCAGTCCGCGTAAGTAAAATTCGTTCGCCTCCGCGCAGCACCTCCCTGCTCGCAGGATCGACCGTCAGGTCCCCAACCCGCAAGCAGGGATCGTCGGTTGCCAAGGCACGGCGTTTGACAGAGCGCAGACGTGCGATTAGTTCATCAAACGAGAATGGCTTGGTCATGTAGTCGTCAGCACCGAGATCGAGACCTTGAACAATGTCAGGCACGGAGTCTCGCGCGGTCAGCATCAGGATAGGAGTGCGATTCTTTTGGGCGCGCAGCCTCTTGGCCAGATCATATCCGCTAAGCTTCGGCATCATGACATCGAGAATAATGACGTCGAACTCATAGTCCTGCGCCAACGCCAACCCGTCGACTCCGTCGAAAGCGCAGGTCACTATATGTCCTTCCTCCGTCAAACCTTTACGGAGAAGATCGGCCATGCGGACCTCGTCTTCCACCACCAATAATTTCATCCGAGAATTGGTACGCCTGGCTTGAGATTATCCCAGTCTAGAGCTGGCACATGAAGGAAATCTGAAGAAATGCGCCCATTTATTTCCTGATGGCCGTTACCGAAAACAGTCAAATTGGGCTGAATCCAAGCATGTCAAACCTATCTGGACCAAGCACGGAGTTGGTCATCGGTCAGTCGATCGTGGCATAGCCGAGACAACATTGGATTCAGTACGCTGCTGAAAATCTCCCGTGCACGGAGCGGCTCCCCAGTCCACTCCGAGTGCATGGAGGATCAGACGGTCACGTAGTGTTAGTTTCTCGCCATCCGTTACCACCGCATACGCATACCGAACTCCGGCGTCTCGAGTGATGCACCATTTTTCGTGGCGCAAAATTCGACCGCAGTGCTCGCAAATCTCAGGGGTGCTCATACGGCCGTTGTAGAACCAGGTAGCGGCGGGGTTGCGGTACATAGGATCCTCATAAATTCTCGACGAATTCTTCAGCCAACAATCAAGTCGTTCGGACGGAATCTACAACGAGAGTAGTGCGGTTCAGAAAGACGCTGAAGCCAATGCCTCACAGAGGCTTGTGATTCTAATCACCCGGCTAAATCCATCGATGCGGTGGCATTGAGATGAGCCCTCTCTGTTAATGTAGCCAGAGTCGGTCTATTTCATGGGTAAAACCAAGCACGCGATTTTTCTGGGGATCTTCCCTTTCGCCCTCTTATTCGGAATGCAAAATCTTTTCGCTCAGACCGTACTGGTGGAAGGCGTGGTTCGAGATTCGGCAGGCGCAGTCATTCCAGGTGCCAGCATTGAATTGAGATCTGGACATTACGGGGCAAACGCTATTTCGGATGCGCAAGGGCAGTTCGTTTTCGGTGGAGTGAAGGGGAGCTCAGGGACGATCACGGCTCGCTCAGAGGGATTCAGCTCACTCCGGCAGGAATGGGCCGCTAGCACCGATGGAGAAGTACGACTGACGCTGGTCCTAACACCGGCTCAGTCGCACGAAGAGGTCACGGTCTCAGCCACACGGACGGAAACCCGGCTCACTGATACGCCCGGAAGCACCATCATGCTCTCAAATACGGAAGTTGCGGCTAGTCCTGCGCTGCGCGTGGATGATGTGCTGCGTCAGGTTCCCGGATTCTCTCTCTTCCGTCGATCCGACAGCCGTGTTGCCAACGCGTCAAATCAAGGAGTTTCGCTGCGTGGGCTGGGCGGAAGCGCTTCCAGTCGCGCTCTCGTGCTGGAAGATGGCTTGCCCATCGTGGATGCTTTTGGTGGGTGGGTCTACTGGAACCGACTTCCACGCGAGTCGCTTCAGGACGTTGAAGTCTTCCGCGGTGGAGCGTCGAATCTCTACGGGAGTGATGCTCTCGGCGGAGTTATACAGTTCATCACACGCCAACCGGAGTCCCCAGCCTTTCATCTTGAGACTTCCTACGGCAGCGAAAAGACTCCTGACCTTTCTTTCTGGACTGGAGCTCGTGCCGGCAAATGGGACGTCTCGCTCGCTTCTGAGATGTTTCGCACCGACGGATACATCCTGGTGCCTACCTGGCAGCGAGGAGCTGTCGATACTCTGGCGAACTCCAAAGACGCATCGGTAGAAGTGACGCTCGGACACAAGCTAGGGGAAAAGGGACGCGTGTTCGGCCGAGGCAACTTCTATACGGAATTTCGCCATAATGGCACTCCGATCCAGACAAACGACACGCAGATGGGAGAAGGGGCTCTCGGTTTGGACCAGCAGTTTGGAAATGGCGATTCCTTGACGCTGCGTGGGTACGGGCAGGTGCAAGGGTACGACCAACGCTTCTCGTCGGTAGCTGCCGACCGCAACAGTGAATCTCTCACCGACCTGCAGTACGTTCCCGAACAAGTGGTGGGCGGAGCAGGACAATGGACGCATCTCTTCGGCGATCATCAGACGCTCGTCGCCGGCGCGGACATCATGCAAGTTCTGGGCACCAGCAATGAACAGTTTTTCTCCTCCGGCACACACACGCGCAACAGTGTCTCCGGTGGTAGGCAGCGAATTGTCGGCGGGTTCGGAGAAGACCTGATCCGAATCAAGAACTGGACAGTTATTTTAGGTGTGCGGGTCGACGATTGGAACAACTTTAACGCAAGTTTCATTTGCACTCCTGTCGGCGGCATATGCTCGTCTCCTAGCGTTCTGTATCCGTCCCGCAGCGATCTCGCGTTCAGCCCTCGGCTGTCTGTGCTGCGGTCGCTTAATCAGAATGTTTCTGTAACGGGATCTATCTACCGTGCTTTTCGCGCCCCAACGCTGAACGAACTGTACCGCTCATTTCGGGTCGCCAACGTGGTAACGACAAATAACCCTTTCCTGAATGCAGAACGGCTGACTGGCGCCGAGGCCGGCATCAATGTGACATCGCTCGATCGCAAGCTGAATGTGCGTGGCACGTTTTTCTGGAGTGACATCGTGGATCCTGTTGAGAACGTAACCGTCGACCCAACCGCCAATCCGGTACTCAGGCAGAAGCAGAACTTGGGACGGATTCGCTCGCGCGGCATGGAACTGGATGGCGTGATGCACGTCAGCCGGGACGTTCAAGTCTCAGCAGGCTACGCATTCACAGACGCCACGGTTGTAAATTACACGGTCCCGCCGGGTGAGGTATCACTGCTGGGCAACTACGTCGCGCAGGTGCCGCGAAACGTGTTTACTTGGGAGGCTCGCTATTGGAATCCATCGCGCCTCATGCTCAGCGTGCAAGGGCGTTTTGTCGGGAATCAGTTTGACGACGATCAGAACCAATATCCGCTCGGACATTTCTACACCATGGATATTCAGATTGGACGGAATCTGACCCGGAGTTTCGAGTTGTTTGCCGCAGCCGAAAACCTGCTGAACGAGCGTTACAACGTTGCCAACACTCCAACCGCGAATGGATCACTGTTCAACATCGGGCCGCCGCTGCTCTACCGTATCGGTCTTCGCATCAATTGGCCGGCAGAACGGCAGTGAGTACGTTTGGGCAATCTGGAAGAAATCATTTATTCTGAGGTGTGGTCTTAGGCTCGCTGAAGCAACTGATCATCCTGTCCTCATTCGGCGGAGCATCATCGACAATATAGAGCTAACAGCTAAAAACCCTTTATGAAGACCGGAATTATTGGCCTGCCGCAGGTAGGCAAAACATCGCTCTTTCAAATCCTGACAAGGGCACACCTCTCCGCCCAGGCCCACTCTAACCCTCGCGAAGCTCACATCGGGGTTGCCAAGGTTCCAGACGAGCGCTTGGATAAACTCGCAGCGCTTTATAACCCGAAGAAACTTACTCACACGTCCGTAGAATACGTCGATTTGGGCGCGATCGGTCAGGACGCGTTGAAGGAATCGGCCTACATCGGACATCTGAGGCAGGTCGACGCATTGGCACACGTGGTGCGGGCTTTCGATGATCCGGCGATCCCACACGTCGGAGAGATCGATCCGCTGCGCGACATTAAGAACGTGGAATTCGACTTGATGGTCAGCGATCTTGGCCAGGTGGAAAAGCGCCTCGAGCGCCTGGAAAAAGATCTGAAGAAGATGAAGACCGCAGAACTCGAGAAAGAATTCGAACTGCTAAAGCTAGCCAAAACTCACCTCGAGTCGGAAAAACCGCTACGCGAAATGCAAATGGCGCCGGAGGACAAGAAGCGCATCCGGGGATTCATGTTCCTGAGCGAAAAACCGATTCTATACGTGCTTAACATCGGTGAGTCCATGGAACTCGGGAAGGAGCTCGAAGAGGCCGCGAGCGAGTACAAGGTCACTGAAATTGCGGCGCGTCCAAATGCGGGGGCTACGGCCATCTGCGGAAAGGTTGAAGCCGAGCTTTCAGAAATGAACGATGCCGATGCGGCAGAGTTTCTTTCGAGCTATGGACTAAAAGAAAGTGGGCTAACGCGCCTGATCCGAACCACATATAAGTTGCTCGGGTTGATTTCGTTTTTTACTGCGGGAGAGGACGAGTGCCGGGCTTGGCAAGTTCCTGCCAACAGCCGCGCGCAGGAAGCTGCTGGCGCCATCCACTCCGATCTGGAAAAGCACTTCATTCGCGCCGAAACAATCCGTTGGGACCAGCTGCTCGAAGCCGGATCGGAGGCCAATGCCCGCTCCAAAGGCACCCTCCGTCTCGAAGGCAAGGACTATATCGTTCAGGATGGTGACGTAATGCACATCCGGCATTCGGGATGAGCACCCAGTTGCGGGGTACCGACTATCGAACTCAATGACAAACCTCACTGCGTCCGTGCCTCCGTGGTGAATTCGTATCTAGGCTGATATCATCGCGCTGCCCTCAATGAATGCCATCCTCACCAGCATACTTCTAGGCCTAACCGCGGCCGCTGCCAATATTTTCGGCGGCGCGATCATTGTCCAGCGCAATTGGGAGCGGCGTTATCTGCGCTATTTTGTGGCGCTCGGCGCGGGATTCATGCTGGCCACTGCGCTGGTCGAAATGGTGCCTGAGAGCATCGAGCTTCGCGGAAGGGCGGCGGCCCTTCTGGTTCTGCTCGGATACCTAATCATCCATTTTTTCGAGCACACGGTCACCCCGCATTTCCATTTCGGCGAAGAAACCCATCATGACGAGTTTGTGCACTGGCACAAGGGATATTCGGTCTTGCTGGGGCTGGTCATCCACACATTTTTCGACGGCATAGCAATCGCGTCCGGCTTTCTCGTTTCCAACTGGCTGGGATGGCTGATCTTTCTCGCGATCTTTCTCCACAAAATTCCGGAAGGCTTCACTGTAAGTTCGGTCATGCTGGCCAGCGGACGTAGCCGAGGCACGGCATGGGGAGCCTCGATTGTGTTAGGCGGGTCTACTCTGGCGGGCGTATTGGTGATGGCGCTCTTTCGCCATCATGTCGGAGCCGGCCTGCCGCTTTCGGCGGGCGTCACGATTTACGTTGCCGCTTCAGATCTGGTTCCCGAAGTAAACAAAGAGCCGGCGATGAAGATGGCCTTGCTTGTTTTTGTCGGTGCAGCAGTGTTCTTCTTGCTAGACCATTTGTTCCACGCCCTTTGAGCCACTTTCGCGTACAAAAAACCCCGAGTGTGGACTCGGGGGCCTTACAACTCCTCGTTTTCGTTTAGTTCACGGTCATCGCTACTGGAGCCGATGGAATCCCATTCGCCACGACCACCATCGTGCTCGCACCGGTTTCCATAGTTGCGGGAATATCCACGTTCGTAGATACGATCTTCGATCCGGTTGCCACTCCCATGGTGCTGTGATCATGCGTCCGGGCGTAGAAGACGTGCCCCGTGCTGCTGTTCATGATCCGCACCAACGGATAGTTTGTCGCTGTCTCGTATTCATCGCCGAACGCATTCGCCTGTGATAAGCCGTTGAACTGCGTTCCCGAAATCTTGTACGTCGAACCGCGAGTTACGTTCGTCGGCGCTGTTGTAATGGTTGGAGCCCAGCCCGCTTCGTACGTTCCAGCAGGGTTGTACACTTCACTCCCCCCCACGAGAATTTGGCCCGTCGGGAGGACCAACAGGCAACCGTATGTTGCCAGCGTTTGCGTCAGGCTGGTGCCGTCCCAGATGTAAGATCCGACCGAACCCTCCACAAGAACGTCGCCGTTGGGCAGCAACACTGCGAAATCATCTCCGGCATTGTCAGCGTTCGGAAAATCGGGCCCAACACTCCAGGCTCCAGTCTTACTGTTGTAAATCGCGGTGTGCCCCGCTCCGCTTCCCGTATCCGAATACGATCCCGTGGCAAAGACAGTGCCATCAGGACGAAGAATCGCTGGACCAATTTCTCCCGGCGGATAGTAACAGTACTTGCCGTTGGGCCCGAACTGCAGGCATCCGAACGGCGAAGGCGAATGTAGATCGACAATCGTGCTGCCCGCCGTGCTCCAGGCACGAGTCGCAGGCGACAGCCGCTCCGAATTCGGAGCGTTCTTCACATCCGCAGTAAGGATTGAGCCGTCGGCCAAAAGTGTCCAGCCTTCTTCTGCGTTGAAGTCCGATTTGCCAGTTTCCGGCAAGACTGTCCACTTGAGAGTCTTTGGATTCAGCGCTGCCATGCTCTTCGCTAGCTTGTTGCCAACAAGGTAGTAACCATTCGGAAGAACAACGGAGGGCGAGTCTCCGATGAATGGCCAACTCGATGGAGCGGGCAGGTTGGTCCAAGTGTTCTTGACTGGGTCGTAGATCGCACCCAGATTTGTCAGGGTAAAATTATCGTTCAGATATTCGCCGCCGGTGATGACTAGTCGGCCGTCGGCGAGAACGGCGGATGCAAATGCGTCAGGCACATATCCAGAGGGCAAATTCGCCATACGCCCCCACGTACCGTTCACATAAGTACCGTGAATGTCGGGTGTGAGTTTGTACCAGTCATACTCGAAATTTCCCTGGCAAATGACGGTTCCATCGGTGAGTTGGAAGGAAATGATGCAGTTATCGGGTGCTGAATGCGTCAGGTACTGAATGGATTGGCAAAAAAGGTTTGGAAGGCTCAACAGGAACACAACGAGTGTCAACAGAAATTTCCTGGGCAAGAGCAAACTCCTCCTTAGATTTTTCCCTGGTAGAACCCCGGACAGACAAGGCGTGGGAAGGATACACCATCCTCGCCAAGGAAGGAGAGACTCAGCAAAATTTTACAAAGACTGACGAGAGTCGCAATTCAGGCGTGGGTCGCTTAATCGACGGTGTGCTTGGCCGTATAGCCTTCGCGCGCGACCACTTCGTATTTGACGTCCTTGCCCTTCTGGTCTTTTACCTTGAGCGGCCCACCGTCCGGAGCGACCACCTGGACTTTCAGCTTCCGGTACGTTCCGTCAAGTTTCGTGTTGCTAGGCGAGTAGGAGAGCGTGTACTGGTTCCGGATGTCGCTGGCAATATCGTTGAACAACTCCGGATACTCTGCCTCAAATCGCGGAAAATAGGCGCGTCCGCCAGTCATCGCGGCGAATGTCCGCACTTCGTTATCTGCCTGCAAGTAATCGATGTTGTGAACCTCAATGCCCATGCCATGCGCCATCATTCGGCAGTAATAGCTCGGATGCGTTTCGCAGTACTCTCTCATCATGAATCCGACGCTGATGGGGAAGATCGTGATGTCTTTCGTGTCTTTGATCTTCTTCAGTATCTTGTCGTACGTGATTTTGCTGAAAGAGTCGATGCCGGTGGTTACAAGAATGATGTACTTTTTCCCTTCAACCCGGTCTAAACGATCGATGGTGTCGTAGAGCGCGTCGAATTCGTTCGTCTCGGAGAAACCGGGGATTCGCATTTCGTTGAGCGCGCCGTAAATCGCCCTCTTGTCCTGAGTGAAGTCGACCAGGATATGCGGGTTCATGTCGTAATACTCAACCGCGACCCAATCGTCTTTCTTCAGCACGTTCGCGAACGAATACGAAGCCCGCAACGCGTCGATCATGAAAGTGTAGTTGGTGGAAGCGAACTCCGTCAGCAGTACAGCCGTGATCGGCGCCTGCGAAAGCGAAAAGTGCTTCACTTCTTGGGGAACGCCGTCTTCGGCGATCCGAAAGTTCTCTTGTTTCAATCCTGGGATAAACTGCCCGCTTTTCGTAGTCACCATCACATCGACATTAACGAGCGGGACGTTCACCTTTAGCGAGTAGTCCGGGAGATCCTCAACCTTCTTCGGTTTCGGCGGAGGTGGCGCGGGAGCCTCTTCTGCCGCCTTCTTTTTCGGGATCGCATACGGCCCCATGTTGTCGGTGGGACCACCTGCCTCGGCCGGGACATCCTGCTTCGGCTTGCCGTTATCTTGTGAAGGCGACTGGGCGGCAGGCGTCGAATCCTGTGCTAAAGCAGGTACATACGCTATGCCCAAGAGAAGCGCTGAGACCGCTAAAAATGCGGTAAAACGAACAGCAAAGGTACTGGAAAGTCTGCCGGACTGAGTGCTAAACATAGTGAACCGGGAAAAAGCCCTGTGCTAGTATAGACGCAAGGATTCGCATTTGGGATGTTTTTGGCCGGTCCCAGTCATCCCCCATCCGTGCAACGTGTCTAAGTTCGGCTGGTTCTAAGTATATTGGGCCCTTCACTGGACCCCGT
>Ga0335083_10010206_pt1 | contig 11360 bp, 8 predicted proteins | sample Lox_Sample_42_FD_206716 | JGI IMG/M metagenome (GOLD analysis project Ga0335083, IMG submission 206716) | Soil microbial communities from Loxahatchee National Wildlife Refuge, Florida, United States - Lox_Sample_4.2 | ecosystem: Environmental > Terrestrial > Soil > Wetlands | place: USA: Florida... | reverse complement strand
GAAGGCGACGCGACGGGCGTAGTCCGCCAGCACCTCGCCGAAGAATCCGGCATCGTGACCGAGGAACTGGATCGCGCGGGCCCGCCGGTCGAGCGCGGCGCGCTCCACCTGCCACAACAGCGCGCGCCCGACCTCGGCGTCGCGTTCGCGCACGATCAGCTCGCACAGCCAGCAGACGCCGTCGCGTTCCGCGGTCACGGCGAGTCCCAGCATCACGGAGCCATCCGCGACCGCGTGGAAGAGGAACGTCGTGTCCGGATTTGCGACGTAGCGCCAATCGAGGTACTCGCGATCCTTCCAGAGGCTCACGACCTCCTGGGACCGGCAGGCGTCCCAGAGCGCGTCGTACCCCTCGGGCACCTCGGACCCGGTCGAGAGACGGAGCCGGCCACCCGTGCGGCGCTCGCGCGCCAGCCGCCAGCGTGCGGCGAACCGCGACGGCGCCCCCGCGAGCCTCGCCGCGAGTCGCGGCACGCCGCGCTGTTCGAGCGCGCGGCCGAGGTCGAGCGGGCGGCGACGGAGCACGGGGTACGCGATCCGCTCCCAGCCGAGCGAGCGCACGAAGCCGGGATAGGACGACGCGTTCGGGAACGCAAAGACGGCCGCACCCCCGGCCTGCCGGAACCTCTCGATGCAGTCCCGGCCCGCGCTCTCGAAGATGCCCTGCCCCCAGTACGGGCGACGCACCACCAGATCGAGCGAGTGGCCCGCGAGCACGGGCCGGCCGAGCACGTTGAGTTTCACCGGCATCAGCACGTGGTTGCCGACGATGGCGTCGTCGCTCCGCCGTCGCGCCAGCGTGATGAACGGGCCGCCGTAGGGGTTGCGTCCGAACTTCCACGTCCAGTGCGCGAGCGAGCGCTGGCGCCCGAACTCCTCGTTGAACATCGCGAGGATGCCGTGCTCGTCTCCGGGCCGATAGGGCTGGAGCGTCCAGTCGGCGTGCGTCCGTTCGGTCGGGCTCATGCGCGAGTGCGGTCCGGTGGCGCGAGGCGCGCAAACTCGCCGATGGCGAGGTCGAGGAACGCCTCGGCCCGCCCCGCGGTCCCGGCCAGCGTGTACGCATGGTAGAGGTTGCGGTTCTCGCAGAAGTGGACGAAGTCGTCCACCTTCATGGCGGCCTCGTATTGCAGCAGCGCACGCTCCAGCAGCGCCCCCGCCGCGGTCACGTCGCAGTAGCGGTTCGCCGGCACCAGCCCCCAGACTTCGTACTGGAGCACGCGGGTCTGCGGCGGCAGGACCCCGCACGCGTGCGCGAAGATCCGGTTCAGGGTGGCGTGGTCGGGATGTGCGTCGGCGAGGAACGGGGTGAAGACGAGTCGGGGCTGGAGCCGGACGAGCAGCGCTTTCATCTGGTCGACGAGCGCTCCGGTGCAGCGGAAGTTTCCATTGTCCTCGCGCCAGTAGACGACGTCATGGAATCCCATCGTCCTGCCGACCTCGGCGGCCTCGCGCAGCCGCAGCGAGCGCCGGACCTCCACCGGCAGGCCCAGGAGTGAGGCGCCTTCCGAACCGTCCGTCGCCTGGAGCACGGTGACGCGTGCGCCGGCGGCGACCAGCGCCGCGAGCGTGCCTCCGCAACCGATGATCTCGTCGTCCGGATGCGGCGCGAGCACGAGCGCGTTCTGTCCCGCAAACTCCGCCGTGGCGAGCGGGCGCGGCGCGTCCACGCGCAGGCCGGCGTGAGCGCGCCGCCACGCTTCGCGGGCCTCGAGGAACGCGCGACTCGCCGTCTCGTAGAGCCGCACGTGCGCATCGCGCGCGGGGAACGGCCGGCCCGCATCCGCGCCCAGGAGGCTCGCCGCCTTGCGTGCTTCGACGACGTACTCGCCCGTGAACGGCGCGGGCGATCCGGCCGCCGGACGACAGCGGACGTCGAAATAGCCGAGCGGCGCGAGCATCGCGAGGAACTGCCGCACGCGGTAGCGGCGGCCCGCGAACGGCCGCGGTGCGGGTGGGGCGAGTCGGAGCGCGCGGCTCATGGAGCGGCGTAACTGCAATGCGGCGCGAGCGGCGAAAAATGGCCAGCGATCCGGCAGTCCCAGCGCGAGCAGATTCGGCACCGAGCAGACCAGCGCGCCGCCTGCCTCGAGCAGACCGTGCACCCGTTGCAGCAGCCAGCGATCCCATTCGTACTCACCGATCGGCCCGTCGAGCGCGGCGAGCCCGAACACGCCCTCGCCGTGCTCGAGGCGGTCGGGGTCATCGCAGCGGGTCACCTGCCAGCCGGCTGCCGCGAGCTCGTCGGCCGGGGCCCCGGCCCCCATGGCGAGCGCGCGGGCGCCAGGACGCGGGGCGTTCCGCGGGACGGGCCCGAGCATTCCCTGCCTCACGACTCGTCGTCTCGCCTGCCTGCCTTCGCCACTTTGGCCCCCCGGCTGCCGGACACCCGAACCCCCCGGCTCACAGCCGATCGGACGCTAGCACACGCATCGCAGGCCGGCGAAGCGATGGCGGCTCGCCAGGGCATGCCTCCCGGGCTCAGCACACTGCCTGACCTGCGAGTGCGGTGACGCCAAATCCCCGCAGACGAGCAACGGGATTCGTTGCAGCACGATGACACGCGACCTAGAGTTAAATTTCACACGCGGGCAGAAACCTGCCCCGGATCGTTGCCGACGTCGAGCTGACGCGGAGGACCGGGCAATCCTGGACAGGAGGTGCCCCATGAAGCGCGGAGTACTACTCGTGATCGCGTTGATGTTGTTCGCAAACGGGACGTGCCTCGCTTATACCACCCCCCCGCTCTATCTCTTCCAGCTGCCGCTGGGGCGGGTTTCACAGTTCGCCGAGACATCGAGCGGCATCATCCTCGCCCCTTCGTTGGAAGGGCATGTCGTCTACCTGTGCACCGAGACCGGCACCGTCGTGGGTCAGTTCGGAGCTTTCGCGGGCGCGACCGGCGTCGCCGTCGACAACCTGGGCAACATCTACGTGGCCGACCAGACCAGCAATCGCATCGACAAGTACGGGCCCGGTCTCAACCCCATCAATAGTTGGGGCTCGGCCGGCGCAGGACCGGGCCAGATGAGCGCGCCAACCAATCTGGCGTTGTCCCCGGACTTCTCAAGACTCTACGTCGCGGAGCTGCTCAATTCGCGGGTCTCCGTCTTCAAGACCGATGGCACGTTCCTGTTCTCTTTCGGAGTCCCCGGCATGGCGTCGGGTCAATTCAACTACCCGTTCAGCATCGTGACCGATCCGACGACCGGCGACTTGTTCATCACGAACGAGCTCAACAATCGCGTCGATCGGTGGTCGGGGAGCGGAACCTACATCTCGTCGTTCGGGTCCGCGGGCTCCGGGCCCGGCCAGTTCAGCTATCCGGTCGGCATCGGCATCGAGATGTCCACGGGCGACCTGTTCGTCACGGATCAGCTCAACAACCGCGTCGAAAAGCTTACGCAGGGTGGCGCCGAGATCTACGACTGGGGAACGTACGGTCCGGGCAACGGCCAGTTCTACAATCCCTGGTCGGTGTTCGTGACCCAGGCGGGCTACATCTGGGTGGGCGACACGTACAACTATCGCGTTCAGGTATTCGACCCCTCCTATGCGACGCCCGCGAAGACGTTGACGTGGGGCGCGCTCAAGGCGTCCTACCGCTGATCGAACGAGCCTTTCACGCGCGCAGGATCGAGCGGCCACCGTCTGGCGTGCGGCGGCCGCCCGGCATTTCGGGACGATCGCGCGACCGGGTCCCGAGGGCTCAGGGCTGCCGCTGCGCGAGCAACAGCCGGTTGTGACGGCGGTCCCGCCCGGCACCGGCCGCAAGCAGCATGCGATCGAGCGCGAGCAGCAGCGCGGGCGCGCGATTGAGGAACCGCCAGGGCCCGAGGTTCGAGTTGAGGAGCACGTGCGTGGGCGAGAGCGGGGCGCAGGTGAAGTGAGCCCTCGCATCGAGCACGGCGCGGTATCGCGCGAGCGAGCGCATGCGGTTGTGCTCGGCGAGCCCGGGCGCGTCCTCGAATTGATCGGTGACGAGCAGCAGCCCGCCCGGCGCAACCGCGTCGGCGAGCCGGGCGAGCGCGGCCTCGAACCGCGCGTCGTCGGTGACGTGATAGAGCACGTCGAACACGTTGACCAGGTCCCACGTGCCTTCCAGTGCGACCTCGCTCACGTCGGCGTGCAGGAACGTCGCCCGGGGATGGCGCTCACGCAGGCGGGCGATGCTCGTCTCGGCGATGTCGATGCCGGTGTAGATCGCGCCCCGGCCCACGTAGTACTCCGTCCAGAATCCCGTGCCGCAGCCCACGTCCAGCACGCGCCGGCCGCGCGGATCGAACCGCGCCGCGGCGAGCGCGCGATCGAGCACCTCGCGGCGAAGCGCGTAGCACGCGCGGTTGTAGGCCGCGCTCATCGACGTCTCGCCCGTGCCGCGCAGGTCGAATTGCTCGGCGAGCCGCTGCTCCCAGAACTCCCGAGGCCGGTACGTCACGCGCGCCCCCGATAGAGCCGGTGCCGCTCCGCGTATCGCCCGACCGCATCGGGCACGAGGTAGCGCAGGCTGCCGCCAGCGCGGGCGCGGGTGCGCACCGCGCTCGAGGAGAGCTCGAGCGTTGGATTGCCGAGCCAGCGCACCCCGAGGCCGCCGCGCGCCCAGCGGCCCGCGCGCGTGCGCCGCGCACCCGGCCGGCCCGCGACGGCGATCGCGGCGAGCCGCGCGATCGCCCCGGGCTCGCGCCACGTGCCGAGCGTTGCGAACATGTCGGCCCCGACCAGCAGCCAGAGTTCCGCGCGTGGATGTCGTCGCGCGAGCGCGCGCAGGGTGTCGACGGTCCACGACGGGCCGGCGCGGCGCGCCTCGAGCGTCTCGACCGCGAACGCCCGGTTGCCGCGCACCGCGAGGCGCGTCATCGCGACACGGTCGCGCACCGGCGTCGCGGGCGCGCGCTTGTGCGGCGGTGAGGCGGCCGGAACGAACAGCACGCGCGCGAGCCCGAGCTCGTCGCGCGCCCACTCGGCGACCGCGAGGTGGCCGACGTGCGGCGGATCGAAGCTGCCGCCGAAGATGCCGATGCGTTCCGGGCGGCCGAGGCGGCTCACGGCTGGAACGGCGTGGTCGTCGTCGGCGTCGGGGACTGGGGCGGCGGAGCGCCCGGCTCGACCGTGCGGTGACGCCGCGCCTTGACGTCGCCCTCGGGCGGCCACTTCTCGACCTTCGCGCGCATGGCCGCCGCGCGCAGCGCGAGTGGCTCGCCCTTGTGGTCGTTCTCGAGGTCACCGAGCAGCGTGAGCGCCGAGTCGCGCTTGCCGAGCCGGGCGTCCGCGACCGCGAGCCCGATCACCGCGTCGCCGTAGGACGGCGTGTCGGCGTAGGACTCGATCACGTTGCGGAAGTAGAAGCGCGCCGGCTCGTACAGCTTGAGCTTCACGTAGACGTCGCCGTTCCTCCACAGCTTCGCCGCGAGCCGCTCGCGACAGTTCGCGATGCCCTGCTTCGCCTCCGGCGCCCACGGGTCGTCGGGGGAGTCGCGGACGAAGCTCTCCCACTGCTTGAGCGCGCGCAGCGTGAACTCCTGGTCGAAGTCGTAGTCGCGCGACTGGCCGTAGAGCGCCTGGCCGAGCCGGAAGGCGGCGGCGGTCGCGCTGTCGCTCTCGGGATAGTCGTGGGCGATCCGCTCGAACTGGGTCTCGGCGTTCGCATACTCCTTCTGGCCGAGGTAGGCGAGTCCGAGCAGGTAGACGGCCTGGTCGATGTCGGCGTTGCCCGTTCCCGTCGTCGCGTAGTTGCTCAACAGGTCGATCGCCAGCGAGTAGTCGTGCTGGTCGTAGAGCTGACGAGCGGCGGGAACGCGGTCGGCGTCGTTGTGGATCTGCGGCGCGATCGACGCGCCGCAACCGGCGAGCACGATCGTGCAGGCCGCGGCGAGCGCCGCGACGCGAACGGTCGAAGCCAAGGATCCTCCCTCCGGGGAGCGGAGCGGGCGGCCCGTCAGGGCCGGTTCTGGAAGAACAACGCGATCAGCCCGCTCACGATCGCGACCACGGTGATGGGCTCGACGACCTTGTCGACGTTGCGTCCGGGGACGTCGTCCTTGAGGTCGGGGTAATGGGAGTCCTCGACCTGCCCGACCTCGTTGCGCGGAAAGCGGTCGACGAAGTTCTGCTTGAGGTCCGAGGTCCAGAGGATGCGCGACGATACCGGGTCACGCAACGAGAGGCTGCCCTCGATCAGCGACTGGCGCTCGATCTTGACCCGGCCGGGCAGGAATCCCACGAGACGCATGTACGTGATGCGCGCCGAACCCACCGTGTACTCGAGCAACGGATCGCCCGCGCGGCCGTAGAGCAGTGCGACGCTGTCGTCGGGCGCACGCGTGTGCCGCACGGTCACCTCGACGCCGCGCTGGGTGAGCTGCAGCAGCAGTGCCTGCTCGAGCGCGAAGTTCAGCGGGTGTTCGTGCACCGGCGCGAGCACGACATGGGCGCCACTCTCGAGCGGCGCGCCGCGCAGGGCGTGCGCGGCGGCGCTGTCGGCGACGAGCTGGACGAGCTCGAGGTTCGTGAACGGGACGCGCGGGCCGCGCGAGCGCACGACCGGCTCGAGGTACGGGTTCGCGACCGACAGCGTCGAGTCCGCCGGGGGCTGGGGCCCGCTCGCGTAACGGAACTTCTTCGCGCCGGCGGCCGGTGTCAGCAGCGCGAGCGCGAGCAGCGCGAGCATCAGCCCTCTCGAACAGGAACGCATACGGTTCATCCTCGGGTCAGCCCAGAATCGTGAGCGCGGGATCGGTGGGCCGCTCCACGCGCGCGAACAGATCGTAGGCGGCCGCGCCGGTCACGCGCACCTGCACCCGCTCCCCCGGCGTCAGTTCGTCCGCCTCGACGACCACGCCACCGTCCACTTCCCAGGCCGAGCCGGTCGTGCGCGCCGCCCAGAGTCCCGGCCGATCGCCGGCGGGGCCGTCGACCATCACGGTGAGCCGCTCCCCGATCCGGCGCGCCAGCCGCTCGCGCGAGAGCTGCTGCTGCCGGGCGAGCAGCCGCGCGCGCCGGCTGCGCCGGGCGTGGATCGGAACGCGCGGCGTCATGACGTGCGACGGCGTCTCCGGCTCGCGCTCGTAGCCGAACACCACGAGGTTCTCGAACGGCTCCTCCTCGATGTAGCGCAGCAGCGTTTCGAACTGCTCTTCCGTTTCGCCGGGGAAACCTACGATGAAGTTGGTCCGGAACGCCACACCCGGGATCTCGGACCGGATGCGCCGCACGAGCGCGCGCGTCTCGGCCTCGGTCATCGCGCGTGCCATGCGGCGCAGGACGTCCTGGGCGATGTGCTGGAGCGGCATGTCGACGTACGGCACGACGCGCTTCGCGCGCGCCCATGTCTCGATCAGCCGGTCGCTCCAGAGCCGCGGGTAGGTGTACTGGACGCGGATCCAGTCGAGGCCGGCCACCTGGTCGAGCGCTTCGAGCAGGTCGGCGAGTTCGGGGCGGTCCGGCAGGTCCGTGCCCCAGCCCGTCGTGTCCTGGCCGATCAGGTTGAGCTCGCGCACGCCGAGCCGGGCGAGCCGCCCCGCCTCGGCGACGAGCGACTCGAGCGGGCGGCTCTGCTGGTCGCCGCGCAGGCGCGGAATGATGCAGAAGGTGCAGCGGTGGTCGCAGCCCTCGCTGATCTTGAGGTAGGCGATGTGGTGCGGCGTGCTGAGCGCACGCGGCGCGAGATCGGCGATCGCGCCGCCGGGATCGTCCGTACGCGCGATGCGCTCGCGGGCGCCGTCGAGCACGTGGCGCACGGCGCCGACGACATCGCGCCACTGCCCGGTCCCCAGCACCGCATCCACCTCGGGGAAGTCGTCGAGCAGCGTGGCGCCGGCGCGCTGCGCGAGGCAGCCCGTCACGACCAGCGCGCGCAGCCCGCCGCGGCGGCGCAGCCGGGCGACGCGGGCGATGGTCTCGCGCGACTCGCGCACGGCACTCGAGAGGAACGCGCACGTGTTGACGACCGCGACATCGGCGTCGGCCGGATCGGCCACGGTGCGGAAGCCGTCCTGCACGAGCGCGCCGAGCATGTGCTCGGAGTCGACGGTGTTCTTCGGGCAGCCGAGCGTCACGAACGCGAGCTTCGGAGCCTCGGCCGGCGCGGATCGCCTCACTCGAAGCCTCGCTGCTGGAGCCAGTGCTGGTCGACGAGCACGTCGCGCGCCTTGCTGCCGTTGAACGGCCCCACGACGCCGAGCTGCTCGAGCTGGTCCATCAGCCGGCCCGCACGCGAGTAGCCCACCTTGAGCCGGCGCTGGAGCAGCGAGGTCGAGCCCTGGTTGTGCATCACGACGAGGCGGGCCGCTTCGGGCACGAGATCGTCGTCCATGAAGCCGTCGGCTTCGCCCTCCTCCTCGGCCTCTGCGGCGCTGGCGTCGGTCGCGAGCGGCGGCGGCGGCGGCGCCGAGAGCGCGGCTGCCTTGGCGCGCCAGAAGTCGACGACGCGCGTCGTCTCCTCCTCCGAGACGAAGCAGCCATGGACGCGCAGGGCGTCGGCCTTGCCCATCGGCAGGAACAGCATGTCGCCCATCCCCAGCAGGTTCTCGGCGCCGTTCATGTCCAGCACCGTGCGCGAGTCGACCTTGGTCGCGACGCGGAACGCGATCCGCGACGGGAAGTTCGCCTTGATGACGCCGGTGATGACGTCGACCGACGGGCGCTGCGTCGCAAGTACCAGGTGGATCCCGACGGCGCGCGCCATCTGCGCGAGGCGTGCGATCGGCTCCTCGATCTCGGCGGGCGCGGTCAGCATCAGGTCGGCGAGCTCGTCCACGATCACCACGACGTAGCCGAGCCGCTCGGGTGGCTTCTCGGCGCCCTCGGCGATGGGCAGCTTCCCCTCGCTCACGCGCTCGTTGTAGGTGTTGATGTTCCGCGCGCCGCAGCTCGCGAGCAGCTTGTAGCGCTTCTCCATCTCGCCCACGGCCCAGCGCAGCGCGCGCGAGGCCTTGCGCGAGTCGGTGACGACCGGCATCACGAGGTGGGGAATGCCGTTGAACATCGAAAGTTCGACCATCTTGGGATCGATCATCACGAGCTGGAGCGAGGACGGATCGTGCTGGAAGAGCAACCCCGTGATGATGGTGTTCAGGCAGACGCTCTTGCCTGCGCCGGTCGAGCCCGCGATGAGCACGTGAGGCATGCGGGTGAGATCGGACACGAACGGGTTGCCGTTCACGTCCACGCCGAGGGGCACGCGCAGTGCCGCGTCGCTCTTCTCGAACGCCGGTGAGGCCAGCACCTCGCGCAGATACACCGTCCGGCGCCGCGGGTTCGGGATTTCGACGCCGACCGTGCCCTTGCCGGGCAGCGGCGCGATCACGCGGATGCGATTCGCCCGCAACGCGAGCGCCAGGTCGTCCTCGAGCGAGACGATCTGTCCGACCTTGACGCCCGATGCGGGCTCGAACTCGAAGAGCGTGACGACGGGGCCGGGGTGGATCTCGGTGACGCGCCCGGCGATGCCGAAGTCCGCAAGCTTGGCGACGAGCAGGTTGGCCTGCGCGGTGAGGTCCGCGGCCGTCACGAGGTCCTCGGGCTGCCTCGGCATGTCGAGCAGCGAAAGCGGCGGCAACGCCTCGGTCGGCGCGGGGCCCGTGGGCCGCTCGGGCTCGAGCGAGCGCGACCTCGCGGCGGGCTTGCGCGCGCGTGAGGCGGGCGTCTCGGCGGGCCCGGCCGGCTCCGGCATCGGGCCGCTGATCCGCGGCGCGGGCGTCTCGGCGAGGGCGCCCTCCGCGGGCTCGGGCGCCGGGACCGGCACCGGCGCCGCGCGCTTCCTGCCGCGTGTCTCCTTCGCAGGTGCAACCCTGGCCGGAGCGTCGGCGCGCCGCTCGCGCCAGCCGCTCCACGCCGCCGCGACGCCACCCGCCGCCCCGCGGGCGGGGCGAACGACGGCGCCGTGCAGCAGCCGCCCGATCCAGTGGAATCCCATCTCGCTCGCGGCGAGCGTCGTGACGAAGAGCAGCGCGCCCGCCACGACCCACGAGCCGATCGCTCCGAACGCGGTGCGGACGGCGAGCGCCGAGGCGAGTCCCCACGTGCCGGACCAGCTCGTGCGATCGAGTCCGCCGAGGCCGAACAGAGTGCAGACCTCGAGCGCGAGCAACGCGCCGATCAGGGAGCTGAGCACGAGCGGAAGCATCGGCTTCGCGCGCAGGCGATTCCAGGCCCAGACCGCCGCGAGGAGCGGCACACCGAACGCGGCGCCCCGTCCGAAGAGCCAGACGAGCTCGCTCGCGAGCGCCGCGCCCACCGGGCCGCACGCGTTGGGCGGCGCCCAGAAGGCGTCATCCGGTCCGGGCGCATGAAAGGTCGCGAGGCTGGTCGCGGCGAGTGCAGCCAGCGCCACGAGCAGCACTGCGAACATCTGACGCCGCCGCCTGGAGGAGATCGGAGAAGTCACTGGAAGTCGCGAGCGCAAACCCACCGGCAGTGCTGGGTTCCGCCCCGGAACGTCACGCGGCCGCGAACGTTCCCGGACGGCACCTCGGGCTCGGAGCCGCCTCGCGCGACCCCCGCCGCGGCCGCGGCACCCCGGAAAAGGCCCGCCGGCTGCGCAGTCCACCTCCCTGGCGGACGCGGCGGCATTGTGCACGAGCCGCCGCGCAGGGGCAAAGGAAGGAATTGCGTGGTCCCCCGTCCGGGCGAAGACGGGACCGCGCTCAGCGCCTGGGGCGGATCATGGCGGCGAGCACCAGAGCGCCGCCCAGCATCCGCACGACGTCGTCGCCGAGTGAGATCGTGGTCCAGGAGCGACCGAAGCCGTACCAGTTCCCCTGCGGAATGCGCACCATCAGCGCCCCCGTCAGCACGGCGAAGATCGCCACCACGACTCGGCCGCCGTAGCTCGCGGGCGCCGCCAGCGAGAGGATGATCGCGACGCACAGGCAGCTCGCGATGTCGCCGAGCAGCTGGTTCACGAGCTGGCGGGGATCGATGAACGTGGCCCTGGGCGCGGTCTGGACGATCAGCGTGAACGGCCTGCCCTTGATGGCCTCCATGTACGACTGCATGGCCGCCGCCTTCGCCTTGCCTCCCATCCCCTGTGTCTGCGGCATCTGCGGGAGCGCGTAGACGCCGGGGCCGGGCAGCGACCGAGCGACCGAGGCGAGCAGCGGCGCTTCGTCGGCGACGCGGCCGAAGAGCTTCGCGTCCGTGTCGAACAGCATGTGCGAGACGAATCCAAAGAGGAACGTGACGACTCCCGCGAGAATCGCGGCGATCAGGACGCGGATCGGCATGGGGCCCTCCCGGTGCGGCGACGTGGCGAACGTGGGGGCGTGACGCTCGCGCAGCGGCTGCGCGCGCGTCCAGCGAAAATTGCCCGTCGCCTGGCGGGGCAAGGCGGCCGCCGGGAGCTGCGGTGACGGGCGCCGCCG
>Ga0335083_10010205_pt1 | contig 11361 bp, 12 predicted proteins | sample Lox_Sample_42_FD_206716 | JGI IMG/M metagenome (GOLD analysis project Ga0335083, IMG submission 206716) | Soil microbial communities from Loxahatchee National Wildlife Refuge, Florida, United States - Lox_Sample_4.2 | ecosystem: Environmental > Terrestrial > Soil > Wetlands | place: USA... | reverse complement strand
CTCCAGCAAACCTGCCGCGTCGCGTTGCATCGCCGCTACGCGCCTGCCCGGGGCTGTCGCAGAAATCCACGATCGCGTTGCTCGAGCCTCTCGTACAGTCCGTGCAGCCACTGCATCCGAGCATCCCAGGCCGACACGCGAGGGACCGCATGACTTGCGGGCTGCCCGAGAACCGCGGCCACCAGGAAGCGGGCGGACGCATGCGGCTGCAGTTGCTCCCAGCCCCCATCGACCTCTGCCGAGAGCGACCTGGCGATCAGCGCAAGCTTGCGCCGCAGGGGAACCACGGCGCGACGACTCACGGAATCCAGCCCCTGGCGGCGCAAGCTGGCGCCGATCTCGGCGTAAATCAACCGAGCCGCGCGGATCCCGCAGCGACAGTCCCGGGGCAGCAGGCGAATGCCCGCGGTGGCGCGCTCGTACAACCCGTCCGCCGCCTCCAGAAGCCGCCCCACGACCGAGCCGACCGCCCGGTTGAAAGCCGGTCGTGCGAGCCAGACTTCCGGATCGATCCCTGCCTCCCGCAGCCATTGCAGCGGGATATAGAGCCTGCCGGCGCGCGCGTCCGTACCCACATCCCGGGCGATGTTGGTCAGCTGCATGGCGATGCCCAACTCGCTGGCGCGCGCCACGGCGGCCGGATCCCGCACCCCCATGATGCAAGCCATCATCGCCCCGACCGTGCCCGCCACCCTCGCGGCGTAATCCGTGAGTGCGTCGAGGTCACCATAGCGGCGGCCGGCAAGATCCCAGGCAAATCCCTCCAGCAGTGCATCGGGCAGAGCGCGCGGGATGGAGTGTTGCGCGACCGCGTCGGCGAACGCACGGTCCACCGCTCCAGGTCGCGGGCATCCGCAGTAGATCCGATGCAATCTCTCCTGCAGCTGCTCCAGCGTCGTCGCGGCGGCAGTTTCGTCCACCGCATCGTCTGCTTCCCGGCAGAACCCGTACAACGCGAACGCCGGGATCCGGATCCGGGGCGGCAGCAACACGGCGGCGGCGTAGAAGGACCTGGAGCCGCGCCGGATGAGCGCGCGGCACTGCGCCCTGTCCGATCGGCTTGCATTGCCGGACTCAATGAACGGCGCAGGCATCCGGCACCACCCGATCCAGTACCCGTGCGCTGGAGAGCACGCCCGGGACTCCCGCTCCCGGGTGTGTACCGGCGCCGACGAGATACAGTCCCTCGATCTCCTCGCTGCGGTTGTGAGGCCGGAACCACGCGCTCTGGCGAAGCAGAGGCTGCAGTCCGAATCCGGTGCCGTGCACGGCGAGCAGCCGGTTCCTGAAGTCCAGGGGCGTCGTGAGCCGGGAAGTCCTGATGCGCTCCCCCAGACCCGGCAGCAGGCTGCTCTGCAGGTACTCCTGGATCGCCTGCCGGTACGGTTCGGCCGCCACGCGCCAGTCGATGTTGCCCTGCAGATTCGCAACCGGTGACAGCACATAGAACGTGTCGCATCCCGGTGGCGCCAGGGAAGGGTCGGTCGCCGTGGGCCGGTGCAGATACAGACTGAAGTCCTCGGGCAGGATGCGGCGCTGAAAGATGTCAGCGAGCAGTTCCCGGTATCGTCGCCCGAACAGGATGGTGTGATGTGCCACGTCCGGGTACGTTCCGTGGGTTCCGAAATACCACACGAACAGACCCATCGAGTACTGGGCGCGCTCGAACCTGCGCGGCGACCATCTGCGACAGGTTCCGGGTGGCAGCAGATTCAGGTAGGTCCACGCCGCATCGGCATCGGAAACGACGACCTGTGCCGGGACCAGCTCACCGTCGGCGAGCCGCACTCCCACCGCACGCCGGCCCTTGAGCTCGATGGATCGGACTTCCGAGTTGAATCGCACGCGCGCACCCTGAGTCCGCAGCAGCTTCATGAGCCCCTGCACGATCGTGCCGGTCCCACCCATGGCGAAGTGCACGCCGAAACGGCGTTCGAGATGGACGATCAGCGCGTACACCGAGGTGGTCGTGAACGGGTTGCCACCGACGAGCAGCGGATGAAAAGACAGGAGCGTCCGCAGCCGGCTGTCTTTCACCAGACCCGCCACCAGCTCGTAGACGCTCCTGTGCCCGGAAACGCGCAGCAGATCAGGCGCGATGCGCACCATGTCCCACCATGACTCGAACGGTACGTGGCCCAGAGATTCGAACCCGATGCGGTAGATCGTCTCACTCAAGCGCATGAACTTGTCGAAGCCACGCGCATCGGCCGGAGCCAACTGCTCCACTTGGGCGCGCATGCGTTGCGCATCGCCGTGGTAGTCGAAGCTCGACCCATCCGGGAAGCGCAGCTGATAGAAGGGCGACAGCGACCGCAGCTCCACATCGTCCTGCAGGCGTCGTCCGCACAATCCCCAAAGCTCCTCGAGCAGGAAGGGCGCCGTGATGATCGTGGGGCCGGCATCGAACGTGAACCCGTCCTGGTGGTAGACGTACGCACGACCACCAGGAGCATCCAGCCGCTCACACACAGTCACATCGTAGCCACGCGCTCCGAGGCGCACGGCGGCGGCCAGCCCACCGAATCCGCTTCCAATGACGACGGCTCGCGGTGCCAAACCTGACTACTCCGTCTCCGGGAGGATGCCGGCACTCACCGCCGTGTGCAGGATGAGCCTGGCTGCAAGCTCCGGATCCTCCTCGTGCGCCAGGTGACCGAGGTCGCCGAGCGAGAGCGCCTTCGCATCCGGGACCAGGATTTTCAGCCGTGCGAGTTGCTGTGGCGGGATGGTGCGATCGCCGTTCGCCCCCAGCAGCACGAGTGGAACCTGCAAGCGCGGCAATTCGCGCGCCAACTCGTGCAGATCCCAGTTCGCCATCATCTGCAGGACCGCCCCCACGTGTCCCGGGTCCCGCGCCAGGGCGTGATAGCAGTTCACTCCGGCCGCGTTCAGGCGGGAGCCCGTATTGCGGATGAGCCGCTCGATCGCGGACCGGTCGTGCGCGCGCCGCGCCACCAGTCGGGGTACGAACCGCGAACCGGCCAGCAGCCGTGCCAGCGGAGCAAACAGCCACCCCGGCATGCCGGCCATCGGCAACAGCGCACCGTTGATGCTGATCAACACGCGCGGCACGAGGAGTCGGTCGAGTGCCATGCGTGCCAGTATCGCCGCACCCGCGGAGTGCCCGACTGCCAGTTCCGGAGCCACCTTGAGCGCGCGCAGCAGTGCGCCGAGAGCCTGCGCCATCCCGGGCAGCGAATATACCTGGACCGAAGCGGGAGCCCCGCTGAACCCATGTCCAGGCAGATCCGGCGCGATGACCGTGAACCGGCGCGCCAGGAGTGGCGCGAGGTCCCGCCAGGAATGCGAGGAGGCGCCGGTGCCGTGGATGAGCAGAAGCGCAGGTCCGGACCCGGCCTCCTGCACGTACCAGTTCACTTCTCCCGTGCGGACCCAGCGACTGGAAACACTGCCTGACCAGGTGGTGCCCAGAAGCATTGGCATGGCGCTCATCGCGGGGGCCGCACCACGTCAGTGGTGGAGTTCGCGACCGGGCGAACGACCCGAGCGAGCGAGTGCGCATCGGCGTGCGGAAGCGGCACGTAGCGCCCGCCCAAGGTCTGCGCCAGTGTCTGCGCTTCCGGAGACGGGCGTGGCCCGGTGTCGACCAACACACAGCCGATCCCTGTCGCCCGACAGCGCCGCGCGGCTGACAGCGCATCCTCGCGCGCTGCGTTCCGATCGTGCCGCCCGGAATGGCTGACGTTTGCCCGGCCATCCGTCATGACCACTACCTGCGGCGTGTCGCCACCACGACGGACGGACTCCGCCAGCTGAGTCGCCGCTTCGATGCCGCGCGACAGCGGCGTCCCCCCACCACCCGGAAGGCTGGCGAGGCATCTCCTCGCGCGCAGCAGCGACCGGGTCGGCGACAGCAGCAGCTCGGCGCCCTCGCCGCGGAACGCAATCAACCCCACCCGATCCCTTCGCACATAACACTCGGCGAGCAGCAGTTCGACGGCGCCCTTCGCCTCGGCGAGGCGGTGCAGCGCCTGAGAACCGGAGGCATCCACCACGAAGAGTGTTGTCGATCGCGACTTGTTCTTGTAACGCCGAACTCGAAAGTCACGCTGTCGCACGCGGATCGCGACGTCGTTCGATGAGTCCACTGCGCGCGCAGATGCGCGCCGACGCCGCTCGCGCTGCCAGGGTGCCGCAGCCACCAGGGTCGCCGTGAGATCCAGCCTGACCCCGGAACGGGGCTTGCCAGGCGCGCTTCCGAGCGCCCGGCCACGGCATCCTCCCGATCGTTCGGCGCCGCGTCGGCCACCGAGACCCGATACAGGTTGCGCGGCGCGAAGTTGCAGGTCACACAGCACGGCCTTGGGTATCGCGGCCTGGGCGGCTGCGACAACCCGATCCGGTAACGTGCCGCGGGGCTCGCGGCGATCGGCTTCGGGGCGATCGGCGTCCTGTTGATCACGGGTATCGCGCGGCCCGGCGCGATCCGAGCCGGATCCCGACTGCGTCGCGTGCGGCTGCGCCTGATCGGTCTGTGAGGCGCTGGATTCAGTCCCTTCAGCCTCGGGTGCAACCTGCTCACTCGCGGGCAGACATTGCGCTCGCGAGGCCAGTACGAGCCGGGCGGCCAATCGCAGATCCTGCTCCTGCGGAGCGCGCCGACCCTTGAGGGCCGCACTGACACAGGTCACGCGCACGGCGTGCCCGAGGGCACGCAAAGACTCGATTCCCAGACTGTGTGCCGCCTGTGCGAGAACTTCGAGAGCTGCATCTTGCAGCGATACGGCGGGAAGCAGCTCGCGGGCGGCGGCGACCTGCTCGATGGAGAGCCCCGCCCACTCGACCGGATCCACGCTCGCAAGCGGCTCCAGATCCAGATGAATGGCCAGGCGATCCAGCAGCGCGTGTGGAGGTGATTCCTCGTTCACACCCTCGTCCAGGGCGATCACCCCCAGATGCGCGGCGGCGCGCGCGGAGAATCCCTCACGCTCGATCACCACTTCCCGCGAGTCGAGGACGTGAGTGATCCTGGCAATCGCCGCAGCCGACCAGCGCTCCGCCATGGTGAGACAGATGATGTGGTCCTCGGCTCCGGCCAGCAGTCCCTGCTCGAAGGCCGGAACACCCAGTGCGAGCGTCGCGCCGAGGTCGAGTCCGCCGAGCAGCCTGGAGTCACTGACGTGCCGGGGCACCATGCGCACCGGGACGGGGGCCGCCAGCTTTCGTGCAAGATCCAGCCATGAAGCGCGCGCCGGGCCATGCGGGCCGCGGAGTCTTACTCCGCCGACGCCGACAGGGTCCACTGCGAGAATCGCCGCTGCGATACAGGCGTCAGGCCAACCAAGCGGTCCGCCCGCGGGAGCGGCGGAGTTCATGCTGCCGCCGCGCCAAACTGCTCCTTCACGGCGCGCTCGACACGAATGGTCGAGCCGGCCTCCTCGAGCGGATCGCGCCGCAATCGATGCCGCAGAGCGGGTGCGGCCATCTCCGTGAGATGCGGTTCCCGAACCGTGGCGTCACCTCTCCAGGCGGCAAGCGCGCGTGCAGCGCGGATCAGGGTCAACTCACCCCGCAGGCCATCCGTCCCCAGCCGCATGCACAACTCGGCCGCAGCGCGCAACGTCTGATCCGGCACCGACGTGTCGTTGAGGCTTCTGCGAGCCAGGAGTATCCGCCTGCGGATCTTCTCGTCCTGCCGGCTCCACTTCTCGAGGAAAGCCGCGGGCGAGCGCTCGTAGTCATCGCGGCGGCGGATCACCTCGACACGCGTCGTGAGGTCCGGAGGTGTCCGGATCTCGACAGTGAGGCCGAACCGGTCCAGCAACTGCGGGCGCAGCTCGCCCTCCTCGGGGTTGCCGCTGCCGATGAGGACGAACCGGGCCGGATGGCGGATGCTCAAGCCCTCGCGCTCCACAATGTTGTGGCCCGAGGCCGCCACATCCAGCAGCAGATCGACCAGGTGGTCTTCCAGCAGGTTGACCTCATCGACGTACAGGAAGCCGCGATTGGCACGTGCCAGCAGTCCCGGCTCGAAGGCTTTCTCGCCGCGGGACAGCGCGCGCTCCAGATCGATGGAGCCGAGCACTCGATCCTCCGTGGCCCCCAGGGGCAGGTCCACCACCGGGACCGGGATCATGCTGCTCTTGAGCCGGCCGCGCTGTGCACGCCGGCCGCAGTCCTCGCAATGTCCGGCGACTTCGCCCGGATCGCACGCATAACGGCATCCGGTCACCGCTCGCATGGGCGGCAGCAGCTGGGCCAGTGCCCGTACGGCCGTGGATTTTCCCGTTCCCCGATCTCCAAACAGCAGGACGCCGCCCACACCAGGGTCGATGGCGGCCACGAGCAGAGCCTGCTTGGTCTCTTCCTGACCGACCAGGGCGGAGAAGGGATAGGCCATGCGGTGAATTAAACGGCGTGCCCGCGAGAGTGTCAATATTCTTGGACACAATTAATTGACTCATCGTCTTTACAGACGTCGACCCGGCTGATCCGGCTCGGGCAGGCAGGCTCGTCGGGCCCGCTAGAGTCGTAGCTCATCCCTGCGATGACCTGCGAATTCGCTGACGGGCGCCAGCGAGACGGGAACGGTGATCCAAGGCTCCTTGACATTACGATATTTCCGGGAATATCGTCGGCACATGAAAGCAGCTGCCGTTATCGAAGCCCTGGGCGCCTTGGCCCACGAACATCGCCTGGCGATCTTCAAGCTCCTGGTCGAGCGCGGCCCCGAGGGGCTGCCGGCGGGTCATATCGGCTCACGCCTGAAGCTCGTGCCCTCTTCCTTGACCTTCCATCTGCAGAACCTGCAGCGCGCGGGGCTCATCACCCAGCGCCGCGAGAGTCGGCACCTGATCTATAGCGCCGACTACGAGGCCATGAACGCTGTGGTTGGGTATCTCACCGAGAACTGCTGTGTGGGAAGTACTGAGTGCGCACCGAGCTGCAAACCTGCGCGCGGCACTGCTTCGACGCGCACGGTGGCAGCGTGAAAGAGTCGGTCCTCATCCGTGCCCATCCGCCCAAGGCGATGGTGGTGACGCTTCTCGAGGCCGCGAAGCTCCCGACTGGGGACCTTCGAGACGAGATGCTGCGTCACTTCTTTTACGCGGCTTCCGAGGGCACGCCGCAGGGACTGGTCGAGCTTGAGATCCTCGGGGGCGAGGCGCTCCTGCGGTCGTTAGTCGTCGAGAGCCAAGCCCGAGGCTTAGGGCTCGGGAAATCCCTGGTTGAGCACGCCGAGAAGCATGCGGCCGCCCAAGGCGTGAAATCCCTGTACCTGCTCACCACGACCGCCGAGTCCTTCTTCAAACGCCTGAACTATGCGCGCGTGGATCGTGACGCGGCCCCTCCAACAATCCAGGGAACGCGCGAATACGCGAGCCTGTGTCCTGAAAGCTCGGCCTTCATGGTGAAACAGCTCGAAGGTGACTTGTGAAACGACTGCACGTGCATGTGAGTGTGGCGGACCTGCCGGCCTCGATCCTCTTCTACCAGAAGCTCTTTGGTGCCTCTCCCACGGTCACGAAAAGCGATTACGCGAAGTGGACGCTGGAGGACCCAAAGGTCAACTTCGCGATCTCCACGCAGCGGCAGCCCATCGGCGTCAATCACTTGGGGATCCAGGTCGAGAGCGATGAGGAACTTCGTGCGATGGAGGGGCAGCTCAAGGCCGCCGATGAGGCAATGCTCACCGAGCAGGAGCAGCCCTGCTGCTATGCGCGCTCGAACAAGTACTGGGTGACCGATCCCACGGGGATCGCCTGGGAAACCTTCCATACGCTGGGCTCCATCCCCGTCTATGGTGAGGATACCGCCGTGTTCGATCACGGCGCCTCGGTGACGCCGGTTGAGAAGGCGGCGAGCAGCTGTTGCGCGCCTCAGCAACGCGTTGAAGCGGAGAGCTGCTGCGCAAAATGAACGCAGCTCGATCTTACAACGTGCTCTTCCTCTGCACGGGTAACTCCGCCCGCAGCATCTTGGCGGAATCGATCTTGAACCACTGGGGTAAAGGTCGGTTCGAGGCCTTCAGTGCCGGCAGCTTCCCGAAGGGCCAGGTGCACCCGCTGGCGCTCGAGCTCTTGGCGCGCATGAATCTGCCGACCGGAAGCTTACGCAGCAAGAGCTGGGATGAGTACGCGGCGCCGGGTGCACCGCGACTCGATTTTATCTTTACCGTCTGCGACAACGCCGCCGGTGAAGTGTGCCCGGTATGGCCTGGGAAGCCGGTGACCGCGCACTGGGGGATCGCGGATCCCGCGGCGGCAGAAGGCTCTGATGCGGATAAGGCCTTGGCGTTCAGAAAGGCGTTCAAGGAGCTCGAGACCCGCATCAAACTCCTTGTCGAGCTCCCGATCGCCTCGCTCGATCAGCTGGCGCTCAAGGAGAAACTGCGTGCAATCGGTTGCGAGTCACCCCCGACGATAGCTTGAGAGCCATGTTGCGCCGCATCGCCGCCGAGGGCTTAGGCTCGCTCCTGCTTGCCGCGACCGTCATCGGTTCCGGCATCATGGCCGAGAGGCTCGCGAACGGTAACCTCGCCGTGGCCCTCATCGCGAACACGGGAGCGACCGTCGCGGTGCTGGCGACGCTTATCGCGGTGTTCGCGCCGGTGAGTGGCGCGCACTTTAACCCAGCTGTCTCCTTGGTGCAGGCACTGCGAGGTGAGCTCACCTGGAAAGACTTCAGCGCCTACGCGTTCATCCAGATCGTAGGCTGCTGCGTAGGGGCCGTGCTCGCCCATGCGATGTTCGACTTGCCGCTCCTTCAAACTTCGCTCCACGCGCGCGCCGGCCTCTCGCAGTGGCTCTCCGAGTGCGTCGCGACCTTCGGGTTGCTCCTGGTGGTGCTTCAGATTCAGCGGAGCGAGGATGCGCCCTGGATGGTCGCAGCCTGGATCGGGGCGGCCTACTGGTTCACTGCCTCAACCTCCTTCGCCAATCCCGCTATTACCATCGCCCGTTCGCTCTCGAACACGTTCGCCGGCATCGCACCGGCGCACGTTCTTCCGTTCGTCGCGGCGCAGCTCCTCGGGGCGCTGCTGGCCCTTCCAGTAGCGCACCTGCTGCGCGTGCCTCGAATGAATGCGGGGACTCAAGGGTGTGAGTGGCGGCCGTAAATTGGACAGATCTGGCGGACGAAAACTGGACACTCGGGCAGGCTGGCGGCTCTGTCGGCGACGGTGGAGCTGCCCATGTACGGACGGGAGCGACGAGTGCTGTTGCGTCACTATCTGGAGCAGGGGCTGAGTAAAGCGGAGATTGCACGCACGCTGGGCGTGAGTCGGCAAACGCTGTACGACTGGATCAGCGAGGGGCACCTGGATCGGGACCTGGATAACGGTCCGGTGCGATACAAGGCCCGACCCCTGGTCGCGCGCAAGATCGACCGTTACCGGGAAATGATCCAGGCGCGCCTGAACGAGTATCCGCGGCTGAGTGCGATGCGGTTGTTCGACGAAGCTCGCGCAGCCGGCTACGGCGGTGGCTACACCCAGGTGAAGGAGTTGGTGCGGGAGGTGCGCCCCGGACCCCCGGCGGATCCGGTGGTGCGCTTTGAGACTGCACCGGGCCTGCAGGCGCAGGGGGACTTTGCCGAGTTCCGGCTGTCCTGGGTCACGGCAAGGCGAACCTGCGGGTGCATCGCACGACGCTGGAAGTGCCACAGGTGCTGATCCCGAGACCTTCTATGAATGTATTGACGATTTTCGGTCTATTCGCTGTGACAGCGATGCTCGTCTTCTATGCGCTCGAGGATCGCAGACCTCTGTACATTCTTTGCTTTGCGGGTGCCTGTCTGCTCGGATCGGCCTACGGCTTCCTGCAGGGAGCTTGGCCCTTCGGTCTCGTAGAAGCCATTTGGGCCGGCGTCGCGGTACGACGCTGGAGCCGGAAGATGAAGGCGTAGAACTTGCGATTATGTGCTGCTGGTGATTACCGGACTTATCATCAGCTCGTGATAACTCCGGGATCCATTCGTGATGATGGGCAGTCTCCTGTCGCGAACGCCTGTTTGACGTGGACCCGCCTGATGTCCCTATGGCGTTGCTGGTGGCGGGTTCGGGTCATTCGACACTCCCTGTCCCATGCTCATCTCAATCCATGGTGCTCCTGCGTGGAGGTCAAGGCAATCGCTGTAGGTGAGCCGTCTCCATTGCCCTGCAGCAACGTGCCTGCGCAAGCCGCTCAGGGGGCCTTCATGTAGTGATCCACCCACTCCAGCCAGCGCCGATACACATCCGTGGAGCGCACCGGGTCTCCGGGGAAGTGCCCGGGTACCGGGTAGGCGATGAACTGCACTGGCACGCCGCCCCGATCCTTGATGGCGTGGTACAGCAGGTAGGACTGCGAGATCGGCACGCGCGCATCGCCTGTGTCCGAGAGGATCAGCGTCGGTGTGGAAATGTCGTAGGCGTAAGTGATGGGTGACTGATCGCGGTACGCCCGAGCGAATTTGTCAGACCAGGGCGGTCCGCCGAAGGCGTAACGTTCGGTGACATTGAAATCAGACAGTGCATAGGCATGCACGAGATCGGTCACCGCGGCGCCTGCGACGGCCGCCTTCCACACGTGATAGTGGCCGATCATCCAGGAGGTCATGTAGCCGCCGTATGACCAACCGGTCACGGCCATGCGCGTGGTGTCGATGAAGCCCTTCGCCTTGAGCGCATCGATACCGGCCATCACGTCGCGGCCCGGGCCCTCTCCCGCATCGTTGACGATCGCATGCTGATAGGCGTTACCCAGGTTGTCGCTACCCCGGTAGTTGGGTTCGAAGACCACGTAGCCGTGCGCGGCGAACACCTGAATCAACCCACTGAACCCGAGCGTCGAGGAAGCCTGCGGGCCGCCATGGATCACCAGAACCAGGGGGTACTTGCGGGTCGGGGTGAAGTCCGGCGGATAGACCACAACGCCGTCTTCCTGCATGCCGTTCGGCCCCGTCCACTTCAGCTCTTCCGATCGCCCGAGATTGCGCGAGGCGATATCCGCGTTGAAGTCAGTCAGGCGGTGGGGCTGACCGCCGCCCGGGGGCACGTAATAGATCTCCAATGGACGAGTTGGCGTGGTGCCCGCCAACGCCATGCCGCCGTCCTGCGCCACTGTCATCTCGACCCAGAAGCTCCATGCGGGATCGAGGTCTCCCAGATCAACCCGGGTTGCCTTGCCCTTGCGTGGCTGATTCCACAGCGCCACCCGCGCCCCGTCGTGGGCCGCGATGAGCAGGGAATTTCCCGATCTGTTCCAGACGGCGCGAACCACATCCCGGTCCAGCTCCCGGGTGAGATCCACCCCATCGCCATGACCCTCGGACACGAACAGTTCGTTGCCGTTGTTCGGGTCACCATCACGCGGGTACCAGTAGGCGACCGCGGATCCGTCGGGCGAGTACACGGGG
>Ga0335083_10010203_pt1 | contig 11362 bp, 10 predicted proteins | sample Lox_Sample_42_FD_206716 | JGI IMG/M metagenome (GOLD analysis project Ga0335083, IMG submission 206716) | Soil microbial communities from Loxahatchee National Wildlife Refuge, Florida, United States - Lox_Sample_4.2 | ecosystem: Environmental > Terrestrial > Soil > Wetlands | place: USA... | reverse complement strand
GACGCCGAGCAGTGCCGCGAGTCGCGCGACGGTGCTGTTGACGCCGGAGGCGATGCCCGCCTCGGACGGAGCGACGGCATCCAGGACCAGGGTCGCGAGCGGCGTGGCGCTGAGCGCCATCCCGAGCCCGACCCCTGCGATCGGCGGGAAGAACGTCGACCCGTACGAGCCGCCGATGCCCGGCAGCGCGAACAGGGCGAGCCCTGCGGCGGTGACGAGCGAGCCGAGGGCGAGCAGCCGCTTCGCGCCCCAGCGGTCGCCGAGGGCGCCCGCCCAGCGGGACGAGACGCCGACGATGACCGCGAACGGGAGGAAGGCTGCTCCCGTTCGAGTCGCAGAATAGTGTTGTACCAGGATCAGATCGAAGGGGAGCAGGAAGAAGACGGACGTCACGGCGAAGTAGAGCAGGAGCGTGAGGGCGTTCGCGCCGAGGAACGAGCCGGAGAACAGCAGTCGCGGGGGAACCATCGGAGCGGGATTTCGGCGCTCGAGCCAGCCGAAGCTCGCGAGCGCGAGCGCTCCGATCGCGAGGAGGGGGAGCGCCGCCGCGCCCCGAACGGGCGAGAGGATGATGGCGGAGATCATTGCGCCGATGCCGAGCGCGGAGAGGGCTGCGCCGATCCAGTCGACGGGGGGCGCGCGCCGGAGGGTCGGAGGCACCGGGACCCGAAATCTCGCGACCGCCACCGTGAGGAGGGCCAGGGGGACGACCAGGAAGAAGGCGGCGCGCCACGACGCGACGTCGACGAGGAAGCCTCCCAGGATGGGGCCGACGGCTCCGAAGAAGGCAGTCGCGCCCGTCCACGCGCCGATCGCGCGCCCGCGCTCGGCCTTGGGGAACGATGCGCTCAGGAGCGACAGGCTGTTCGGCACCAGCAGCGCGGCCGCGAGCCCCTGGAGCGCGCGGAACGCGATGAGCTGCGCCGCATCGCCGGCGAGCCCACATCCGAGCGATGCGGCCGCGAGGCCCACGGCGCCCCAGCTGAAGAGGCGCCGCTTCCCGAAGCGATCGCCCGCAGCGCCGCCGGCCAGTGCGAGCGCGGCGAGAGCGACGGTGTAGGCCGTGCCGATCCCCTGGAGCTGCGGCACGGACGCGGAGAGGGCGGTCTGGATCGCGGGCAGTGCGACGTTGATCACCGAGGCCTCGAGGAAGGCCATGCCCGAGCCGAGGATCGTCGCGGTGAGGACCCACTTCTTCGCGTGCGAGGCACATCCGGGTGTATCGGGCGCGGCGCGGACCGTAGCCTCGTCACCCGGCGGGCGAACCACGCTCAGCATGGGCGTGCGGTCCCTCGGTGCGGCACCTCGCGACGTTACCGCGCCTGCGCGTCGCCCCAGCCGCCAGGCACCGCGGCGTCCATCGTGATCTTGCGGCGCTGGAAGAGCCAGCGGCCGTCGAGCCGGCGGTACTCGTCGAGGTACAGGCCCCAGTGGTCGAGCCCGCGCTCGGTGAGGACGGCGTAGTAGCAGCGGCCGCGCGCCTCCCGCTCGGAGAGCACGTCGATCTGCTGGGTGGCGGTGAAGTGCCGGACGAAGGCGGCGGCGCGCCCCGCGCCGGTCCGCTCCGCCACGCGCTCGAAGAAGGCGCGGATGGCGGGCCGGCCGTGGAGCCTCTCTCCTTCGACCTCGAGCGTCGCATCCTCGGCGAAGAGCGCGAGCATCGCATCGAAGCGGCCCGAGTCGCCGGTCGCGTTGTAGCGCGCGACGAGGTCGCGGATGCTCTCGCGGGCGGCGACCTCGATGGGCTCCACGCTCCTCACCCGCCCGCAGCGAACTCGAAGTCTGCGAGCATCGCCTGGAAGCGGGCCTCGACGAGCGGCCGCGCACGCGGGTGCGTCAGCACGTGGAAGCGGTTCGCCCGGATCGCGCGGATCACGATCGGGCCCACGTCCTCGGCGGCCATCGCCTTCGGCGGAGGCGATGGAGCACTGGCGCCGCCGGCTGCAGCGAGCTGCGGGGTCGCCTGCTCGCCGAACGCGCCGGGTCGGTTCTCGGCGGACGTCTCCATCAGGTTCGAGGCGACGACGCCCGGGCAGAGCACCGAGACGCCGATGCCTTCGCCCTCGAGCTCCGCGCGGAGCATCTCGCTGTAGCCCACGCACGCGTACTTCGATGCGACGTAGGCGCCGATCGGTGCGCGCACGTCCGACAGCAGACCCCCGAGCGAGGCCGTGGTCACGATGTGCGCGTCCGGCGCGCTTCGGCGCAGGGCGGGCAGGAAGGCGGCGACCGTCTTCACGATGCCCAGCACGTTGACCGAGAGCGTGTACTCCCAATCGTCGATCGTGTGCTTGGCGAGCGGTCCGATGCGCGCGAGCACGCCCGCGTTCGCGCACAGCAGGTTCACGCCGCCGGCCCGCGCCAGGGTCTCGTCGGCCGCCGCGGCGAGCGATGCGACGGACGTCACGTCGACCTCGCTCCCGAATCCGCGACCGCCCCGGCCTTCGATCTCCGCGGCCACCGCCTCGGCGTTCGCCCGCTGGATGTCGGCGACCGCGACGAGCATTCCGCCGCCGGTCACGACGGCGACCCGCCCCTTCAGATCGTCCATTCGGATCTCATCCCTTCTTCCACAGATCGGGATCGTCCCAGGCGCGGTCGAGTGGCCGCATGCCTCCGCCGTAGGGGGTGAACTGCGTCATGCCCAGGATCTCCATCGTCTGCCCGTAGCCCAGGTCGTTGACGGCGGCTCGCTTGAACTCCTGGACGAAGGTGCGGCGCGTATGGCGCAGGACGATCGGCGAGAAGCGGAGGAGATACCGCGCGATCTCCCAGGCCCGATCCAGGAGCGCAGCCTTCGGCAGCACCTCGTTCACCGCGCCCCAGTCGTGCGCCATCTGCGCCGTGATCTTCTGGCCCATGAGCTGCGCGTAGCGGAAGCGATTTCGCCCGAGCACCAGCGGCCAGATGTTCTGGATCCCGTCGCCCGGAGAGAGATTGCGCGGGAAGTGCGCCAGGTCCTGGAAGTACGCGTCGTCCGACGCGAGGACGATGTCGCACATCAGGGCCAGCTCGGAGTGGATGTTCGAGGGGCCGTTCACCGCCGCGATCATGATGGCGTCGATCTCCAGCATGTTGAGGTGCCGGTGCCTTCCGTACCATCCCATCTCCTCCGCCCATTCGGCCGGAGCCTTGAACGAGGGCCGCTTGCCCTCCTGCCCCCAGTTGGCGTTGAAGTTGTTCCCGGTCCCCGTGTAGATCACGACCCGGACGTCGCGATCGCCCGCGACGTCGTTGAAGAGGTTGGCCGTGTCGTGATGGGTCCGCTCGTCCCAGACCGCGGGACCGCCGTCGCGGTGCATCCTCATCAGCAGGATGCCGTCGTCCGTCTTCTCGAGGGCGAAGTCCGGGTACCGGTCGCGGTACTCCTCGAACCGGGTCAGGCGGGGCATGCTCGGCCTCCTTGGCGGCGACGACGTCAGGGACGGGGCTCCAGGACGCGATCGATGCGCGCGGACCCGGAGTGGATCACCTCGGGCTGCTTCCAGACCTCGACCGCATACGACACCAGGAGCAGCGAGTGCAGGAGCTGCAGCAGACGCTCGGCGTCCGCGGGCATCGCGTCGAGCGGGAAGCGGTCGCAGTACGCGATCGCCTGCTCGGCCCGGGGAAAGAAGGCGTCGTAGAACGCCCGCAGCTCTTCCATGGAGCTCGCGAGGCGCTGCGACCAGCGCTCGGGCTCCGTCCGCAGACACCACGTGGCGGCCCACGGCTCGAGCTCGGCGAACTCCGACGGAAGCAGCTTGTGGCTCACCGGGGCGGACCCTCCGCCCGCTCGCGGGCGCGGGCGGCGTCGACCCAGTCGCCCACCGTCTTGTGGAAGTGGCGCACCAGGATCTCCTGGTCGTTCAGCGGGAACTCGCGGAACGCCCCCTGCTCGAGGCCCATCTGCGTGCCGTCGAGTGTGCCGCAGTCCTGCAGGCCGTACTCCTTGAACGTGATCGCGGCGTACTCGTGCGCCAGGCGCTCCCTCGGGCTCCGGGCGGGCACGAAGTGGAGATCGGCCTCGTACACGTGCGTGTTGTGGGACGTGGGCCAGTACCGATAGGTGACGTACCAGCCGCGCTCGTAGATCAGGATCTCGAGGTTCGGGAAGACCTGGAAGTTGTCGATGCCCCAGCGCGAGATCCGAGAGGGGTTGACGCCAGGAAGTGTCGCTCCGAGGTCCGGCGCGTCCCAGGGTCCGGTGCTGCCGCTGCGCGTCAGCGCCTCGGTGGGATAGAGGTGCTTCGCCGGCCAGGTGTGCTTGTGGGTGCCGCTCGTGGTCACCATGCGGTGCGGCCCATCGATCTGGTAGTGCGCGGCCTCGAACTCGTATTCGGGGTTCTGCGCCTCTTGTGTGGGGCCGAGCTGATGCGTGTGGAGCGGCGGGACGTGGTAGTACTCCTGGAACGCGTCGCTGAACACCTTCCAGTTGCTGTTGTTCTCCGCGCGGAACGAGTAGCGCTCGGTCATCTTCTCGAAGGGATAGCCCTCCAGCGCCCCGACCATCGGCCCCAGGTACTCCCGCAGCGTCTGCCGGGGCTCGCGGGCGAGGTTCACGAAGACGAAGCCCGCCCAGGTGTCGCAGTGCAGCGGTGCCAGGCGGAGCTCCTCCTTGCGCAGGTCGAAGAACTCGCCCGCCTGATGCACGTAGGTGCACGCGCCGTCGAGGCCGTAGCGCCAGCCGTGATACTTGCAGACGAACTGCCGCGCGTTGCCGGAGGACTCGCCGCGAGGCGTGCCCTCCCACAGCAGCCGATTCCCGCGGTGTCTGCACACGTTGTGGAAGGCTCGCACGCGTCCCTCGAGGTCGCGCGACACGAGGATGGAGGTCCGGAGCCCGGTGAGATCCTTGGTGAAGTAGCTGCCGTTCCGGGGAAGCTGCTCGATCCGGCCGATGTTGAGCCAGGCGCGCTTGAAGATCGCCTCGCGCTCGAGCTCGTAGAAGGCGGGGGAGATCGAGTCCTCGAACGAGACGAGCCCCGTGCCGAGCTCCGGATGGTGCTCGGTCCAGGTCCCCTCCGGCGGCCTCTGGAAGCGACCCACGGGCGAGCCCTCTGCCTCTCAACCCTCGCGTCCTGCGAGGGGGAATCGCATTCTCCATTAGCGAGAGTGAGCTTGCAAGTGGTCCCGGGCCTGGTCCATACTGATTGCCGGTGAACCCGCGAGGGAGGACTGGCGATGCAGTCGGTATCGAGCGGAAAGGCCGCGGTCCTGGAGGTCCGGACCGAGTCGTGGGCCGCCCAGGCACAGTCCTCGGTCCAGCCCGTCCAGGCGTGGGCCCTCGCCGGAGGCGCGATCCTCGCCGTGCAGCTCTACGTCTGGGCCCGGTGGATCACCGGTCCGAACTTCGTGCGGGTACCTCCCGGACCGAGCGATCCGCCGACCTGGATGAAGATCGCCCTCGTCACCTGGACGAGCGTCATCATGCTCGGGTTCCCCGTCGCCATCTACTACTTCATCATCCGGCCGTGGCGTCGGGAGCGGCGCATCACGACCGACGGCATGCTGATCGGCGCGTTTGGACTGGTGTTCTTCCAGGACCCGCTGCTGAACTACTTCAACACCTGGTCCACCTACAACACCTGGATGTGGAACCGGGGCTCGTGGGTGTTGGACGTGCCGGGCTGGGTCTCGTGGGGCAAGCCCGGTCGGATGATGGCGGAGCCGCTCCTGATGAACGCCCCAGGCTACGCATGGGGCGTCCTCATCTGCACGATGCTCGGATGCTGGGTCATGCGGCGTGCCAAAGCGCGCTGGCCGGACATCGGTGTCCTCGGATTGCTCGGCGTCCTGGTGGTCTTCACCTTCTTCTTCGACATCGTGATCGAGGGGCTCTTCTTGATGCCGATGGGCCTCTTCACCTACCCCGGAGCGATCCGGTCGCTCTCACTCTTTCCCGGCACCTACTATCAGTACCCGGTCTACGAAGGAATATTGTGGGGTGGCGTCCAGGCCGGGTTCTGCTCTCTGCGCTACTTCACGGACGATCGAGGGCGGACCTTCGTCGAGCGCGGCTTGGAACGCGTCCACGGGGGCTTCGCGAAGCTGCAGTCGATGCGCTTCCTGGCCATCTTCGGGGCGGTCAGCATGTTCTTCTTCGTGTTCTACAACATTCCGGCCCAGTGGCTGGCGATGCACGCGGGCCCCTGGCCGGAGGACATCCAGAAGCGCTCGTACTTCACCATGGGCATCTGTGGTGAGGGCACGGGGCGACTCTGCCCCCATCCCTCCCTCCCCATCGATCGGGGCACGACCTCCGCCTACATCGGCCCGGATGGCACCGTGGTCCTTCCCGAAGGGACGGAGCTCCCGAAGATCGTTCCCTTCGACCGAGCGAACTGACCGTTGGCCACTGCACAAAGGCCCATTCGTCCTGCGGCGGAGGCGCCGTTCTACCGGGCCGTGGCGAACGAGGTCGAGGTGTTTCGCGCGGCGGCTCGCCGCGGTCTGCCCGTCTTGCTGAAGGGCCCGACGGGGTGCGGGAAGACTCGCTTCGTGGAGGCGATGGCCCATGAGCTGGGTCGGAGCCTGATCACCGTCGCGGGTCACGAGGACCTGACCTCGGCGGATCTGGTCGGGCGGTACCTGCTCACGGGTGGAGAGACGACGTGGGTCGATGGACCCCTGACTCGAGCGGTGCGCGAGGGCGCCATCTGTTATCTGGACGAGATCGTCGAGGCCCGCCAGGACACCACCGTGGTGATCCATCCCCTCGCCGACCATCGCCGCGAGCTTCCGGTCGACCGGCTCGGCATCACGCTGAAGGCAGCGCCCGGGTTCCAGCTCGTGATCTCCTACAACCCCGGCTACCAGAGCGTCCTCAAGAACATCAAGGAGTCGACCCGTCAGCGCTTCGTGGCCATCGAGCTCGACTTCCAACCCGCCGACGTCGAGACCGAGGTGGTCGCCCACGAGGCGGGGGTCGAGGTCGAGACCGCGCGAGCCCTGGTCAGGGTCGGCAACGCCATCCGAAAGCTGCAGGGTACGCCGCTTCAAGAGGTGGCTTCGACGCGGCTGCTGATCCTGGCCGGCGGGCTCGTCGCGGAAGGGCTCGGCCTGCGCAGCGCGGTCCAGTCGGCCGTCGTCCAGACGCTCTCGGACGACCCCGACGTGGTCCGCGCGCTCGGCGAGCTCGTCGACGCCGTCCTCCCCCGAGCGTGACGGCCTCGGACTCGGGGAGCCCCGATCGATTCCGGCTCCTCGCTGCCTTCCTCGCGGGTCGACCCCTCGGCGTCGTCGAGGCACCTGCCGGCGAAGCCGCCTACACGGACGGACGTCTCGTGTTCGTCTCCGCGGGCCGCTCCGTCGCGGAGCAACGCCGGGAGGTGCTCGTCCAGGGCGCTCTCCTCGGCGCCGGAAGCCTCGATCACCGCCGGATCCGGGCGCTGCGGAGACGTCCGAAGCTCGCACGGCGGTACCTGGCGCTCGAAGGTCGCCGGGTGCTCGCCGAGCTCGCCAGCCGGCTGCCGCTGGCGCAGGCGCTCGGTCCGATCGGTGAGCCGACCACGTCGACGGCCGACGAGTCGCTCGCGGTGGCCGGTGGTCGAAGCGCCGTCGCCGATCCGCCGGAGTGGTTCGGCGTCCTCCGCCCCTCCCGGCTGCTGGATGCGCCGGCGGTGGGGCCGGGCGCACAGCCCGGCGATCGCGATCGCCGCGTCGAGCGCGAGCAGACCGGTGTTCCCGACGCGCACGACGAGGGCGACGAGCGGGAGGGCGAGGAGAGCAGGATCCTCAAGCTGTTCGAGAACCCGCTCAGCTCGAGGGCTCTCGCGGACTTCTTGTACAAGCTCCTCGGCATGTCCCGTTCTCCGGGTGACGGCCAGGCCGGCGCCGAGATGCCGGCGCGGTCGATCCGGCGCGTCGACCGCGTGGGGCCGAACGCCCGACCTCACCCCACGCCGCTCCGCTTCACGGCGGACGGCAAGCCGGGCGCTGCGGTCGGCGTGGGCGGCGCCCTCTATCCGGAGTGGGACGTACACAGGAATCGGTATCGGCCGGAGTGGTGCCGGGTCATCGACTTCCCGCTGAGCTCGGCCCCCGACGTCCGCGCCGCCGGTGTTCAGCACGACGAGGTGCTGCGCAGGCGCTTGAGCCGCCTGGGCCTCGGCCCCAAGGTCTTCCGCCGCCGACCTGATGGCGACGACCTCGACATCGAGGCCCTCATCGACCTGTCGGTCGACCTGCGCGCCGGCTACTCCCCTCCCGAGCACATCTACCTGGAGCGACGCAAGCTCGCTCGCAACCTCGGCGTCCTCATCCTGCTCGACGCCTCCGGCTCGGCGACCGAGACCGATCCGGACGGCCTCTCCGTACACGAGCACCAGCGACGGGCCGCCGCGACGCTGGCGGTGACACTCGAGCAGCTCGGCGACCGCGTCGCCGTCTACGGCTTCCGCTCCCACGGCCGATCCGCCGTCCACCTCCTCGCCCTCAAGCCCTTCGCCCAGCGCTTCAGCGCGGGGGGACTCTCTCGACTCCACCGACTCGAGCCGGTCGGGTACACACGCCTCGGTGCCGGCGTCCGCCATGCCGGCGAGATCCTCAAGACCGAAGCCGGCACACCCAACCGGCTGCTGCTCGTCCTCTCCGACGGCGTCCTCTACGACGACGGCTACGAATCCAGGTATGCCGAAGCCGACGCCCGCAAGGCCCTCGAAGAGCTCCGCGCCGACGGCGTCGCCTGCCTCTGCCTCTCGATCGGCGCCTCCACCCCGAGCGACGCGCTGTACCGCGTCTTCGGCTCCGCCAGCCACGCCAACGCCCCGACGCTCGCGGACCTCAGTCCGAGAATTGACGAGCTCTTCCTCGCCGCTCTCCAGGAGCTCTCCGCACCGAATCTGCGGGACCCTCGTCGCGCTCGATCGCGGGCCGTCGCGTCGTGAAGGTCCTGTTGACCGGTGCGTTCGGGAACATCGGCTCGAGCACGGTGGAGGCGCTGCTCGCAGAGGGTCACGACGTCGTCGCGTTCGACCTCGAGTCGCCGAAGGCGCGCAAGCTCGCCGCCCGGCTCGGCGAGCGCGTGCGCGTCGCGTGGGGGAACGTCACGGACCCCGCCTCGGTCCGCGCCGCGCTGGACGGCGTGGACGCGGTGGTGCATCTGGCGGCCATCGTCAATGCGGAGCAGGCGCCCGAGCTCGCGCGGCGCGTCAACGTCGATGCCACGCGCGACCTGATCGCGCTGATGGAAGCCTCTCCGACGGCGCGGCGGCTGGTCTTCGCGTCGTCGATGGGCATCTTCGGCGAGGTCCAGGATCGCGAGCCGCCGCTTCGCGTCGACACGCCGGTCTCCCCGACCAACGAGTACGGCCGCCACAAGGTGGCGTGCGAGGAGGCGATCCGGCAGTCCCGACTCCGGTGGAGCATCCTGCGGCTGGCCGCGGTGCCTCCGATCCGCCTGATCGGCTACTCGTACGATCCCAAGATCCTCTTCGACTTCAGCGCCGACGCCCGATTCGAGTACATCCATCCCGCGGACGCGGCGGCGGCCCTCGCGCGTGCCGTGGCGTGTGAGGAGGCGATCGGGAAGATCCTGAACATCGGCGGCGGCGGGACGTGTCAGATGACCCACCGCGCGTTCTGCAACGAGCTGATGGGCGCGATGGGGATCGGGTCGCTTCCCGCCGAGGCGTTCGTGCGGACCGAGGTCCGGCGCTTCTTCGGCGACTGGCTGGACACCGAAGAGAGCCAGAAGCTCCTTCAGTACCAGAAGCGCGGCCTGGGCGATCTGAAGGTCGACATGCGGAAGGACCTCGGCGCGCTCGTGCCTCTGATCCGCCTGCTGCGACCGGTCATCACCTGGTTCCTCGTCCGCAGCTCCCCCTACCTGAGGGAGAACCAGCGGAGGGAGAGCCGGCGCGCGGGCTCGCAGGGGCTGTAGAATCGCATTCTCCACCAGCGAGAGCGTGGTTGCAAGCGGTGCCGGGGCGGTCCATACTGGCTTCCGGGACGGAGGCGATCGTGACGACGGGAGCCAGGGATCGAGTCGCCGTGGTCACCGGGGCGGCGTCGGGCATGGGGCTGGCGATCGCCCGGCATCTCGCGGTCCGCGGCGACCGCGTCGCGCTGCTCGATCTCCAGGGCGAGGCGGCCGCGCGCGCCGCCGAGGGGCTCCGCGAGTCGGGAGCCCGCGTCATCGCCGCGGAGGTCGACGTCACCGACCGCGCGGCCGTCGACGCCGCGCTCGGCAAGGTGCGCGCGGAGCTCGGGCCCATTGGGATCCTGGTCACGAGCGCGGGCCTGGATGCATTCGACTCCCTTGCGGACATCACGGTCGAACGGTGGGAGCGCGTCCTCGCGGTGAACCTCACGGGGACGTTCCACTGCGTGCAGGCCGCGGTTCCCGACATGATCGCGGCCCGGTGGGGCCGGATCGTGACGATCGCGTCGTCGAGCGCGCAGTCCGGCGCCCCGCGCATGGCGCACTACGTCGCGTCGAAGGCCGGCGTGATCGGGCTCACCAAGGCGCTCGCGCTGGAGCTCGCTCCGCACGGGATCACGGTCAACACCATTCCGCCCGGCATGATCGACACGCCGATGCTACGCCGCGCCGAATCCGACGGCGACATCGGGAAGCTCGAGAAGGTCGTCCCCCGCGTGATCCCCGTCGGCCGGGCCGGAACGCCCGAAGACATCGCGGCCACGTGCGGGTTCCTCTGCTCCGACGAGGCGGGCTTCATCACCGGCCAGGTGGTCGGCGTCAATGGAGGCATGGTGCTGTGAGCGGCGAGGAGGCGCGGACGAGATGACGGAGTCCCTGAAGGTCCCGAAGCAATCCGCCCGGCAGCACCCCAAGCCTCCGGAGGGCAGCTGGACGGAGCACTATCCGGAGCTCGACACCGCGCCGGTGTCATACGAGAGCTCGATCTCGCCCGAGTTCTTCGAGCTCGAGCGCGAGGCGATCTTCAAGCGGGCCTGGCTGAACGTCGGGCGGGTCGAGCAGCTCCGGCGGAAGGGCGGCTTCTTCACCCGGGAGCTCGCGGTCGCGAAGACGTCGCTCATCATCGTCCGGGGCACGGACGACCGGATCCGCGCCTTCCACAACGTCTGCCGCCATCGCGGCAACAAGCTGGTGTGGACCGACCACCCCGGCGAGGAGACCAGCGGGACCTGCCGGAAGTTCGCCTGCAAGTACCACGGCTGGACGTACGAGCTCGACGGTCGCCTCTCGTTCATCCTGCAAGAGGGCGAGTTCTTCGGCATCGACAAGGCCGACTACGGCCTCGTGGCGGTACACTGCGAGGTGTGGCAGGGGTTCATCTTCGTGAACCTCGCCAAGGAGCCGAGCCAGTCGCTCACCGAGTTCCTCGGCCCGATGATCACCGCGATCCAGTATCCGTTCGAGAAGCTGACGCAGCGCTACTACTACCGCGGCGACATC
>Ga0335083_10010202_pt1 | contig 11364 bp, 11 predicted proteins | sample Lox_Sample_42_FD_206716 | JGI IMG/M metagenome (GOLD analysis project Ga0335083, IMG submission 206716) | Soil microbial communities from Loxahatchee National Wildlife Refuge, Florida, United States - Lox_Sample_4.2 | ecosystem: Environmental > Terrestrial > Soil > Wetlands | place: USA... | reverse complement strand
TTGTGGAGGGCGTAAGGTCTGCCCAATACCCTATGACAGTGATCGAGTCAGTGCTGGCCGCAACCGTGCTGTCTCTGTTCGGCGATGCGATGCTGAGTAAAGGCGCCGTTGCATCGCGGTAGACGACACGTGTTAGGGTAGTATCGAGGCTGTTGGCGCCAAGCGCGTAGACCGTTACGTTGTACACGCCGTCTGTCGGCAGTGTAAGCACTGTATGAAACGTGTCTGCGACGACGGATACCGTGCTGCCGTTGACCGTTACCCAGCACGTGGTTGGCGAGGCAATTGAGCCACTGATGGCAATCGCACTCGACGCCGTGTAGGTCGTATCCGCCGATGGCGACGTCAGTGCGACTTGCGGAGCCAGCGAGTCAGTGGCGGTAACCCAAAGAGTCACGTTCGCCCCAGAGGCGCTTTGATCTAGCAGGGATAGAGTGTCTTGCTGCGTCGGAGAGTGAAGGGTGATGTTGCGCTGGAGTGCTGCGATGCCCGTCCCAAAGTCGGAGGGAGTCATCACGACTGCGCCATTGATGCTGTCCGAGGCTGTCGTCATGCGGTTGGCGCCATTGGGCGACCCGTTTATCGCGTGCAGCGTGAAGGGCGCCGAGGCCGCTTTGCTCGTTGTGATGCGGAAGGTATCGGTCTGGGCGCCTATCGTTCCCGGGCGCGTGAATGTGGTCCGTCCATACACGGTCCATGTCGGATCCTTGACGCGCACGATGCGTACATAGACGTAGGCGTTGTGCGCACCCTTGATCTGGACCTCAATGCTATTGCTGCCCGAGGTTGCGTCAATCGGCTGCAGTAGCCGAGTGGTGGAACTGCCAAACTGGCTCGAGCCCACGAACTGTTGGCTGTTGTTCGAGAAGACGATCAGGCTGGCCGTTGGGCTGCCGTTCACGATTTCGACCACAAAACGCCAGCCCGCGACCGAGTCAGGGGTGAAGCTGTCGTCGTAGATCTCAGTCGTGCTCGAGCTGGTGCCGACGTGGGTGTACTTGGTCAAGGTGTAGACCACGGTGCTGTCCAAGCTTGAGTTTTGGAGTCTTGCCTTCGGTTTGCCGGGCCCGATCGTCGGGATGCCGGGGAGCGCTCCCCAACCGATAGCGGCCCCCAGGAGCGCGAAGACCAGCATGGCGGCGATGGGGCGGGCGAGCCGGCCCCAGGAGACTTGCTTTGCGTTGGCGGCGGACATGGGCGACCTCGGCCGGTGGGTAGTCTCGGGTGTCGAGGGAAGGAAGCGCGTCAGCGCTCGGCATCTCAGCAGCTAGCGAATGAAGACGACTTTGGCCGTCTGCACGTCCGGTCCCTGGGCGACGCGGAGGAAATAGACTCCCGAGGCGAGTCGACCACTCACCGGGAGTAATACCGTCTGCTCGCCGGCATCCAGGCCCTCGAACACGCGGCGCTCCATGCGCCGACCCATGACGTCGATCAAGTCGACGGCTGGGCTCGCGTTGAGGGGAACTGCCATCGACATCGCGATGGCGCTCTGGCCGGGCAGGCCCCAGGCGCGGTGCAGGGCAAGTCGCAGCGGTGCTCGGGGTATCTTGAGAGTCACGGGAGTGAGGAACTGTTCAAACCCGTCACCCACGAGTCCCAGTCGGTACGAGACATCAGCGCCGCCCGGGGGATCGTGGTCATCAAGCACGACACAGCTGGTGTCGTTCGGCACGCAGCGAGCAATGGACTCCACCTGGCCGTCGATACCGACCTGCCGGAAGGCCTCGAAACTCGCCGTCGTCTTACCTCTCACTCGCCAGACGAGGTGCGCGTGGCCAGCGTGGGCCTCCGCGGCGACGAGTGTTACGGATCCGGCGGACAGAGGCGCTTCAGCTGAGAAGAGCTGCCCCTGTCCGCTCTGGGATGCATCTGCCCAGGTGACGTAGGCCCCGAGCGCCCCGTCGCTCAGGAGCGCCGGGGCGTACTGCTCGGTCGCAGACGGGCTCACGACCGTCCCTTGGGCAGGCCAGCTGTCGGCGAGCGAGCCAGTGCTCGAGACCCGGTTGACGTAGATGTTCCCCGACCCCGAACGGAAATCCTGCCAGCCGATGAGTGCGCCGCCATCAATCTGCGGCAGCACGAAGGGCGCGTAGCGACTGAGTGCCGAGGAGCTGACAACGAGGCCGCCCGCCGGCCATGACAGATCGACTGCTCCGGAGCTGGCCAGGCGCTGAATTCGCAGACTGGGCGATTGTCCCTGCCACTGCGGCCAGGCGATGAGCGCGCTGCCGTCGGCAAGGGCGGTGACACTCGGCGCGCCGTCCTCGGACGCTCCTGAGGCCACCGCGACTGGCGTCACAGTCCCTGAGGGCGCGCTCGTGACCGAGAGTCGGGCAGCGAGCAGCTCGGGGCCTTCTCCCGTCTGCTGAGTCCACACGAGTGTCGCGCGGCCCGTGCTGTCCGCTGCCAGCGCAGGCGCACAGGCCGCAGCTCCGCCAGCTGAAACGGCGATGCCGTCAGGAGACCAGCCGCTTGCAAGAGTGCCGCCGGCGGTAACAGCCTGCGAGAAGAGCTGCAGTGCGCCGCTCCTGCGGTCTTGCCACACCACCAGCGCTCCCGAAACAGTCGCCGCGATCGCGGGAGCGTCCTGCTCGCTCTGCGTCGAACAGAGCCGGAGACCGTTCACCGGCCAGCCCTGTGCCGGTGTACCAACGGCGGTCATCCGCTGTGCGTAGACGGCGCTTGGGCCCGGGCCACGGAAATCCTGCCAGGCCAGATACAGGCCACCGTTACCGTCAGAAGCGATGCTGAGGTTGTATTGCGATCCGAGCGCCGTGCAGACGGGCTGCCCGCCGCTGGCCCAGCCCGAGACGATTGCACCCTGGGAGTCGAAGTGCTGAAGGTAGATGTCCGAGTCGGGACGGCGATTGTCGACCCATGCGGCGTAAACGCCGCCGGAGCCGTCAGGGCACAGCTGCTGACTCAGGCTGCTACTCGTCCCGAGACAGAGCACACCGGATGCGCCGTTCCAGTTGATGTCGAGTGCTCCGGTGCTGAGGAGGTGCTGCGCGAAGTAGTTAAAGTCGGCGCCAGTGCGGGTATCGATGCAGTCAAGCGCTGCGGGCGGGATCGAGTCCAACGCCGACTTCGTGACGCCGATCTTGACGCCGGTGCGAGGCGGGCCCGGTGCAGTGGATCCAAACGTGGCAAGAACGATGCTGGCGAGGGCGGCAATCAAGCTGCCCGAGGCGACGCTGCGGCGCACGGCGAGCCTGCCTTTCGACCGCATCACGGCCGTCTCGCACATCGCCCCGCGTCCGGGGGGATCGGCGCGGCGTGGGGCTAAGGCGCGGATCGAACCACTGCGGCGCCTGAGGAGCTATGACCTTCGGCTTCGCTCGGGCTCGCATCTGGCCGCACGCATCGAGGATTAGGATGCGTCTTCGAGGAGAGGTCGGCGCAGGCCCGACACTTCGTGCTTCTCTCGTCCTCGGGGGAGGCACGGGGACTCAACCACCAGCAGGCGGGCGCGTCAATCAGAATTGAATCGAACTGCGTCGAGTATCCCGGCGCGGTTCCAGACGGCCAGCCCACGCCGCCTGGCCGTACGAGACCGAGGAGGCGTGTACGCTGCACGCACGCTCCGAAGAGCAGTCGCCGGACGAGAGACCCCGCGAGTGAGGAGACTGACGTGAATCCGCAGGAACCGCGGTCCGCCGTGGAGCAGCTTCAAGCGCAGCGCGCTTCGCTAAGCCCGGAGCAGGCGAGGCTGCTCAATCACGTTTGGGATGCGAGGCTGCGAGAGAAGCGGTTCGAGTGGCCGCCGGTGCTCGCCACGAACCTCGCGCTGGACCTCCGGGGCAGCGACGAGGCGTTGAGGATTGCCCCGCCGGGGACGCTCTTCGTTGTCCACTCGCGGTCGCCCGAGTACGGACTGAGTTTGCTCGGCGTCTTCTTGACCGAGCACGGCAAGTCCTACTTGGGCCTCCTCGCTCGGTATCTCGAGCACATTTGCGCAAGGGCGAAGGAGAATCCGCGGCTGCCAGAGAACAAGCGAATCGAAGTGGCTGCATTCCTCAGGCTGAGCTCCGACGAGTCCTTCGCGCTGGGTCACTTGATCTCGCTGGCCCAGCTCTGGGGGAGCAGGATGTCTCGCGGGGAAGAATGGTCGTGTGGCTATCCGGCGGACATCGACCGACTCCGCTTCGTCCCTGACCGCGCCGAGCATCTGGCCAATCTCGCGCTGGAGGACGCGGAGCGGGTCATCGCTCAGACTGGGGCCCGGCAAGCCGCAGCCTCCCGCGAGAGTGCAGAGTTGAGGCGAAAGCCCCCATTCCGCTTTGTCAGGAGCCGGGATCTCCGTTTGGCGGCGCGGGCCGACTGGCGTGAGGCGCGACTAGCACACCGGTTCAGGGCTTGGCGTAGTTGCGTCTTCGCCTGTGGAGCGGTTCTAGAGGCGATGCTTCTGGATGCAGCTGAGGCCAACTTCGAAAGGGCGCAGGAGGCCTTCTCGAGTCGGTTTCACGGACGGCGCCCGGCACCGCTGCGGCGATGGAGCCTGCACGAACTCGCCGAAGCCTGTGCGGAGATGCAAGTCCTCGGCGAGCAGGGCATTCATCTGACACACGCTCTCCGATTCAGCCGAGATCTCGTCCATCCTGGCAGAGCTGTCCGCGTTCGAGCTTCGATCGGGAAACCCGATGCCGACATCGCACTTGGAACAGTCCGGCACGTGCATGGGCTGCTCCTCAGGCGATGGCGTGGCGCGCGGGCGGCGAGAGCGCATGAGAACTCGCCGGGTCCAGCCGACTGACGCGCCCTCGGGCCGCCGAACGGCGCCGCCCGGTCGCGCTCCAGAGCCAAGGCTCAGCGCTCCAGATCAGCAAGGCACGCCTGCGGCAATTCGGGTGGTCCCCCCCACGCTCGCGCGCTTGATTGACGTGCGTGGAGTGTCCACGTTGGAGCCGAGCGCCCGAGGATCGCCCATCAGGCCGCAATCGCACCCCGAACGGACCGCAGGCCACCCATGTCGCGCAGCCAATCGCGTTGCTGTTCGAACGAGGGAAGGCGAGGGTCGCCATTCGTATCGCGGAGACCCAACTGGATCCGACACCTCGATGCCTTGCGTCTCAGTGACTTTCAGTGATTCGGCATCAGGTCACGAGCAGTAGCCGTCGCCGGGTGTCGAAGCGTTCGGCGAGGTAGCCGTGGATGCGATCCAGTGACGCTTCGATGCTGCTCTGCCGGTGGTTGCGGGTGACGTTCGCGTGCAGGTCGAGCCAGATGCGCTCGATCCGGTTCTCGTTCGGGGCAGTACGGGGGCAGGAAGTGCAGCCTCAACCGCTCCCCGAACTCGGCGAGCCAGGCCTGCACAACGCGGCTCTTGTGGATGATGTAGTTGTCGAGGATCACGTGGATCGTCTCGGCGTCTTCATAGGTCTCGATCAGCGCCCGCAGCAGGTTCAAGCAGATCCAGCTGGCCTTGCGGTCGCCTTCGACGTAGACGAGCCGATCGTGCAGCGGCTCGTAGGCGCCAGCGAGGTAGCGCTTCTCGTTCTTGCCGGGCGTCAGGACCAGTCTCTGGGTGCCGGGAACCATCCAGTCGGGACCGATCTTCGGGTTCAGGTGGATGTCGACTTCGTCGGCGAAGACCACGACGTGCTGATCGCTGGCCGAGGCCGCGAGTTGCTTCAACGCCGCGATCCGTCGCTGGAGACGACGTGCGCGCCACGGGCACGCCACGATCGGCCGCGGACGCCCCCAGCGCGCCCCGAGTCGCTTCGCCAGTCGCCAGACGTGCGCGATCGACACGCTACGCCCGCGACCTCGGCGATCACCGCGCGCAGGATCTCCAGCGCCCGTGTCGGGCGCTCAAAGCCGTGGTCGCTCGGCCGGCCGGCGAGGATCTCGCGAACCCGGCCTCGAACATCGTCGTCGACCTTGCGCGTCCCGTTCTCGCTCCGGTGGTCGAGCAAACTCTCTTCTCCTTCCCGCATGAAGCGCGTTACGATGCGCACGGCGGTCGAGGGAACGCAGCTGACCTCGCGCGCCGCCGCGTTGCAGCTGAGTCCGGCGGCCACCTTCAATATCATCCGGATGCAAACGCGCACATCGGCGCTCGGGCGGTTCCGATCCAGCTTCTGCAGCCGCCTGCGGGCGGGCCGCTTCAGCGACAGCTTCGTGCTCATCGTGGGACCTCCCTGTCCTTGGGTTCGCTACGCCAAGCCCCAAGGTCGCAGGTGAGGTCTCACGTTTTCAATTCCGAATCAGGAAAAGTCACTTAGGCGGCCTCGCGTCCGACGCAGGCCGCCTCACTCCCGAGGAGCGCGCGCTCTTACGCCATTTCTCCTCGAAGCAAGGCCATCTCGCGGAGCTATCCGAGGACAGAAAGCTCCGCGGAGCCAAGCTTCTCGACGGCGAAGCGCTCGGGCCTCCCGACAAACAACCACCCCCAAACCAGTAGTCGGCTAAGGGCCGCCGGCCCCTCGCTCCCACTACAAGAGCCGACTCGTCCCGACGCAAAGTTCGAATATCCACTCGACTTCGTGCTGAGCTAGCCCGTTCGCGCAACTCGGGGCTCAGCTCACTGGCGCCTACCACTGTCTGTCCCTTCGCCGGCTCGCATCTCGCGCACTGGCACGTGCGGCATTGAAGCGCTCTTCACCACCGGGCTTGAAGATTCGACCCGAGCAAACGCTGCAGATCCAGTCGTACTCATCCTGGTCCAGCATCCGGACCGGCTTTCGCCCGTCGTCCCAGCACTTCGGGCAGAAGGGCCCTGTCTCATCAGCCCCATCTCGCCTCCAGTAGACGTTGGCTCGGAAAGTCATTTCGTCGCGGACGCGCGCGGCTTCACGCAGCAATATCAGCTCTTCACGTAGGCGCGCGTTCTCCTCAGCCAGCTTCGCGCCCTCCATGCGCAGCGTCGCGAGGTGCTGATTGAGTTCCGCGTCATGTAGCTTGAGCGCCACGTCTCCGGCGTCCCTGATTGCCTCGTACCAACCCATCGTGCTCCCTCCCTCTCGCGGGTCAGGTGACGAGCTTGATGGCCACGCCCTTGCGCGACATCTGCTCGGGGTCGTCGAACCACTCACCGGCGAAACTGATCTCGATCGTGCATCGTCGTGGCGCCGCGTTGGCTGCGGCCACCGCAAGCTCGAGCCTATAAGTACCGGGTTCGAGCTTGTGCCAGCCTGTGTTCGGCGCCACCTCAACCATAAGAGTGAAGCGAGGGTCGTCCTTTCTGCCGTTAACGAAACGCCCGAGGTCGCAGTGGTGGCCCATGTGCGGGTGCAGGCCCATGAGCGTGGGGCTCGGCGGCTGCTGATGCGTCCAGAGGAGAAACATTGGGAGGAACTGCTCGACGGTCTGGAACGCCCCCAGCCCATTCCGCTTCCAGAGCTTCGACGCGAAAACCTGGACGTCCTTCGCCGGGTCCAAGCCATTGTTCTCGATCCAGATGCGGAAGAAGTACGCTTCCCCACCTGACACTGGGGTCTTGTAGCAACAAGCCGGGTCGTCCCGGACGATCGTCTGGAGCATGGGCCGGCGCGCCCATCGCTTCCACTCCTCGCCCCAGAGTGCGACCACGACGGCGAAGAGCGTCACGATCACGCCCGCGATGGTGCCGATCGCCTCCACGGCCGGCCAGTTGGTGACGCCGCTTGCGGTGTCCACAACCATCACCCGCGCCCTCGCCGATAGGCCGCCAGCGCGTCGGTCACGACCTCGCTCACATCGCACTCCGACGTGGCCGCGTACACGCGCAGCCAGCGCGTTAGCTCGCCAAGCACCACGACGGGCAGGCGCGTCGGCTCATCGGTGCGCCGCTGCCCCCGGGGCATCGTCTCCGCCCGCTGCCTTCGCATGCTCGCTCCATTTCGTACGCAAGATATCACGCGCGACGGGGACGTCTAGAATGAGGGCCGCCCACTCTGTCTGAAGACTGTCTGCGGGCGGGCCCAAACGCACCGATGTACCGCGGAGTCTGTCGAGCGCCCCAGCTCGGGCTGGGCACGTTCCAGCGGGGGGTCTGGTGGCTCCAGCACCTTCACCCCGGTGGCGACCCATTGCCTCTGCTCTGGGTTCCTCGCTGATCAGTCGCGCGGAGGCCCCGGTCGACTTTGGCCTATCGAGCCCTTCGCGGTGTAGCAACGAGTAGGAGGAGTTCAGATTCATGAAAAGCATCTCGGAAGGCGGCTAGCCATGTTAGTGGCGATCTACCTGGGCATGGCGATGCTGTTGGCGACGGCTTTCTCGCTGATGGGGTACAAGAACGGGGTCGACACCGATGACGGCTCCCGGTTGACCGCATCGGCGCTACTTGGCGGTGTTCGTCTCTACGGAGGAATCTGGGCTGTTGGAGCACTCCCGGCGCTCATCCTCGGGGTGCTCTGGGGATGGGCCGCCAAGGGCGACTCGGGCAGAGGGCATGGTCGTGAATGGTCTGAATGAGCAGAGCACTCACGCCTTGCCGCGATGGTGCCAATCCTTAGGACGCGTGGCGCGCTGGGCACCGGTCACCAGTTGTGCACCCAGCTGCGCCGTCTGCGATTCCACGCGGCGAGCCGGGCCGTCATCGTCGGCTCGGCCGAGTCCTCTGTTGGCACCTCTGCCCCCGGCCGCGCGAAGCTCGCGGCCCGCTCGGCCAGGCCCTGCAGCAACACAGGGCCGCCGATGTAGAGCGCGGCGAGCGCATAGACCTCGAGGTCGAGGGCTTCGTTCCTCTCGCGGAGCTTGACCCAGCTGCGCACCGCGCCACGACCCTTGACGTACTTGCGGATCGCCTTCTCGGCGGTGAGCTGGGCCAGGTACTCCTCATCGATCCACTCCGGCAGGTGAACGTAGCCCGGGCCCGGTGAGGTGATGCGCAGGCGCGAGAGCACGATGTCCTTGCCGGTGTCGACGCACAGCACGAACAGCGGGATGCGGTAGCGGTTGTGCATCGAGGGCCGCTCGACGAGCGGCCGGCCCGCGATGCTGCCACCCTTAACCGTGAAGACGCGCCGGCTGTAGCGCGCGCCGGTGTAGCGGTAGACCTGCTCGGTATGGAGTCCCCCGGAGTCGACGACGGTGGTCTCGATCCTCAGGCGCTGGCCGCTCTCGTGCTCGAACGATTGAGACAAGAACTGATCTAGCTCCTGCCACACGCTCTCGCGCGCGGGGTCGCCGTGGAGCTGCGTGAAGGCGATGAGCCAGGACTCCTCGCCCGCGCCGTAGCCCTTGACCACCACCTCAAGCCGATCCCCCTGGACGTCCACCGCGGCCACGAGCACGCCCACGCCGGTCGGCACCTCGGCGGCGAAGTGCTCGCGGCGCGTGGAGAGGTCCCCCGCGCTCACGGAGTCGCCCCGCTCCTCCCAGGTCTCGCCCAGCACCGTGTTGACCCAGGTCTTCAAGCGAAATGGATCCTCCTTGGCTAAGAGGAACTCCTCGGCGCACGTGGCCCACGACTTCCAGCCCAGCGGCGAATACAGCGCGCTCACATGAAAGCCCGCGGTGCGGTTCTCTCCCGGCGCGGTGGCGCGCCACTCGCCGCGCCCCAACATCTCGCTCTTGTGGCGCTCCTCGACCACTCCCCCGCAGCCGCCGCAGAGCATGTGAGCGGTCTCGGGCCGGCCCTCTTCCCACTCGATCCGGTGATGCGCCGGATCGCGCCAGCAGAGGTAGTCGGCGTGGCCGCAGAGCGGGCAGGAGAGGAAGAAGCGACGCTGATCGCTGCCCAGGTACTCGCGCTCGATCCGCGAGAGGCCCTTCAAGGTGGGCGTGCTGGTCAGGAACACCTTGCGCCTCGCGAACGTCGCGGTGCGCTTCTCGGCCAGGGCCACGGGATCGCCCTGCCCGTCCAGGTCGCCGGGGTATTCGTCCACCTCGTCCATGAACAGGAACCGGATCGGCATCGATCGCAGCCCTGCGCCCGAGTTGGCGCCGGTGATGATCAGGAGCCCGCCTTCAAACTCCTTCACCTGGACCGTGTTCCCGGAATCGCGCGCCCTCGACTCGGCGACGCGCTCCCTCAAGACCGGCGTGGCCTCGATCATCGGGGCGATGCGTTGCTTGCTGACACGCTTGGCCACCTCCACCGTGGGCTGGACCATGAGCATGGGCCCGGGGCTGTGGTGGATGACGTAGCCGATCCAGTTGTTGCCGCACTCCGTCTTGCCGATCTGGGCCCCGGACATGACGACGACGCGTTCGGACGGATGTGAGGGCGAGAGGCAGTCCATGATCTCGCGCAGATAGGGCGTTCTCGAGGTACGCCAGCGCCCGGGCTCGGAAGAGGCGGTGCTGCTCAAGAACCTATGCGCGTCCGCCCAGTCGCTGACTGAAAGCGGCGCTTCGGGAGCCAGGCTCTCGCGGAACGCCGCGGCGCATAGCTCGGCGACGGAGAGGCTCATTGCGCGGGCTCGGGGCCGCTCAAGCTGCGCGGCGAAGGCGGTGCGGAGAGTTCACTCAAGCTCGCCAGGATCTCCTCGCTGAGCATGCGATGGATCACGGCCTGATCGGCCTGGCCCGCGAGCACGGGAGCCAGCCGATCGGGCAGCCCCAGCAGCGTGTCGCGCACGCGGCGGCCGAGGGTAAAGATCTGCGCCCGCACCTGGTCGGCATCGACCAGCTTGCCCGAGCGTTCTTCAAAGTCGAGCTTGGCCATGCGCGCCAGGTACGCCTCGCGTGCGGCGCGCGAGCTGGCGTAGCTCGAGACCAGGCGCGAGGCCCCGGCCTCAGGAGACGCTGCACTCATCGGCTCTTCCCACGTGCGCGAGCCCATGGGCTCCGAGGGGGCATCGGGCGCGCGGCGCCGCTTCGGGACGCCGCTCACCGAGTTCAACGGCTTGGAAAGGTCGGTCGCGTGGCTCCACTGCGCGTCCGCCTGCGCAGCGTTGATCCCGCCGTCGGCGCCGGGGGTGATGCGCCCCGCGGCGAGCGCCTTCCTCACGGCGGTGTGCGACACCCCGCGGTGTCGCGCGTACGCTCGGATCGAGAGGCTGGCCACTTACGCGCGCTCCCCGGTCTCGGCCGCGACCGCGGCGGCTGCAGGCTCCACGGCGGTCCGCGTCGCCTTGCTGCCGGTCAGGTTCTCCCAGCGCGTGACGATCACGTCGACGTAGCGCTCGTCCAGCTCGAGAAGATGCGCGCGCAGCCCCAGCGACTCGCAGGCGATCAGCGTCGAGCCCGAGCCGCCGAAGGGATCCAGCACGCGACTACCCCGCCTCGCCGAGTTGGCGAGCATCCGGGCAATGAGCGGCACCGGCTTCATGGTCGGGTGCTGGGCGTTCGCGGTGGGCTTGTCCTCGTAGAACACGCTGCCGCGCACCGGCTCCACGGTGAGCTTCTCGCCCCGCACGATGAGCGTCGTCTCGCCCAGGGCGATCTGCCACTCGTTCTCCCCCACCTGCTCAAAGCGCGGCGAGGCCAGCTCGG
>Ga0335083_10010201_pt1 | contig 11364 bp, 12 predicted proteins | sample Lox_Sample_42_FD_206716 | JGI IMG/M metagenome (GOLD analysis project Ga0335083, IMG submission 206716) | Soil microbial communities from Loxahatchee National Wildlife Refuge, Florida, United States - Lox_Sample_4.2 | ecosystem: Environmental > Terrestrial > Soil > Wetlands | place: USA... | reverse complement strand
GAGCGCCGAGCGTAAACCAGCATGTCAGGCCACACACAGGGTTTTGGCACGGCACACGGTTACCGGGATCTTGACGTGATGAATCCCGGCCAGCTCACGGCTAGTCATGGCCCACCTCCAGGTCCATCTCATATTCAATGCAGCATTACTGCTGCTAACTTCTTGCTAGAATGCACCTCATGGCGACCCGAGTCAAGAGACCAGACCAGGGCCCGGACGTACCGGCCTCCCGGCGCTACCACGCCCCCCAGCGCGCACAGGCCGCCGCCCAGACCAGGGCCCGGATCCGGGCCGCGGCATCAGCGCTGTTCGTCGGACAGGGCTACGTCGCCACCACCATCCGCGACATCGCCCGCGCCGCCGGCGTCGGCGAGCGCACGGTCTACGCCGCCTTTCCCGGCAAGGCCGACCTCTTCCGGCACGTCCTGGACGTGGCCACGGCCGGCGACGAACAACCCGTCGCCGTGGCCAGCCGGCCGGAAATCCAGCACGCCTTCCGCCAGAGCGACCCGCGCACCGCGATCAGCCAGACCATCGACTACACCGTGGCGCTATTCGAGCGCGCCGGCGACCTGATCATGGTCACCATCCAGGCCGCCGACGCCGACCCCGACATGCGCGCCGCCGCCGCCGGCTCTCACGCCACCCGGCAGCTGTGGCGCACCCTCACCGGCACGCTGCACGACAGCGGCGCACTGCGCCCCGGCCTGACCGCACAGACAGCCGCGGACATCCTGTACGCGCTCGCCTCACCCCAAACCCACCAGCTCCTGCGACGGCACTGCAGCTGGACCACACAGCGCTACCGCACCTGGCTGACCAACGCCGTCACCGAGCAGCTGCTCGGCGACAGGCCCGGATAGATCCACCAGCCACCGGCTGGCGATAGTGCCGGGCGTCGCCCGGACCCGGCCTGCCGACCCCCGAATCGAGGCTAGTGACCACGAGCCTGACCCGTTCCGGCGGATCATCGATCATCAAGGTCCCCGGAAGGATGCCCGGAGAGCAGGTGGAAGCCCCGCAGGCGCCGCTCATTCACGCCCGGGTTCAAAGCCGAGATGGTGGAACCGTGCCAGCACGGGACCTATCACCGGCCAGATGGCGAGAGAGCCCGACCTGGGCCAAGGCCAGGGCAAGACCGCACCGAAGCGCTCCGCCTGCCCTGTCACAGGAACACTAAAAAGGCCCGGTGAACGCCCACCCGTTCACCGGAGCAGACAAGGCCCAGCAAGCCCACCTAAGCGCAGAACACCCAGCTCAGGCTAAGCGGACCGCATCCAAGACAGGATCAGCCGCAGCGCCAGAACGGCGCAGACCATGCATTCCGGCACTTGGCCCGATTTGAAATGCTGAATGCATGGAAATTGCGCATGTGGTGCGCACCGCCAGGTGCCGCTGAGCATGGGCGTGGTGGAAGGGGACGCGCTGCGCTGCTGCTACTACGCGTGGGCCTACCGCGGCAACGGCCGCATCTGGCAGATCCCCTACCTGTCCCCGGGAGCCGCCCGGCCGCCGCGCGGGGTGCGCGCCTACCCGGTCCGTGAGGCATACGGCCTGATGTTCGTCTTCCCCGGCGACCCGGCCAAGGCCGCCGCCACGCCGCTGCCCCGGCTGCCGGCGTTCGACTCCACTCGGCATAAGACCATGACGTTCTCCCGCACCGTGGCCTGCCACTACTCGTTCCTGCACGAGAACCTGCTGGACATGAACCACCAGTTCCTGCACCGGGGCGTCGTCGGCCGTATTCGTCCTGCGCTGCTGGGCTACGAAACCGGTCCGCACTCGGTGGCCGCGCGCGGTACCGGTTCACCCATGCCGGCCGCAAGCCCCGCGGCGCCGCCCTGCTCACGGCGGCCGCCGGCCGGACATCGGAGCACGTCCATCCGCACCGGTTATCCCTACCAGACCCTGCAGCTGGCCCCGCCAGGTCCGGCCGGCCGGCGTTCTCCCTGTGGGCCGCCTACGTGCCCGAGGACGCCGGGCAGCGCACCAGCCACTCCTACGGCCTGCTCATGATCGCCAGGCCGCCGCTCCCCGGGGCTCTGGACCTGGCGTGGCCGGTTATCCGCCGCTTCACCGAGAGGATGTTCGCCGAGGACCGGATGGCCGTCGAGGCCGAGCAGCGGGCCTGGGATGAGCAGGGCAAGGACTGGACCAGGAGGTCTTCCCGCTGATCCTGGAAGTCCGCGACGTGCTGCGGTCCAACGCTGTCCCCATTCCCCTCGATCCACCCCGCACGACCCTCGCATCCCCTTTGACCTGGCTCTTGCCCAACGGTTGGGCGGCAGTGGCCGCGCCGAGAGGAGCGCCGGGCGGACGCGCGATCAGACCGGGATCGCAGACCCGCCCGGCCTCCCGGGACGAGGCCGCCGACCAGCCCAGTGGCATCAGGCGGCTCTGTGCGCCATCATCGAGGTGAGTAGAGCCAGGGCTGCTTGAGGTCGAAGAATTCGGGCTCGCCGATGCTGAGCTTGTCCATCTCCTCCATCTGCGCCTTCAGCTGAGGCGGTGGCTCTTTGCGCTCACCTTCACGTGCGGCCTGTTCCGAGGTGAAGTACATGGCCATGGTGTAAGCGCCGCCCTCATAGCCGACCGCCACGCTGCCGATGACGTCAGGCCGGAACGCGGCCCACTCGTCCGGGTTTTGCCCCATGAGTTCCTGGGCGCGTTCCGGATCACTGCCGCGGCCCTGCATCACCTGCACGAAGCCCGCTCGGTCCGGCTCTCCGGCAACGTCGACGGTGACGTCGCTGCTGTCACGGAACGTGACCTCCCCGGTGAACAGCTTGGAGGTCTCCATCCACCACTGGTTCTGTTCGGGGCGATCGCTATTGCGCCGTGCGGCCTGCTCCGATTCGAAGCGGGCCAAGGCCATGAACCGGCCGTCCGCGGTCACCCCGGCGGTCGATCCAAGCCAGCCCGTCGCGCCGTCCGCCAGCTGCTCCGCCCAGCGATCGAGCGCATCGTGGACCTGCCCCGGGTCACTGACCTGGCCTCGGATTACTTGAACAAACATCACAAGCCCCCCGTTGGTAGTTGTTCTCGCCCGCCCCAGGCTTTCGTCCAACCGTATGACCGCTAGCTGTCACCGTCGAGACTGGCGGCCATGTCTCCATCCCGCTTCCATATGGATGGCACAATGCCTGCGTCCGCGGACACTTACCGTGCTCTGGTGACAGCCACGCAGACCGCAGATGACGACAGCAACGACCGCGCTGCTGACCGCTGTACCGGACTAGCGGCGGGATAGGCCGTGCGCACACGCCTGATTGCTGTGATCGCGCTGTGTCTGGGTCTACTGTGCAGCGCCTGTGGCGTGGGCGCAGGTGCGGCACCGGGCGGGGGCGAGCCCCCGCCGGCCGGTGCCTCGCAGTCCGCGGCGCCCATGGGACAGCCGTCTGTGCTGGTGCGGAATCTGGCGGTGCCCTGGGCGATCGCATTCTTGCCGGGTGGCGACGCGCTCGTCACCGAACGCGACAGTGCCCGGCTGCTCCGCGTGACCCCGCAGAGCGAAGTCAGCGTCGCTGGCACGGTCCCGGGCGTGGCACCCTACGGTGAGGGCGGGCTGCTCGGGGTGGCGGTGTCTCCGTCCTTTGACCGGGACCGGTTGGTCTATCTGTACGTCAGCACCGCCACCGACAACCGGATCGTGCGGTTCCGGTACCTGGACGGCGGTATCGGACCGCTCGACCCCGTGATCACAGGGATTCCGCGGGCGGCCGTCCACAACGGGGGACGCCTGGCATTCGGACCGGACGGAATGCTGTGGGCGGGCACCGGAGAGCACGCCGAACCCAGCCTGTCCCAGGATAGAAATTCCCTTGGCGGCAAGATCCTTCGGATGACGCCGGACGGCGGGCCCGCGCCGGGCAACCCGTTCGGGACGCTCATGTGGTCATACGGGCACCGCAACGTGCAGGGCCTGGCGTGGGATGAGGCCGGGCGGCTATACGCCACCGAGTTCGGTCAGAACCGTTCCGACGAAGTCAACCTGATCGAGAAGGGGCACAACTACGGCTGGCCAGTTGTCGAGGGAGCCGGCGGCGCTGGCGAGTACACCGAGCCCGAAGTCACCTGGACGACAGATCAGGCGTCGCCGTCGGGCGCCGCGGTAGCGGCGGGCAGCCTCTGGGTGGCCGCGCTCCGCGGAGAACGGCTATGGCAGGTCCCGCTGGACCGCACCGGGGCCCCCGGCACGCCAGCGGCGCACTTCACGGGTGAGTACGGCAGGCTGCGCGAGGTCGTGCGCGCGCCCGACGGCTCCCTGTGGTTTACCACGAGCAACCAAGACGGGCGGGGTCAGCCCGGACCAGGTGACGACAAGATCCTTGTGATGCGGCCGCGTTAGCCCGAAGTCACGGGTCGTTAAGCTGCCGAGATGGCCGCTGGTCGGCGCTTTCGCGCCGGCTGGCCTGCGGACTAGCCGCCCGGTGTGGGCGAGGCACCGGGCACCCGGGCCCGCATCGGATGCGGCTGCTGTCCAGCGCCTGGGTCCATGAGCAGCTGATGCCGGTCATCTTTACGCAGGCCAGGACGAGGACGGCGGCGACGTGGTGCTGAACGTGGACGAGACCGCCGACGAGAATGCCTCCGACGGATGCGCCGGGGCGGCCCGCCACTACAGCGGCACCGCCGGCGGCATCGCCTTGTGCCAGGTCGCGGTGGCGGGTCGGCCGGGGATAACCGGCATCGTGACGAAGATCAGGTACAACATCCGTGCGGTCGCTGTCGCAAGGCTGCGATCCTGCCGGCGCAGCGGCCACCACCGTTTCGACGCTTGCAGGGTTATGGCAGTGGGGGGAGGCCGGGAGCGCCGAGGTTGGGGGTCCAGCGGGCTGGCGGGGGTGGGACCGGGGCGGCGTTAGTCCAGCTCTGCCCGGCAGCGCCACGCTGCCGGCCGACGTCAGCCGCCGCTTCGACATCGGCGGCCCGGACATGGTCACCTACGCCGACATGATGCGCCGGCATGCCGAGGTGGCCGGGCTCCCGCCGCGGGTAATCGTGCAAGTGCCCTTGCTGACCCCGCGGCTCTCGTCGCTGTGGGTCGAGCTGGTGACACCGGTGCCCGCTGGTCGTCGGCCGCCACGCCCGGCGCGCCCAGCGACCCCCTGCCGACCGACCCGTCATGGGCCGGCGGATCCCTGTACGTCGACGCGCGCACCATGGTCGTGCACGCGTCGCCCGCAGCACTGTGGCGGGTGATCGAGGGCATCGGCGGTGAGACCGGTGGCTCCTGCGGCTGCGCGCGGAGATGAAACTGCCTGGCCTGGCCTGGCTGGAGATGTCGGTCAGCGAAAACGACGACGGGCTGACCTCCTACAGCCAGCGGGCGATCTTCCAGCCGCGCGGACTGGCAGGTCATGCCTACTGGCGGTCCATTTCGCCGTTCCACGGCGTCGTCTTCGGCGGCCTGCTCCAGAACATCAGCGCCGCCGCCGAACGGGCCGACAGCGCCGACGGCACGCCAGCGTTCCCAAACCGCCGCCATCACGGGTAACCCTCGTCAAGCACGAACTCCGCGGTCAGCATCGCGCGGAGGGTGGCCAGGCAGCGCCCGTTGTCCGTGCGACTGCCCAGCTTGAAGCCGCGTGCGAATAGCGCGCACCGCGAAAACGCGATCGGCTGCCGTCATCAGCAACGCTGATAAGACTCACTCAGTTTGGCCCTTTCCGCCCGCCTACGCAGTGAGGTCTGCTGGCAGTACAGAGATTTCTGCGCCACGACGCGGCTTCCCGCTCCGGAACCACCTAGAAAGGCCGGGGATCGGGACTTCTGGCATCCGCAGGCACCGGCAAGGAGGAACCATGCACCAGAACCCCGTGCAGGTGCGAACTCGCCTGGACGAGCCGCTGAGCCGCTGGCTGTGGCTGGTCAAGTGGCTGCTGGCGATCCCGCACTACATCGCGCTGCTCTTTTTGTGGATCGCGTTCACCGTCGTCACCGTCATCGCGTTCTTCGCGATCTTGTTCACCGCGCACTACCCTCGCCCGCTGTTCAGCTTCAACCTGGGGGTGCTGCGCTGGTCCTGGCGGGTCGGCTACTACACCTACAGTGCCCTGGGGACCGACCGCTACCCGCCGTTCAGCCTGGCTGAGGAGCCGGACTACCCTGCGACGCTGGACATCGCCTATCCCGAGCGGCTCTCCCGCGGCCTAGTCCTGGTCAAGTGGTGGCTGCTGGCGATCCCGCAGTACGCCATCGTCGCAGTGTTCGCCGGCGGGGCCGCCTACACCGGTACCGGGACCTACGGGAATACCTGGCAGGCGGATGGCCTTTCTGGTGGCCTGATCGGGCTGCTCGTGTTCTTCGCGGCGATCGCGCTGCTGTTCGCGGGCCGCTACCCGCGAGGGCTGTACGACTTCGTCGTTGGCATGAACCGCTGGGTGCTGCGAGTCATCGCGTACGCCGCCTTGATGACCGACTCCTACCCGCCGTTCCGACTGGACCAGGGCGGGACCGACCTGCCCGCACGCACACCAGATGACCCCGCACCCGCATCGGCCGCTTCGGCCGCACGGGTCGGCTGAGAAACCTGTTGCTCGTATCCACGCTAGCCGCGCGGATAATGACCAGCTACGGCCCCGGCCGTCGTCCACCTGATGACACGATCCGCGGTCATGCGTAACCGTGCATCTTCCGGGCTGGCGGGATAGGGCACGGCGACTCCGCGGCGGGTACTCGCGCCTGGGCGAGATCTGCGATTGTCCCGCCCGGCATCGCCTCTGCGAGCGCTACAACCGCCTGGGGTGCGAGGATGGTAACGGCAAGGCGGTTGAGATCGGAGGTGCCAGGTGAAGGTCACCCTTCGCCAGATCGAGGCCTTCCTCGCCGTGGCCGATGAACGGCACTTCGGCCGGGCCGCTGAGCGCTTGCACGTCTCCCCGCCGTGGCTTTGCCAGACGATTAAGGATGAGGGCGGCGACCTGCCCCTCCGCCCCCTTGGTGATCGTGTCGCGCAGCAGCGCAAGGCACAGTTCGGCGTCCTGCTCCGGTGTCAGCCCCTGGCGCGGCGGGAAGCAGTCAGGACGCGGTATCCGGTGGAGGCGCCGGGACGGTTGCGCAGCGCGAGCTTGAACGCCATTTCGACGGCCATCGACCCGTGCAGGGTGAAACCGACCCGGTCCAGCCCTGCCGGGGCGATGCTAGTCAGCAGCTCGGCCAGGTCAAGCAGGACCGGGGTGTAAAACGTCGGGCGCGCGTGCGTGATCTGGCTAAGCTGCCTGCCGGCGGCCTCAACCACGCGCGGGTCGTTCGCGCCGAGGTTGTTCGACCATGCCTGCGAGGTGCAGTCGATGTACTGCTTACCGGTGTCGTCCCAGACCAGCGAGCCGAGCGCACGTACCAGGGTGAGCTTGTCTGGGTCACCGCCTGGCGGCTCGTGCAGGGGCGCCTTCGCGCCGGGGTGAGAGACTGCTGCGGGGACCGGTTGAGAACTCACTCGTTTCTCCTGATCTTGTCGCATGTTCTTGAAGCTTGGCCGCCGGCCTGCTCACGTGTCCGGCGCCACCGACCGTGAGCGCGTAGACGAAGTAGTACGCCACGCTGCAGATCGACACGACGTTCGGCGCGATGCCCGCCGAGAGCATGTTGACGCCTATGCCGACGACAGCGACCAGCACGATGGCAGCGATCGGGGTCCGGGCCTTCGCTGACGAAACTGGCTATGCCTGATCGGCTAAGACGTTTAGGGTTTTGTTGGCAGCGTGGCAAGTGCGTATCCGGACTTACACCCAATCGCGGGGAACTATGACACTTGCATCCGGGACATTGAATGACGACGTGAAAGCAGGGCCGGCGGCACACGCGACCGACCTTCGCAAGACGTACGGGTCTGGACAGGCGGCGGTTCACGCTCTGGCGGGGGTCAACGTGACTTTCGAGCGCGGCCGGTTCACGGCCGTCATGGGCCCGTCGGGGTCAGGGAAGTCGACGCTCATGCACTGCATGGCCGGCCTGGACCGGCCCACCTCGGGTCAGGTGTTCGTGGGCGGCCAGGACATCGGAAGGCTGGACGACAACGGCCTTACCAAGCTGCGCCGGGACCGCGTCGGCTTCGTATTCCAGTCCTTCAATCTGGTGCCCACGCTGTCCGCGGCGGAGAACATCACGCTGCCACTTAGCCTTGCCGGAACCAGGCTCGATAAGGCGTGGTTCGGTTCCCTGGTAGAGCAACTCGGGCTCGGCGACCGGCTGACCCATCGCCCAAGCCAGCTGTCGGGCGGCCAGCAGCAGCGTGTCGCCTGTGCGCGTGCCCTGATCACCAGGCCGGACATCATCTTCGCCGATGAGCCCACTGGCAACCTGGACTCCAACGCCTCCGCCGGCCTGCTGGCATTCCTGAAGCAGTCGGTGAAGGAAATCGGCCAGTCAATCGTCATGGTCACCCACGATCCGCGCGGCGCCGCCTACGCGGACCGCGTCATCTTCCTGGCGGACGGTGCCGTGGTGGGCGAACTCGACAAGCCCACCGCCGACTCGGTGCTTGAGCGCGTGCGCGCCCTCGGAGGCTGACATGCGCAACGTCACCATCAAGGGGCTGCTCGCCCACAAGCTCCGGCTAGTACTGACCGCGCTGGCGATCATCCTCGGCGTCACGTTCATTTCGGGGACCTACGTACTCACCGACACCTTGCACAGCACGTTTACCACGCTCTTCAGCAACATCTACTCCAAGATCGACTTCCAGGTCCGCGGTGTCGCGCAATTCGGGAAGAACACGCCGAACGCGGTCCGTGACCCGATCCCGCAGTCGCTGCTCACGGCGGTCCGCGGCGTGCCAGGCATCGCGGCTGCCGACGGGACGGTCGGCGGCTACGCGCAGTTCGTGGGCCACGACGGCAAGGCGATTACGACTGGCGGCGCCCCGACACTCGGGATTGATTACACGGGTGATCCGCGGCTGTCCGTCCTGCGCATCATCGCGGGCGGGCCGCCTTCGGCCGGCGACGACGTGCTCATGGACGCCGGGACGGCGCAGAAGTACGACTTCACCGTCGGCCAGCGGGTCCGCATCCTGTTCGCCGGTCCCGCGCGCACGTTCACCATCACCGGCATCGCGCAGTTCGGAACGGCGAGCAACCTCGCTGGCGCCACCCTCGCCGCCTTCACGCTGCCGACCGCGCAGGACGTGCTCAACTCGCCGGGCCGGTTGAACGCCATCAACGTGGTCGCCGAGCCTGGCGCCGACAAATCCGCGGTCCAGCGAGACATCGCCAGGGTGCTGCCGCCCGGGGTGGAGGTGGTGACCGGGCAGACCGTGGTGGACGAGAGCACGAGCGCGATCGATCAGGGATTGTCGTTCTTCAATACCGCGCTGCTGATCTTCGCGTTCATCAGCCTGTTCGTCGGCGCGTTCACCATTTACAACACGTTCTCGATCATCGTCGGGCAACGGACACGTGAGCTGGCCCTGTTGCGGGTCGTGGGCGCCAGCCGCCGTCAGGTGTTCCGCTCGGTCCTGGCCGAGGCGGCGATCGTGGGGTTCGTCTCGTCCCTTGTCGGCATCGGTGTCGGCGTGCTGGCCGCCCTCGGGCTCAAGGCGCTGATCAGCGGGTTCGGCATTACGCTGCCCGCTGGGCCGCTGACCTTCGAGCTGCGCACCGTGGCGGTGGGACTCATCGTGGGGACCGGCGTGACGCTCGTCGCCGCGATCGGGCCGGCCAGGAACGCAGTGCGGATCGCTCCGGTGGCGGCGCTCACTGACCGCCGGGCCGACGGAGACGGGTCGCTGCGGCGCCTGCTGTCCTGGGGTGCCGGATGCGCCGTCGCCGGCGTCGCCCTGCTGGCCGTGGGCCTGACTCAGCCGGCGATCCAGCTGGTAGGTGCCGGCGCGGTCTTGCTGTTCATCGGGGTCGCGATGCTCACCCCCGCGATCGCGCGGCCAGTGTCTGGCGTGATAGGCCGTCCGCTCGCGAGGATCCTCGGGGAACCGGGAAAGCTTGGCCGGGAGAACTCCATGCGCAGCCCGAGGCGCACGGCGCAGACCGCTTCGGCGCTGATGGTCGGGCTCGCCCTGGTCTCCGCGATAGCGGTGTTCGGTGCGTCGCTGTCTAAGTCGGCCACCAGTAGCGTCGACCAAGCCGTCAAGGCCGACCTCATCCTCACCTCGACGGGCACCGGGCAGTCTGGATTCAGCACGCTCGTCCCCACGGCAGCGTCGGCAGTGCCTGGCGTCACCGCTGAAACGACCGTCTACCAGGGACAATTCGAAGTACAGGGGTCACCGCAGTCGCTGACAGGACTCGCGACCCAGACCATGGCTGACACCGTGATCCTCCGCATGACATCCGGCAGCGCTGGGACGCTCGCCGACGGCGCCCTGCTCATCGACTCGACGACCGCGGCCAGTAAGCACCTGGTGAGCGGGGACATGATCCCGGTACTGTTCGCCAAGACAGGCCCGACGATGCTGCGGATCGGCGGGGTCTTCCAGGCCAATGCCCTCATCGGCAGTTATCTCGTCAGTGCCGCGCTTTTCCAATCGCACTTCTACAGTCCCACCCCGGCAGCGGTCCTGCTGACCACCAACGGCAGCGCCGGCGTCGAGACCGCCGTGCGAGGCGCCGTCGCCGGCTACCCCAATGTGCAGGTTCAGACCAGGAGCCAGTTCGAGCAATCTCAGGTGTCGACCGTCAACCAGCTGCTCGGGCTTGTCTACGCCCTGCTCGCCCTGGCGGTGATCATCGCGCTCATCGGCATCGTTAATACGCTCATGCTCTCGGTGCTCGAGCGCACCCGCGAGATCGGGCTGCTGCGGGCTGTCGGCATGCGGCGGCGCCAGGTCCGGACCATGATCCGGTCCGAGGCGGTGATCCTGGCGATCCTCGGCGCCATCATCGGCATCATCGTGGGCACCCTGATGGGCCTCGCGCTCGTGTCGGCACTGAGACAGCAGGGCATCACGGACACCGTGGTCCCGGTGTCTAACCTCGTGATCTTCCTAGTGCTCGCCGCGGTGCTCGGTCTCCTGGCCGCGAGCTGGCCGGCCCGCCGGGCAGCCAAGCTCGACGTGCTGGCCGCTATCGCGGCCGAGTAGCAGACCCGGCGGCTAGAGCCCGGCCGTGGCTGGCGAAAGGGTGACGGTACACGCAGCGGTGCCGCAGGTAGCTGATCAGCGAATATCTCAACTGCCTGCTCACCTAGCGGGCCGAGTCGTTCGGCCCACCCATCGAGTTCGACTTGGATGCCCATCCTCGGGCCTCCTCTCCATGGAATCCAGTGCCTCACGGATTCGCATGTCCGAGTCCATTCCGCTGCCCTCCTCTTCATCTGCCCATTCCCCGTGATGCTGAGGGGAGACTTCAGGTTCTGGGAAGGGCGCCTCAGCGACAGCCAAGCCAGGCCAGTACTGGACCGCGAAGCAAG
>Ga0335083_10010200_pt1 | contig 11364 bp, 8 predicted proteins | sample Lox_Sample_42_FD_206716 | JGI IMG/M metagenome (GOLD analysis project Ga0335083, IMG submission 206716) | Soil microbial communities from Loxahatchee National Wildlife Refuge, Florida, United States - Lox_Sample_4.2 | ecosystem: Environmental > Terrestrial > Soil > Wetlands | place: USA: Florida... | reverse complement strand
TTCTCGATATAGAACTGCTGCCCGAGCCTGTCGGACAGCTTCTGCGCGACCAGCCGTGCCATCACGTCGGTCGGTCCGCCGGCGGCGAAGGGCACCACGACCTTGACCGGATGATCGGGATAGCCGGCGGCAAGGGCCGGCACGGACACCGCAATAGCCGCAACGAGTGCGCCGCACGCAGCCACCGTCTGTTTGAAAGAACGCATCGTCTCCTCCCTTTCGTTTTTTGCAATCGTAGCACCGGGCCGCGTCGGCGCCAGCGGGGCTTGCTTTCGTCAAGCTTCGCAGGCTGTATTTCGCACGCTCGCCCGACCGCCTTTTCAGCAGAGGAAATTATGCCGGCCCGAAAAATCAACCGTCAGGACCTGCGCGATGCCGCGGAGCGATACAAGAACTGGGGCAAGTGGGGGTCCGACGACGAGATCGGTACGCTCAATTACACCCGCCCCGAGGATATCATCGCCGCGACCAGGCTGGTGAAGAAGGGCAAGGTCATCTCGCTCGCGCTCAACTTCGATCACACCGGGCCGCAAGGCGCCAAGAGCAAGTATCCGTCGATGGGCCGCACCAATCCGATCCACACCATGCTGCGCACCGGCACCGACGCCTATTCCGGCGTGCTCGACAGGCGCGGTATCCGCGCCGCCGACGATATGGTGACCATGCCGCTGCAATGCGGTACGCAATGGGACGGGCTCGGCCATGTCTTCTATGAGAACTTCATGTGGAACGGCTACGACTGCCGTGAGGTGACTTCGGCCGGCGCGCAGAAATGCGGCATCGAGAAGACCAAGAACAAGATGGTCGGCCGCGGCGTGCTGCTCGATGTGGCCCGCGCGCTCGGCAAGGACTCGCTCGAGGACGGCTACGGCATCACCTGCGCCGATCTCGACAGGACCGCGAACAGACAGGGCGTCACCGTCAAGCGCGGCGACTATGTCATCGTGCGCACCGGCATGATGGAACGCTGCCAAGAACTGGGGAGTTGGGACGGCTATCCGGGCGGCGACGCGCCGGGCTTTGCTTTCGAGACGCTTGAGTGGATCAAGCGCACGGAACTGGCAGCGCTCGCTTCCGACACCTGGGGCTGCGAAGTCCGTCCGAACGAAAGCGAGGAGGGGATCAATCAGCCCTGGCACTGGATCACGATTCCCATCATGGGCATGACCATGGGCGAGATCTTCAATCTCAAAGAACTCGCCGACGACTGCGCCGCCGACAAGACTTACGAATTCATGTTCGTGGCGCCGGCCATTCCGATCACCGGCGCGGTCGGCTCGCCGGTCAATCCGCTGGCGATCAAATAGGAGGGGACAATGGAAAAACAGTACCCTGTCACCCATACCGACGCAGAGTGGCGCAAGCTGCTCACGCCCGAGCAGTATTACATCATGCGCGAGCACGGCACCGAGATGCCGGGAAGCTGCGCGCTGCTCGGCGAAAAGCGCGCCGGCACTTTCCGCTGCGCCGCTTGCGACCAGCCGCTGTTTGTCTCCAGGGTCAAATTCGAGAGCGGCACCGGCTGGCCGAGCTTCAACGAGCCGGTCGACGGCGCGGTGGAGGTGGATACCGACATGAGCCACGGCATGGTGCGCGACGAGGTGCATTGCAGCCGTTGCGGCAGCCATCTCGGCCACGTCTTCCCCGACGGGCCGCCGCCGACGCATCTGCGCTATTGCATCAACGGCGTCGCGCTGAAATTCGCGCCGGCGACATAGGATGGCGACGCTCGGCCACAACACCAAACGCCTCGGCGCCGAAGTTCTCGCCGACATGCTGGCGGGCTACGGCGTCACTCATGTCTTCATGGTGCCGGCGGTCCTGCGCCGCACTTTTGCCGAAATGGAGCGGCGCACCAAAATCGCGCGCGTGCACTGCCACGGCGAGAAAGCCGCCGCCTATATGGCCGACGGCTATGCGCGCGCCTCGGGCAAGCCCGGCATCTGCATGGCGCAGGTGATCGGCGCGCTCAATCTCGCCGCCGGCCTGCGCGATGCGTATCTTGCGCATTCGCCGGTGATCGCCTTCACCGGCGGCCGCGACCCGAAAACCAAGTTCCGCAAGGTCTACCAGGAAATCGACGACGTGCCGGCTTTTGAGCCGGTGACCAAATTCAACGCCACCATCGACGACGTGGCGCGCATTCCCGACATGCTGCGCCAGGCCTTTCGCGCCGCCACTTCCGGGGCGCCGGGGCCGGTGCATCTGCAATTTCGCGGCAACGAGGGCCAACTCGATCTCGAGGAAGCCGAGATCGAGCCGTTGGTCGAGCCGCAGTTCGCCAGCGTGCCGCCGTTCCGTCCCGAGCCGGAAGCCGCGCATGTGAAAGCCGCGCTCGAGCTGCTGCAAAAAGCGGAGCGGCCGATCATCGTCGCCGGCGGCGGCGTGCGCGCCTCGGGCGCCGGGCGCGAGCTCACCGCGCTGGCGGACGCCCTGCAGATCCCGGTCGCCACCTCGCTCAACGGCAAGGATTCCATCCCCGACACGCATCCGCTGTCGGTCGGCGTCGTCGGCACCTATTCGCGCGAAAGCGCCAACCGCGCCGTCAACGGCGCCGATCTGGTCTGCTTCATCGGCTCGGAGACCGGCGGCATGACCACCCATTTCTGGGCGGTGCCGAAAATCGGCACGCCGGCGATCCAGATCGATATCGATCCGCAGGCGCTCGGCCGCAATTATCCGCTCTGCGCCAGCGTCCTGGGCGACGCCCGAAGCGTGCTGGTGCGCATGCTCGGGCAGATCGACAAATCGAGCGCCGCCAAACGTGAGCCGTGGATCAAGGAGATCGCCGTCCTGCGCAACGACTGGTGTGCCAAATACAAACCGGCGCTCGAATCCGACGCCATTCCCATACAGCCGGCGAGAATCTGCTGCGAGCTGACCAGGCACATGCCCGACGATGCCATCGTCGTGGTCGATACCGGCCATGCCGGCATGTGGATGGGCGGCATGTATGACTTGCGCAAACCGACGCAGAGCTACATGCGCAGCGCGGGCCATCTCGGCTGGGCCTTTCCCGCCGGCCTCGGCGCCAAGGCGGCATGTCCGGCGCGGCCGGTGGTGACGTTCACCGGCGACGCCGGCTTCTGGTATCATATCGCCGAAGTAGAAACCGCGGTGCGCTGGAAGCTCAACGCGGTGACCATCGTCAACAATAATGGCGGCGGCAATCAGTCGAAGCGCGGTTTCGACCGCGCCTATGGCGGCACGCAGACCGAGCAGGCGCGGGAGTTGTGGACCTACAATCCCACGAATTTCGCCCGCCTTGCCGAGGACATGGGTGCGCTCGGCATTCGCGTGGAGAGGCCCGAGGAAATCGCTCCCGCGCTGCAGCGCGCGCTCGCCGCCCACTGCCCCGCGGTCATCGATATCGCCACCGACATCGAAGCATTGGCGCCGGTCGCGGTGATCTAGGCCGCAATCGGAAGGTGGTAACGCGCGCGGGCGCGCAAGGTTCCACCATTCGCATGGAAAGGCCGGCCGCGCGAAAAATTTGGCTTAAATTAAACCTGTCGGTTCCAGAACCCTCGTCGCCGCCGGCATTTTATGTGAAACTGCCTTGCCAACTTTGCGGGGTGCGATCCAAAGCCGAATGCCGACCGCACGAGACGCAGCCATACGTTTGCTCAAGCTGATGATGGTGGCATCCGTGGTGCTGCCGGCGATCTTGTTCGCCTTCGCTGCCTGGGTCAGCTACCGCAACACCGAGCAGGTCAATGACGAGCGCATCGACCGCTCGCTCGATATTCTGCACGAGCATGCGCTCAAGGTCTTTCAGACCGTCGAGAGCACCTTCGCCGAGATCGGCGAGATCACGCGCGGAATGTCGGATGAGCAAATCAGCGCCAATGAACCGCGGCTGCATGCCCGCCTCAAGAGCATCGCCGAGTCGCTGCCGCAGCTGCGGGGCATCGCCATCATCGACCGCGAGGGTCACCCGCTCGTTTCCTCCAATTCGTTCCCGGTGGCGCGAGACATCGGCTTTGCCGACCGTGATTTCTTCAAGGCGCAGGAGAGCGGCGGAGGCGGCACCTATGTGAGCGGTGTGCATAGGCCGCGCATGCAGGGCATCAGCAACTACTTCTTCGCCCTCTCGCAACGTCGTGTCTCGAGCGACGGGCGATTCGACGGCGTCATCTCCGTTGCCGTGCTGCCGGGCTATTTCGAATCGTTTTATTCACGCATGGGCCGTGGCGGCGGCGATTACTACGGCATGGCGCGCGCCGATGGTGGTTTCCTGGCGCGGTATCCGGTGCCCAAAGACAGGCTGCTCAAACTCGACGAGCGCAGCAAGCTGCGCGAAGGCATTGCGCGCGGCCTTGACCGCGACGTCTATTGGGTTGATTCGCAATTTGACGGCCTCGATCGCCGCATCGGTTACCGCAAGCTCGCGGGATTCCCGGTTTATGTCCTCGCCGGCGTGGAGCACGCGGCGATTGTCGGCGAGTGGGCGCGCTATATGAGCAGCCACCTGGTCTTCGGCCTGCCGGCGACCGCATGTCTGTTCATCGGACTCGGCCTCGCCTTGCGGCGCACCCAGCGCCTTTACGACGAGGCCGACCGCCGTGAGGCGGCGGAAGCAGCGCTGCGCCAGGCGCAGCGGCTGGAAGCGATCGGGCAAATGACCGGCGGCGTCGCCCACGACTTCAACAATCTGCTGATGATCGTGAGCGGCAGCGCGCAGCGGCTGCGCGCCGAGTTGAGCGACAAGAAGCACGTGCGCCTGCTCGACATGATCGCCACCGCCACCCAGCGCGGCGAAAGCCTGACGCGGCAGTTGCTGGCCTATTCACGCCAGCAGACGCTGGCGCCGCAGGTCATCGATCTTGCCCAGCGCCTGCCGATGCTGCGCGAATTGCTGACCCGCTCGCTGCGCGCCGATATCGAAATCAAGGTCGATGTGCCGAACGAAGTCTGCGCCGTGCGCGTCGATCCCAACGAGCTCGAAATGGCCATCATCAATCTGGCGATCAACGCCAAGGATGCCATGCCGAGCGGCGGCGCGCTGTCGATCCGTGCCAAGGCAGTCGCGCTCAAGGGCGAGGCGAGCGAGGAGGGCTTGAGCGGCGAATTCATCGCCATCCGCGTCGCCGACACCGGCGCCGGCATCCCCGCCAATATCCTGCCGCGCGTATTCGAGCCGTTTTTCACCACCAAGGAAATCGGCAAGGGAACCGGATTGGGCCTGAGCCAGGTCTACGGCTTCGCCAGGCAATCGGGCGGCACCGCGACAGTCACCAGCACGGAAGGCAGCGGCACGGCGATCACGCTTTACCTGCCGCGCAGTCACGAAGCGCCGCAGCAGGCGCCGCCGCAAGCGCAGGCGCAGGCGTCGATCGGCGCCAGCGGCACCGTGCTGCTGGTCGAGGATAATGCCGACGTCGCCGAGGTCGCCTCCGGCTATCTGCGCGAGCTCGGCTTTCGCGTGAACAGCGTTGCCGATGCACGGTCCGCGCTGTCCGCGCTGCGTGCCGATGCCCGCGTCGATCTGGTTTTTTCCGACATCCTCATGCCGGGCGGCATGAACGGGCTCGAGCTTGCGCGCGCGGTCCGCGAACGCTTTCCCGGCATTCCGGTGTTGCTGACCACCGGCTACAGCGCCAGCGCCCAGGACGCGGTCCGCCAGGGCGTCGTGGTGCTGCAAAAGCCGTATGACCTCGAGGCCCTGCGCCGGCACATTCGCGAGGCCATCGACAGTGCGCAGGTGAGGCGGCGGCAGACCGAGCCGGCGAATTAGCCTTCGCCGATCTCGCGCAAGACCTCGGCGCTGTGCTCGCCGAGCAGCGGCGCTGGGCGTTCCGAGGCCGCGTTCCAGCCGTCCATCACGATCGGCGTGCGCACGCCGGGGATGCTGCCGTTCTTGGCCGCCAGGCTCGGCAAGTCGAGCTTCATGCCGCGGTGTTTCACCTGCGGATCCTCGAACACCTGTTCGAGGTTGTTGATCGGGCCGGCTGGGACCTGCAGCTCTTCGAGCTTCTCCAGAAGGTCGTCGCGTTTCAGGCGCGAGGTGATGGCCGAGATCTTGCCGATGAGTTCGGCGCGATGCTTGAGCCGGCCGACATTGTCCTTGTAGGCGGGATTGCTGGCGAGTTCGGGCGCGCCGAGTACGTTGCACAGCTTGACGTATTGCGCGTCGTTGCCGGTGGCGATGATCACGTGACCGTCGGCGACCGGAAACACCTGATAGGGGACGATGTTGGCGTGGGCATTGCCGATGCGCTTGGGCACGTTGCCGGACACCAGATAGTTCATCGCCTGGTTGGAAAGTACGCCGACGGTCGAATCGACCAGCGCGGTGTCGACGTAGCAGCCCTTGCCGGTCTTCTCGCGTGCCGAAAGCGCGGCGAGAATGCCGATCACCGAATAGCAGCCGGTGAAGATGTCGGAGACCGGAATGCCGATGCGCGTCGGCTCGCCGTCGGCGGCGCCGGTCAGATCCATGATGCCGCCCATGCCTTGCGCCATCAGGTCGTAGCCGGCGCGCTTGGCGTAAGGCCCGTCCTGGCCGAAGCCGGTCACCGAGCAGTAGATCAGCCGCGGGTTTTCCGCCGCCAGGCTTTCGTAATCGAGCCCGAATTTGGCGAGCCCCCCGACCTTGAAGTTCTCGATCAGCACATCCGAGCGCTTGGCGAGCTTGCGCACGATGAGCTGGCCGTCCGCGCTCTCGAAGTCGGCCTCGATCGAGCGCTTGCCGCGATTGGCGGAATGAAAATAGGCCGAGCCGATGGGCTTGCCGTCGGCGCCCTGCACGAAAGGCGGGCCCCAGGCGCGGGTGTCGTCGCCGGCGCCCTTGCGCTCCACCTTGATGACATCGGCGCCGAGATCGGCGAGCACCTGCCCGGCCCAGGGGCCGGCCAGGATGCGCGCGAGTTCGAGCACACGGAGACCGGCTAACGGCTTAGGCATTCTGCAAACTCCCCGACACGAAACCCGATTGCGGCTGCGGGTTATAAGACCATCGTTCCGAGCTGGCCAGAGCGGCAAAAGCTCAATCGCTGCCTTGGCTTAGGCGCGAATTTGACAGCGCAGCTATGGTCTTGCCGCGGCCCGCTCGCTATGGTGGCGGCTGGGCGCGACAGGCCGTTTTGGCTATTGTACCGGCCACCAAGAACCGCAGTGCGTTAAAGCGCTGTCAGACAAGGATAAAAGGGAGAAAACGCGATGAGGAAGCTATCGATCATTCTTGCCGGTGCGGCCGCAGCGGTTCTGCTGTCGGCCTCGGCGCAGGCGCAGGTGACGCTGAAGGCCTCGCATCAGTTTCCCGGCGGCAAGGGCGACGTCCGCGACGACATGGTGCAGATGATCGCCAAGGAGGCCGGCGCCGCCAATGTCGGCCTCACCGTCCAGGTCTATCCGGGCGCCTCGCTGTTCAAGCCGAACGACCAGTGGAACGCCATGGTCAACGGCCAGCTCGACATCACCCTGTTTCCCCTCGACTACGCCAGCGGCAAGGTGCCGACTTTCAGCGCCACGCTGATGCCCGGCCTGATCCGTAGCCAGGAGCGCGCCAAGCGCGTCAACCAGTCGCAATTCATGAAGGACATCCGCGCCGAGATCGAATCGCACGGCGTGATCGTGTTGTCGGATGCCTGGTTCGCCGGCGGCATGGCCTCGAAAAGCGGCTGCATCCTGAAGCCGGATGATCTCAAGGGCGCCAAATTCCGCGCTGCGGGACCGACCTTCGCGGCGATGTGGGAAGCCGCCGGCGCCTCGATCGTCAGCCCACCGTCGAACGAAATCTACAACGCCTTCCAGACCGGCATTGTCGGCGCCACCGACACCAGTCTCGGCACTTTCCAGTCGATGCGTCTTTATGAAGTCACCGACTGCCTGACCGCGCCGGGCAACAACGCGCTGTGGTTCATGTACGAGCCGGTGCTGATGTCGAAGAAGAGCTTTGACAAGCTCAACAAGGCTCAGCAGGACGCCGTCATCAAGGCCGGCAAGGATGCTCAGGCCTACTATGAAGGCAAGGCCGACGCCGTGAACACCGAAGCGATCAAGGCCTTCGAGGATCACAAGGTGAAGGTCGTGACGCTGAGCGATGCCGAATATCAGCTCTGGCTCGACGTGGCGAAAAAGAGCTCGTACGCCAAGTTCGCCAAGGACGTGCCGAGCGGTCAGAAGCTGATCGACGAGGCGCTCGCGGTCAAATAGCAAGCACCAGTGCGGCCGCCGGCGGGCACGAGGCCCGCCGGCGCAGCTTCATCCGCCGCGCCACAGCCATGAAACACCAAGCTCAACAAGGCCCCGTGGACGCGTTCGTTCGGGCCGTTGTTTTCCTGTCGCGTGCCGCAGGCGTGGCCGCGGCATTTCTCATCGGTTTTGCCGTGCTGGTGATCTGCGACATGGTCATCGAACGCTATATTTTCGGGCTCACCACGATCTGGCAGATCGACGTGGTCACCTACTGCATCGTCTCGGCGACCTTCGTCGGCAGCGCCTATGTCCTGATGTCGCGCGGCCATGTGAACGTGGAGATCCTGCCGCTCTACCTGCGCCCCCGCGCGCGTTACTGGCTTGCGCTGGTGACCGGCCTGATAGCGCTCGGCTTCTGCATCGCGCTCTTCCTGCTCTGCACGATGTATTGGTACCAGGCCTTCGCCGAAGGCTGGCGCTCGAACACCGTGTGGCGCGCGCGCCTGTGGATTCCCTACACGTCAATGCCGATCGGTCTCGGCCTCTTGGTCCTGCAATACGTGACCGACCTCGTCTGCCTGGTGACCGGCAGGGCGCAGCCCTTCGGCCTCAAGCCGAAGGAAGATATCGAGGAGTTCGGCCGCGAACAGGCGAAGCAGGTGCTGGGAGACACGCCATGAGCCCGGCCGGCGCTGGTTCTCTCGTCCTGGTCGCTACTCTGTTGATGCTGGTGTCGGGCATTCCCGTCGCCTTCGGTCTCGGCGCCATCGCCGTCATTTTCATGGTGGTGTTCCAGGGCATCGACAGCTTTCACGTCGTTGCCGAAACCTTTTGGTCCGGCCTCGACGATTTCACGCTCGTCGCCATCCCGATGTTCGTGATGATGGGCGCGGCGATCGGCTCCTCGCCAGCGGGCAAGGACCTTTACGAAGCGCTCGACCGCTGGCTTTACCGGCTGCCCGGCGGCTTGGTGATTTCCAATCTCGGCGCCTGCGCCATCTTTGCCGCGCTCACCGGTTCCTCGCCCGCCTGCTGCGCCGCCATCGGCAAGATGGGCATCCCGGAAATGCGCCGCCGCGGCTATCCCGACGACGTCGCCACCGGCTCGATCTGTGCCGGCGGCACTCTCGGCATTCTCATCCCGCCGTCGATCACCTTCATCCTCTACGGTATCGCCACCGAGACCTCGATTGGCCGTCTGTTCATCGCCGGCGTGCTGCCCGGAATTATGCTCACCAGCCTGTTCATGCTGTGGACGATCTTCGCCATCTGGCGCAAAGGCTTTCACGCCCACGCCGCTGGCTTCCGTTACACTTGGAAGGAGAAATTTTCGGCGGTGCCGAAGATCGCGCCGTTCATCGCCATCGTCGTCGGCGTGATGTACGTGCTCTATGGCGGCGTGGCGACACCGTCGGAAGCCGCCGGTGTCGGCGCCGCCTTCTGCCTCGTGCTCGCGATCCTGATCTATCGCCTGTGGAAGCCGCAGCAGATCTGGCTGATCCTGCGCGACACCATGCGCGAGTCGGTGATGATCCTCACCATCATCGCCGCCGCCGTGCTGTTCGGCTACATGCTGACGTCGCTCTATCTCACCCAGACATTGGCGCAGGGGATCGCCGACCTGCACGCCAACAAATGGGTGCTGATGTTCCTCATTAATATTTTCCTGCTGGTTTGCGGCTTTTTCATTCCGCCGGCGGCGATTATCCTGATGACCTCGCCGATTCTGCTGCCGATCATTACCGCCGCCGGTTTCGATCCGGTCTGGTTCGGCGTTATTTTAACCATCAATATGGAAATCGGCCTCATTCATCCGCCGGTAGGTTTGAACATTTATATAGTCAGCGCCATTGCGCCGGACGTGCCGTTGGTGAAGATCATGTGGGGGACGCTCCCCTACGTCATATGTATGATGTTGGCGATCGTTATCTTGTGCTTCTTTCCTGAAATCGCCACATGGCTGCCCAATCATCTAATGGGTGCGGGCAAGTAGGACGGCTTGAGCTCCAGAGCCCAGGGCATCGCATGAACACCTCGTTCTTCGGGGAACTTCTGCAGACGATTTCCGAGCGCGGCCGCGCGCTGCTCGAACGGGGCCGCGGCAGCCGCGTTGCCGCCTCGGCCCACTCCGAGAGCCTGATCGAACTGTGCGAGGGCCTGCTGACCGGCCGCGGCGAAGCCTCGGGCGTCGCGCTCGCCCGCGATATCCTGACCCGCTACGCAACGCTCACCATCGGCCCGCGCATTGCTTTTTTCGAATCGCTGGCGAGCCGTTTCGGTCCCGATCCGGCGCGCATGGAGCGCGCCATCGCCGCCTGGCGCGAGAAGCCGTCCGACTTAACCGCCGCCGAAGTGCACGCCGCTTCCGAGCCGCGGCGGCAGGAACTGTTCCGCCGCCTCAATCTCGCCCCCGGCGGCACCGCCGCGCTGGTGCGCATGCGCGAGCAATTGATGGACGCGCTCGATCACCGGGAGGATCTCGCCGCGGTGGACGACGATTTCGTCCACCTGTTCGCCTCCTGGTTCAACCGCGGCTTCCTGGTGTTGCGCCATATCGACTGGTCAACGCCGGCGATCGTGCTGGAGAAGATCATCCGCTACGAAGCCGTGCACGCCATCCACGACTGGGAAGATCTGCGCCGCCGCATCGATCCGCCCGACCGGCGCTGCTATGCCTTCTTCCATCCGGCGCTGATCGATGATCCGCTGATCTTCGTCGAGGTCGCGCTTGTGCGTGACATTCCACCGGCGATCGCGCCGATCCTGAGCCCCGGCCGCGACATCGTCGAGGCCGACAAGATGCGCACCGCCGTGTTCTATTCGATCTCCAACTGCCAGCGCGGTCTCTCCGGCGTCTCCTTCGGCAATTTCCTCATCAAGCAGGTGGTCGAGGAGATCAACCGCGAGATCCCGAAGCTGGCGACCTTCGTCACGCTGTCGCCGGTCGTCAGCTTTGCCGGCTGGCTCAAACGCGAGCGCGCCGCGGAACATTCGGCCGCCGTCAGCACCGCCGACAAGGACCTGTTCGCGCTGCTCGACGATCCCGCCTGGTGGCGCGACACGGAAAAGGCGGCGCGACTGCAGGAACCGCTGTTGCGCGCGGCGGCCGCCTATTTCCTGCGCGCGCGTACGCCACGTGGCATGCCGCTCGACGCGGTGGCGCGCTTCCATCTCGGCAACGGCGCGCGGCTTGAGCGCATCAACTGGCTTGCCGACACGTCCGAC
>Ga0335083_10010199_pt1 | contig 11365 bp, 11 predicted proteins | sample Lox_Sample_42_FD_206716 | JGI IMG/M metagenome (GOLD analysis project Ga0335083, IMG submission 206716) | Soil microbial communities from Loxahatchee National Wildlife Refuge, Florida, United States - Lox_Sample_4.2 | ecosystem: Environmental > Terrestrial > Soil > Wetlands | place: USA... | reverse complement strand
TCAACGCCTACCACACCTACACCACACTGTCCGGCGCACACCAGACCATCCCGGGTGGCCCGGTGGGCTCGATGGAGAGCATCAAGGACCTCGGGAACAACGGCGGCGGGTTCTTCAACACCAACGCCGCGCACCCCTTCGAGAACCCCAACCCGTTCACCAACTGGCTGATCATCTTCAGCCTGCTGCTGATCCCGTTCGCCCTGCCACGCGCATTCGGCAAGATGGTCGGGGACAACCGGCAGGGCTACGCGCTGGTCGCGATCATGGCCATCATCTGGATGGCCGCGGTCGGCGGGATCAGCCTGTTCGAGGCGCACACCGGCACCGGCGGCACGGCCACGATGCTGGCCGGGCATGCCGCGGAAGGAACGGAGACGCGGTTCGGCACACCCGGCTGTTCGGTGTTCGCCGCGTCCACCACGGTGACGTCGACCGGGTCGGTGAACTGCTTCCACGATTCGCTGACCCCGTTCGGCGGCGGCATCGCCCTGTTCGACATCGCGCTGGGCGAGATCGCGCCGGGCGGCATCGGGGCCGGCATGTACGGCATCCTCGTCCTGGCCATCGTCACCGTGTTCGTGGCCGGCCTGATGGTGGGCCGGACGCCGGAGTACATCGGCAAGAAGATCCGGCCGGTGGAGATGAAGTACGCGGCGCTGTACTTCCTGACCCTGCCGGTGATCGTGCTGACCGCGGCGGCCCTGTCCATCGGCACGCACATAGGGCAGAGCGCGATCTTCAATCCGGGCCCGCATGGCCTGACCGAGATCATGTACGCGTTCGCCTCGGAAGCGAACAACAACGGGTCGGCGTTCGCCGGCTTGGGTACCGCGGCCACCTGGTACCAGATACTGGGCGGCATCGTCATGCTGCTGGGGCGGTTCGCGCCGGAACTGTTCGCGCTCGGCCTGGCCGGCTCGCTGGCCCGCCAGCAGCCGGTGCCGGCCAGCGCCGGGACGCTGGATACCCGGACGCCACTGTTCGTCGGGATGGTGGTCGGCGTGATCCTCGTCCTGGTCGGCCTGACCTACTTCCCTGCTCTCGCACTGGGACCGTTCGCTGAAGGGTTGCACTGATGTCCGTCACAACGACACCGGAAACCGGGGGCCGCGCCCCCGAGCGGGTGGCCGGCGCCGAGCGCGGCCGGATCGGCGGCGGTCTGCTCGACCCGAAGATCCTGCTGAAGTCCACCCCGGACGCGTTCAAGAAGCTGGACCCCCGGGTCCAGCTCAAGAACCCCGTCATGTTCGTGGTCGAGGTCGGCGCGGTGCTCACCACCGGCACGGCCATCGCCAAGCCGACGGCCTTCAACTGGACCATCGTGGTCTGGCTGTGGCTGACCGTGGTGTTCGCCAACCTGGCCGAGGCGGTGGCCGAGGGCCGCGGCAAGGCGCAGGCCGACACGCTGCGCCGGACCAAGCAGGAGACCGTGGCCCGGCGGCTGGTCGGCTGGCAGCCCGGCCAGACGGACACCCGCGAGGAAGAGGTGCCAGGGACCGGACTCACCCTCGGCGACTACGTGGTCGTCGAGGCCGGCCAGATCATCCCCGGCGACGGGGACGTGGTCGAGGGCGTGGCCTCGGTGGACGAGTCGGCCATTACCGGCGAGTCCGCCCCGGTCATCCGGGAGTCGGGCGGTGACCGATCCGCGGTCACCGGCGGCACCAAGGTGCTGTCCGACCGGATCGTAGTGAAGATCACCTCCAAGCCGGGTGAGACCTTCATCGACCGGATGATCGCCCTGGTCGAGGGGGCATCCCGGCAGAAGACGCCGAACGAGATCGCGCTGAACATCCTGCTCGCGTCGCTGACCATCATCTTCATGCTGGCCGTGATCACGCTGCAGCCGATGGCGTTCTACTCGCACGCGCCGCAGAGCCTGGTCGTCCTGGTCGCTCTGCTGGTCGCGCTGATCCCGACCACGATCGGCGCGCTGCTGTCCGCGATCGGCATCGCTGGCATGGACCGGCTGGTGCAGCGCAACGTGCTGGCCATGTCCGGGCGTGCAGTGGAAGCGGCCGGCGACGTGAACACGCTGCTGCTGGACAAGACCGGCACAATCACCATCGGCAACCGGCAGGCCACCGAGTTCCTGCCGGTGGACGGCGTGTCCGCGGAAGAACTCGCGGACGCGGCCCAGCTGTCCAGCATGGCCGACTACACCCCGGAAGGCCGCTCGATCGTGGTGCTGGCCAAGGAGCGTTACGGCCTGCGCGAACGGCCGGCCGGCGAGCTCCAGGGCGCCGAGTTCGTGGAGTTCACCGCGCAGACCCGGATGAGCGGCATCAACCTGGCTGACGGCCGGGAGGTGCGCAAGGGCGCGGCTTCGTCGGTGTCCCAGTGGATCCGGGACAACGGCGGCACCGTGCCGACCGAGCTGGGCCAGACGGTGGACAGCATCTCCAGCGTCGGCGGCACCCCGCTGGTCGTCGCGGAGAAGGTTCCGGGCGGCGAGGGCGGGCGAGGCATAGCCCGGGCCCTCGGCGTGGTCTACCTGAAGGACATCGTCAAGGAGGGCATCGCCGAGCGGTTCGCCGAGATGCGCAAGATGGGCATCCGCACCGTCATGATCACCGGTGACAACCCGCTGACGGCCAAGGCGATCGCGGACGAGTCCGGCGTGGACGACTTCCTCGCCGAGGCGACGCCGGAAGACAAGATGGCGCTGATCAAGAAGGAGCAGGAAGGCGGCCACCTGGTCGCGATGACCGGGGACGGCACCAACGACGCCCCCGCCCTCGCCCAGGCCGACGTCGGCGTGGCCATGAACACCGGGACGTCCGCGGCCAAGGAGGCCGGGAACATGGTGGACCTGGACTCGAACCCGACCAAGCTCATCGAGATCGTGGAGATCGGCAAGCAGTTGCTGATCACCCGGGGTGCGCTGACCACGTTCTCCATCACCAACGACGTGGCCAAGTACTTCGCCATCATCCCGGCCATGTTCGAGGGTGTGATCCCCGGGTTGGCCAAGCTCAACATCCTGCACCTGCACAGCCCGGCCTCGGCCATCACCTCGGCGATCATCTTCAACGCGCTGATCATCGTCGCGCTGATCCCGCTGGCGCTGCGCGGCGTGCGCTACCGCCCCGCCTCGGCCTCGTCGCTGCTCCGCAGGAACCTGCTGATCTACGGCATCGGCGGGCTGATCATCCCATTCGTCGGGATCTGGCTCATCGATCTCGTCGTCCAGTACATTCCAGGATTCCGGTGATCTGACCATGAACCGTCTGCCCAGTATCGTCCGTCAGCACATCGCGGCCTTCCGGCTGCTCCTGGTGTTCACGGTGCTCACCGGGATCATCTACCCGGTGTTCATGTGGGGCGTTGCCCAGGGCGCGTTCCACAACCAGGCCAACGGCTCGCTGGTCAGCTACCACGGCCGCGTGGTTGGCTCCAGCCTGCTCTGCCAGGAGTTCGTGGATGCCAAGGGCAACCCGCTGCCGCAGTACTTCCAGCCGCGGCCCTCGGCGGCCATCCTGGCCGGGGCCAAGAACGACTACGGCTGCGACCCGCGGTACTCCTCGGCGTCGAACTACGGCCCGAACAACCCGGCGCTGATAACGGCGATCAAGCAGCGGCAGCAGCAGATCGCGGCGTTCGACCACGTGAAGATCTCGCAAATCCCGGCGGATGCGGTGACCACGTCCGGCTCCGGCCTTGACCCGGACATCTCACCGGCCAACGCGGCCATCCAGGTGAACCGGGTGGCCGCGGCCCGGCACATCAGCCCGGCCGCCGTCCGGACGCTGGTCAGCCAGTACACCTCCGGCCGCCAGCTCGGCTTCCTCGGCGAGCCGGTGGTGAACGTGCTGCTACTGAACCGGGCGCTGGACCAGCACTACCCGCTGCACTGAACGGAGGATGATCGTGGTAGCCAGCGCGGGCGCACCGGACAACGAAACCGGTGCGCCCGCGCCCGTGTCTGCACCCGTCGCCGCGGTGCGGCCCCGGATTCTCATCGTCGAGGACGAGCCCGCACTGCTCCGCGCGCTGCGGATCAACCTGCGGGCACGCAGCTACGAGGTGCTCACCGCGGCAGCGGGCCGCCCGGCTCTGGCCGAGGCGGCCCAGCATCCGCCGGACGCGGTCATCCTCGACCTAGGACTGCCTGACCTGGACGGGGTGCAGGTGATCCGTGAGCTGCGCACCTGGTCTCATGCCCCGGTCATCGTGCTGTCCGGGCGGACCGGGTCCGGGGACAAGATCGGTGCACTGGACGCGGGCGCCGACGACTATGTGACCAAGCCGTTCTCCATGGAGGAGTTGCTGGCCCGGCTGCGTGCCGTGCTGCGCCGGGAGGACACGCCGCCAGCGGGCGACCAGGTGGTCATCGGCTCCTGCGCGGTCGACCTGGCCGCGCGGACCGTGTCCCGGGATGGCCAGCCGGTCCGACTCACCCCGACCGAGTGGCGGCTGCTGGACATCCTGGTGCACCACCCCGGTCAGCTGGTGGGCGGCAAGCGGCTGCTCACCGAGGTGTGGGGGCCAGGTTATGAGCAGATGGGCCACTATCTGCGCTTTCACATGGCCGGGCTGCGCCGCAAGCTGGAGGACGACTCGGCCCGGCCGCAGCACCTGCTGACCGAGCCGGGCATGGGCTACCGGTTCCAGCCGTGACAGAGCCGGTCGTTACCGCATCGTCCCAGCCCGGGGCACACTGTTGATGAAGGTAAGCGCACAGACAGGACGCGGATGAGCGAGCCAGAACCAGCACCGGAGCGGGTCTCGGTGCCCGACGGGGAACCCGGGCAGCTGCGGATCTACCTCGGTGCCGCCGCCGGGGTGGGCAAGACGTACGACATGCTCTGCGAGGGGCACCGGCGCCAGGAACGCGGCGCGGACGTGGTGGTCGCGTTCGTGGAGACGCACGGCCGCAAGCACACCGCGGTGCTGCTCGACGGCCTGGAGGTCATCCCGCGCACCACGATCGAGTACCGGGGGGCCGAGTTCGAGGAGATGGACCTCGACGCGGTGCTGGCCCGCCGGCCGGAGATCGCCCTGGTCGATGAGTTCGCGCACACCAACGTGCCCGGGTCGCGGAACGAGAAGCGCTGGCAGGACGTCCAGGAGCTGCAGGCAGCCGGCATCGAGGTCATCTCCAACGTCAACATTCAGCACCTGGAATCGCTGAACGACGTGGTGCACAAGATCACCGGCGTGCCGCAGCGGGAGACGGTGCCGGACGCCATCGTCCGCGCGGCCGACCAGGTCGAGCTGGTGGACATGACGCCGGAGGCGCTGCGCCGCCGGATGGCGCACGGGAACATCTACCCGCCGGAGAAGATCGACGCCGCACTGACCAACTACTTCCGCACCGGCAACCTGACCGCGCTGCGCGAGCTCGCCCTGCTCTGGCTGGCCGACAAGGTGGACGAGGGCCTGCAGCGGTACCGCGAGGCGCACGGCATCAGCAGCACCTGGGAAGCCCGGGAGCGGGTAGTGGTCGCGCTGACCGGCGGGCCCGAGGGCGAGCAACTGATCCGGCGCGCGGCCCGGATCGCCGCCCGGTCGGTGGGCGGCGACCTGCTGGCCGTGCACGTGACCCGCTCCGACGGGCTGACCGGGGCCGACCCGGCCGCGCTGGCCACGCAACGCCGCCTCACCGAGTCCCTCGGCGGCACCTACCACCAGGTCGTCGGGGACAACATCCCGGAGGCCCTGCTCAGCTTCGCCCGGGCCGAGAACGCCACCCAGCTCGTGCTGGGCGCGAGCCGCCGCTCGTGGCTGGCCACCGTGCTGACCGGCCCGGGCTCGGCCGCCCGGACCATCCGCGGCTCGGGCGACATCGACGTGCACATCGTGACCCACTCCCGGATGGGCCGCGGCCGTGGCCTGCCGCGCTCCCGCGGCGGCCTGACGCTACGCCGACAGATCATGGGCTACGTGCTGGCGGCGATGCTCTGCCCGCTGCTCACCGTGCTGCTGGCCAGCATGCGCGGCGACCTCAACCTGACCAGCGACGTGCTGGCGTTCCTGGCGGCTGTGATCGTGGTCGCGCTGGTCGGCGGGTTCGTGCCCGCCATCCTGGTCGCGGTGGCCGGGTCACTGCTGCTCAACTACTACTTCACCCCACCGATACACAAGTGGACCATCGCCGAGACCAACAACGTGCTGGCCCTGGCGGTGTTCGTCGCAGTCGGGCTGGTGGTCAGCACGGTGGTGGACCGGGCCGCCCGGCGCACCCGGCAGGCCGCCCGGGCCAGCGCCGAATCGGAACTGCTGGTCACCACGGCGGGCAGCGTGCTGCGCGGCCAGCATGCCGTCGAGGCGGTGCTGGACCGGGTGCGTGAGGCGTTCGGCATGCAGTCGGTGACGCTGCTGGAATGCGCGCCCAGCCAGAGCACCGCCGCCCGCAGCCCGAACGCCGGCTGGCGGGCGGTGGCCCATTCCGGCGAGCCCCTGGTGGCCCGGCCCGCCGACGCGGATGTCGAAGTGCCGGTGGGCGAGACGATGTCGCTGGCGCTGCGCGGCCGGACGCTGCCCGCGTCGGACCGGCGGGTGCTGGGCGCGTTCGCCGCCTACGCCGCGGTGGCGCTCGAGCAGCAGCGGCTGGCGGCCGAGGCGGAGGCGGCCCGGCCGATCGCCGAAGCCGACCGGATGCGCACCGCGCTGCTCGCCGCGGTGAGCCACGACCTGCGCACCCCGCTGGCCTCGGCCAAGGCCGCAGTGACCAGCCTACGGTCGGCGGACGTGCAGTGGGATGAGCACGACCGGGATGAGCTGCTGGCCACCGCCGACGAGTCGCTTGACCGGCTGACCCACCTGGTGGACAACCTGCTGGACATGAGCCGGCTACAGGCTGGCGCGCTGTCGGTGTTCCCCCGCCCGGCCGGCCTGGACGAGATCGTGGCCCGGGCCCTGGATGACCTCGGCGCGGTGGGACATTCGGTGCGGGTGGAGATCCCCGAGTCACTGCCTGCAGTCCGGGTGGACCCGGGCATCCTGGAGCGGGTCATCGTGAACCTGACCCAGAACGCGCTGCGCTACTCGCCCGAGGACAACCCCCCGCTGCTGATCGCGAGCTCGCTGGGCGACCGGGTGGAGCTGCGGGTGGTTGATCGTGGCCCGGGCATACCCAAATCGCAGCGGGACCGGATCTTCGTGCCGTTCCAGCGGCTCGGCGACACCGACAACACGACTGGCGTGGGACTCGGCCTGGCGCTGTCCCGTGGGCTGACCGAGGCCATGAGCGGGACCCTGGAACCGGAAGAGACCCCGGGCGGCGGGATGACCATGACCCTGTCGCTGCCCGCCGTGCCCGCGCCAGCGGATGCGCACGTGGCTGAGCCACTGCCCGCCGCGGGGGGACCCGCACCGGATGCGTCCTGAACCTGGCAGGCTGGTCAGGGTGACCCGTGTCCTGGTCGTCGACGACGAGCCGCAGATCCTGCGCGCACTGCGGATCAACCTCCGGGTGCGCCACTACGACGTGGACATCGCGGCCACCGGCTCGCAGGCCCTGGAGACCGCCGCCAAGCACCCGCCCGACCTGGTGATCCTCGACCTCGGCCTGCCTGACCTGGACGGCGTCGAGGTCATCGAGGGGCTCCGCGGCTGGACCCAGGCGCCGATCATCGTGCTGTCCGGCCGGGCCGACAGCACCGACAAGGTGGAAGCGCTGGACGCGGGCGCGGACGACTACGTGACCAAGCCGTTCGGCATGGACGAGCTGCTGGCCCGGATGCGCGCCGCGGTGCGCCGGACCGCGCCGGGCACCAGCGAGCCGCGAGTACGGCTCGGCCATCTGGTGGTGGACCTGGCCGCCAAGCGGGTCATCCGCGATGACACCGTGGACGGGGACGGTCAGGCGCCGGACATCCGGCTCACCCCGACCGAATGGCATCTGCTGGAAGTGCTGCTGCGCAACCCGGGCAAGCTGCTCAGCCAGCGCCAGTTGCTCACCGAGGTGTGGGGCCCGGGGTACGCGGACGCGTCCGGGAACCTCCGGCTGTACATGGCCCAATTGCGGCGCAAGCTGGAGCCCGATCCGGCCCGGCCGCGCTGGCTGATGACCGAGCCCGGCATGGGTTACCGGTACCAGCCCAGCCCGGACGGCGAGACCGGCTAGCGCTCGGTACGCTGCCCCGGTGAACCGGGAGCAGATCGAGGTGCGCTACACCAAATGGGGCGGTATCGAGCATTGGCACTTCGCCATGGACGTGCTCGGCCAGGACGAGTATGGCCGGTGGTTCTTCGGCCGGGCGGGCATGCCGATACAACGGGGCAGCGAGCCGGCCGTGCGCCAGAAGCGGGACTTCGCTCTGCTGGTGCCCACCGAAGGGTGCTGGACGGCCTGCTTCAACGCCGACGGCGATCTGGAGATCTACGCTGACGTGACCACCCGGCCCGAGGTCAGCGCGGACCGGGTTACCGCCGTGGACCTCGACCTCGACGTGGTCCGGTTCTGGGATGGCCGGGTGGTTCGCCGAGCATCAGGTTGCGCTGGGCTATCCGCCCGAACTGATCAGCCAGGCGCGGGCCACCTGCGACTGGCTGGTCGAGGCGATCGCTGCCCGGGCCGAGCCGTTCGGCCAGGCCAGTGTGGCCTGGCTGGACCGGGGCCAGCAGCCGGCCTGATCACCTGGCTGGCTAGGCCGCCTGGCTCCACTCGCGGATGGCCTGATCCACGGTGAGTTCCCGGTGCCGGAAGGCCCAGCCCCGCAGCCCGGCCGGCCTGCCGAGCGCGGCGGGCGGCACGGCCAGCACTGGGCACACCGCGTGGCGCAGGCAGTAGCGGGCCACCCGGCCGCCGACCAGGCGGGACCGCAGGCTGCGCCGACCCGCGCCGACCACCAGCAGATCCTCGGCACCGGCCTCCTCGACCAGGGCCGGGCCTGGCTCACCACGGGCGATGATGGCCCGGACGTCCAGCCCGTCGGGCAGCCCGCCCCAGGCCGCGTCCAGGGCGTCGCGCAGCCTGCGCTTGGCCGCCTCGGCCCATACCCGGCGTAGTTCCGCCGAGGGCGCCCGTCGCTCGGCCATTTCACCCCCGGGCGGCGTCCACGCGATGACCGGCACCAGCGTGGCGCCGCTGAAATGGGCCAGATCTTCCGCATAGCGCAGCGCCCGGATGCTAGCCGGGGAGCCGTTCGCGCCAACGATGATCCGACGCGGGCGGGACATGGTCAGCCTTCTTTCATCCGCGAGGCAGGAACAGCTTCCAGACAACCCGCCTGGGCAGCGGTGCGGCCGCTTACTTGCGAAACCTATGCGGATCCAGCGCCAGTTCTGACGAGACGCATATGTGCTGTGGCTGGCACCGGGTCAGGGCCGCTCGCGCCACAGCGCACGGCCGCCGACGACCAGCACGACCAGGGCCGGCAGGAAGAGCAGGCCGATATGCACGATCCCAGCCACGATGCCCACGACCAGGACCACGGCCAAGGCCACCGCCGCGACCCGGGCCAGCGCGGCGGGTGCGAACGCCGCCGGCACGGCCAGTGGCGCGGGCGCGATGGCCAGCAGCAAGGACCACCAGGTCACGGCCAGCGGATCCACGCTGAGCAGTGCGGAGATGGTGATCACCTGGGCGGCGCTGGCCAGCAGCAGGGCCCCAACCAGCCAGGGACGCCGGGCCGACAAGGTGGTTCGGGGCCGTAGCCGGGGCGGCACAGTCCCGGTCGTGCCGGGCTGGCTGGTGGTGGCGGCGGGTTCGCTGGTCATGGCGTCCTCCTGGCTCGGATCAGACGTTATGGATGACTCCGCCGACCAGGCTTCCCGGCTCACCTAAGCCACCACGCTAGACCCGGGTGTGGTTCCTGCCAAGGGGCCCATACGCCGCCCCTACACGCTGGGTGACAGGCGAGCCGTCCGGGCTTACTGTCGAAGTGTGATTGCCGCCGCCGCGCTGGTGGGCGTGATCGTGCTGATGGCCGCCGGCCTGACTTGGGCTGCCCACCTAGTGCACATCGGCAACCTGGACATGCAGGCGCTGGCGGACAAGCTGGCCGCGCCAGAACCGGTGTCCGCGCTGGACTGGCCGGAACTCCGGGTGCACGCGGTCATCCCGGAGCCGGGCGAACAGCCCTTCGTCCTGCTGCAGGTGGGCTGGCCCGCCCACCCCCGGCAGACGGCGGCCCTGCTACTGGCTCTCGACCATGGCGACGAACAGTCGTTGCCGCTGCTGGCGCAGTGGTGCACGCTGCAGTCGTCGGTCGCGCCTGTCCGTCAGCAGGGCCCGGAGCTGGAATTCCGCCGCCGCCAGACCCTGGAGCGGGTGCACGCGGTGCTGGTCGCCGAGCAACTCATGGCGGCGCCGCATGGTTAACCGGGCACCGGGCCCGAGATGCTGATCCTGTTCGGCATCTGGGTGGCGGTAGCCGGCGGTGTCGCCGCGCTGGCCGGTCTGTCCGGGCTGCACCGGGTCCGGCGGCTGCGCCGGGACGGCGTGACGGCCTGGGCCCTGGCCGTGCCTGAGCCGGTTCTGGCCGGCGGGGAGCCCGCCGATCGTGATGGCCGACTCAGGCTCCAGTACACGCTGGCCGACGGGCGGGTGATCGAGCGGATCGGCCCAGCGCCACGGCGCAAGCCGGGCATGCCGCGCCCGGGGGACAAGGTGCTCATCTGGTACGACCCGGCCGACCCCGACGACGTCCTGGTCTACGGCCGCTGGGGGCGCACCGCGGACCGGGTGTTCCTCACCATCGGGCTACTACTCATCGGGGTGGGCACGGCGATCGCCGTAGCCGGGCACTGAGCCTAGGCGGCGGCGAATGGGCCGCGTGTGGATTCGGGCCTCCGCTGATTAGGGCTCGTTAGCATCCCTTCCCGCCGTCCCGGGACCGGCCGAGACCGGGGACTTCGACTATGAGATGCGGCTCACCTGCCGCAGAGTCGCTGACCTGGGCAGCGTGCTGCACGACCTGCGGCACTGCACGCAGCCCTGGGACCCGGGCAGCCCTGGATCCGGCTCAGCGAGCCGATGATTCGCGACTTGCTGGCCCGGCTCGGCGTGGCCCAGCTACGCCTCGACCCGCTGGCGTTCCACCAGGCACCGCGGTGCGCCGCTGCTTAGCCCTGGCTGGGTCCGTGGCCTGGCGCCGCAAGCGATGCGCGGGGCCCTGGCCGGGCCGGGCCACGTGTGCTGGCCAGCTCGATGTACAGCTCGTTGGGATCGTCGGTCATCAGCAGGTACGGTGTGGCGCCCAGCATGATGGCTTTGGCGACATAGCGGTCCCGGCGGCCGGGGTAGCTCTCGACAGAGATCTCGTGCCTCGGCGCTATCTGGGCGATCTCGGCCAACTGCTGGCGGATGCGCCGCCGGCTGATTTCCGCAGCGCGCTGGTGCTCCAGGTCAGCACCCACATCTTTGCCCTCATCGTGCTGCGCCACGGTTGTTTCCTCCTTGGGAGAATGTCCT
>Ga0335083_10010198_pt1 | contig 11366 bp, 5 predicted proteins | sample Lox_Sample_42_FD_206716 | JGI IMG/M metagenome (GOLD analysis project Ga0335083, IMG submission 206716) | Soil microbial communities from Loxahatchee National Wildlife Refuge, Florida, United States - Lox_Sample_4.2 | ecosystem: Environmental > Terrestrial > Soil > Wetlands | place: USA: Florida... | reverse complement strand
ACAAGCCGTCGGGGTTCCCCGATGGAATCTATCGGGTGGGGCCGCTGGCACGCTTGAATGTCGCCGACCGCTGCGGTACGCCGCGCGCCGATCAGGAACTGGCGGAATTCCACGAACTGCAGCGCACTGCGGTCTTGAGCTCGTTCCACTACCATCACGCGCGCCTCATCGAGATTCTCTACTGCGTGGAGCGCATGGAGCAGTTGCTCAACGATGCTGACATCCTCTCCAAGCACGTGCGTGCCGTCGCACGGCCAAATGCGTTCGAAGGCGTGGGTGCCAGCGAAGCTCCGCGCGGAACCCTGTTCCACCACTACAAGATTGACGAGCAGGGACTGATTCGCTGGGCTAACCTGATCATCGCGACCGGGCAGAATAATCTCGCCATTAACCGCAGCGTCTTGCAAGTGGCGAAGCATTTTGTCCATGGCAACCGTTTGACTCCGGGCATGCTGAATCGAGTGGAAGCGGTGATTCGCGCTTATGATCCGTGCTTGAGCTGTTCGACGCACGCCGACGGTTCGCTCGTGATGACTATCCAATTGCTGGACCCAGAAGGGAAACTGCTCGACGAAGTGTCGAACTAGTCGGGATTTTCTCGGTCTTCTACTCTCGCTCTTCATCCACGAAAGTTTTGATACGCGCCAACAGAACAGGGATCGCCGCAGCCACCACCGGAGAGATGGTTTCACCCGTCTCGAACGATTCGCCAGCAATTGTGAGCAGGTGTGCGGCTGGACTTCGACCATAAAGATCTTTCGCCAACTTCAGAACAATTGCCGGAGATAGTTCATGACTATGGCGGCTTGACGACGTAGCAGGTTCTATCCGCTCACATTTCAGACTTCCTGGCTCCTGATAGCGAGCCGCATCAACGAATAGGACTTGTTCCGCTCGGCTCGCAACTTCAGACATTTCCGGCGTCAGTTGATGCGCCGCGACCACCTGAACATCCTGAGGGACAGACCCGCGCGAGAGTTCCTGTGCAATGTGCCAGCCGAGCGCGTCATCACAGCGAAGAGGATTGCCGATGCCTATGATGAGGAGGCGAATCATGTACGTCGAGCCATGGTACTCTAGCGCCGTGGCGGGCGCGTGCCAGCGGACGAATGATTAGTCAAAATTGGCGTTAACGCCCGGCACGCATTATTCTCAATTATTCATGAGATCTCGCTTTTCAGCCTCGAAAGATCAGAAACTCATTCAGATCGTAGATTCCGCTTTGGCCGACGTCACCCGGCGGAGCGGGCACTGGCTGGCCTGCCGTGTGGGATGCACGCAGTGTTGTATCGGGCCATTCGCCATTAATCAGCTTGACGCCTTCCGGTTGCGGGAAGGGCTTGCCGATCTCGAGCGGCGAACTCCGGAGCGAGCGACTCATGTGCGGAATCGAGCCCGGGAGGCCGTCGCCCGGCTGTCGCCCGAATTCCCGGGCAACCCCGCTACCGGCGTATTGGACGAAGGCGAAAACGCCAGACTGCGGTTCGCCGACTTTGCGAATGAGGAGCCTTGCCCCGCGCTCGATCCTGAAACGGGAGAATGTGACCTCTATGAAGCGCGTCCGATGACGTGCCGCGTATTCGGTCCTCCAGTTCGTTCCGAGGACGGATTGGGTGTTTGCGAATTGTGCTTTCAGGGGGCGTCCGACGGGGAGATTGCCGCCTGCGAGATGAAGCCCGATCCAGACGACTTGGAATCCGCTTTGCTCAGGGAACTCGAGAAAAGTAGCGGAACCCGTGGAAATACGATCGTCGCCTTTTGCCTCGCGTCATGACGCTCTGCCCTCAGACGGTCAGTTTAGTTTCCTCTCCAGTTCGGCCCATCGTGCGTAGAGTGCATCCACCTTTTGCTGAGCCGCCTCCATCTCAGCGTGGGCGATCAATAACCGCGGACCATCGCTGGCGATCGCCGGATCTTCCAGCTGGGTTTGAGCCGCTCGCAGGGTCTCCTCAGCATCGGCAACTTGCTGCTCGATGCCCTCATATTCGCGGGTTTCCAGATAAGAGAGTTTCTTCTTCAAACGCGGCTTTGCTTCCGACGAGACACGGGGAAGCGTCGCCACACCCGCGTTCGTTTCTACGTGTTTCCGATCCGCTTGCCACGTTTCCCACTGCAAATAATCACCAAAACTCTCTGCACCACCCAGACCGTCCAGGCCAAGCAAGACGCTCGAAACGCGATCGAGCATGTACCGATCATGGGTGACCAGCACGAGCGAGCCGCGGAACTCGAGCAGGCTTTGCTCCAGGATTTCTAGCGTAGGAATGTCGAGGTCGTTCGTCGGCTCATCTAGCAGCAGCAGATCGGCGGGCTGGAGCATGAGCTGAGCGATCAGGACGCGAGCCCGTTCGCCTCCAGAAAGCCGCTCCACCGGCTGATTGAGTTGCTCGCCAGTGAATAGGAATTTTGCCGCCCAAGATGCCACGTGAATGACTCGGTCTTGATAAATGACGGAATCGCCCTCCGGGGCCAGGGCACGGCGCAGGGTCACGTTCGTATCGAGCTCACGGCTTTGATCGAAATAGACGATTCGCAACCAGTCCGCCCGGCGAATCTCACCAGTGGTCGGAGTCAACTCTCCGCGTAACAGTCGCAGCAGAGTCGTCTTGCCGCTGCCATTCGGACCCACCAGCCCCACCCGCATGCCGGCAGTAATAATGAAATCAAGCCCCTTGAACAGGGAGCGACCACCGATTCCGTATCCGACGCTCTGCAACTCGACCAACCGCTTGGTTTTGCGATCCGTAGCCGAGAAGTCAATTTGTGCCGTCGCGCTTCGCGTTCTCGCGTTAAGGCTAGCGAGCTCTCCAATCAGTTCGCCCGCTTTGTCGATGCGCGCTTTCGATTTTCGCGTGCGCGCCTTCGCTCCGCGACGAAGCCACTCAATCTCGGAATGAACCAGGTTTTCCAGCGCCTCCTGACGCTTCGACTGTGCGTGCAGGAATTCTTCCTTCTTCTCCAGAAAGGCGCTGTAGGATCCGCGTACGCGAAGCATTCCGTCCGGATAAACTCGGTTGAGTTCCGCGATGTCACTCGCAACATTCTCAAGAAAGTAGCGGTCGTGACTGATGACTACGCAAGCGAATGCTGCTTGCTCCAGGACAAGTTCAAGCCACTCGATGCCAGCCAAGTCCAGATGATTCGTCGGCTCATCGAGGAGCAGAATGTCGGGGCCTTGCACGAGCGCTTCGACGATTGCGAGGCGCTTCTGCCAGCCTCCAGATAGTGCCGTGGCCTCCGCATCGAAATCCTCGAATCCAGCCCTCCCGAGGGTCTCGGCAAACCGAGTTCCTCTTTCAGAGTCCGGAACCGCAGACTGCTCCAGCGCGGTTTCCACCACAGACCGCACTGTATTCCCTGCTTCGAATCTGGAGTCCTGCTCGACGTAGGTGAGCCGAAGCCGCTTACGTACTGCGACTTCCCCTCCATCCGGATCGACGTCTCCAGCCAGCATCCTCAGGAGAGTTGACTTCCCCGAGCCGTTCGGGCCGATCAGGCCAATGCGGTCGCCGTCCGATACCGTAAACGAGATGTTCTGGAAGAGCGGATTTGCTCCGAAGGATTTCGAGATTCCTTGCGCATTGATCAGAGGTGGCAACGGCTTGTTCTCTCCTGATTCTGGTCCAAGTTCAGACTATCAGGAGGCCGCGGTTTCCTGCCTCGAGTCACTCGGTTGCGCTAAAGATGAAAGAGATTGCACTTCTGACTCCCAATCAACTAGCGAAGCCGCGAGTTTTGCCTCTGTGCCATTAAAGTGTGAGAGAACTGTGGAATAGGTGCTCGATTTTCCCTTGACATGACTCAAGCCACAGCCGAGAATGGCCGACGGCCCCGGGTTCGGGCCACCTCCCCCCACATACGCACGTCCGATTCTCGGGCGAGCATTTTCTTGATCATCTGAGTTCGCGGAAATCCGTCCATCGAACTGTGGTAGTTGTCGCTTCACCTTGCACTTTTAAGTCGGCCCAATGGAGAAAACGATCATGCGCAGCGCCCTGTCTTGTACCCTTGCCGTCGCAACTTTATGGATTGGAAGCGTCTTTGCCCCGCAGTCTGCTTCCGCTCAATCATTCAGTTTTCCCGTCGGCGGCTTCAGTTCGGCCAACGTGTGCGCAAACAGCAACACTCCGGCCACAAGCTGCCAGGTGTTGACCAACGGTTCTCCCAATCAACCACAGGCATTGAGCAATGGGACCTTGCGCTTGAATGGGGCGGCGCAGAACCAGCATGCATCCGCATGGTTCGCCGTCCAGCAACCATTGGCCACAGGATTCACCACCGCATTTCAATTTCAAATCTCCAACACCAATTCCTGCTCCGGTTGCAGCTTTCCGGGGGACGGACTAGCCATTGTCATCCAGAATGATCCTGCGGGCACCGGCGCGATTGGCTATACCGGAAACGGCCAGAACATCGCCTACGGAAATAACGACGTCTCGACCGCCAGCGGCCCGGGACGCGCTATACTGGACAGCCTCGCGATCGAACTCGACGCCTACCACAACGCCGAGTATGGCGATCCTGATGGCAACCACATTGCCGTGCAGAGTTGCGGCCCCAACAATGCCAATACGCTCACTCCGAACAGCGCGGATCACGACTACATTTGCCCGGACGGTAACGCCGCCAAGCTGGCGCTCCAGAGTCTGCCTGCTGGACTTTCGCTGAGCGATGGAAATGTCCACACGATTACCGTCAACTATCTGCCGCCGGGCAACTGCACCAGCGCATGCAATAATCTCAGCGTCTATTTCGACAGCACCCAAATCCTGCAGGCGACCGTAGACCTCTCCAAACAGCTGAACCTGAATGGCAACGGCGGCGCATATGTCGGTTTTACGTCGGCGACAGGTGCCTATGTGGAGAACAATGACATCTTGAGCTGGTCGTTCAGCAAGTGGCCGCTCGCTCCCATCACGATCAACCAGCCCGTGCAACCTACGGTAACGAACTTCAACTACACCTCCAATCTCAGCGCGACCACGGATTATTCCCAGAGCGGGTTGCCACCGACTGCATTCCAGGGCTTGTTTATGCAGGGAACCGTGCAAGCGATCACGGACCAGCAGTTTTCCGACCTGGTTGCAAACACGCCCTTTCAAGGCAGTACGTGCCAGCATCAGGACACGGGCAACGGGAACTACAGCTGCGTGACCACGACCGATCTCTGCACTACGCCCAGCAATAATGTTCCCGCAGGTGTTAATTGTCTAAGTACCGGCACGAATCCCGCGATTTCCGTGACCAATACATACAATCTGGATCCCGCACAACGGCCGATCATTGCTCCGGGCTATATCATGGGCAAAGATAATGCGCTGAGTTGCGGGCCAAACGCCGACAATAGCTGCAAAGGTCTGGTCAGCATTTTCTACAGCATCAGCGGCGATCCCGTCGCGGTTGGACACACCAATAACTTCAACTCCGTCCTGATTCCGATCCTGGGCAGCGTTCAGCCGAGCACAAGCGTTACTACGAATCCTCCCTTGACCAACGGCTGGACGAATGGGAACGTAACCGTCAATTTCAATAGCATTGAGACCGTCCCCAGCAATAACATGAATCCTCCGGCCGCGCTGCCGACGATCGCATCGATCAATTACTCGGCGACGGGAGCCAACCTGCCAACTCCGGCTTCCGGAACCCTGACCGGATCGAGCGGATCGATCAACATTCCAGTGACGGCCGAAGGAGCCACCGTCATCTCGTATTCGGCGACGGACAGCTCGAACATTATCGAAACCCTGATCACAAACAACGGCAACACTGTCAGCAGCTCGACTCCCACTTTCACGATCAATGTTGATCGCACTCCGCCCACCGTGATGTGCACGCCCCCATCAGCAGCGTGGCAAGCAACCGATGTAGTTGTGCCGTGCACGGCAAGCGACAATTCCGGCGGCTCAGGACTGGTTGGACCATCGTCCTTCACAGTTCAGACCAATATTCCCGCTGGCACCGAAACAAATAACGCGACCATCGCGCCGGTCACCGTGAACGATATTGCGGGGAATACTTCCGCGCCCCAACCAGGGCAAGGATCATTCGGTCCCTTTGAAGTGGACAAGGCGCCACCTGTCATCAGCGGTCCCACGATCTCGCCCGCATCACCGGTCTTTGGCCAGTCGGTGACTGCGAATTACAGTTGCACCGATGGTGGTTCTGGAGTCGTTCAGTGCGGACCTTCGGGCTCCGGAACATTCCCGGCGACCGGGAACACCGGACTGCTCAGCAGCCCCGTCGATAGTTCTGTCGGAACTCACACATTCACCGTCGTGGCCCAGGATTTGGTCAACAATCAGAGTGTCGCAAGCTCCGTGAAGTACACCGTGAGCCCTGCAACTCCGACGATCACGTGGGCAAATCCGGCCGCAATTACCTATGGAACGGCCTTGGGCGCGGCGCAACTGAACGCAACGGCAAGCGTGCCTGGGACGCTCGTCTACTCTCCGGCGGCGGGCACGGTGCTGACTGCGGGAACTCATACGCTTTCTGTGACTTTTACGCCAAACGACACAACCGACTACGCGAACGCTTCGGGGATGGTACAAATAGTCGTCAATCAGGCGACACCCGTGGTTCAGTGGCCAACTCCCGCGCCTATTGCCTTCGGCACACCTCTGAGTGCCGTTCAGCTCGACGCTACCGCCAACGTGCCTGGTACGTTTGCTTACACGCCTCCAGCAGGCACCGTGCTGCCAGCTGGAACGCAGACTTTGTCAGTGCTATTCACGCCGACTGACGCGCTCGACTACACCTCCGCCGGACAATCAGTGATGCTTGTGGTCAAGCAAGCGCAGATTAATCTCTCGCCATCCAGTCTCGCCTTTGGGAACGTGTTTTGGGGCAATATTGCGACTCAAACAGAGACGATAACCAACGTCGGAAATGCCGCTTTGAGCATCAGCAGAATCTCTATCGCCCTCGGGAAAGGCTCAGATGGCGACGACTTCGCGCTAATCACAGGTTGCGGTTCGTCGCTGGCGCCGGGTGCCAGTTGCCGGATCCTGGTATTCTTCCTGGCGGACGACTTGGGTAGTCATGCCGCGACCCTGGTCATCAAGGACAATGCTGCTGGCAGCCCGCAAAACGTGGGCATCACAGCCAATGTGGTCAAGCACTAGCTGCAACTCGAATTGCATGGAAGCGGGGCTTACTGTGAGTAAGCCCCGTTTCTATTGAGCGAACTGGGTGGTCTCCGCGTACATTGACTTCAGATCGTAGCGCTCAGCTACATGTTCGGCGCCCGGTTCTTTGCGGATCTCGTCGAGCAGGCGCAGCGCCTCGCGATATTGGGCTGCTGCTTCCGAACCGTTTCCTGAGAGCCGAAGCGCAGTGCCCATAAGATAGTGAATGCGTGCGCTCTCCAGCCGCAGCCCAAGCTTTTCGCTCTTACTAATACTGCGTTGCAGTTCCTGGCGGGCAGCTGAATAATCCTTGTTCTTGATCAGAGCGTCAGCGAGAAGAACCGACGAAGCGACCGAGATATACTTCCTGCCCTGAGAATCCGCTTGCTGCGCCAGGTTGCGCAGATCGCCCACCGCTGTTCGCGTAAGTCCGTCGGCAACTGCGACCTTGGCCAGATTCATTCGCGTCTTGAGCAAAGCATCCTTGTCGGTCGCGTGGGACGCCAGTCGCAATGCCTGTTCATAGGAGTCTTTCGCCGATTTCAGGTCGCCTTGATAGAAGTATGCGTCTCCGCGATTGTTGAAAACCGATGCAAGCAGTGCGTCATTCTTAAGACCATGAGCCAACCCCTCTGCCTCGTCCAACAGTTTGGCGGATTCGGCTCCTCTTCCGGCGCGGGCGAGTGTCCCGGCCAAGGAACTGAGAGATGCCGCCATATTGCTGCTGCGGTCGCCGAGATCGCGAAACGCCTTGACCGCATCCTGCAACGCGCCGACAGCAGGGCCTAATCGACCCTGATACTCGAAGACTAATCCCATGCTGTGCGACATGATGGCCGCGCCTTGGTTGTCGCCCGACTTGCGATACAAGTCGAGGCCGCGCATATAGGCCGTCATCGCCTGATCGTATTGGCCCAACGCTGCATAGGCTTCACCCAGATTGTGCAGCGTTTCGGCGATGTCCCCCGGAACGTTCAGCTTCTCCCGAATCTGCAGCGCCTGCTGCAGATAGGTAAGGGCGTCTTCGTTTTCGCCTTTTTGGGCGTAGGTGGTCCCGATATTGTTCAGGCACAGCCCTTGGTAGGTTTCGTCGCCGGCGTCCCGCTGAATCTGCAGCGATTCCTTGAACGCTTGCATGGCTTGATCCGGTTGGCCACGCTCGACATAGAAATCCCCCATATCGATGAGCGTATCGCCCGCTTCCTTCTTCGCTCCAATCTCACGCCGGATCTTGAGCGCTTCGTTATATGCGGCGAGCGCGGCGTCCGGCTTTCCGAGCAGAATCTGGACCTGAGCGATTTCCGCCAGGCTCGCAGCGACGCCGCGTTTCTGCCCGAGTTGCTGGTTGATGGCCATCGAGTCCTGATAGTTGCGCAAGGCCTCAACCGGTTTGTTCATGAGTTTGTACGCTATCCCGGTGGCCTGCAGAATGAGCGCCTGCTGTTCCTGGTTATCCAGATCAATGGCGATGTGCCGTGCGCGGTCAAGCGGATCAAGTCCTTGCTGGGGATTGCCCGACTTAATCTCTACGCGTCCCATTGCCAGCAGCGCATCGAGATTCTTGCCGTCTGCCTTCAGGACTTTGCTGTAGTATTGCCGCGCTTTATCGAGATTTCCGCCATCCTCGTAGAGGCTACCCAGCGCGAATAACACGTCCAGGTTGTCTGGAAAACTTTTTTCTAGATTCTCGTAAGCAATAATCGCCTTCGCGTTGTCCTTTGTGACGCGAGCCAAGCTGGCTTCAATGAAATATCTCTCAGCCAAAGGAAGGCTTTGGCTGAGTTCAACGGCGCGCCGTGACGCTTGCTCGGCCTCACTGTCGTATCCCAACGCAGAATAGGCTTCGCCCAGCCGCGAGTAGGCGACCGCGAATTGTGGATCTTCGTTGGTCGCCGCTTGAAGCCGCTTCTGTGCCTCGAGGTTGTTTCCTTGCCGGAGGAATTGTAGCCCTTGGTTGTAGTCGCGCAGAGCATCCACAGAATTCGACGTAGGTTTGAATGACTGCGCCTGCAACTCCTTCACAATGTCCGGAGAAAGAGCCAAATTCTGGCGGATCATTCCGGCCAGGCGGTCCACAGCCGCAGACAAATCCTGCTGGTTCGACGCCTCCGACTTCACCTGAATTGTGCGATTGTGCTTGCGATCCTGCAGCGTGGCGTCGATGCGAATCCGGTCGCCTAGCCTGGTGTATTGGCCCCAGACGAGAGTGTCGGCATTGGTGAACTCGGCGACGCGTCCGAGGGTCAACGAATCGACGACTGAGTTAGGAGCGATCCTCAGGTCGTGGAAGACCTGCTGCACGCGATCAGGCGAGACAGTGCGCAGATGCGAGGACTGGCCCACATCTGTGCTCAACATGTCGGCCAGGCTGGGACCGAGCCAATCCCAGGACTGATCACCCGAGGCGTTCTGGAACGGCATCACGGCCAGCGACAAAGCGGGTGCCCCAGCCGTTTTTCCACCCGGGGGCCCGAACAGAGGCCCGCGAAACACATAGCCAATGATCGCCAGAACAATCACCGTAACCACGCCGGCCAGCAGCGGCCACGGAATCGTCTGACCCCATGGCTTCACATCGGGGTGAAAACCCAGCGTCGCGGCGGCGCGCTTGCCCTGCCACGCATCCAAGTCGCGCAACATCTCGGCAGCAGTTTGATACCGCAAGTTTGGATCTCGCTCCAAACACTTGCTCACGATTCCGGTAAGAGCGCCAGGAATGGTCTGATCATGATCCGAAACCGGTACTGCGCGCTCCTGCGTGCGTTTGATCAAGCTGGCTAGCGCGCTCTCCGCCCTGAACGGCATTTTGCCGGTCAGCAGTTCGTACAGAATCAAGCCCGCAGTGAAAAGGTCAGAGCGCTGGTCCAATTCCTTGGCCAAGGCCTGCTCGGGCGACATATATTCCATCGTCCCAACCAGTGCTCCGACCTGGGTCATTCCGTCGCCTTCTATTGTTCTTGCCAGGCCGAAGTCCATGACCAGAATCCGCCCGCTATCCTCCCGCATAATGTTCTGCGGTTTGAGATCCCGGTGAATCACGCCTACGCTGTGCGCCGCCTCCAGAGCCTGGCAAACCTGCTGCATGATCTCGACCGACTCTTCGGGAGAGAATTTCTTTTTCTTCTGGATGAGCGCCCGCAGGTCGCGACCTTCGACGAACTCCATGGTGATGAACTTGACGCCGTCAGCGTCGCCCAAGTCGAAGATCCGGATGACGTTCTTATGGGTCACCTGGCGCGATAGCAGAAGTTCCTGCTTAAACCGGGCCAGAATCGAAGGATTGGAGGCGAGTTCCGGCCGGATCAGCTTTAAAGCCACGGGACGGTCCAACTCCTGATCCTGAGCTTTGTACACCGCCCCCATTCCACCTTCTCCCAGGAGTTGGAGAATCTCGTATCGGCCACCAAGCACGTCACCGGGTTCCAGTGCTGGCGTCGCGCTTTGAGGCCGGGGGGCACGGCTTTGCGGTGCCATGGGCGGCAGAGGCGGCAACATGCCCTCGATGATGGTGGCATCTGGATCGAGGACTCGGGCCTCCAGGTCTGACGATGGCTGGCGAAAGTCGACCACGGTGGGAGCGTCAGAATCAACGGGAGGATTCGACCCCGAACTGTCGCCCTTAACGGGAACGCCGACACCGCCTTGATTTGCGGCTTTCCCTCGATCCTTGGGATCGAACCGTGGATTCTGTTTTTGCATGCAGCGCCTGACTGGGGGGAAGCTTGAAGCACCGCACTGCGCTTCAAGGACAAAATCTTGAAAAGTATATACCCGCCAGTGCCCTCGTGCAGCAGGGAAAGCCGAGGTATCTGGTTGCGCATGAGTTCTGCCAGACCCCTTGCTCAGCGAGGCATCCCGCTCCTTCGGCGCCCGGAAACAGCCAGAGACCGCCCATCCCGCGCCTTTGTAAGATATCTTCACGTCTGGTGAAAATTTAACCTATAATGTGCCGCCAACCTTTGCACCGGTGGGAGCCGATATGGTCAGGGAGGGAAGCTCCTCTGCAGCGCAGTACTTGATCGCGATCATCTCCGATGAGGAGTCGACTTTCCCGGAGATCTGTCGCTTCCTCGGATCCACGTTTAGTACCACCTTAGCCACGAACGAGGAGCAGATTCAGATTGTCCTCACGGATCCGCATGTGGATGGTGTACTCCTCGACTTGGACTGCATCGGAGATGGTGCGAATGACGGTGTCGAGGTGCTGCAAGCTTTACGCCGAGTCCGCGAAGACATCGT
>Ga0335083_10010197_pt1 | contig 11366 bp, 8 predicted proteins | sample Lox_Sample_42_FD_206716 | JGI IMG/M metagenome (GOLD analysis project Ga0335083, IMG submission 206716) | Soil microbial communities from Loxahatchee National Wildlife Refuge, Florida, United States - Lox_Sample_4.2 | ecosystem: Environmental > Terrestrial > Soil > Wetlands | place: USA: Florida... | reverse complement strand
GCCCTCGGCGAATCTTCGTTGCGCGGTTCGGCCGGCGCGGCCGGCGTGAGCGCATCGTGCATCCGCGTGGTCACGCCGCCAATCCCCAGTTCGTCGAGCACCGAATGCTCACGCAGACTGTCCGGATCGCCTGGATCCGCTTGCCAGCCTCGCCTGCGCTCGCCGACGTCGGTGGCGCCCAGCCGTGTCAGCGTATTGCTGGCAAGTTCCGCGTGCGACTCGCTCGCCGCGTTGACGCAGACCAGCACGGCGCCGCGTTTGAGTGCCTCCGCATAGCGTTGCGCCTGCGGCGCCTGCGGTTCCTTCGCGAACAGGCTGGCGATGAACCGTTCGATGCTGGCCAGCATGCTGGTGTCGCCGGCCGCGTCCGTTGTGGCCGCGCCGGACGGCACCGGGTTGGCCTGCAGTTCGATGGTGTCAAAGGCGAAACCGGTCTGCACGAGCGTGTCGCGTGCGCTTTCCGCCTGGCTGTAGGTGTCGAATAAACCCATCACGGTATGTTGCATGGCTGTCTCCCGACGTGTTCATCAGTGGGCCGACGCGAGCGCGCCAAGCCTTCCTGATACTTGGAGCCGCAACGATCATGCCGGGTTCGCCGACGCGATGGCCGATGTCGGGGCGCGCTGGCCAGCGGGGCCTCGCGTGCTGTGCGAGCCCAGGCGCACAACGATGCGCTTTTACAAATACCGGTAATTCACGGCAGGTGCCGTAGTGCACCCCGCCGTGAGTCCGGCGGGCGCCTTCAATCCGCCGGGTGCGCGTTGGTCTGCGCGAGATCGCGCTGGATGTCCTGCAGGAGCTTGTCGAGCAGCGCGATATCGAAGGGCTTCGACAACACCCGCACGTCGACATGACGTGCGCGGTCGAGCTCTTCCGCATATCCGGTCACGAGAATCACCGGCACGCGGGTTTCGAATGCCTGCACGGCCTCGGCCAGATCGATGCCGTTCATCTTGCCCGGCATATGAATGTCGGAGATCACCAGGTCGAACGGCAGCGGCTCGCCGGTGCGCGCCTGCCTCGCGTGCGCGTCGTCGAAGAGCCGCAGCGCCGTGTCGGCGTTCAACACGCAGGTGACCTGATGGCCCATCAATTGCAGCAAGGCTTCGGTGCCGGCAGCGACTTCGTCGTTGTCCTCGACCAGCAAGATGCGCAGGCCATGCGGCGTGCTCGCGGGCTCGAGATTCGGTTCGGCAGGGCGCTCGGCTTCCGGCACGGCGGTGGCGCGCGGCAGGTACAGCCGTACCGACGTGCCCGCGCCGATCGCGCTGTCGATGGCCGCGAGTCCGCCGGAGCGCTCACAGAACGCGAAGACCTGCGGCAGGCCGAGCCCGGTGCCCATGCCCTTCGGCTTGGTCGTGAAGAGCGGCTCGAAGGCGCGCGCGAGGACCTCTGGCGGCATGCCGACGCCGGTGTCTTCAAGCGACAGCTGCACGAAGTCGCCGATCAGCGGAAAGCCGTCTTCATGGCGAAAGGTGATGTTGGCGGCGCGCACGGTGAAGCGGCCGCCGTTCGGCATCGCGTCGCGCGCATTCACGGCGAGATTGATCAGCGCGAGCTCGAGTTCGGCGACGTCGATGCGCATCGGCCAGACGTTCGTGCCGATATCGATCACGAGCGAGATTTTCGCGCCTAGCGACGCTTGCAGCAGTTCGCGGCAGGCCGGCAGCCAGCGTTCGAGCGCGAGCGTCTCGCTGCGCAGCGGCTGCTTGCGGGCGACGCCGAGCAACTGGCGGGTGAGCGACTGACCGTTCTTCAACGCGCGTTCGATCGCCGACAGCTCGCGGTCGAGTCCGGGCGCGCCGCGCCTCCGGGCGATCTGCACGTTGGCCGAGACGATCATCAGCAGGTTGTTGAAGTCGTGCGCGACGCTGCCCACCAGATTGCCGAGCGCTTCCATCTTGCGCGACTGGCGGTAGGCGGATTCGATCGAACGGCGCATCGACGCTTCGGCCTGCCAGCGCTCCCACGCTTCCTCTTCGGCGCCGAGGCGCCGCAGCGACAGCCAGATCACGCACCACAGCGCGATGGACGGCGTGAACATCGACAGGATCAGCACGCTCAGATGGCGGTACCAGGCCGCCCAGATCGCCGAGGTGCGGTAGCCGCACGACACATAGACCGGGTACGCGCCGACCCGGCGGAACGCGACGATCAGATTCTCGTTGTCGAACACCGAGCGCATCCGGACTACGCCGGCGCGACGGCCCTCGGCGAGCGCGGCGATGAACGGCGTGTGAGGCGCGACCATGGTCGGCTGGCCGGGCGCCGACGGGTAGCGGGCGAGAACCGCGCCATCGGAGCGGGTCAGGCTCATCGTCATCGGCGTGTCGTTGCCGCCGAGCAGTTCGCGGTAGAACGCATTGAAATAGCCCGGCCGTAGCGCGACCGACACCACGCCCTCGAATGACCCGTCGGCGCCGCGCCGTGCGACGCCGGTGTTGAACACCAGTTCGCCGGCCACCTGGCCCAGCATGTCCTTCGACACATGTTCGAGCACCTTGCCGTCGCGGATGCCGGTGAAGTCGTCGCGCTGGGCGATCGACACGAGCGGCGCCGGGTAGAAGCGGCTGCTCGCGAGCAGCATGCCTTCCGCGCCGAAAATCGACACTGCGGCCACCTGCGGATAGCCGCCGCCCATCGTGCGCAATTTGTCGTGGATCTCCGCTTCGCGGGTGTGGATGCCGTCGTCGTCGAGGCCCTGGACCAGATCGACGACGCGGGCATCGAGCGCCTCGTTCATGTCGAACACTTTCAGCGCATGCTCCTCGGCGACCCGCACGGTGCGCAGCGTCAGATCGGTTGCCTCCGCCTCGCGGGTCCGCAGATCGCTGAACGCCATGGCCACGACGTATGCGCACGGCAGCACGATCGCCGCAACCAGGAGGGCGATCAGTGTCTTGCGCCGGACCTGGAAATTCTGTTCCGGTACGACTGCGAACAGCGCCTCGTCGCCCCGGTTAGCGGAAAGGCGGCTCGCGCCGCTCGGGTCGGACCGGTCGGTTGTCATCGTAAATACCGCTGCAAACGTCTGGGACGGAAAATCTTACGCTTCACCATCATACGAGAAGCCGGAATTCGCAGTACAAGAACTGTCGAACCGGTAAGGATAGACCGCGCAAGTTATGCGGAAGTTTTTCTCCAAACAGAGACAAATCCGGCAGCGCAAACGTACACAAAAGTATAGAGATGGCACTTTATTAAGATTTTAGATGAAATATTTCCTTGAAATACGCTATTGCGAATTGTTTCCGCTCGCCTGAACCTTATTGATGAGTTGCCTTTTCGTCAGATTAATCTGAAAATCTTGCCACTATCAAAACTGCGTCCGCTACGTCCGGACGTCTTTGCCGCGAGGGCCAGCCAAAGCACGCACAACGTGTCACGGAAGGGGTTCGCGGAAACGTCCGCGGCAGGCTGGACCCAGCCAGATCCATCCGTCCGCGCTGAATCACCTACGGGGTAGGTTCGAACATGCCGGTCATCGCTTCCGTCTTGCGTGCGCATTCGCGCATCCGCATCGTTGCCGTCGCACGCGCGCGTTGCGGCTCTCCGCGGGCCGTATTCCCGCACGCCTCGTCAGGGTGTTTCTCTGACGTCCAGCTTTCACTCCGCTAAAGAAACGCTGGTGTCTGCCGTTAACGCGAACGAGTCCATCCCCTGTTCCGACCCTCTGCCATGTCATTGCCCATTGTGATCGCCGACGATTCACTGCTTGCCCGCAAGGTGCTCACAAAGGCGCTGCCGCCGGACTGGGATGTCGACGTCAGCTACGCTTCGAACGGCCGCGAGGCGCTCGCGCTATACCGCGAAGGCAAGGCGTCAGTGATGTTCCTCGACCTGACGATGCCGGACATGACCGGCTATCAGGTGCTGGAGGCTTTGCAGCGCGAGGATCTGAACACGTTCGTGATCGTCGTGTCCGCCGACGTGCAGCCGATGGCACGGGCGCGCGTGCGCACCCTCGGTGCGATTGCCTTCATCGCCAAGCCCGTCACCCCCGAGGCGGTACTGCCCATCCTCAAGGAGTACGGGTTGTATGTCTGAGCCAGCTCTCAACGAAGACCAGCGCGACGCGCTGCAGGAGGTCGCCAACCTTGCGATGGGTCAGGCGGCGACCCGTCTTGCGCAGTTGCTCGATTCGTTCATCGAGCTGTCGGTGCCGCGCGTGCAGGTCGTGGCGGCCAGCGACGCGGCCCAGGCGCTGCGCGACATGACCGGCATTCAGGAGTCGGTCAGCGCCGTGCGCCAGAGCTTCCGGTCCGATATCAAGGGCGAGGCGCTGGTGATTTGCCGCAGCGGCGGCATCGAGCAGCTCTGCTCGCTCGTCAACGACCCGTATCCCAGTTCCACCTATGAGAAGGTCAGCCAGCAGGAACTGATTTTCGACGTCGCCAATGTGCTGACGGGCGCCTGCGTCTCGTGCATTCTCGACCAGCTCGGCCGTACGCCGGTGTTTTCGCCGCCGGGCCTGCTCGGCGAGGCGATGTCGCTCGACGACGTGTTTCAGCCCGGCGCGCTTGCCTGGCAAGCGGCGTTGCTGGTCGAGGTCAATTTCGCGCTCGAAGACGAGAGTTTCCGTGCCCATCTCGTCATGCTCATGCCTGAAGAGTCGATCCGCCACATGAATCACGCGCTTGACGCGTTGCTCACCAGCTTATGAATGTCCCTGCTGCGTCGTTGAGCGATCTGGTTGTCGAGCGCGTGGGCTTCGGTATCTTCGTGCTCGATCGTGAGATGAACGTGCTGATGTGGAATCGCTTCATGCAGGATCACAGCGGCTTGTCGGCCGAACAGGTGGTCGGCAAGTCGATTTTTACCAGTTGTCCCGAGTTGCCGCGCGTGTGGCTCACCCGCAAGCTCGAAAGCGTGTTCCAGCTCGGCAGCTTTGCGTTCAGTTCGTGGGAGCAGCGCCCCTATCTGTTCAAGTTCGATCACGACCGGCCGATTACCGGCGGCGTCGATTACATGCAGCAGGACTGCACGTTCATGCCGCTCACGCGCGATCGCGAAGTGGTGGCCGTGTGCGTGACGATCTCCGACGTGACGCACGTGAGCATCGTGCAGCGCGAGCGTGAGGAAGCGGTCGCCAAGCTGCAGGAATATGCGGATCGCGACGGTTTGACCGGCATCGCGAACCGCCGCTATTTCGAAGCGCGGCTGCGCGACGAATACGCGCGCTGGCAGCGCTATGGCGGCGACATGTCGGTGCTGCTGTTCGATCTGGACCACTTCAAGAAGATCAACGACCAGTTCGGCCACGTGGTCGGCGATACGGTGTTGCGCGAGATGGCGCAGCGGGTCGCGCAGGTGGTGCGGGTGCAGGACACGTTTGGCCGCTTCGGCGGCGAGGAATTCGCGTTGCTGCTGCCGTGCACGACGCTCGACGAAGCGATGCTGGTGGCGGAAAAGATCCGTCATACGATTGGCGATACGCCGGTCGACGTACAGAGCGTGCGCGTCCCGGTCACGGCGAGCGTCGGCGGCGCAGCCGCGCGCGTCGGCGTGCCGAACTACGACGTGCTGATCAACGAAGCGGACGCGGCGCTCTATAGCGCGAAGCGCCAGGGCCGCAACCGGTCGGTCGCGTTTATCTGAAACCGGCAGCGGGCCGGGCGGCCTTGGTCCGCGTGCGCGCGGGCTTGCGCCGCCGGCGTCGCCGCACAACGAGCAGCGCCCGCTCACCGCAAGGGCGGCGTGTTGCAAAGCCGCGGATCAGCGTGCGATAGTGGAGGATTGCTCCCCCAAACTGCGTCATTGCGTAAAGGTTGTTATACTTTTCGCCGTTTCCGGCATCCCTGCCGGCGTTTTTGCGCGTGTCCGCGCGCGCGGCTTGCCCTGCGGGCAGGCACGACTTCTTGACCGCCTCCAGAGGGCCCCTCAGCGGAGATCGTCTTGGCTGTTTCCAATCTTGTCGTGGACGATACTGAAACCGACGCCGCTGCCGCTACATCGGGCAGTTCGTTTTATCTTGCGATGCGCATTCTGCCGGCTGCGCAGCGCGACGCAATGTATCAGGTCTACGCCTTTTGCCGCGCTGTCGACGACATCGCCGACAGCGACCTGCCGCGCGCCGAACGCGCCGCGGGCCTCGAGCGCTGGCGTGCCGACATCGACGCATGCTACGCCGGCGCACCGCGCGCTTCGTTGCGCGCGTTGACGCGCCACATCCATACGTTTCAACTGCAACGCGAAGATTTTCACGCAATGATCGACGGCATGGCGATGGACGCCGCCGCCGACATCTGCGCCCCGGACGAAGACACGCTCGACCTGTATTGCGACCGTGTTGCGAGTGCTGCCGGCCGTTTATCGGTGAGGATATTCGGGATGCAGGAAGAGCCTGGCCGCCTGCTGGCGCATCACCTCGGTCGTGCGCTGCAGTTGACCAACATCCTGCGCGACATCGACGAAGACGCGGGCATCAACCGCTGCTATCTGCCGCACGAACTGCTCGCGCTCGAAGGCATTGCCACGTCGAGCCCCGCGGCGATCGCCGACGACCCGTCGCTGCCGCGCGTGTGCGCGAAGCTGGTGGCGCGGGCCCAGCAGCATTTTGCGCAGGCCGACGCGATCATGGACGCCGCGCCGCGCAACCAGGTGCGCGCGCCTCGCATCATGTCCGGGGTTTATCGGTGTCTGCTCGAGCGTACCGTTGAGCGCGGCTTCGACCTGCCGCGCACGAAGGTCAGCAAGCCGCGTGCGCGGCTGTTGTGGATCGTGGCCCGCTACGCATTCTTTTGATGCGCAAGCTCGTTCACGTGATCGGCGCGGGCCTCGCCGGCCTGGCCGCTGCGGTGCAATTGCAGCGGCGCGGCGCGCAGGTCGTGCTGCACGAGGCCGCGGCGCAGGCAGGTGGACGATGCCGTTCGTATTACGACAGCAAGCTGGGCGCGACGATCGACAGCGGCAATCATCTGGTGCTGTCCGGTCATCACGTGACACTGAAATACCTGCGCGCGATCGGCGCCGCCGACGAGCTGGCGGGCCCCGCGCAGCCGGAGTTTCCGTTCGTGGATCTCGCGACACGTGCGCGCTGGACCGTGCGCCTGTCGGCGGGCAGCCTGCCGTGGTGGATCTTCGATCCGGCTGCGCGGGTGCCGAACACGTATCCGGGCCACTACCTGTCGCTCGTGCCGCTGCTGTTTGCGAAGCCCGGCCGGACCATGGCCCAGACGATGCGCTGCGACGGAGTATTGTGGGACCGTCTGCTGCGGCCGCTGTTTCGGACCGTGCTGAACATCGAGCCACGCGAGGCCACGGCGGAACTGGCGGGCGCGGTGGCCCGCGAGACGTTCGCCGCAGGCGGCCCGGCGTGCCGGCCGCTCGTTGCGCGCAATGGGTTGAGCAGCGCCTTCGTCGATCCAGCGCTGCGTCTGTTGCAGCATGGCGGCGCGGCGATCCGGCTCGGCTCGCCGTTGCAGGAGATGGTGTTTGCGGACACGGGCCGCGTGAGCGCGCTGAATTTCGTTGACCAGCGCGTTGCGCTCGCAGCGGGTGAAGCGGTCGTGCTGGCCGTGCCGCCGGATGTCGCGCGGACGTTGGTGCCGGGTCTGCAGGCGCCGAATCGTTTTAGCGCGACGCTCAACGTGCACTTCGCAAGCGAGCCGCCGTTCGGCGTGCCGCCGCTGATGGGGCTGCTCAACGGCACCGCTGAATGGATGTTTGCGCTCGATGGCCGTCTGTCGGTGACGATCAATGCCGCCGATCGACTCGTCGACACGCCGCACGAAGCCCTTGCCGGGAAGGTCTGGGCGGAAGTCGCGCAGGCTGCCAGCTTGCCGCTCGAGCCGATGCCGGCCTGGCAGGTCGTGACGGAAAGGCAAGCGACCTTTGCGGCGTTGCCTGAGCAGGAGATGCGCCGTCCCGGCACGCGCACTCGCTGGAACAACCTGATGCTCGCGGGCGACTGGACGGCCACTGGCCTGCCCGCGACGATCGAAGGGGCGATCCGCTCCGGCCAGAAGGCCGCGGATACGCTGCTGAATGAACAGATGGAACGCATATGAACGATTTATCCTTTGCCCACGCTATGGACGATGACATGCCCGATACGCCCGCTGATTCCGCTGCGGTTGCCGAGCGCGTCACTGAGCAGACGTCGCCTGAGGACGCAGTGAACCGAGGCGTTGCAAGCGCCGCTGCGCCCGCAAGCTCGGTCGACGACGCGACGCAACGCACGGCGCCGCTCGACTCGGCTGTCGCGCGCGCGACCGACGCGCTCCTCGCTGCGCAGCGCCCGGACGGCCACTGGGTCTACGAGCTCGAAGCCGACGCGACGATACCCGCCGAATACGTGCTGCTGGTCCACTATCTCGGCGAAGAGCCGAACGTCGCGCTCGAACAGAAGATTGCGCGCTATCTGCGTCGCATCCAGTTGCCGAACGGCGGCTGGCCGCTCTTCGCGGACGGCGCGCTCGACGTCAGTGCGAGCGTGAAAGCGTACTTCGCGCTGAAGATGATCGGCGACGCCGAAGACGCCGAGCACATGCGCCGCGCCCGCGAGGCGATTCTCGCGCACGGCGGCGCGGAAGCCGCGAACGTGTTCACGCGGATCCTGCTCGCGCTGTTCGGCGTCGTGTCATGGCGCGCAGTTCCGATGATGCCGGTCGAGATCATGCTGTTGCCGCAGTGGTTCCCGTTCCATCTGTCGAAGGTGTCCTACTGGGCGCGCACGGTGATTGTGCCGCTGCTGGTGCTGAACGCGAAGCGGCCGGTGGCGCGCAATCCGCGCGGCGTGCGGATCGACGAACTGTTCCACGGCGCGCCGGTTACGACCGGGCTGCTGCCGCGCGCGCCGCATCAGAGCAAGGGCTGGTTCGCGTTCTTCCGCTGCGTGGATAACGTGCTGCGCCTCGCCGACGGCCTGTTCCCGAAGTACACGCGCGAGCGCTCGGTGCAGGCCGCCGTCGCGTTCGTCGACGAGCGCCTGAACGGCGAGGACGGCCTCGGCGCGATTTTCCCGGCGATGGCCAACTCGGTGATGATGTACGACGTGCTGGGCTACCCGGCCGATCATCCTAACCGCGCGATTGCTCGCCGGTCGCTCGACAAGCTGCTCGTCATCAAGGATGACGAAGCCTATTGCCAGCCGTGCCTGTCGCCGGTGTGGGACACCTCGCTCGCCGCGCACGCGTTGCTCGAAACCGGCGATCCGCGCGCCGAGCGGGCCGCCGCGCGCGGTCTGCAATGGCTGCGTCCGCTGCAGATTCTCAACGTGCGCGGCGACTGGATTTCGCGCCGCCCGAACGTGCGGCCCGGCGGCTGGGCATTCCAGTACGCGAACCCGTATTACCCGGACGTCGACGATACGGCGGTGGTCGCCATGGCGATGCACCGTTCGGCGGCGCTCACGCAATCGAATGTCGATCGCGAAGCGATTGCCCGCGCGCGCGAATGGGTCGTGGGGATGCAGAGCAGCGACGGCGGCTGGGGCGCATTCGAACCCGAGAACACGCAGTACTACCTGAACAACATTCCGTTCTCCGACCACGGCGCGTTGCTCGATCCGCCAACTGCGGACGTGTCGGGCCGTTGCCTGTCGATGCTCGCGCAACTGGGCGAATTCCCGGCGAACAGCGAGCCGGCGCGCCGCGCGTACGACTACATGCTCAACGAGCAGGAGTCGGACGGCAGCTGGTACGGCCGCTGGGGCATGAACTACATCTACGGCACGTGGACGGCGCTGTGTTCGCTGAACGCCGCCGGCATGACGCACGACGATCCGCGCATGAAGCGCGCGGCGCAGTGGCTCGCGTCGATCCAGAACGAAGACGGCGGCTGGGGCGAAGACGGCACGAGCTACAAGCTCGACTACCGCGGCTACGAGCGTGCGTCGAGCACGGCCTCGCAGACGGCCTGGGCCTTGCTGGGGCTGATGGCGGCCGGTTGTGTCGATCATCCGGCGGTGGCCCGCGGCGTCGAATATCTGATGCGCGAGCAGCGTGAGCACGGCCTGTGGGACGAAACCCGCTTCACCGCGACCGGCTTCCCGCGCGTGTTCTATCTGCGTTACCACGGCTATCGCAAGTTCTTCCCGCTGTGGGCGCTGGCGCGTTACCGGCAACTGAAGCGCGACGGGCTCACGCGCGTGGCCGTCGGGATGTAACGGTGGCCAAGCCAACCCGCTTGCCCCAGTCTGTTGCGTCAACCCGCGCCGGCGACAGCAGGTTGCCGGTGATCGCCGTCACCGGCATGGCCTTCGAGGCGCGCATCGTGCGCGGCGAGGGCGTCGAGGTGGTGTATGCGGCGCGTGCCGATCTGCTCGAGCGGGCACTGAGCGCGGCGGTTGCGCGCGGATGTTCGGGCATTATCAGCTTCGGGACGGCCGGCGGCCTCGCGCCCGACCTGGAACCCGGCGCACTGATCGTCGCCAATGCCGTGCAAGGCCCGCTCGGCCGTGTTGCCACCGATCCACTGTGGTCCGAGCGTCTCGCCGCCACGTTGGCCGCGACGCCGCTCGGCGCGCGCTTGCGTCGCGGCCTGATGGCGGCGGTGCAGGCACCGCTGACGGATGCCCACGACAAGGCGGTGCTGCACCGCTCGAGCGGCGCGCTTGCCGTGGATATGGAATCGCATATCGCCGGCGCGATTGCCGCCGCGCAGGGGCTGCCGTTCGCCGTGTGCCGGGCGATCGTCGATCCGGCCTGGCGCACGCTGCCGTCCGCCGCGACGGCGGGCCTGCGCGACGATGGCAGCACGGCCATCGTGCCCATCCTGCGTGAGCTGCTGAAGCAACCGTCGCAAATCGGGCCGTTGCTGCGTGTCGCCGCCGATGCGCGCGCCGCACGTACGTCGCTGGTCCAGGCGCGTCATGCGCTGGGTGAGGCACTGCAACGGGCCGCGTGAGACTGCCGGCTGCGCGTAGCATGGTGCCGGACAAAAAAAAGCGTCGCGCAAAGCGCGACGCCTGGAAAGGTCCGGGTTTTCCGAGGGGACCAGGACCTGAGAGAGCTGCAATAACAGATGAGTGGTCTCGATCGACCTCACTGTCATCACCCGGTGGCGGAGAAATCCAGATCCGCTATCAATCGCCTGAAGCGAATGCGATAGGGAGCCATCTTCCGCCGCACATGCATAGGTTTACGGCTGCGCATCACCCAAACTAAACTTGAGTTGCTTCCCGAAAACCTGATCCTTTGACCCGAAAAGCCCGGCCCATCATGGCGCCGGGCTTTTTTGACGCGTGAAAAATGTAGGCATGTAAATAATAATAATATCCCTTGAAATTTCGGATTATTGATCTATAAAGTGGGCATGCACATCCACGTCATCCCGAACCGTGACTCGCCGCCCACCGTGCTGCTGCGCGAGTCGTACCGCGACGGCAAGACCGTCAAGAAACGCACCCTCGCCAATCTTTCCGC
>Ga0335083_10010195_pt1 | contig 11368 bp, 9 predicted proteins | sample Lox_Sample_42_FD_206716 | JGI IMG/M metagenome (GOLD analysis project Ga0335083, IMG submission 206716) | Soil microbial communities from Loxahatchee National Wildlife Refuge, Florida, United States - Lox_Sample_4.2 | ecosystem: Environmental > Terrestrial > Soil > Wetlands | place: USA: Florida... | reverse complement strand
GCGCACGCGCCGTTCGATCGGTTGCCAGCCCTCGACACTCGGCTCGTCCCGCTCCAGGTAGCCCGAGGTGACGGCCCGCTCGACCGGGAGCCGCGGCAGCATCGCCTCGACGACGTCGAGCGCGATGTTCATCACCGCCAGCGCCGCGGGCCGCAGCTCGGCTCCAACCTCGACCGAGACCGCGTTCACCGCCGCGTTCGCCCTCGTGGTCTCGAGCGCGACCTCGTCGACGTCGACCGCGTTCACCGGCGCAAAGCCGAGCTTCGCCGCCGCGACGGAGAGGACGCCGGAGCCGCACCCCACGTCGAGCAGACTCGTCGGCTCCAGCTCCTGGAGGAGCTCCAGGCAGAGGCGCGTTGTCGCGTGCGCACCGGTGCCGAACGCCCGGCCCGGATCGATCACCACTGCGACCGCGTCCTCCGGTGGCTCGTCCCAGGGCGGACCGACCCAGACGCGACCGACTCGGACACCGTGGTGGAAGGCACGCCAGCCGTCCTCCCAGCCCTCGACCACGTCCTCGACTGCGACGACGTCGAAGCCGACCGGCGGCTCGTCGGCATAGACGGCGAAGGCCCCGTCGAGCTCCTCGACACCCTCGGGAAAGATGTGGAGCAGGAGAGCGAGCTCAGGCTCGCCGCCCACGATCACGTAACGCTTCAGCGGAAAGCGCTCTTGAGCTTGTCGAAGAGCCCGCCTTCCGCCTTGCCGTAGGTGCGCTCGTCGGCGTGCTCGTCGAACTCGCGCAGCAGACGGCGCTGCTCGTCGTTCAGGCTGCGCGGCACGAGGACATTGACGAGGATGCGCTGGTCGCCGCGGCCCCGCCTCTGCAGCACCGGCATGCCGCGCCCGCGCAGGACGACGATCTCCCCCGGTTGCGTCCCCGCCGGCAGGTCGAGCTCCTCCTCCCCGTCGAGCGTCGGGATCGCGACCGTCGCACCGAGCGCAGCCTGCGTGAACGTCAGGTCGACCGTCGTGTAGATGTCGTCCCGCTCGCGCACGAATCGCTCGTCGGGACGGATTCGCACCTCGACGTAGACGTCGCCCGCGGGGCCGCCGACGAGGCCCGCGTGCCCCTCGCCGCCGATTCGGATCCGCTGGCCGTGGTGGATTCCCGGCGGGATCTCGACCGTGAGCGTCCGTTCCTCGACCACGCGGCCGGCGCCGCGGCACTCGGTGCAGGGCTGCTCGATCCGACGACCCGAGCCGGCGCACGTCGGGCACGTCCGGGTGCGGACGAACTCGCCGAAGACGCTTCGCGAGACCTGCTGCAGCCGCCCCGTTCCGTCGCACGTCGGACATGCGGAGATCTCCGTGCCCGGTTCTGCACCGTCTCCTCCGCAGCGGGTGCACGTCGCCGCCGCGTCGAAGGGCACCTCTCGCGTCGTGCCGTGGGCCGCCTCGACGAGGTCGATCTCGACGGTCGCCGCGAGATCGGCACCGCGCGCGCTTCCACCGGCTCCACGGCCCCCGAACATGATGTCGTCGCCGAAGAACGCGGAGAAAAGGTCGGCGAGGTTGCCGAAGTCGACGTGCTCCGCCTGAAAGCCGCCGCTGCGCAGGCCGGCGTGGCCGTAGCGGTCGTAGAGGTCACGCGTCTCGCGGTTCCCCAGCACCTCGTAGGCCTCGACGACCTCGCGGAACCGCTCCTGGGCGTCGGGCGCGGCGGAGACGTCGGGATGGAGCTCGCGGGCCAGGCGCCGAAAGGCGCGCTTGATCTCCGCGTCGTCCGCCCCGCGTCCGACTCCGAGCAGCTCGTAGTAGTCGCGGTCGGTGGTGGCCATCGTTCGGAATCTAGCGCCGCGGTCTGCCGCCCAAGCTCGGCGACGCCGTCAGGCCTCGTCGTAGATCGACTCGACGAAGCGCGACAGCTCGAGCGCGGCGGAGCGCACGGCCCCGAGCGCCTTCTCGTAGTCCATCCGCACGGGGCCGACGAGGCTGACCGCGCCGAGCGCGCGGTGGACGAGCCCGTAGCACGCGCCGACGAGCGCGATCTCGGCGAGAGCCGGATGCGCGAGCTCGTGGCCGAGTCGGACGAACGGGCGTCGCGACGAGGAGGGCTGCCCGAGCACGTCGAGCAGGTCGGCGCGGCGCTCGACGAGCTCGAACAGGCTTCGGTACGCGGCGAGCTCCTCCGCACGGACCTCGCCGAGAAGGTCGGCGGCACCGCCGACGTAGAGACGCTGCTCGGCCGAGACGAGCTCCGTGAAGGCAGGCCTCAGCGCCGCGAGGAACGCGCGCTCGGGCGCACTGAGGCCCGCGTCCTCGAAGCGTCGCCCCAGCAGCCCCGTGCCGAGCTGCAGCCCGGCGACGGCCTCGTTCAGGTAGTCGTTCGCCCACTGGGCGAGGCCGGCGTCGACGGGTTCCTCGAAGTGGAAGAGCCGCTTCGACACGCCGCCGGCCGAGGTGATCACGACGACCATCACCAGCTGCGGCTGCAGGAGCAGCACCTCGACGTGGCGGACGTGTGTCGCTTCGAGCGGCGGCGCCGAGACCAGCGCGAGCAACCGCGTCACCTGCGAGAGCATCTCGGTGGTCGCCTGCAGCGCCGACTCGACCTCACTGCCGGCGTCCGTGAGGTCGAGCGGGAAGGCGGGAGGGTGCGGCTCGAGGTGACCCAGCAGCTCGTCGGCGTAGTGGCGATAACCGCGCTCCGTCGGCACGCGTCCCGCGGACGTGTGCGGATGTGTGAGCAGGCCGAGGTTCTCGAGCTCCGCCAGCTCGGCCCGCACCGTGGAGGGCGAGACGCGGAGGTCCGAGCGCTCCACGAGCGTCTTCGAGCCGACGGGCTGGCCGGTGCCGACGAACTCCTCGACGACACGGCGCAAAACCGCCAGCTGCCGTTCGCTCAGCTGTAGCGTTTCCTGCATTTGCAGGAGATTTTAGCCGGTGCTCAGGCGACGATCTCGGCCGTCACGCCGCCGCCGAGGAAGCGGCCGCGCCGCGTGAGGGCCAGGGTGTCGCCCTCGTCGACTGCGAGGCCGAGTTGCTCGGCACGAGCGAGACCGTCCGCGTCGAGCGCCGAACGCAGCCCGTCGACCCACAGCGGCTCGTCGAGCCGGAGGCCGAGCATCACGCGTTCGCGCGCCCGCGTCTCGTCGTCCAGGAGCTCGAGCTCGCGGTCGTAGTGGCCGCGGAGATAGCGCGCGAGCTTGGGCGTGTTGCGCCGGCGCTCGTTGCCGAGTGTCGAGACGGCACCGACACCGAGGCCGAGGTAGTCGCGGCCGAGCCAGTAGCCGAGGTTGTGCTCGGACCGCTTGCCGTCGCGGCAGAAGTTGGCGGTTTCGTACCAGCGGTAGCCGGCGTCGGTGAGAGTCGCGACGACGCGCTCGAAGTAGTTCTCCATCCGCTCGGCCTGACGCTCGAGCTCGGCGCCGTGCGCGATCGTGAACCGTGTGCCCGGCTTCGCCTCGAGCTCGTACGCGCTGATGTGGTCGGGGCCGAGCGCGATCGCCTGGGCGAGGTCGGCGGCGAGCTCCTCCGGCGTCTGGCCCGGGATCCCGTAGATGAGGTCGAGCGAGAGGTTGTCGAAGCCCGCTCCGCGGAGGGCGCCGAACGCGCGCCCGACGTCGTCCGGCGTCGCGCGCCGCTCGAGCACGCGCAGGAGGTGCGGCCGGAACGACTGAGCTCCGAGCGAGACGCGATTCACACCGACCTCGCGCAGCTCGCAGGCGAGGTCGGGTGTGACCGTTTCCGGATTCGCCTCCACAGTCAGCTCCCGCGCCGGCGGCAGCGCGCGCAGGAGCCGCAAGAGCTCGGGCAGCGCGGTGTAGGTCGGCGTGCCGCCGCCGAGGAAGATCGTCTCGACCGGCGAGCCGTCGTGCTCCTCCCGCAGCTCGCGCAGCAGTGCGTCGACGTACGGCCCGTGCAGATGATCGCGCCCGGTCGCCGTCACGAAGTCGCAGTAGCCGCAGCGGTGCGCGCAGAACGGCAGGTGGACGTAGAGATGGCGGATCGTCATGCCGTTCTCCGCGGTCGCGGGACGAGCTCGCCGCCGCAGTTCGCACAGATGCGCCCCAGCTCCCCGGCACACGCCGAGCAGAACGTGCACTCGAAGGAGCAGATGAATGCCTCCCCGTCCGGCGATAGCGCGGCGCCGCAGCGTTCGCACTCCGCGCGCATCTCGAGCGCCATCAGCTCTTGCCTCCCTGCCCGATGTTGAGAACGGCGAGGAAGGCCTCCTGCGGAACCTCGACGGCGCCGACCTGCTTCATCCGCTTCTTGCCGGCCTTCTGCTTCTCGAGCAGCTTGCGCTTGCGCGTGATGTCCCCGCCGTAGCACTTCGCGAGCACGTCCTTGCGCTTCGCCTTCACCGTCTCCCGGGCGATCACCCGCGAGCCGACCGCGGCCTGGATCGCGATGTCGAACATCTGGCGGGGGATCTCCTCGCGCAGCTTGTCGACGAGCAGGCGCCCGCGGTCGTAGGCGAAGTCGCGGTGGACGATGAGGGACAGCGCGTCGACCGGCTCGCTGCCGACGAGCACGTCGACGCGGACAAGGTCACCGGGCTTGAAACCGGCCAGGTCGTAGTCGAACGACGCGTAGCCGCGCGTGCGCGACTTGAGCTGGTCGTAGTAGTCGAGGACGATCTCGGCGAGCGGAAGCTCGTACGTGAGATGGACGCGCTCCGGAGAGAGGTACTCGAGCTTCCCGAAGGTGCCGCGCCGGTCGTTGTTGAGCTCCATCACAGCCCCGACGTGCTCCTTCGGGACGATGATCGACGCCGCCACGTACGGCTCTTCGACCTCCTCGACCTCACGCGGAAACTCGGCCGGGTTGTGCACCTCGATCCAGCCTCCGTTCTTCTCCTGCACGCGGTACGCGACGTTCGGCGCGGTGACGAGCAGGTCGAGGTCGAACTCCCGCTCGAGCCGTTCGCGCACGATCTCCATGTGGAGGAGGCCGAGAAAGCCGCAACGGAAACCGAAGCCGAGCGCCTGCGAGGTCTCCGGCTCGTAGACGAGGGCCGCATCGTTGAGCTTGAGCCGCTCCAGCGCGTCGCGGAGCTCCGGGTAGTCGTCCGAGTCGGTCGGGAAGAGCCCGGCGAAGACCATCGGCTTGACGTCCTTGTAACCGGGCAGCGCCTCGTCGGCCGAGCGGCGGACGGAGGTGAGCGTGTCGCCGACCCGCAGGCGCGAGACGTCCTTCAGGCCTGTCACGACGTAGCCGACCTCGCCGGCCGCAAGCTGATCGACCGGCGTCATGGCCGGAGAGAAGACGCCGAGCTCCTCCGCGTCGAAGCGGATGTCGGTGGCCATCGTGCGCAGCTCCTCGCGGGCGGAGAAGGTTCCGTCCACCACGCGGACGAAGGCGACGACGCCCCGATACTGGTCGTAGGACGAGTCGAAGACGAGCGCACGGGCCGGGGCGTCGAGCTCGCCGTCCGGCGGTGGCACACGCTCGATGATCGCGTCGAGCACGTCGGCGACCCCGTCGCCGGTCTTCGCGGAGATGCGGAGCACGCGACCAGGGTCGTCGCCGAGCAGGTCGGCGACCTCGACGGCCGTCGCGTCCGGATCGGCGGCGGGGAGGTCGATCTTGTTGGCGACGGGCACGATCTCGAGCCCGTTCTCGATCGCCAGGTAGGCGTTCGCGAGCGTCTGCGCCTCGATGCCCTGCGCGGCGTCGACGACGAGAAGGGCTCCTTCGCAGGCCTGCAGCGAGCGGGAGACCTCGTAGGTGAAGTCGACGTGTCCGGGCGTGTCGATGAGGTTGAGCTCGTGCCCCTTCCAGGACACCCGGACCGCCTGGGCCTTGATCGTGATGCCGCGCTCCCGCTCGAGCTCCATCGAGTCGAGGACCTGCTCGCGCATCTCGCGCGCCGAGACCGCGTCGGTGAGCTCGAGAATCCGGTCGGCGAGCGTCGACTTCCCGTGGTCGATGTGCGCGATGATCGAAAAGTTGCGGATCCGGCTCTGCTCCATCCCGCCGGCGATGGTACTGGCCGCCCGTTGAGCCTTCGGCGCGGCGCACTTACGGTTGCATCGTGGCGGAGCGAGGGAAGCGCATCGCGGTCCTCTTCCACGCGCGCGAGCGCGACCTCGACCCACGCCTCTACCTCGTCGGCCACCTCGCCGAGCTCTGGCGCGAGGACGGGCTCGAGGTGGTCTACCTCTACGGCACCGATCGATACGTCCCGGCGGACCTGCTGCTCGTGCACGTCGACCTCTCCGTCGTGCCCGAGGCGTATCTCGAGTTCGCGTCGGGCTATCCGATCGTCCTGAACGGCCGTGTCCGTGACATCCGGAAGACCGTGACGAGCCGCTACCTGGTGCAGCCGGGCGACGGGTGGGAAGGCCCTGTGATCGTGAAGACCGATCTCAATTGCGGCGGCTACCCCGAGTTCCTCAACTCGCTGACCGGGTTCAGGAGACTCCCCGCCGCCAAGGCGCTGTCTTGGCGCCTCCGCGCCGCCCCGACGTGGCGTGACTACCGCGTCTTCGACCGGCTCGCAGACGTTCCGGCGCGGCTGGCCGAGCGGCCCGAATTCGTGATCGAGCGCTTCCTGCCGGAGTTCGCCGGCGGCCTCTACCACATGCAGATGTACCAATTCCTCGGCGACCGCGAGCGTTGCTCACGCCTCAGCTCGCCCAAGGCCGTCTTCAAGGCGGACGAGAGCACGGCGGCAACGGCGGTCGAACCGCACCCGGCGGCCCAGCAGTGGCGGGTGGAGCTCGGCCTCGACTACGGGAAGATCGACTACACCGTGCGCGACGGCGAGGCGATTCTCCTCGATGCGAACAAGACGATCGGTTCGTCGACGACGTACATCCCGTCCGGAACGCTCCGGTCCGAGCGTCGGCGCCAGGCCGACGGGATCCACGAGTACTTCGACGGCCGCGAACCTCTGTAGGCGTCTGCGTCGGCCGGTCGGCGTGCGTGAGAACTACCCGGTTGTGGGTTGCATCGGAATCTGAGAGGCTTTCCACAGGTGAGGGGACGGGGGACCCCTCAATCATTGAGCGCATCTGAACATGTTCACGTCGAGGAAGGGGGAAGGAACGTGTCCATGCGTCTTACCAAGCGACGCCTGCTCGTGCTGGGGGGGGCTGGCCGTCGTTTCGGCGGTCTTCGCGTGCGTGCTGGCGTTCGCAGCCGGCGGTGCGAAGGCCGCCAACGGGGTGAACTTGACCGGCACACCCTTGACGTTGACCCGCATCGGCAAATCGACCACGGTGCCGACCGGGGTGAAGCTGAACCAGGCGTTCTTCACCTGTTCGAACGACACCGACCTGCCGGCGTCGCCGAATTGCCCGGCGAACTCGGGCGGCGATGACGATTCCGTCGTCACGACCGGCTCCGGCGCGCCGCACGTGGCGGGCTCGGCTCTCGCTGGAGTAACTCCCAGCATCCCGGGACTCGCCAACTTCAACGGCGTGTCGGACGACGACAACAAGGCTGTCCTCGGCGGTCACGTCACGCCACCTGACCAGGGGCTGTGTGTGGGTCCGGCGGGCCTGCTCCAGAACGCCGGACTCCCGCTCGCCGTCTCACCCTGGACGTCCGTCATCGTGGAACCGGTCAACGAGGCGTGGTCGGTCTACTCGACGAGTGGGACGAAGCTGTTCGGGCCGGACAGCCTCGCCGATCTCTTCAACGACCCGTACGCGACCGGCGATGTCAGCTGCAACTACGACCCGGCGGCGAGGACGTTCTACTTCACCGAAATCGGCGGGCTTCTGTCCGGGCCCGACGCGGGCAACTACGGCACCGATCTGGCAGTGATCAGCCCGCGTGGCTACGCCCCCTATCAGGTGGACACGTCGGTCTCGGCCGACTGCTTCCCGGACTTCCCGCAGAACGGCTTCGACAACAACGCCTTCTATCTCACGATCAACGAGTTCTGCGGGCCTGACGAGGACTTCGCCGGTGCGAACCTTTACGGGCTCTCGAAGACACAGCTTGCGAGCCTGTCGCCGTCCGTGAACGGCGTCGTCTTCGGGCCGCTGGTGCTGAACGGAGATCCGGTGCTCAGCCTCCGACCTGCGATCGGCGACGGGACGAGCATCGAGTACCTGCTCAACTCGGTCCCCTACGACGCGAGCGGCAACAGCACCGACTCCAACACGCTGGGGTTCTGGCGGGTATATGGCGACGCGTTCCTCAACAACGGTGGAAGCCCGGTCAGGCTCTTCGGGATGAGCACCCCGAGCGAGCCCTATGCCTTCCCGATCCCGGCCGCAAGCACGGGCGACGGATCGACACCGGCCGGCTCCCCGAGTTACGTGATCAAGGAGCCGTACCTGAACCCCGATGACAGCCGCCTCACGCAGCTGCAGTACCACGGCGGCGGCTCGCCGCGGCTCTACGCGGCGCTCAACAGCGCCATGACCATCGGCAACGATCCCACGGTGGTCGACGGTGCCGCCTGGTTCGAGGTCGATCCCTACACGGGGTTGGTCACCCGCCAGGGCTACGTCGGAGTGCCTGGCACGAACCTGCTCTACCCGAGCATCGTCCACACCAGCAGCTGGAACACGCTGATGATGGGGTTCAGCATGACGAGTCCGACCCTGAACCCGAGCACGGCGTACACGATCTCGACGAACGGAGGAAGCTCCTTCGGGCCGGTGCAGACCACCGGCACCGGTTGGGGACCGCACGCCAGCTTCTCGGACATCCTGTACGACGAACCCCGCTGGGGCGACTATTCGGCGATCGCGTTCGACCCCAGCAACGGAAACGTCTGGATGGCCGACGAGTACACCGTTCCGGTGGCAATTCCACCCACTATCGACAACTGGGGCACCCGCGTTTGGGGGCTTCACCCCTAACGCCGGCTGCCTGACGCTTCACGAGAAGAGCCGGGTCCGCCGAGGATCCGGCTCTTCCTCGTTCGGTACTCTTTGAGCGCCGTGAAGCTCGTCGTGCTTGCCGCGCTTCTTCTCGTGCTCGTCGTGCCTGTCGCCGGCGCGGCGAGCCGAACCAGCCAGCGTGGTGTCCTCTACGGCGTCGTCACCCGCGGCCCGGCCTGCTCGAAAGGCGAGCTGCACCCGTGCGTCGCTCCGCTGCCGGGCGTCACGATCGTCTTCCTCAGACACGGACATGCGGTCGCCCAGACGACGACCGGCGGCGACGGGACGTATCAGATTCGGCTCCACACGGGTCGTTACGGAATCCGGGTTCCCGGCCACAAGCGCTGGGCGCCCGTCCGTGTCCGCGTCTGGACGGGACAGGTCACCCGCACCAACATCGAGATCGACACTCTCAGCCGATAAGGGCTGAATCAGGCGCGAGCGCGCCGCAGTCGTAGCAGCGTCTCCAGCTCGCGGACTCCCAGCAACTTGCACATTCCGAAGAAGGCTGCGTAGCCGAGCGCGAGCGCGGCGCCGAGCGAGACGATCTGCGCCGGCAGAGTCTGGCCGAGCCCCGAGTCGAGCAGGTGCCAGATGCCCCACCCCACTCCGGCGAGCACCGCCGAGGCCACGCACACCAGGCCGAAGCTGCGGGCCGTGTCTCTGAGCCCGAACCCGCCCATCCGCCGCCGGAAGAAGTAGAGGAGAGCCGCTGTTCCGGCGATGTTCACGAGTGACGTCGAGAGCGGGATCCCCCAGATCCCGAACCGGTAGAACACGGCGTCGAGGAGGGCGTTCAGGCCGAGGTTGCCGAACGCGACCCAGCTGGGGATCCACGGCGACTGGAGCGAGAAGAAGCCGCGGTTGAGCATCAGCATCGTCCCGTTGAAGGTCAGTCCCAGCGCGAACGCGGCCAGTGAGGCGGCGACGATCGGCGTCTGCCAGGGGTGGAAGGCGCCCCGCTGATAGAGGAGCCGGACGATCGGGGTCGCCAGGACCGCGGCCGCGACGCTCGCCGGTAGGAGAAGGAAGGTGATCAGCCGGAGTCCGGTCGCGACGGTTCGTTTGAACCCTTCCCAGTCCTGCCGCGACGCGTGTCGGGAGAGGAGTGGGAAGAGGACGGTGGCGACCGCGACCGAGAACACCCCCTGCGGCAGCATGTAGAGGCGAAACGCGCTCACGATTGCCGTCGGAGCGACGTTCTTGTTCAGGAAGTGCGTCGCGAACAGCTGGTCGATGACGGCGTTGATGTTGATCAGGCCGAGCCCGATCGTGACCGGCACCATGAGCACGAACGTCCGCTTCACCGCGGGGTCCCGGATGTCGATCACGAGGTGCAGCTGGTCGTCGCGTCCGCGCAACCAGGGGAGTGGCAGCAGGAACTGGATGATGGTCGCGACGAGGATCGAGATCGCGTAGATGTAGAGCCTCGTACTCTTGAGGGTTGCGTGCTCGGCACCGAGCGCGAGGCCGAGCAGAATCACGAGGTTCCACGCCACCGGGCTCAGGGCGGGCACGGTGAAGTGGTCGTAGCTGTTGAGAATCCCGACGACGACCCCGGTCAGCCCGAGGATGACGACGGTGGGGAACAGGATTCGCGCCAGCCCGATCGCGAGCGGGCCGTTCAGCTCGTTCGGCCCGTAGTTGAACAGTCCCATCACCCATGGGGCGATCACGATGAAGAGCGCCGTGAGGCCGCCGAGACCGAGCAGCATCAGCCAGAAGATCGAAGAAGCCACCCGCCACGCGCGCTTCCGTTCTCCCTTGACGAGCAGATCGCTGAAGACCGGTACGAACGCCGCCGAGAGGGCCTGGTCCGCGACGAGCGAACGCACGGTGTTCGGGATCAGGAAGGCGATGTTGAAGGCGTTGATCTTCCCGGAGATCCCGAACAGATATGCCGCGACGATCTCCCGCAGCAGCCCGAGCACGCGGGAGAGGCCGGTGGCGACCGCGAAGATGACACCCGACCGCGCGAGACTGCGGCTCTCCCCAGCCGGCTCGGTCGCAGCGCCTGCCGGCGGAGGCGCGCTGATCAGCGGTGCCTGCGCCTCGTCGGCGAACTCGAGAGCCTCGAGCTCGGTCAGCTCGCCGCTGTCGAGGCGCGGACGAAGGATCGACGTCGACAGCTCGGCAGGATCCTGCGCGATCGGCCAGGAGTCGAGGGTCGCCTCGCTCTCGAAGTAGGTCGGCTTGCCTTCCTCGCGCCGGCGGCGATCCCGCGCCAGCCGCCGCTCGTGCCGCTGCCGCTCGGCGTCCTCCACGAGGGCAGCATAGGGAGCGGGGTTGCTACCATCGCCCGGCCCGCGAGCCGCGGGTCTCTTTCCGAGATGCCGAACATCAAGCAACAGGAGAAGCGCGTCCGTCAGGCGGCCCGGCAGCGGCAGGAGAACCTCCGCTGGCGCTCGACCGCGAAGACGCTCATGCGGCGCCTGAACGAGGCGGTCGCAGACGGTGACGCGACCGAGGCAGAGGCGCGGCACCGCGAGCTCGCCCAGTGGCTCGACCGCGCCGCGGCCAGCGGCGCTCTCCACCGGAACACCGTCGCGCGGCGCAAGTCGCAGGCGGCGAAGCTC
>Ga0335083_10010194_pt1 | contig 11368 bp, 10 predicted proteins | sample Lox_Sample_42_FD_206716 | JGI IMG/M metagenome (GOLD analysis project Ga0335083, IMG submission 206716) | Soil microbial communities from Loxahatchee National Wildlife Refuge, Florida, United States - Lox_Sample_4.2 | ecosystem: Environmental > Terrestrial > Soil > Wetlands | place: USA... | reverse complement strand
ACTCCTAGAGTCATCCTACCACTGTACGGAAGAGACGTTAGCCGCTATGCTGAAAACTGCCGCATGAGTCGCAACAAACGAACCAGCTCATTGATCGGGAAATTTGGACTCCTGGCACGTGCCAGTTTGTGGCTTGCTGCTTTCGCCCTGACGATGCCGGCGGGCGGCCAAAGCGCGAAGGAGCAAACGAAGGGGAGTTCGAACCTGGCCCACCAGGTCCGGCACCAATTGGCGGAACTTCCCTTCTACTCTGAGTTCGACTTCATCACTTTTACGCTGGATGGAAAGAAAGTGACACTGACCGGGCAGGTGTTGCGGCCGTCGCTGAAAAAACGCGCAGAGTCGGCGGTAAAGAGCCTGGAAGGCGTCGAGAGTGTCAGCAACCAGATCGAGGTTTTGCCGAGTTCGACGACGGACAATGAACTTCGACGAGCGATCTATCGGGCGATTTACGAAGATCCGGCGCTCGAGGGCTATGCGGTCCAGGCGGTGCCACCGATTCACATCATTGTGAAAGACGGAAGTGTGACTCTGGAAGGCGTGGTGAGCTCGGCGAGTGACAAGACGCTGGCAGGGAAACGCGCCGGGGCAGTGGGGAACGTTGCTGGAGTGAAGAATGACCTGAAGGTTCAGGAACGGCAGGCCACGTCCGAATAAAGAGTTAAGGTACAATGCTCGCCCGGAGCGAACCGTGGAAAAGACGAACGATCCCTATTCGAATCAAGGCGACTCGCGGGACACGCCGCCACGGCGAAAACTGGTGGCCCTGCGGCAGGCGCTGCTGCGACTGCACAAGTCGCTGCTGGAGATGGAGCGGCGAAGGTACGAGAAGGAGCATGGATCGGTTACAGCGGGAGAATTGTTCCGTCTCGTAGTGGACGACGCGCAATTCTCGTGGCTGCACAATATTTCTGAGTTTGTGGTGCGCATTGATGAGTCGCTAGCGAGCGAAGAGGGCGTGACCGAAACGGATGCACGTGTGGCGATTTCATTGGCGAGAAAGATCTTTGCGCCGACGGAGAGCGGAGATTCGTTTCAGAAGAAATACTTCGACGCCATTCAGAGCGACCCGTCCGTAGTGATGGAACATGCCGAACTGGTGAGGCTGTTCAACAACGAGCCGGCGGACCCGGAGGCGGAGCAATAAGTACCAGTACTCCGGAGAGGCTGTCCCCAGGGACAGGGATTTCCCTTTTGCAACCCCCCATCAAGGCACTAGGCGTCCTAAGAGGCCTCTAACCTGCTTATTTTCAATCGAGGTAAACGGAACGAAATGTGCTCTTAAGACACTGACCACGGCCATCGATTGATGGCATGGACTGGGAATGAGCCACGAGGTTTTTGAATGAAGCGACTCGCAACCTATCTGCTGGCAATGCTATTCATCGCCGCCGGCGCGTCCGCGAGGGCCGCGGCTGACTCAACAGCAAACTACTCCATCACGGGCACGTATGGCGCCGGAACACTGTCGACGGCGTTGTCTGAGACCGGAGACAGTTTCACCATGAATTTCTCTGTGCCGACCAATCCCGGGGCATTGGTCGTCGACTCCATGATCGGTGACGACTTCTACCTCTATCCTGTGAACATTTCCTACGGTTTTGGAGGCTCGACGACGACTCTGGTCGGCGCACTTCTGGCGTTTTATTCGACCACGTCTGGGAGCCAGCCTGGCGGCCTTTTCATCGACTACTGCGTGAGCCCGACCTGCCTTGGTGATCTGGAATACCAGTGGACATTCGGCGGACCGCAACAGTATACGGGAAGCGAAGACAACCCAACGATCGTGCCTACGAGTTTCGTCCCGACCTATCAGGGAGTTGCCATTTACCCGACCGCGGGTGACGACGTGTATACGAGCTCGTTCAGCAGCATCGCGGTGAATGGAAAGCCGGTGAACACGCCGGAGCCATCCTCGCTTTTGTTACTGGGAGCGGGACTGGCAGGAATTGCGCTACTGACCAAGTTACGCGGCTGAGCCGCATCGAAATTCTGGCAGACCCCCGGTGAACGTTGCCGGGGGTTTTGTCTGTGGAGGGGATGAGGGCCCGGCATTAATTGCAGTGCCCAGACTGCCGCGACTGAGATAGCATAGGGTGCGCTGAGGGAGGGACGGCATGGCAAAAAAGGACAAGCTGACGGAGGTTTCCGTGAAGATCGGGACGGCGCTCGGTAAAGCCGACAAGCAGGCACGGCTGCGGGCTCACAAAGTGGCGGAAGCCGGCTCGATTGCGAAGGAAGAATTGCAGGAAATTTCAAAGCAGGTCGAAGCGCTCAAGCAGCAGCTTGCCAAGACAACGAAGCGCCTGAAAAAAGCGCTGAGCGCCTAGACGAACAAACTCGACTCGCACCAGTGGGTGTTCGTGCGCAGTTCAGGCTTCGATCGCGCCGATCATGGCCAAAGGCCAGAAGAGCACGACGCAAACGCGGCGAAGCAGCGAGGCTTTCCTGCCGCCGACGAGTTCAATGCCCGAGTTACCACTATTGCCCCAGTAGCCCAAGACCCCCAACATCAGGTAGATCGTAATCGCGATATAAATCCATTTCATGGTACTTGTCGGGATTCGGATCGCAAGCGATTCAAATCCCCTTCCTCCCCCGGTTTCTGACTCAAGTGGCGACCATCGTTGATCCCCAAATTGGCCGCTTTAGAGATTGTCCGAAAGCCGGATTCCAGTGGCTAGTGGTACGAGGTACAGGATTCGGGCAATACAACAGTCGTAAAGGCTCAACGCGCCCGGACGCAGGAGTGTTCGGCGAGTTTGGCGTTTCCTCATTTGTCGCGTTAAAGGCGGAATCAGTGCTTCGCGCTCGCCTTTTCCGCTCCCAATCCGGTATTCGAACGGACGAGCAGTTCATTGAACCTGTGGGCGGAGGAAGGTTCGTTGCTGACGAGCGTGCCGATGATAGCGCCCAGGAAGCCGAGCGGAATACTGAGAATGCCCGGATTTTCGAGCGGGAAGATGGCTTTTGCCTGAATCAGGTGGCGCGCGGTGCCCGTCACTGTTGGCGGGTCGACAGCCATCAGGCTGGGGCTGATCAGGATCAGCCCGATGGAAGCAAGCAGGCCAATGGCGAGACCCGTCACGGCGCCGGCGGTGTTGAACCTCCTCCAGAAAATGGAGAGGACGATGACGGGCAGGTTCGCGGAGGCGGCAACAGCAAATGCCAGCGCCACGAGAAACGCGACGTTCGCCGTGGGGCCGAGAATGATGGCGATCGCCATCGCCACCGCGCCAACGATAAAGGCGGAGATCCTGGCGACGCGGACCTCTTCACCGGGCTTGCGTTCTTCACCCTTGTGAATCACGTTGGTCCAGAAGTCGTGGGCAAACGAAGTGGATGCGCTGATCGTCAAGCCGGCAACTACGGCAAGGATGGTGGCGAAGGCAATGGCGCAGATGAAGGCGAAGAAAATGTCGCCGGCCATGGCTTGAGCCAAAAGCGGCGCGCTCATATTGGTGCCGCCATGAGTGGAAATGAAATCCCGGCCGACGATCGTGGCAGCGCCAAAGCCGAGGAACGTAGTCATGATGTAGAAACTGCCGATCAACGCCATGGCCCAGACGACGCTGTGGCGGGCCGTGCGGGCGTCAGGAACGGTGTAGAAGCGGACAAGAATGTGGGGCAGGCCGGCGGTGCCGAAAATCAGAGCCAGTCCGAGAGAGATGAGATCGAGTGGCCCGTAGGGCGGCTTGTAGCGAAGGCCCGGCGTGAGGAAATCCTTGACGACTTCCGTGCCTTTGTCGTGATACGTGACGTGGCCGATGGCGTCAAAGAAGGCGGCGAAACTGAAGTGGAAATGGGCAAGAACGAGAATACTGAGGAGCAGTGTGCCCGCCATCAGCAGGATGGCTTTGATAATCTGCACCCAGGTGGTGGCGATCATGCCGCCGAAGACGACGTAGACGATCATGAGGATGCCAACGCCGATGACGGCGTGGCTGTACTTGATGCCGGAATCCTTGAGCAGCAGCGCCACGAGAGCGCCGGCGCCGACCATCTGGGCGATCATATAGAAAGTGCTGACGGTGAGGGTGCTCAAAGAGGCCATGGCGCGAACGGGCCGCGGCTTGAGGCGATATGCGAGAACATCAGCCATGGTGTATTTGCCGGCGTTGCGCAGGGGCTCGGCGATTACCAGCAGCACCGTGAGATAGGCGACCAACCAGCCTACGGAGAACATGAAACCGTCATAGCCCTGAAAAGCAATAATGCCGGCGATGCCGAGGAAGGACGCGGCACTCATGTAGTCGCCGGCGACGGCGACGCCATTCTGCCAACTCTTCACCTGGCGGCCGGCGGCGAAGTAGGCGCTGGCACCGGCGGAGCGCTTGGAAGCCCAATAGGTGATGCCGAGGGTGATGGCAATGAACACCAAAAACATGATGAGGGAGGCAGACATGGCTTATTTGCTCCCCCGGAACTCTTTATCGTTTACGGCTTTATCGATGATGTCCTTGGAGATTTCGTCGAAATCGTCGCTGGCGCGCACGTACAGACCCGCGATGATCCAGGCCATGAAAAACTGCGAGAGGGCAAAGAGATAGGCAAGATTCACGTTGCCCCAGATCTTCTGGGCCATGAATTGAGGAGCGTACCCGACAAGCACAGGGAGGAGGAAGTAGTAGACGAGAAAGAAAATGAACGCGGGAACAATGAAGATCTTCTTGGTCGCCATGAGGTCTTTGAACTCATGGCTTTCAGCCACACGATCCCAGATCGTCTGGCCGGTCTGGTCCGGCTTTTGAACGTCATCAGGCATGGAGCCCCCTGGTGCCACACACGGCTGAATTAGGTTTTTGTCTGAGCGATTCCCTGGAAGACAGAACCGCGCGCATCCTACAACGAGTAGCAAGCTGTTGTATACAACCTTGTTGCCCGCGGAACCGGATGGGGATTATTAACAGAACGTTACAAAGGCTGAGCGGGGCCTTCGTCTAGGATTTCGGTCAGAGTGGAGACGAAAAGAGTCGCGTCGTTTTCTGTGAAGATGAGCGGCGGGCGAAGCTTGATGACATTGTGATGTGGGCCATCGGTTCCGGCGAGCATTCCCTTTTCACGCAGACGATTGACGACATAGCCGGCCTGCCGTGTGGCCGGGACGCGTGTCTCAGGATTCGCGACGAGATCGAGCCCCAGGAAGAGGCCCGAACCACGAACATCGCCAATCAAAGGGAATCGCATTTGCAAACGGGCAAGCTCGGCAAGCCAAGCCGAGCCAATGCGTAGCGCGTTTTCCTGGAGGCGTTCGTCGCGAAGCACGTCGAGAACGGCAAGACCTGCGGCACAACTGACCGGATTGCCTCCGAAGGTGCTGAAAAATTCCATACCATTGGCAAACGCGGCCGCGATCTCGGGAGTGGTGATGACAGCGGCAAGCGGGAACGCGTTGCCAATGGGCTTGCCGAGGACAACGATGTCGGGCACGACACCGTGCGTTTCGAAGCCCCAGAAATGAGTGCCGAGCCGGCCGAAACCGACCTGGACTTCGTCGGCGATGCAGACGCCCCCCGCCTTGCGCACATGCGAGTACACCTCGCGCAAGTAATCCGGCGGAAACACGATCTGGCCGCCGACACTGGGAAGCGTTTCCGCAAGGAACGCCGCGACAGCGCGCCCTTTCTTCTTGATGTCTTCGAGAATTTCAGCGACATCGAACGCGTACTTCTTGCCGATCCCTGCCTCGCCGCGACGATAGTGACCACGATAGTCGTCGGCGAGGGGAGCAACATGCACCCAGGGTTTGCGACCCGTCCCGCCGGGCCCGTTGAATTTGTAAGGGCTGATGTCGATGAGAGTGGAAGTGTGTCCGTGGTAGGCGTGCTCGAGGACGATGATGTCTTCGCGGCGGGTAAAAGTTCGAGCCAAACGGAGCGCGAGCTCATTGGCCTCGCTACCGGAATTTACGAAATAGCAGACGCGGAGCGGCGCCGGGAGTAATTCAGTGAGTCGCTGGGCGTAGCGGGTGACATTGTCATGAAGGTAGCGGGTATTGGTGTTGAGCACGCCAAGTTGCTGTTGAACAGCGGCAACAACCCGTGGATGTGAATGGCCGACGAGCGGGACATTGTTGTAGACGTCGAGGAACGCACGGCCGGTGTCGTCGTAAAGATATTGGCGCCAGCCCTTCACGATCTTCAGAGGTTTCTGGTAGGAGACGCTGAGATTGCGACCGAGCAATTCCTGGCGTGTGGCAAGGGTTTGCGCGAGCTCGGGCAGAATGGGCGGAAAGACGCGTTCAGGAATACCGAGAAGCAGATTGGGATCCGGCGAGAGGCTTGTGTAGGGGTGGCGCTGAGAATTGAGGGCGACACCGGGAAAATCGGTCGAAAGGTCGAGAAGATCAAGGATGATCTGGAAATGGAGATGGGGCGTCCAGCCTCCGTTTTCCGTGGCGGCGCCGATGCGAGCAAACGGTTCAGCATGCCGAACAATCTGGTCGATGCGTAGACTCGCGAGCGATTCGCGCGACAGGTGGCCGTAGAGGGTGAAGAATTGCGGGGCGTCTGGCGGTTCATGGCGGAGAATGACGACTGGGCCGTAGTCGAGGGGAGCGCGATTGTCGGCAAAGGCGTGGACGGTACCATCGAAGGGAGCGCTGACCGGTGTGCCGAGGTCGGCGAAAAGGTCGACGCCGAGGTGGATGGTGCGGCGCTCGTCGGTGGGATTTGCGCTGGTCTGAAACAGGGGGGAGGAATAGACCGCACGAGGTTCGTTATAGCGCCCGACGGCCACGCTCGCTTTGTGTGCAGCGACAAGATCCTGGATGGTGCGCGTCATGCGGGGTTCGGCGGCGTTCGTAGGGTCGGCGCCAAGAAGCGTGCTGGCGACACTGAGGTCGAGCACGACACAATTGCCGCTTCGCAGATCCGTGGGGATGACGGACGACGCGGAAGCTCCGTTCTCGGCGAGCCACTTCACGACGGCGTGGGAATTAGGAACAGGTGAAAGTCCACAGGCAGCACGAATGGCGTAGTGCGCGAAGCGAGGATGGATTTTGGCGAGACGATCGAGCGTGGCCCACGCGGGAGCTTCGGTGACCGTGACGTAGGGATCGTCCGGAATCAGGCTGTGACGATGCGCCGAATTGACCACACTGACCGCCAGGCGCACGCACATCAATGGAAAGACCGCAGAAAGCTCGAGTTCATTGAGCGGAAGACTCTGATGGTAGGCGGCGACCATAGGAAGCACGGCCGCGAGGGGATCGCTCTTGCCCAGTGCGATATACGCGCAGGCCACCGCCAGTTCTCCCACCAGGAATCCGCGATGCATGTCGCCGAAATCGATGAGGCCCGCGACCTTCTGCGGTTGGGGCCAGAGTGGCGAGACCAACACATTGTGGTCATTCGCATCGCCGTAAATCACGCTGCGACGCATTTGCGCAGAGAGTGGCGTCACTTCGCGTTCAAAGAGATCGAGGAATCGTGCAGCCAATTCCCTTCCGGAGGCGTCGTTAATGAATGGCAGGCAGTCGCGAACCCACAAAGAACGGGCAAAGTCCCACTTCAGTTCGCGCTCGGCCGCGGGATGAGTGAAATCCAAAAGAGCGGCATCCAGCTGTGCCAAGAATGTGCCGAGGGAAGCGACAAGTTCGGGGGAATGAGGCTTGGTACGGGCGAGAGTTTGGCCGGGGAGAAAGGAAAGAAGCCAGACGAGACGTGAGCGGCCGTCAACGCTCAGGCGCGAATACAACTGCGAGTGCGAGTCGCGGATAACGCGTGGAAGGGTGAGATGGGGAGCGCGTTCGGCGAGATGGGTCAAGGCGCGGCACTGCATATCGACGAAGGATTCCTCGCGGGCAGTGTGCATGATTTTCAGGACGAATTCGCGGGAATCCGGAGCAGCCAGATGGAAATTGTCGTCATATTCGCCCGGCAGAAGTCGCGCTGAAGCGTTCAAGCTGAAGAGCTCGCGTGCGATTTTTTGGGCTTCAGTCGCGCTGACAGGAGGCGTGACCCGGGCTTCAGGCATCATGCGGAAAATTCTAAATCGCCGAGACAGAGTTCAGCAAACGAAGGAGCCGGCGCGCCAGGTCAACTACCCAGCCTTGGTATGAAGTGGTAGTATCCCTCCGTAGAGGTTGCCAGGGCTCGTTCGAGACTCCAAAGCTAGGTTAACTTACAGAGAATGAGGGTGATTTTATTATGAAAAGGAATTGGATCATTTGCGTAGCCGCTGTCCTGTTGATGACGGCGGGCTGCGGGAAGTCTGGAAATGAGAGCAGCCAGACGACGCCTCCGGCGAATGCACCTGCGGCCAACGCGACGCCAAACCAGGCCGCTCCCGGCACGACTCCGACCGGAGTGCCGACACAGGAGCAAGCCAACGCGGCCAATCCAGCCAACCAGCCCGCGCCTCCGCCGGAACCGCCGAAGCCATTTCTGATTGCAGCGGGCACACCGCTGACCGTGGTGCTGACATCCACCATTAACTCGAAGAACGTGACGCCGGGGCAAGAGTTCGACGCGACGCTGGCATCCGCCGTGAACGTGAATGAAGAAGAGGCAATTCCGAAGGGCTCGCCGGTGAAGGTGACGGTCGTCAACGCGAAAAAGCAAGGAGCGGTGAAAGGCGAAGCGACACTGACGATCAGATTGGTGTCGATGACGGTGCGGGGCAAGGAATACCCGATCTCGACAGGTTCGCTGTCGGATACCGAGAAAGGCAAAGGCAAGCGCAGCGCCGTGATGACCGGCGGCGGAGCGGGCGTGGGCGCGCTGATTGGCGGCCTGGCTGGGGGCGGCAAGGGCGCGGCGATTGGAGCCGGAATTGGCGCCGCGGGAGGTCTGGCAACAGCGGCGGGCACAGGCGGAAAAAACGCGGAGTTCCCCGCTGAAGCGCGCTTGACATTCAAGCTGACGCACGAAGTGACGGTTGACCACCCGTAGTTGAGTTAGATTGCGAAGTTCCGGCCCCCAGTTTTTCCGCTGGGGGCCATTTTTGATTTTCAGGCGCTGACGGCATCATCCGGATCGGGCGCAGAAGCTTCCGAAGAAGGGCGGGCTCGAAGCGATAGGAAGATCATCAAAACGGTAATGAGTAAAGGAATGTAGAGGCCTGCCCGTAGCGAACCAGTATTGGCAGAAACGATTCCGACGAGCCAGGGCACGGCACCGCCTCCAATTCCCGCGGCGGCAAAAAAGAGAGAACCGATCCAAGGTGAATCCTGTCTGAAGATGGCAGCGAGCCAGGTGACGAATATCGGATACTGCGGAGCGAGGCCGAATCCGGCCATCGCCGCGCCGATGTAGAGAAGGTGTGGAGTGTTGCTGAGAGCGATGAGGAAGCCGCCAATTGCGGCCAGCGCCAGTCCGCCAGCGGAAATCTGAACTTGGGAGAAATGCCGCAGGGTCAGCGGCGATACTCCCCTTCCCAGCAGCAGTAAACCGTAATACACAGAGGGCGCAAGCATGAGTGCCACGGTGCTCATGCCGGGCATGCGTTTTTCATAGCTGGCGACCCAGCCGCCGATGGCCACCTCGACGCCGACATACAACAGGAACAAAAGGAGCAGTGGTACCGCCTGCGGGAGGCGCATGTGCGCCAGCCATTCCGGAAGGGGATGAGATGCGCGGGCTTTGGCGTCGCCGACAGGCCCTACGCGACGCGACAGATGGAGCACCACGAGGACGGCACAAGCCACCATGATACTCAGGGAAAAATCGCGCACGCCGAAGCGCGGGAGGACGTAGCCGATGATGAAGGGACAAAGGACCGAACCGATACTCCAGGAGAAGTTCAGAAACGTGACGGCGGCAGCCGTGTTCTTGGACGGGAGTTGCGTGGCTCGAAGGTTGATGGCGGGATTGGCGAGGCCGTAGCCGAACCCGTTTACGCCGACCATCAGGGCGGAGACGATCCAAGGCCCTGACCCGAGGAAAGCATAGCCAAGGACGAACGCCACAAACCCAGCGGCGGCCGCTTTCGAGAAGCCCAGCCGGGGCAAGAGCACGCCGGTAAGAATGACGCCGAAAAAGCTGCCGAAATACTGGGTGGTAAAGAAGAAGCCGGCCTGCGCGTCGGTGAGCGACCACCGGTGGATGAAGGAAGGCAGAATGGGCCCGAGCATTGTGGTGATAATGCCGATGACGACAAAGCTGGCGTGAAGCAGCAGCCATTCATTGCGGGGATGCCGCGGGGTAAGAACAGGAGTGGAGGACATTGAATTGCGAGTTTGGCATAGGAGGATGGCGGGGACAAGTCGTTGAAACTGATAGAGACAATCACCTTTATAGTTCCTTAATGTGGCACTGAGCACTTCCTTACCCACGGCGGATAGACTTAAGAACAGGCAGGGAGAACTATGAGAGACATTGTGTTTCTGCTGGGTACGATTGTGTTTTTTGTGCTTGGCCTGGCCTACCTGAAGGGCTGCGATCGGCTGCGTCCGGAGAAATAATCATGCTGGGAAATATACTGTTGATCGTCGTGTCGGTGCTGTTGTGCGGATATTTGTTTTACGCGTTGCTGAAGCCGGAGAAGTTTTGAGATGAATGCGAACGGTTGGTTTCAGATTTTCCTGTTTTTCGGCGTGGTTTTGCTGATCACGAGACCGCTCGGGGTCTTTCTTTATCGTGTATTTGAGGGAAAGCCCGCATTTCTGGACTTTGCGCTGCGGCGAGTGGAACGGCTGGTCTACCGAGTCTGTGGGATCGACGAGAAGCAAGAAATGCGCTGGACGGAGTACGGCGCGGCGATGCTGCTGTTCAGCGGCGTGTCGCTGGCGCTGCTGTATTTTATCCAGCGGTTGCAGCTATGGCTGCCGTGGAATCCGCAAAAAATGACGAACGTCGCGCCGGATCTCGCTTGGAACACGGCGGTCTCATTCACGACGAATACAAACTGGCAGGCGTATTCGGGCGAATCGACGATGAGTTACTTCACACAGATGGCGGGACTGGCGTATCACAATTTTTCGTCCGCGGCGGTGGGGATCGCGCTGGCGGTTGCGCTGATCCGGGGTGTGGCGCGACGTGAATCGAAGACCATTGGCAATTTCTGGGTAGATACGACGCGGGCGTTTCTGCGGGTGCTGCTGCCGGTGAGCCTTGTCGTGGCGGTATTTTTTGTGTCGCAAGGCGCGATTCAGAACTTCCGACCCTATACCACGGTCAGTGTGATTGAGCCGCAATCTGTGGAGACGAAGAATGCGGACGGATCTGTAAAGAAAGACACCGTGACGACGCAGATGATCGCGCAAGGGCCGGTGGCGTCGCAGGAAGCCATCAAGATGTTCGGAACAAACGGTGGAGGCTTCTTTGGAGCCAACAGTACGCACCCGTTTGAAAATCCCACGCCGCTGACGAATTTCGTGCAGATGGTGCTGATTTTCGCGATTCCGTCGGCGTTGACCTATACGCTG
>Ga0335083_10010193_pt1 | contig 11368 bp, 7 predicted proteins | sample Lox_Sample_42_FD_206716 | JGI IMG/M metagenome (GOLD analysis project Ga0335083, IMG submission 206716) | Soil microbial communities from Loxahatchee National Wildlife Refuge, Florida, United States - Lox_Sample_4.2 | ecosystem: Environmental > Terrestrial > Soil > Wetlands | place: USA: Florida... | reverse complement strand
GCTGATCGACGGGATTCGCGAGAACAAACGGAATCTGCCCGAAGGAAAGTGGGCGCTTCTGGAGAGCCGTTCCCCCGCCGTGCTGCGCCAGGACCTGATCGGCCTGCTGGCGCCGGCGCGGCCCACCCCTGCAGCGCAGGACAATGCGGCGCGCGTTTATCTGCTCTGCGATCCGACCACGCCCGAGGACGTGGGATTCGCCCGCGAGGTGCAGGGGAGAATCTGGGACAGGGAACGCATCCCGGTGGAGGTGCCTCCGGCGCCGGCCGAAACACTCTCGCCCGCCGCGCAGCACGAGCGTCTGCTGCGCGAGTGCAACGGCCTGCTCCTCTACTACGAGAAAGCCCCCGCCAAGTGGTACGCGCGCAACTTCGGCGATCTGCTGACCGCTGAGGACCTGGCGGGACGCCGCGAGCTCAAGTCGAAAGCCATGCTGGTCGGCGGGTCGAACATCGCCTACCCCGGCCTGACCGTGATTCAGCGGAGCGATCCGTTCGACCTGGGGCAGCTCGAGCCGTTCCTGGCTCCGTTGCGCGCCGTCACCAGTGGATCCGGCGGGGCGGCCCATGCCGGCTGAAGCAGCGGGCGCCGCTTTCCCCGGCGCACCCGACCCGTTCCCGGGCCTGCGCCCGTTCGAAAGCAGCGAGGAGGCGATTTTCCGCGGACGCCAGCAGCACACCGACGAGCTGCTGCGGCGCCTGGCCGCGCACCGCTTTCTGGCAGTGGTGGGAACATCGGGCAGCGGCAAAAGCTCCCTGGTGCGGGCCGGGCTGCTGCCGGCCCTGGATCGCGGATATCTCGCGGGCGCGACGTCGCGCTGGCGGATCGCCGTCATGCGCCCCGGCATGGCGCCCATCGAGAACCTGGCGGAGGCGTTGCGCGACCCCGACGCCCTCGGCGCCGCCGATGCCGCCAAACTCCGGTCGAGCCGCCTTGGTTTGGTCGAAGCGGTGCGCGACGCCAAGCTCGCGCCGGGCGAGAGCCTGCTGGTGGTGGCGGATCAGTTCGAGGAGGTTTTCCGCTACCAGCGCCGCATGAGCGAGATCGATGGCGGCGCGGAGGCCGCGCTCTTCGTGAGCCTGCTGCTGACGGCGGCGGAGCGCCCCGACGCTCCGGTCTACGTCGTGCTCACCATGCGGTCGGATTTCCTTGGAGACTGCGCGCAGTTCCCCGGGTTGCCCGAAGCGCTGAGCGAAAGCCAGTACCTGATTCCGAGGCTGACGCGCGAGCAGCGGCGGCAGGCGATCGAGGAGCCCCTGCGGCTGTTCCGGGCGGGCATCGCGCCGCGGCTTGTGGAGCAGTTGCTGAACGATTCAGGCGATGAGCTGGGCGATCCCGCGGCCATCTCCAGTTACCGCGGCGGCGCGCCCGACACGCTCCCAGTGCTTCAGCACGCCTTGATGCGCACGTACCAGGAATGGAAGCAGCTTCCGCCGGACGAAGCCAACCCGCGCATCGATCTGGCGCAGTATGCCGCGGCCGGGCGCATGGCGTCGGCGCTGGGCCGGCATGCGGAACACGTGTTCACCCAGGATCTCGACGATACCGGGCGGATGTGGGCGCAGCGCATTTTCCGCTGCGTGACCACCACGGAAATGGGCCGGCCGGTCAGGCGCCCGACGCCGCTGGCGGACCTGTATGAGATCGTGGGCGCACGCCAGGAGGACCGGGCCAAGATCGGCGAAGTGCTGGCTCTTTTCGGGCGGGAGGAGAACTCTTTTCTGCGCGTGAACCGCGACACCAGCGTCGATCTCTCCCACGAGAGCCTCATCTGGAAGTGGCCGCGGCTGAGGCGACCTGGGGCGAGCCGAAGCTCTCTGCCGCGCTCGAGACGCGGCGTGCCGACGCCTGGAACACGGCGTGGGCCCATCAATACTGCGCCGGCCGGTTCGAAGACGTGGAGGCGTTCCTCGACCGGAGCCGCAAAGCGGTCCGCAAGCAGAAGTTGATTCGGTGGTTTGGGGTCGGCGCGGCTGCGGTCGTGGTGGTTCTGGGAGTCATTGCGTCGTTGCTGTTCCACGAGAATTCCCTGGAGCGCCAGCAGGTGGCGGCGCTGAAAGAGCTGAATGACAGAAGCGCCAAGGACCTGGAAGCGCGCAAGCGAAACATCAAGGAGCAGGAAGACCGGATCGCCGGCTTGAACGCCAGGGAGGGTTCCACCAAGGATGAGCGCGACCGCATAGCCAAGGAGAAGGCGGATGCGGAGGCCCGGCTGAAGCAGTACCAGGACGAAACGCAAAAGCAGCAGGCCGCGCAGGCGCGACAATCGACCGACATCGTGGCCAGTGTGAAGACTCTTCAGAACCGGCTGGACGCGGAGATCCAGAAGCGGAAGGATGCGGAGAGCAGGCTGGCGCAACTTGAGGCCAAGGGGCCCTCAGGGGTCGCTGGCGGCGGAGTGGCGGCTGCGCCGGTGCCGCCGCGGATCGTCACGTTTGATGCCGAGCCAGCTTCGATCGAGCGGGATAACTCAGCCACACTTCGATGGTCGGTGCAGAATGCCAACGCTATCTCCATCGATCATGGACTGGGGGCGGTGGCGGCTAATGGGAATATTCGCGTGTTTCCTGGCGATACGACCACTTACACCCTGACTGCGAAAGGCCTTGGCGGCGCGCAATCGCACACCGTCACGGTGCGTGTGAATGCGCCGCCAGACGATCCTCGGCGGCCGGAGGGGCCTGTTGCTGCACGCGGCTCGTCCAAACCACAGCCCGCGAACGTGCAAACCCGCGTGAACCCCAAGGACGGCCTATCCTACGTCTGGATTCCGCCCGGCAAGTTCATCATGGGCTGCTCGCCCGGCGATAAGCAGTGCGTCCCCAATGAGAAGCCGCCTCACGAAGTTACTATTACCCGCGGTTTCTGGCTAGGGCAAACAGAAGTCACCCAGGGTGCCTACGCGCGGTTCGCCGTCACCGGCAGGAAGCGCGCGCCCATAAGTCCCGACCTGCCCGCGGGCGACCTGCGTTGGGATGATGCCAGGCAGTACTGCGAATGGGCCGGAATGCGCCTGCCAACCGAGGCTGAGTGGGAATATGCTGCCCGCGCTGGCACAACCGGCCCGCGATACGGCGACCTTGACGCGATCGCGTGGTACAACGTTAACGGCACTGTGAACTTTCACCCGCCCCGTGGAAAGGAGCCGAACCCCTGGGGGCTGTACGATATGCTCGGCAACATGCGGGAGTGGGTCGCGGATTGGTATGACGAGAGATACTACGATCGAAGCGTACCGCGAGATCCGGCCGGACCTGCGCGCGGCGCAGTTCGTGTTCTCCGCGGCAGCTCAGTGTACGAAATTCCGGCGCAACTCCGCGCCTCGTACCGTGGCTGGGACAAACCAAACGTGGCTTTTCCTACTTACGGATGCCGCTGCGCCGGGGACCTGCGTTAGCCTACGCGGCTCACCCGCCCGCCGCCTTCGTCAGCGCCGCCGCATCCCACGCCCCGCCCGTCGTCACCTGCCGCGGCGCGAGCGACCGCGCGATCTGCGGCAGGTCCGCCACCGCCAGCGCGCCCGCCACAACATTCGCCGGCGGGCACGTCGCGTTCTCGTCCTCCGCCACGCTCCGCCACGACGCCAGGTGCCGCGCCAGGTACACCTTCGCCACGCGAGGCTCCAGCGCCGCCGCGCATAGCGCCGGCACCGTCATCCTTTCGCGCGCGGCCAGCACCACCTCCGCCCGCGGATACTCCCGCGCCAACGCCTGCGCGTACGCCGCAATGTCGGTCGTGCGCTGCCCCAGCAGGCTGTGCCCCAGGATCAGCGAAGCCCACGCGTATTGATCCTCCGAAGCGTGCCCGCGCGCGTAACCCACGGCCCCCGGCGCGAATTGCCCCTGCAAATCGCCCACGCCGCGGACGTCGGGCGCGCACACCGCAATGCCGGCGCTCGCGATCTGGTCGTACAGCTCCTCTTCGTGCCACGCGCCGTTGCGGCCGGTGGGCTCGATGGCCAGCAGCATCCGGCTCCACGCGCGCTTCGGCACGAACACCCACGCCGGGCACCACACCTGCCGCGCCGTCTGCACCTCCACCGCCAGCACCTCGCAGTTGCGATACCGGGTCCTGCGGCGAATTTCCAGCTTCGGTTCCCTGGGCGCCGCGTCCATGCCCAGCAGCGCGCGCAGATCTCCCGGCCGCTCCGGCGTGCGGATGCTCCGCGCCCGCTCCGCCACCAGCCGCGCCGGCGACGTCCCTCCGAAATCGCGCTCCGCCACGCCCGTCTTGCCGCACCACAACGTCTCGTCGTTCTCCGGATTGGTGGGCGGCTCCTCTTCGATGCTGCGCGTGGCATGGTTCAGGTGCCGCTCGAACCAGTTGTAGACCGCCATCCGCATCGGGTATGAAAGCGAGTGCGGCAGCGGCTCCTCGAAGTACTCGATCTTGTCCCGTGCGCCCAACGTCTCGTAAGCCCGCGCCAGCTTCGCGAACTCCTCGCGGCCGCTCCGTTCGTATGCCGGGGAGTAGGTGCCGAAGAAATCGTGCGCGCTCACCGCCACCAGAAGCGGCTTGGGCGCCATCGGCCACAGCATGTCCCAGCGGTCGAACCCCAGCGGCCCGGATCCGATCAGGTCCTGCTCGGCGTCGTCCGACGATCCCGGCGCCAGAAACGGCTCCAGCGCGAAGTTTTCCGTGTTGCCCGAGCTCACCGCCGCGGCCGCCAGCCGCTCGTCCATCGCCGCCAGGATCATGGTCAGCGTGCCGCCACCCGATTGCCCCGTCGATGCCAGCCGCCGCCCGTCCACCTGCGGGTGCGCCACCAGCACGTCCAGGCTGCGCATCGCGTCCCACAGCATCGCGCCTGTCGCCGTTTCGCCCACCAGCAGCATCTTGTGCCCTACCATGCTGTGCTCCTGCGTGGGGGACCGCGGCGGCGTGGCGCGAGACGAGCGCTCTCCCTGCCCGATCGGGTCGAACGCCAGCACCACGTAGCCCAGTTGCACCAGGCCCTGGCAGCATCGCTGATACAGTGGGTACGCCTTGCCGGGAGCGCTGTGGCCCATCTGGAACAGCACCCCGGGATACGGCGCCGTGCCCGTCTTCGGCAGATACAGGTTGGCCGTGACGAACAGCCCCGGCCGGCTTTCGTACACCAGCTTCTCCACTCGGTACCGTTCGCGCTCGAAGGCGCCCACCGTCCGGACGTTCAGCGGCGAGCGTTCCGGCAGCGTGCCCGCCAGGCGCGTGAACGTCGCGCGCGCCCACGTCTGGTAACTGCGAATCTCGGCCGGTGTCCGCAACGCCGCCACCCGCTGATTCCGCCGCACATATGCCGCTGCCGCCAGCGACGAGAGGTAGTCCGGCAGGCACCGTGCGTACTCGCGATATCCGATCTGCGCTTTTAGCGCCGGCGCAGCCAGCGTGGCCGCGATCATCCGGCGGCGTGTCAGCATCAGATCCTCCGCACCAGGATGTGCTTGTACTCGGTCCACCGCCCGGGATCGTGCGCCTGCAGCTCGATCGGCCCTTCGTCCAGATTGTCCAGCCTGTCGTATTCCAGCACCGTGTCCCCGTTGATCCGCACCAGGCACGTCGCGTCTTTCACGCGAAGCTGAAATGGCCACCACTCGCGCGCCGCGATCCGCGGATACGACCCGCGTTTCACCGAATACAGCGACCCGGTGGGATAATGCGCCCCCTCCACATCGTGCAGCTGAATCTCGTAGTGCCGCCCGCGCGACCCCGTGCCCGCCGTCCGGAACATCACGCCGCCGTTGTGGTGTAGCTCGTGACGCACGTACATTTGCAGCTCGAAATCGCGGTATTTTTCGTTGGTCGCGAAGTGCCCGTTGCCGTCGCTGTGCAGAATGCCGCCCAGCGCCTGGAAATTCGGCTTGGCGTCGGAGACGTGCCACTTGGCGAAGTCGGCGGGCCCCTCGTACAGCGGCGTCCACGTCACCTTCGATGCCAGCTCGCGCACCCGCAGGTTGCGGAAGCGGATCGGGTAGCTCAGCGACTGCAGGCCCAGATACCCGCTGTGCAGCCGGTGGCGCAGGTCCGGGACGGTTTCCACGTCCAGATCCTGTACCATCTCGCCGTTGGTCCACACCTGCAATCGCGGCCAGTCCATCAGGATGCGGAACGTGTTCCACTCGCCCTTGTTTTTGACGTTCACGATCCGCGGAGGCACGATCGGGTAAATCGCGCCCATCGATTCCGGCGCCGGCGTCTGGTCCGCCTGGTGGAAGATGTGGATCTCCATGCCGCACCACATCGCCCGCCCGTGCTCCGGCGCGTGGATGTAGATGCCCGAGTCGCACCAGCCCTTGACGAAGAACTCGCCGCGGAAATCGAAATTCTCGTACTGCCGCGCCGAGCGCAGCCACGTCGGGTAGCCCGCGCTCTCGTGCACCACGATGTCGCCGGCATCCACATAGAACGCCCGTTCGTCGCCGTCCTGCACGCTCCACCCGTCGAGCGACCTGCCGTCGAAGAGGCGGGTGAATCCGGCCTCGTCGCCGGATTGCGGCGCCGCAAGAAGCGTGCCGGCGGCTCCGGCGGTCGCGAGAAATCTTCGTCGGTCCATACTCGTTTGATTGTAGTCCGCAGTTTAAGCTGGATAGTGGAGAGGCTCTTCGGATGATCGGGGTTTTCGACAGCGGCTTCGGCGGCCTGACCGTGCATCGCGCGCTCATCGAAGCGCTGCCCCGGCGCGACTTCGTCTACCTCGGCGACAACCGCAACGCGCCCTACGGCGTGCGGCCGCCCATCGACGTGCTGAACCTGACCTGCGCGGCGCTCGAGCGCCTGTTCGCCGAGGGCTGTACCCTCGCCGTCGTCGCCTGCAACACCGCCTCCACCGTGGCGCTCCGCTGGATTCAACAGCAGTGGCTACCCGTGCGCCGCCGCGACGACGGGATCGCCCGCAACGTCATCGGCATCGTCGTGCCCACCATCGAGGCCGCCACCGGCATCGCGTCGTCCGGCACCATCGCGGTTTTCGCCACGCGCCGCACCGTCGAGAGCGACTGCTATCCCATCGAGATCCGTAAACGCCGTCCCGGCATCTCGGTCGTCCAGCAAGCCTGTCCCGACCTCGCCGGCTCCATCGAGCGCGGATTGCCCCGCCGCGATCTGCAGGCACTCGTCGATCGCTACGTAAACGAGCTGTTGCAGAGGCTCGGTTCGGCACCGGAATGCGTCATTCTCGGCTGCACCCACTACCCGCTGGTCGCCGATCTCTTCGCCGCCGCCCTGCCCTCCGGTGTGCGCATGATCCACCAGCCCGACGCCGTAGCCCGCGCGCTGCAGTCCTATCTCGACCGCCATCCCGAATATGACGGCTCTCACGCCGGCCGGCGCAAGTTCCTCTCCACCGGATTTTCCAGCGAGGCCCTCCCGCTCATCGAAAAATTCTGGGGAGACGAGGTTCCTTTCGTGCAGGCCTGAGTTCTCATTCCCTCGCTCGCCGTGGCTCGCGCAATGGGCTGTGATATGATCGTCCCCCATAAGGGTGAAGGAACTGTCATGATCCCCGCTGCGCACGACATCACGGGACTGCTGACAGCCTGGAGCGCCGGAGACCAACAGGCGTTCGACCGCCTGGTTCCCATCGTCTACGACGAGTTGCGGCGCATCGCGCGGTCCTATATGGAGCGTGAATCCGGCGGCCATCCCCTGCAGGCGACCGCGCTGGTTCATGAAGCCTACATCCGGTTGATCGATGCCAACCGCGTGCAGTGGCGGAATCGGGCCCATTTCTATGCCGTGTCGGCTAACTTGATGCGCCGGATCCTCGTGGATTATGCGCGTTCTCACAAATACGCGAAGCGAGGCGGGCATGCCCCGCACGTTTCGCTGGACGGTGATGCGTTGCTCTCGCCGGAGCGTGCGCCCGACCTGGTGGCGCTGGACGAAGCGCTGGATGCATTGGCCGCTCTCGACGCCCGCAAGAGCCGCGTGGTCGAATTGCGGTTTTTCGGCGGATTGAGCGTAGACGAGGCCTCCGAAGTGCTGCACGTTTCTCCTCGCACGGTGCTCTCCGACTGGAGCTTCGCCAAATCGTGGCTGCTGCGGGAGCTCACCACCCGCGACGAGCATGACTCCGGAACCCGCAAAGCCTGACCGGCTTGCGCGGGTCGAGGAGATCTATCACGCGGCTGCACGCCTGCCGGGCGATCAGCGTGCTGCATTCCTGGAACAGGCGTGTGAAGGCAATGAGACGCTCCGCCGCGAACTCGAGTCCCTGATCGAGGCGCATGACCGGGCGGGAGATTTCCTGGAAGCGCCGGCGCTCGGAGTTGCCGCCGCTTTGGCTCGTGAGCCGCGGACGCCCTTGCGCATCGGGCAGCAGATTGGCCGGTACCGCATCGTGGGCGCATTAGGCGCCGGCGGCATGGGGGAAGTATATCGAGCCGAGGACCCCCGGCTCGACCGCGAAGTAGCCATCAAGATTCTGCCGGCTCATCTTGCCGATGATCCCACGGCCCTCACCAGGTTCAAGCGCGAGGCCAAGGCCATCGCCGGGCTTTCCCACCCGCACATTCTGGCGCTATACGATTTCGACCGTGACGGCGACGTCTACTTCGCGGTGATGGAGTTGTTGCAGGGTGAGACCCTCTCCAGCCGGATCTCGCGCGCGGCCCTGGACTGGCGCGAGGCAGTCGCCACCGCGATCGCCGTGGCATCCGGCCTTGCCGCCGCCCACAAGAGGGGAATCGTCCACCGGGACATCAAGCCCGACAACATTTTTCTGACCAGCGACGGCAACGTGAAAATCCTCGATTTCGGAATCGCCCGCGTGCTGTCGGACAATCAGGCCGCCACCCAGACACAGGCGACCATGCAGGGTTTGGCAATCGGCACCGTCGGCTATATGGCGCCGGAACAGTTGCGCGGCGAAGCCGTCGCGGCGACGGCCGATCTTTTCTCCCTCGGTTGCGTGCTGCATGAAATGGTCACGGGCAGACGCCTCTTCGAGCGCGGCACAGCGGCGGAAACAGTTGCCGCCATCCTCACCGCCGAGCCGCCGCCGCTGAAGGATACCCTGCGCGGAATTCCTGGAGCCCTGGACGATGTTACGCGCCGCTGCCTGCGCAAGCAGGCCGGCGAGCGCTTTCAGTCCGCTCAGGATCTGGAGCTCGCCTTACGCCGGATCATGGACGGGAAACCCACCGTCGGGTTTTCGCCCTTGTGGAAGGCCGGTATGCCGCGGCCGGTTGTCTGGATTCTCGCCGCCCTGGCAGCCATCGCGATCGCAGCCGTCCTGCTGCTGCGTCCGCTGTCTCGCGGCCCGGCGGCGCCGGTGGAGTCGCTGGCCATTTTGCCGATTGCCAATCAGAGCGGCGATGCAACCCTCGACTATGTCGGCGATGGCATCACCGAGACTCTCATCAACAGCATGTCGCAACTGCCGCGGCTCAAAGTGATGGCGCGTACTTCGGCCTTCCGGTATAAGGGCAGGAATGTCGATCCACAGACCGCCGGACGTGAACTCAAGGTCCGCAGAGTCTTTGCCGGAAGGCTCCTGAGGCAGGACGACTCGCTGGTCGTTCAGGTGGACCTGATCAATGTGGAAGACGGAGCGGAGCTATGGGGCGGCCGCTACAACGAAAAACCATCCGCTCTGCTGGGGCTGCCGGAAACCATCTCGACAAAAATCTCGGAAGGCCTGCAACTGAAGCTCGATGGGGCCGCGCGCAAGAAACTGAGCCACCGCCACACAGAGAATCAGGAAGCGTACCGGCTCTATCTTTTGGGCCGCTACCAATTCAGCCGGCGGGACTGGAACGATCCCGACGCGGTCAGGAATTCGATCGAGTCTTTCCAGAAAGCCATCGACCTGGATCCGCTGTATGCCATGGCTTACGTGGGCTTGGCCGAGTCGTATGACGTCGCGCCCACCTACACGGGAGCTTCGAAGGACAGTTACTTGAAGGCGCGGGCGGCGGCCAAGAAGGCATTGGAAATCGACGATACGATCGCGGAGGCTTATACCACGCTGGCGGATTTGATGCTTATGGACTGGAACTGGACCGAGGCTGAAAAGGGTTTCAGAAAAGCGATCGAGCTGAATGAGGGTTATGCGCAGGCGCACCGATGGTACGCGGAGTGTCTGCGTCGAATGGGCCGCGGAAAGCAAGCCCTCTCGGAAATGCAGCGCGCTTATGAATTGGACCCGCTCTCACCTACCTCGGGCATGGCCCTCGGGGAAATCCTGGCAGACAACCTGCTGTTCGATCAGGCGATGGAACAATACCGCAAAACGCTGGAAGTCAACCCGAGTTCGGAGATGGTGCCGGTTCATATGGCCCTCATCCTGCTGTACCAGAAGAAATTCCCTGAAGCACTGGCCGAACTGGAGCACGCTGGCAAGCTGATGCCTGGCGCGCGTTCGATCCCCGCTCTTCGTGGCTATGCCTACGCCCAGACCGGCAGACGCCAGGAAGCATTGGATATCCAGCGGCAGTTGACGGGATCCGAGGCGCCTAAGTACGGCACCGCATTCGATCTGCCGGCCCTGTATATCGGTTTGGGCGACAAGGATCGGGCGTTCGAGTCACTGAATCGGTCGGTGGACAACCGGGAGAGGTTGATCGACCTCTTGAAAGCAGATTTCTTCATGGAACCGCTGCGCTCAGACCCCCGGTATGTGGCTCTGCTGCGGCGGATGAATCTCGATCGGTAAGACTACAGAGATTTTTCGAAAGCGGCTGCAGTTCCGCGGCCGGAATCGCGCATTGGTGGTTGAAGGAGTTCGTTATGAATTCTGGTTCCCAATCGCGAGTTCTTACCGCAGCGATATCATTGGCGTTTCTGTTCGGCGCCGGTATTCCGGCCCCGGCACAACCCGGACGCCTCGACTTCCTGAAAACCCACGATTCGTCGTACGCCTTGCTGGCGAACACGTCCTCCACGTTCCAATCGAAGAGCTTCCCCAATGAACTGTTGTTGATCACCGGCCTGCCCTTTGCCGCGGTAATCTCCGCACACGTCGATTTGGGTCTCGGCGATCCGCACTGTCCGGCCGGCGAACCGTGCGGCCGCTTGCGCAATCTCGCGATCTCGCCCGATGGCGACACGGCGCTCGTCACTACCGACCCCAACGTGCAGGTTCCTTCCGGCCGCGATGTATCCGTGCTTGTTCTCCTCCGCAATCTTCGCGCGTTCGCCCAGAGCAAGAACAAGGCGGATCTCCACATCCGGCTTTTCAAAGCCACCGATTTCCCTCAGCTCGACAATGTCTCGGGTGTGGCATTCGGACCGGACGGCAAGTGGGCTGTCGTCAGCACCGGCGGCCCGGGAGAGATCGATGTTACCTACACCCATGCCCGCGGCACTCTCGTGATGGTCACCGGCCTTCCCGACAATCCCCGCTTTTCCGGTCCGGTGCCGGTCCCGATGCACAGCCAGGGCAACATCT
>Ga0335083_10010189_pt1 | contig 11371 bp, 14 predicted proteins | sample Lox_Sample_42_FD_206716 | JGI IMG/M metagenome (GOLD analysis project Ga0335083, IMG submission 206716) | Soil microbial communities from Loxahatchee National Wildlife Refuge, Florida, United States - Lox_Sample_4.2 | ecosystem: Environmental > Terrestrial > Soil > Wetlands | place: USA... | reverse complement strand
CTGAAAGCCGTCGTCCATGACGATCGCGTGCGCGCCGGCGATCACCGCGGCCTGCGCGCCGGCGACGCGGTCGCGCGCGATCCAGGTGGCGCCGTCACCCGCATGCAGCAAGGGTTCGTCGCCGACCTCCAGCGCGTCCATGTCGGGCGTCACCCGCAGCGGTCCTTCATTGCGCCCGCCATAGCCGCGCGACAGCACATGTGCGCCCGCGCCAAGGCGTGCGCGCACCGCACGCGCGACCGGCGTCTTGCCCGCGCCGCCGACGGTGAGATTGCCAATGCAAATGACGGGCGCGGAAACGCGATGCGACGCAGTGGTGCGGATGCGCTCAGCCGCCGCCCAGCCATAGATCCAGCTCACCGGCGTCAGCAGCAGCCGTAGTACTGGCGCGGAGTCGCGCCCGTGCGCGTGGCCGGTCCAGAACTCAGGCGCGCGCATCGGCCGGTCCGATCTTGGGCGCGGGCGCGAGCGCCACGAGCTGCGACACGGTTTGCTTCAGCGCGTCGGCGCCTGATTCCGCAATGGCGCGCGCGGCTTCGGTCAGGCGCGCGCGCTCGGCGTCGTCGCGCCACAGCGAGGTAATTGCCGCCGCGATCTCATTCGGGTTCGCCGCATAGAGCGCGGCGTCCGCGGCGGCGAAGGCGTCGAATACGTCCTGGAAGCTTTCGACATAAGGCCCGGTGACGATGGCCGAGCCCAGCCGCGCGGGCTCCGCCGGATTATGCCCCTTGTATTCGGGCAACAAGCTGCCGGCGATGAAGGTCACGTTGGCGAGGCTGTAGAACACGCCGAGTTCGCCCAGCGTGTCGGCGACATAGACATCCGCCGCGCCGATTTCTTGCCGCAGTGCGCGCCGCGGTGCGCCGCCGGCGCTCGCCGCGATCGCGGCGCCGCGTTCGGGATGGCGCGGCGCGATGATCAGCAGGGCGTTGGGAACGCTTTCGCGCACGCAGTGCTGCGCCGCGAGCAGGATTTCGTCTTCGCCGGGATGCGTGCTGGCCGCCAGCCAGACCGGTCGCGCGCCAATCTGCGCTGCAAGCTCGGCATGCGCGGCCGCGTTCACCGGCGGGGCCGGCGCCGCGAGCTTGAGATTGCCCACCAGCGGCGCGGTCCTGCCGCTGAGGCGCGACAGCGCATCGGCCGTGCGGCGGTCGGCGGCGAGCAGAAGCGCGAAGGCGTCGAGCAGCTGTCTGGCGGCGGCCGGCCAGCGCGCCAAGCGCCCCAGGGACGCAGGGCTGATGCGTGCATTGACAAGCGCCAGCGGCACGCGCGCGGCTTGCGCTTCGAGAATGAGGTTGGGCCACATCTCGCTTTCGACGAAAACGCCGAGATCGGGACGCCAGTGCGACATGAAACGGCGCACGGCGTCGGCGCGGTCGATCGGCGCATAGACGTGCACGGCTTGCGGCGGGGCGCGGCGCGCGATCAGATCCGCCGAGGTGCGGGTGCCGCTGGTGAGCAGGAAGTTCAAGCCGCTATTGCGCGCCGCCAGCGCCTCAACCAGTTGCAGCGCCACGCCGCTCTCTCCCACGCTCGCGCCATGAAGCCAGATCAGCGCGCCGTCCGGGCGCGGGCGCGCGGCGTAGCCATAGCGCTCCGAGAGGCGCGCGGCGTCCTCCTTGCCGGCGCGGGCGCGGCGGTCGAGCCACAGCCCGGCGAACGGCCCAAGCGCGGCGACGGCGCCGCGGTAGCCGGCGAGGACGGGCGAGAAGCTCACGTGGTTTGTGGTTCGGGTTCGGGCGCTGGCGCGGCCTTGGCCCCGCGGGGCGGCGCCGGCTCGATCACCGGCACGCCGGCGAGGCGGTCGGCCTCGGCGGAGACGCGGTTGAGCTCCGCCTCAAGCGCCAGGCGCGCCGCCTCCATCTGCTCGGCGTCGGCGTCGCGGGGGACGTGGACGAGTTCCCCCCACACCAGCGCGCCGCGCCCGAACGGAAGGGGCAGAATGAAGCTGTCCCAGGAGCTCATGACGATCCGGGCGTTGGTCGACCAGGCCAGGGGCAAAAGCGGCGCGCCGGAGAGTTTGGCCACCTGGATCGGCCCGACGCCAGCCCGCATGCGCGGCCCGCGCGGGCCGTCCGGGGTCATGCCGACCACGTCGTTCTGCCCGATCAGACGCAGGATTTCGCGCATCGCCTCGAAGCCGCCCTTGCGCTTGGAGCCCTTGGCGGCGGAGCCCCGGATCACCTCGGCGCCCACGGTGCGGGAGGCATGGGTTACCACACCGCCCTCGCGGGATTGAGAGATCAGAAACCAGGGTTTTTGGATTTCTGGCCGGAATTTCCACATCTTATGGACCAGGAAGAAGCGGCCGTGCCAGATACAGGCGATCAGCCCCTGGCGTTCGGCCCAAATCCGCTCGACGCCGGCCCGGTTGACCATCCGCCAGCGCGTGGTGACGCCGACAAAGTGCATGTAGAGGCCGATCGAGCGGCCAATCAGGAATTGGACAAAGGGCGAATTGAGAAGCGTTTTGAGCATGGTCAAGCCGAGCCGCCGCAGTGTAAAGGCGCGGCGCGCGTCCTTATAGAGGGCCCAACGCCCCAGACCAGAACCGGACCCAGATGGATCAACCTATCCCCAGCTCGCGCTTCGATCTCACCACGCCCAAGGGGCGTCGGCGGGCCGAACACGACTTGATCTGGGGGGACCACGGCTTTCTCAGGGCCCATTTCAACAATTTCCATTGGATCAGCGAGGAGATGGCGCGGGCCAACCAGCCTTCGCCGGAACAGATCGCCGAATATGCGGAGATGGGGTTCAAGACCATTCTCAATGTTCGAGGGCCCAGCGACACCGGATATTACGTGCTCGAAAAGGATGCTTGCGCCAGGCACAAGCTCGACCTGGTCGATCTGCAGATGCACTCACGCGGCGCCCCGACCAAGGAGCAGGTGCTGGCGGCTCGCGACCAGTTCGAGACCATTAGGTACCCGGCGCTGGTTCACTGCAAATCGGGCGCGGACCGGGCGGGCGTCACTGCGGTGCTTTACGAACATTTCCGCAAAGGCAAGCCGATCCAGGAAGCGATGAAGCAGCTCTCCTTCAAGTACCTGCATGTGAAGCAGGGCAAGACTGGCGTGCTCGATTTCTACTTTGAGACGTATCTGCGCGAGAGCGCCGTGAGCGGGAAGACCTTCCTGCAATGGGTAATGGAAGACGCCGATCCGAAGGCGATCAAGGAAGCGTTCAAGAGTTCGGCGCTCGGCAACCTGCTGGTCGATATCATTCTGCGGCGCGAGTAAGAGCTTAGAGCGCGACCAGCGCAATCGGCCCGCGCGCGGCGTAGTGCGCGGACAGAAGCGGCGCGCCGATCTTCACCACCGAACTGGCGACGGCGTCATTGATGCAGAGCGCGGCGGCGCGGCGTTCCTGCAGCGAATGCGGGCGGAGGTCAAAGCCGCACACGCGCCGCGCCGCGGCTTCAATGCGCGTGAGCGCGATGTCGGCGTCGTAGCCATTGCCGAGATCGAGATGGTCGAAGGAGACGGCGTTCGAGGCCGGGGGCGATGCGGTGTGCAGCGTCGTCGCTGTGGCGGTCGCGGCAAGCGCGAGGCCTGCGAGAGCGGCGATGGTGAAGATCAGGGACCTGCGCATGGGATTGGCTCCGGTGGCGCATCGGCGGCGGCCCTTGCGGGGCCGCCGCTCCAGCGGCGCGGCTTAGCGCGAAGCGAGTACGGTCGGCGTCGAGCCGCCTTCGTACATGGCCGTGACCATCGGGCTGTCCAGATGGGCGACGGCGCGGCCGACCGCTTCAGTCACGCATTGGCGGCGGGCGATGTGCAGATCGAGCGGCTGCGGACCATTTTCCGTGAAGCAAACGTGCTCCGCGGCGCGATGGATGCGGGCGAGCAGAACGCGCGCGCCATCCTGGGTCGACAGGTTCAAGTCGGTGTAGGTGACGCGCTCGCCGCGTTGAAATGTGTCCGCCGAGGCGGGTGCGGTGAAGGCGAGAGACAGCGTCGTGGCGGCGGCGATGGCGAGGAGGATAGAGCGCTTCATGGATCGAGCTCCTGGGCGAGGACGTCGCGTCGTTGCGACGCAGAGGAGCAAACAACGTTGCGGAAATCGGCGCTGTGACGCCCGTCACGACGTGCGTTGTCAGGTTTTCGAATCGGTGTTTTGGAATTGCAGCTTGTTGAGGCGCGCATAAAGGCCGCCGCGCGCCATCAAATCGTCATGCGCGCCCATCTCGACGAGGCGGCCTGCGTCGAGCGCAAGGATCCGATCGGCGTCACGCACCGTGGAAAGCCGATGCGCGATGATCAGCGTGGTGCGGCCTTTGGCGAGGCGCTTCAGCGCGTCCTGCACCTTGGCTTCGCTTTCGGCGTCGAGCGCGCTGGTGGCTTCGTCCAGCAGCAGGATCGGCGCATTGCGCAGGAAAGCCCGCGCCAGCGCGACGCGCTGACGCTCGCCGCCGGAAAGATTGGCGCCGCGGTCGCCGACGATGGTGTCGTAGCCTTTCGGCAGCGAGATAATGAAATCATGTGCGGCCGCGGCGCGCGCGGCTTCGACGATATCGACCTCGCTGGCGCCGGGGCGTCCGAGCGCGATATTGGCGCGGATGCTGTCGTTGAGCAGCGCGGATTCTTGCGCCACCAAAGCCATGGCGCCGCGCAAGCTTGAAAGCGTGACGTCGCGCACGTCCTGGCCGTCAATGCGCACGCTGCCGGCGGTGGCGTCGTAGAGGCGTGGCAGCAGATTGAAGATGGTGGATTTGCCGGCGCCCGAAGGGCCGACCAAGGCCACGGTTTCGCCGGGTGCGATGGCGAAGCTCACATTTTCAAGAGCCGCCGCTTCGCTATAGGCGAAACCGACATTGTCGAACTGAATAGCGCCTTGTTTGATAAAGAGTGGCTTGGCGCCCGCACGGTCGACGATGGCGACAGGCTCGTCGATCAGGCCGAACACGCGCTGTAGCGCCGCCAGCGCTTCGTTGAGCATGGTGTTGAATTGGCCGAGCGCGCGCGCCGCCGGCGTCGCCACGGCGAACGCGCCCATGATGCCGGTGAGATCGCCAATCGTCATTTCACCGCGCACGATGCGATAGCCGGCGACGAAGAGGACGCCGGCAAGGGCCACGCCGCCGATGATTTCCAGCAGCGGCACGGTGTGGGCGCGATTGTAAGCGAGCTTCATCGCCAGCTTGCGGCGGCGTTCGAACGCAGTGTCGGCGCGCTCGATTTCGTGCTGTTCGAGGCCGTAGGTTTTGACGAAACGCGCTGCGCCGAAGCTTTCGGAAAGCAGCGCCGTGAGCGAACCGAGTTGAACCTGGGCGGCGTCGGTCTGCTTGCGCGCGCGCCGCGCGATGGCGCCCATGGGCCAGGCGGAAAGCGCGAAAATGGCTAGGATAAAAAGCGTCAACGCCCAATCGAAATAGAACATGGAGCCGATTGCGCCGACCAAAGTCAGCGTATCGCGCACGGTGGCTTGCCCGCCGCGCACCAAAGCTTCGGTGACGACATTGATGTCGTTGGTGAAGCGCGACACAAGATTGCCCGGCGCCTCGCGGGCGAAGCGCGCGAAATCGGCGACCATGAGCTTGGAGAACATGCGCCGTTGCAAGTCGCGGATGACCTTGAGTGCAAGGCCCTGCGATTGCACGGCCTGCAGCCACATCGCGGCGGCGCGCAAGGCGGTCGCCACCAAGGCGGCGACCGGCCCGAGCACGATCACGCTCCAATTGTGCGCTGAGATGCCGTCAGTCGCGAATTTCAGAATGAAAGCGTAAGAGACCCCGGCCAGCGCCACCAGCGCCAGCGTCGGGACGAGCGCGATGCATTCGCCCCAGTATCGCGACACATATTCGCGCCAGAGACGGCCGAGGAGCTTCAATGCGCGTGATCCTTATCGCTCTCGGGATCGAGCAGTTTGTGCGCGTGGATGATGAAATAGCGCATGCGTGCGTTATCGACCGTGCGTTGCGCCGCGCCCTTCCAGGCATCGTACGCCGCCCGATAGTTCGGATAGGCGCCGACGAAGTCGACCTTGCCGAGATCCGCGAACTCGACATGGGCGAGGTTCTTCAACTCGCCGCCGATAACGAGGTGAAGGAGTTGCCGGTCACTATCTTTGGCGCTCATGTCGCGTCCTGCTTGGCTTTGCGTGGATCGGGGAGGGTGGCGAGCCGTTCGATTAGCAGGGCGTGCAGGTTCGGGCCAGCAGCGACCAGGCCCGGCGCGCGCGGCTCAGGGCAATTGAAGCGCAGCGCGCCGCCCCAGGGATCGGTGACCACGCCGCCTGCCGCTTCAACGAGCGCGACACCGGCTGCGATATCCCAATCGTTCTTGAAGCCGGCGAGGATGACGCCGTCGAAGCGCCCGGCCGCAATCAAGGCGAGGCGGCGCGCGATAGATGGGCGAAAGCTTAGCTTCAGGTCCGGCCACGGCTTCGGCCAGCGGTCGTCGGCGAAGAAGCCGCGCTTGCCGAGTAAAGCCGCGCCTTCGAGCTTGTCTTGCTGGGTGACGCGGATCGGCGCGCCGTTCAAAGTTGCGGGAACGCCTTCGGCGCCGAGCGACAACTCGTCCAGGATCGGATTGTAGACGGCGCCGGCGACGCTGCGCTGATCATAGACAACGCCGACGGAAATCGTGAATTGCGGCTGCTGCGCGATCAGACTGCGGGTGCCGTCGATCGGATCGACGACGAAGAGCCGCTGCCGCGATAACCGCTCCGGTGTGTCCGGGGTTTCTTCCGAGAGCCAGCCGTAGTCAGGCCGCGCGCCAATCAGCTTGTCGCGCAGCAAGAGATCGATCGAGAGATCGACATTGGTGACCGGGCTCGCGTCACCCTTGGAACGGATGTCGAGCTGAGCGCCGTAGGCTCTGCGCGCAAGTTCTCCGGCTTCGCGCGTCGCTTCGGCGATGAGAGCGAGATCAGACGCCGCCGATGGCAAGGTCATCGACATAGAGGCTGGGGATTTCAAGCGCGCCGCGCCGATCAAGATCGGCGCCGGGCACGAGACGCGCATAGATGTCGTTCAGATTGCCGGCGACGGTGACCTCGCTCACGGGAAACGCGATGGCGCCAGCCTCGAACCAATAGCCGGCCACGCCGACCGACCAATCGCCCGTATTCATGTTGAGCGCGGGCGAGAACATCTCGGTGATGTAGAGGCCCTTGCCGGCGTTGCGCATGAGCGCTGCGAGATCGTCCGGGCCGGGCCTCACGGACAGGTTCGACGTGGCGACGCCGGGCGGGCCGCCATGGCCAGCCGTGGCGTGACCTGTTGGCGTCATGTTGAGCTGGCGCGCGCTGGCGGCGTTCAACAGCCACGTCGTAATCACGCCGTCTTCGATCAGCGCGCGCTTCCTCACCGCGCCGCCTTCGCCGTCGAAGGCGTGACTGGCCATGCCGCGTTTCACCAGCGGATCTTCCTCGATGCGGAAGCTTTCGGAGAACACGCGCTGACCGAGCTTGTCTTTCAGGAACGAGGTGCCGCGCGCAACGGCGGGTCCGGAGATGCCGGACAGCAGCGGCGAAAGGATGCGCCCCGCGAGACGCTGTTCAAAAATCACTGGCGCCTTTTGGCTTTCGAGCTTGCGCGCGCCAAGGCGGGCCACGGTGCGCTCGCCGGCGATGCGCCCTATCTGTTCCGCGGAAGGAAGAGCGGCGAAGAAGCGCTCGCTGCGATATTCGTAGTCGCGCTCCATTTTGCCGTCGCGCGCCGCGATCGGCGTCGTGCCCACGCTGTAAGAGGTGTGGCGGTCCGCGCCTTCGAAGCCGTCCGAGGTGGCGTAGACGAAGAAGCTTGACGCGGTCGAGGCGCCGCCGCCTTCGGAATTGGTGACGCCTTCGACCGCCATCGAGGCAGCTTCGCAGGCCAGGGCCAGTTCGCGGAGCGTCTCGGCCGAGGGGCGGGCGTCGTCGGCCAGGTCGAGGTCGGGCAGCGGGCCGCCGGCGCGGTACTGAGCGTCGAGCAGGCCGCAATAAGGATCCTCAGGGGCGGCCTTGGCCATTTGGGCGACGCGCTCGGCCAGGGCTTTCAGGCCTGCATCGGAGAGATCAGTCGAAGAGGCGGCGGCTTGGCGCTTGCCGACGAAGGCGCGGAGGGCGACGGACCGGCCTTCTTCCCGTTCCACGCCCTCCAACTCGCCCAGCCGGACATCGACGGACATGCTCTCCCGGGCCGCGTAGCTAGCCTCGGCCGCGTCGGCGCCGTTCTTCCGGACATGTTCCAAGAGGGCGGCGAGCGCCGCATGGGACTCAGTGTCGAAGGCCATGGGGGCTATTTGGGCTGTTTGCGGGGCGGGAGCAATTGGCGCATCCGCAGGGGCGCAGTTCCGGAGAGCGCCGGCGAGGACGCCGGGCATTCCGGATCAAAGCCGCTGGGCCAGCCCCGCATAGATCAGGCCGCCGCCGATGAGCAGGTAAGCGATCCAGGTCAGCGCGGTGCCGGCCAACCGCCCAATATTCAGCGTGCCGGTGGAGAGGCCGACGGCGTGAGAAATTCGACCGAGAGTCAAAGAAATTCCAGCAGCGTGCAGCAGCCAGACCGGCGCGGCGGGATCGAGCAGCGCCAGAATTAACAGTCCGACGAGGCCGGAGGGGATGTATTCGGCGGCATTGGCGTGGGCGCGCATGGCGCGCAACACCAGCTTGTTGCCGCCATCGCCCAACGCGACCTTGTGGGTCCGGCGCGCGCGCGACACCAGATAGGCGAGCAGCAAGAGCAGCAGAATGTTGATCCCGGCATAGATCGCCGCCGCTTCAAGCCGCACCATTCAACTCTCCCGCCTTTACTTGTGCGCGGGGACGTTAGCGATTTCCGGAACAGCGCGCGAGCTGCGTTTCAACGAATTGTTTTGGTTTTGGAAACTGCGCATTCATGACGTTCTGCCAAGGTCTTTGCATACAACACGCCTCGAAGGCGGCAGGGCATGGGTGGTTTGGCAGACGCTGGCGCATGGGGCCTCGCATGGGCGGCGCTCGTGGCGGTTATAGGGTGTGGAGCCCTGACCGCCGCGGCGCTCCTCTTGAGGCCCCGCGCTCAGCGCGAGCCGGATTGGTTCGAGGGCTACGACGCGATGTCGGCGCCGCCTGCGCACCCGGTTTGGCTCAAGGCTTGAGCCGCCACACCGCGGTGCGCTTGATTTCGGCGTCCTCCAAAGCACGCGTCACCGGCACGTCGTATTCCGCGATTTTCTGCAGGTTTTGCTTGGGCAGGTAGGTGCGGCCCGGGTCGCCGATCAGCACGGTCTTGCCTCCGGCTTCGAGGCTGGCCAGCCAAGCATAAACGCGCGCCGCCAGATCGCGGTCGTAGAACAGGTCTCCAACCAGGATCAGCTCGGCGTCGGCAGGCGATCCGATGGGATCGCTGTCGCCGATTTCGATTTGCACATCGTTAAGCGCAGCGTTGAGCTTGGCGGCTTCCGCAGCAAAGCGGTCGATGTCAACCGCGCGCGCCGCCGCCGCGCCGGCCTTCATCGCCGCAATCGCGACCAGTCCCGAGCCGGAGGCGGCATCGAGCACGCGCCGGTTCTGAGCGGTCGCCGGGTTATCGAGAAGATAGCGCGCCAGCGCTTGGCCCCCGGCCCAAGCGAAAGCCCAGAACGGAGGCGGCAATCCAACCTCGCACAGTTCTTCCTCCGTCAGCTGCCAAAGCGCCACCGCGTCATCGGCAAGATAGAGCCTGAGCTCCGGCACGTGTGTCGGCGCGAGCACGCGCGTATTGGCGCGGATGAAGGCGGGTATATCGGCGATCACGGGCGGCGTCAGACGGTTTGGTTTTCTTCCGCGATCCCGGCGTCCTTCACCAGCGCGACCAACGAGAACACGACTCCGGCAAAGAGCGAGATCGGTAGGCCGAGCAGCAGCGCCAGCGGCGCCATGGCGAACGGCGTCTCCCTGGCGAGGCCGTCGACGTGCGCGCCCGGAAGATTGACAAGAAGGAAAGGCGCGGCGGCGGCGATCACCGCGCCGGTCCAGGTGATGTTGCGGATCACGGATTTGCGCGTGCGCGGTGGCCGTCCCAGCGCCCAGGCGCCGCCCAAGGCGGCGAGCGAGAGCGTCATGCCGATGGCGCCCGCGCCAAACATCAAGGCGGCGAAGCCGGTCTGTTCGTGCAGCGCATAGGCCGGCCATCCCACGGCCAGGGCGAGGGCGACGGGGGTCCAGAGCGCGGCCGGCCGCCGCCACGCCAAAGGCGCGATCCGCCGCGGCACCGGCGCAAAATGGAGGCCGTGCTTGTCGCTCATCCCTGGTCAGCTTAGTGGCAAAGCAAGGTGACGCCTATGCGGCGCAGTCAGGTTGTTGAGGTTTAATCATGGGTGAAGACCCGCGCCGCTTTGCGCCCGCCGCGGCGCGCAACCGTGAACCGATCCTTGACGTGCTGCGCCGTGTGCTGCCCGCGCGCGGCAAAGCGCTGGAGATCGCTTCGGGCTCGGGCGAACACGTGGTCTTCTTTGCACAAGCTCTGCCGGATTTTGCGTGGCGGCCGAGCGATCCAGATCCCGACGCGCGGGCGAGCATCGCGGCATGGATCGCTCACGAAGGCTTAACCAACATCGCGCCGCCACTCGACATCGACGTGCGCGCCGATGCATGGGGCGTCGAAGACGAGGCCCCCTTCGACGCCATTGTTTCGCTCAACATGGTCCACATCGCGCCCTGGGCGTCGGCGCTGGGGCTGATGAGGGGCGCGGCGCGCCTTGCGGCGCCCGGTTCAATTCTCTTTCTTTACGGACCATTCAAGAAAGACGGAGCCCACACCGCGCCTTCGAATGAAGCCTTCGACGCTTCGCTGAAAGCGCGCGATCCGCAGTGGGGCGTGCGCGATATGGAAGAGATTGCGCGCGCGGCCGAAGGCGAGGGGTTTGCGCTCGACGAGATCGCTCCGATGCCCGCGAACAATTTCTCGCTCGTGTTCAAATTCGCGAGAGCAACCATTCGCTAACTGTAATTGCCTGTTCCGAAGGTCAATTTCTAACAGAATATTTGCGGATGTTTGCGAAGCTCGCGCTCGAGCAGCGAATTCTTGGCAAATGCAATCCGCGGACAACTCTCGCCAGTATAAGCGCGATCTTCGTCGGTTGATGACCTGGGTGGTCGCCGGCGTGGCCGGCTTTGGTCTGCTGCTGCTTGCAATCATTGCGTATGCCGGCTGGTCGTCGAATGCGAGCGCGGTGGAGCGTGAGCATCAGCTCGTCGCCAACGCCCTTAACCGCTCGATTACCCATACGCTGGACGACATGAAGAGCGTTGCGTGGTGGGACGACGCCGTCACCAATATCAGCGACCGGCACATCAATCTCGCCTTCGTCGACGCCAATATGGGCGTGTTCCTGACCGACACCTATTCTCACGACGAAGTCTATGTGCTGAACGCCGAGGGTGAACCGGTCTACGCCTTCTTCAGCGATCACCGCCAGGATCC
>Ga0335083_10010188_pt1 | contig 11372 bp, 7 predicted proteins | sample Lox_Sample_42_FD_206716 | JGI IMG/M metagenome (GOLD analysis project Ga0335083, IMG submission 206716) | Soil microbial communities from Loxahatchee National Wildlife Refuge, Florida, United States - Lox_Sample_4.2 | ecosystem: Environmental > Terrestrial > Soil > Wetlands | place: USA: Florida... | reverse complement strand
TTGCCCGAGCAGCGCAATCAACCGCTCGACCAGGTTTGAATCCCGTGAATACGCAAATCCTACATCCGCGCGCCGCCCTTCAATAGTCACGACACAGCCCGGATACTCACGCTCCATCTCTGCCGCGAGGTCCTTCAGCCATGCGAGCGCCGCCGCCGGATCCTCATCCGGCACCGGCCGCCACTCCACGAGAAATCTGCACTCGCCGGGAACAATGTTCTTCGCCGTCCCACCCTGCACCACGCCCACGTTGAAGGTCGTCCACGGCGGATCAAACAACTGATTCCCCTTCGCCCCACCCTTGCCGCGCGCCTCAATCGCCAGCATCATTTTCGCTGCCGCATAGATGGCCGATGCACCTTCTTTCGGAAGAGCGCTGTGGGCCTCCTTGCCTCGCACCACCACGTCCGCCAGGCAGTATCCCTTGCCTGCAATCGCCGGTCGCAGCGACGTCGGCTCGCATACGATCACGCTATTCGCCTGCAACACTTGAGCTGCCAGCAGATGCGTGGCTCCCACACATCCGACTTCCTCATCAGCCGTGAGAACAACAGCGACCCGCCGGGCAATCTGGGCGGTGGGCGTCTCTGCAATCGCTGCAAGAATCCCCGCAAGTGATCCCTTCACGTCACACGCACCACATCCGTGCAGAAAGCCGTCGCGCTCCTTCAGTTCAGTCGCGTCTGGCCATCCTTCCCGAACAAACGGCACCGTGTCGGTATGGCACACGAAAACAAGATCGACCTCAGCCGCATCCTGCTGCCCCGGAGTCGCAATCATGTTGACCTTTTCAACGCCATTCGCATCCCGGTAGGGAAACTCCAGCGCGGTCCACCCCGCATTTGCGAAAATTTGCTTTGCTGCTTCGATGACTGGCCGATTCGAAATGGCAGAGATTGACGGGATCGCCACCAGTCTTCGAAGAATCTCCATCGAGGTGTTCACGCGCCCCATACCTTCCGGTGTACGGCCTTATATTGGCCGACCATCTCTCCAGCCAGCGGATGCGATCCATCCCGATAAATATGCTTCCCGCAAACAACCACATCGGTAATTGCCCGGCGATCCAATCCGAAGACCACCATCGGGAGCAGGTCCACCGAAGAATTGCCCGCAATCGAAGCATCCTCTAAGTCGATTGCAAAGAAGTCCGCTGGACGCCCCGCAGCGAGCACACCGCTATCGAATCCCAGTGACTCTGCACTCCCGGCTGTTGCATATTGCAACAATCGTTGTGACATATTCTGCTCGCCGATCCCATCCATTACTGCCCGCTTCTCACTTTGTAACCGTAAGTGATACTCAAGTTCTCTCGCGTCCTCCAGCGGATCGATCTGTGCCTGGCTGTCCGACCCAAACGCGAAACAAATCCCCCGCGTTGCCGCCTTTGCCGCATCCATAATCCCATCCCCGAGATTCCGCTCCGTCGTCGGACACGAACAGATCACGGTATCTGTCTCTGCCAGTGCGTCCAGTTCCGAATCTGTCACGTGAATCGCATGCACCAGTGTCGTCTTCGCCGCCAACAGCCCGTGCTTCGCAAGCAACTCAACCGGAGTCGATCCGTACTCCCGCAAGCACGCAGCAAGCTCTCCTCTCTGCTCGGCGGCATGCATGTGCACCGGCAGATCGCGCTCCCGCGCCCACGCAACAATCTCCTCAAGCTGCTTCAACGGCACCGCGCGGATACTGTGTGGCGCCACGCCCAGCCACGCGGTCTCCGAGCTACCCAATTCCTCAGCGAGCGCTGCCGCATTCGCGAGATACTCCTCCGGCTTCTCGTAAAACCGCTTCTGCCCATCATGCGGAGACCGTTCGTATCCCGCGCGCGCATACGCAACCCGCAGGAGCGCGATCCGCAATCCCACGGACTTCGCCGCCGCAACGATATTTTTCGCCAGCAGATTCGGATCGTCATATGGCCGCCCATCCTTGTCGCGATGCAGATAGTGAAATTCGCCGACCGTGGTCGTCCCGGCCATCACCATCTCGAGAAACGTCATCCGCGCAACGTGATACACATCGTCCGCATCGACGCTCAACGCCGCGCGATACATCGGCTCGCGCCATGACCAGAAGTCGTCGCCGCCCACGCGCCGCGTCTCCGTGCGTCCGCGGATCAGCCGCTGAAATGTGTGCGAGTGCGCATTCACAAAGCCCGGCAGGATCGCCTTACCGCGCAGATGCGTGACCGGGTGCTCCGTCAGCTCATCCGGCCCGAGCACCTTCGCGATGCGCCCGTCGTCACCGGCAAGCAACGCACAGTCCGGCTTGAATTCGCCAGCGAGAAAGATCAGATCGGCGCGATAGACTTGCGGCATCGTTACGCCTTCGTCGGCCGGATATGCAGCTCTCGCAACTGTTGCTCGCTGACCGCACTCGGCGCATCAGCCATAAGGTCAATCGCCTTGGCCGTCTTTGGAAACGCAATCACTTCACGCAAACTCGCCGCGCCGGTCAGAATCATGATGATGCGATCCAGTCCTAGCGCAATGCCGCCGTGCGGAGGCGTCCCATATTGCAGCGCGTCGAGGAAGAATCCAAAACGCAGCTTCGCCTCTTCGTCCGACATGCCCAGTGCGCGGAAGATTTGCCCCTGAATGTCCTGCCGATGGATACGAATCGAGCCCGACCCAAGCTCCATGCCATTCAGCACGATATCGTAGGCCAGCGCCCGCACAGCCTCCGGGTCCGACTCCATCCGCCCCGCAATCAAATCGTCTTCGTGCGGCGAAGTAAACGGATGATGCGCAAACGTCCAGGTCTGCGCCTGCTCATCCCACTCAAAGAACGGAAAATCTGTAACCCAGAGAAAGTTGTAATCGTCTGCGTTACCTTTCCTCTCAAAGGCGCCATGCTTGTCCTGGAACCGCCTCGCCAGGTCAAGCCTCAACTGGCCAACCTTCTTGTAAATCCACAGGCGATCTTTTGCCGGTGCCACAATCCCCGGCTTCGGCGTGATGACCACGTTCAGGTCTCCCGCGACCAGCGTGCTCCCGTCGAATGCCGTCAACTCCCCTGAAAGCTTTCCGCTGATCGTGTCCGCCAGGCCCGCGAATGCCTCGCTCGTACGCAGCCGCGCCACGTCAAGAACATCCAGTCCGGAATCGCCGAGGCTTGCTCGAATATCTCCGGCGAGCGCCTTGCGCGCGGTGCCGGAAAGCTCACCCACCCGCGGAATCGTGAATCCGAGCACCGGCAGTCCCTGTTCAATCTTGAGCGCCGTGCGCAGTTCCGGAGTCAGCTCCTCGGTCAGATCGACCATCGCAGGCAAACGCAGGTCTGGTTTGTCGATGCCATAACGGCGGATCGCTTCGTCATAGGTCATCCGCGGAAACGGCGCCGTAATCTGCTCGCCCGTCACCTCAAACGCCGCCTTCAAAAATCCTTCGACTACAGCGAAGACCATCTCCTGCTGCGGAAACGTCATTTCCAGATCGATCTGCGTGAACTCCGGCTGCCGGTCGGCGCGCAGATCCTCATCGCGAAAGCAGCGCGCAATCTGGAAATACCTGTCCATGCCCGAGATCATGAGAATCTGCTTGAAGATCTGCGGCGACTGCGGCAGCGCGTAGAAGTCGCCCGGATGCACTCTGCTCGGCACCAGGTAATCGCGAGCACCCTCTGGAGTCGAACGCGTCATGAATGGAGTCTCAATCTCCAGAAATCCCTGGCCCGACAGGTATTCGCGCACCGTCAGCGCCACCTTGTGCCGGATTTCAAAGTTCCGCTGCATCTCCGGCCGCCGCAAGTCGATGTAGCGATACTTCAGCCGCACCTCTTCATTAACGATCGCCTCTTCAGCCGGCGAAAACGGAGGCACCTTCGCATCGTTCAGAATGCGTAGCTCTTCGGCGACAACTTCGATCTCGCCCGTTTCCATCTTGGGATTGATAACGTCTTTGCCGCGCAGCCGCACCCTGCCGATCGCCGCGACCACATACTCGGGCCGCGCCTGCTCAGCCTTGGCATGCGCCGTCGGGCTCAGTTCGTTGTCCATCACTACCTGCGTGATGCCGTAGCGATCGCGCAGATCGAGAAAGATCAGGTTGCCGTGATCGCGCCGCCGGTTCACCCAGCCCAACAATACAACCTGTTTGCCCGCGTCCGATGCGCGAAGCTCTCCACACGTATGTGTGCGTTGAAGGTTACCTAAAAAGTCGAGCAATGAATGAAGCCCTTTCTTGCATTCAATAATTCACCGTCGGCTTTACCGGTCTCGCGGTAATGGTTACGTCTAACGACGGGAGAATCTCAATCTTCGGGTTCGTGGGATTATCTGATTCTGTGCCTGAGATCTCGTAAACGTAATTCACTGCAAACGTGCTGTTTACGGACGACTCAAACTGCCAACTCTTCACATTTTCCTCTGTTGGCACTGTCAACCAATGCGATCCGGTTTGTGGCAGCAGGATGTGAGACCCGTTCCTTACGTCAGCATTGATGACTTCTGTTTTAACGACCTTCCCACTTTTGACAGTTAGCCGTACCGTAACTCGTCCTGTCACGCGAGCAGCTTCAGCGATCGGTGGATATCTCGGAAGTCCGGCGCTGATGACTCGAGGAACATCTTGTGATGACTTTGATGAATTCACTTGTGCGAAACAGGCCAAAGAAAGAGCGAACAACAACGCACACAAACACTTATTTGTCACTGAGGGCTTTGATAAGTTCGTCACGCGCCACCTTCACCTGCTCGCCACTCGCAAAATCCTTTACCGTTAGGATACCGGACTGCATCTCATCCTCGCCCAGCAGAACAATCTTCCGCGCCAGCTTGTTGGCAATCTCGAACGACTTCTTCAGCCGGAATCCGCCGTCCCCCAGCTCCGCCCTAAGCCCCGCGCGCCGCAGCTCGCGCGCCAACTCCAGCGCCTCAGGATTCAGCTCCGCCGACAGGGGCGCGATGAACGCATCGGCCAGAACCATCTTCTGTTCCTGAATCGCCTGCAGCGTCAGAATCAGCCGATCCTCGCCCATCGCAAATCCGATCCCCGGAGCCTTCGGACCACCGAGCGCCTCGCTCAAGCCGTCATAACGCCCGCCGCCCAGCAGCGCATTCTGCGCGCCCAGGCCGCCATGCGTAAACTCAAAGGTCGTCCGTGTATAGTAGTCGAGTCCCCGCACCAGCCGCGGATTCACAACATACTGCACCCCGCACTTGTCCAGAGCCGCCAGCACTGCCGCAAAGTGCGCTTTCGAGTCCTCGTCGAGATAATCCGCGATCTTCGGCAGCGCGTTGATAATCTCCTGATCGCCTTCATCCTTCGAGTCAAGCACGCGCAGAGGATTCGTCTCCGCCCGCCGCTGATTGTCCTCACACATCCGGTCCTTCACCGGAGCCAGTGCCTCGCGCAGCGCCGCCAAATACCGCACCCGGTCCGTCGCCGACCCGACCGAATTAATCTCCAGCCGCCAGCCCTCAATGCCCAGCTCATCGAGAAACGCCGCCAGCATCTCCAGCACTTCCGCATCCCTCAGCGGAGACTCCGACCCCGCGCTCGGCGGCCCAATCACCTCCGCGCCAATCTGCCAGAACTGCCGGTACCGCCCCTTCTGTGGACGCTCCCGCCGAAACTGCGGTCCGATGTAGTACAGCTTCTGCAGCAGCCCCGACTCGCCGAGCTTGTGCTCAATGTACGCCCGCACCACGCCCGCCGTATTCTCGGGGCGGAGCGTCAGCGACTGCGCCTTTTCCGACTGTGCCCGCGCGCGATCCTCCCACGTGTACATCTCCTTCGAGACGATATCCGTCTCCTCGCCCACTCCGCGCGCGAACAGCGACGTGTCCTCGAACACCGGCGTGCGAATCTCCCCGAAGTTGTAGCGCGCAAAAACGCGCCGTGCGGTCGCTTCTACGTGGTTCCAAAGTTCGGTTTCAGGCGGCAGAAGATCCCGTGTGCCGCGAACGGCTTTCAGTGTGCTCATCGCTGTTAATAGGCCTGAATTTCAGACTATCAGGACGCGCCCCTCGCGCCGCAACTCAACTACCCTTGAAGACATGCGCCTCTTTATCGGCATCGGCCTCCCTGCCCCAGTCGCAGACGAGCTGGCAAACTCAGCGCACAAACTCGTCCGAGACTCCGATACGAAGCTCCGCTGGACCCCGCCAGCTAACATGCACGTCACACTCAGCTTCCTCGGACAAGTCCATGAAGCCCGCCGCGATGCCATTGAGCAGTCACTCGCCGGCATCCACGCGCCCCGCCTGCACGTTGAACTCGACGGCATCGGCACCTTCGACCGCGTAGGGGTTCTCTACGCGGGCGTGAAGAAATCACCGGCGCTCCTCGTACTTGCCGAACAGGTCATTGGAGCGATGCAAACCATCCGCTTTGCCCGCGAGGACCGTCCTTACTCGCCGCACATCACTTTGGCTCGCAGCCGTGACCGCCTCCGACTGCGCTCTGCCACCCCCGATGATGCCGCCTTCCACCAGAGCTTCGACGCGACCGAGTTCCGCCTCTACCAGAGCCTCACGCTGCCCGGCGGAGCACAGTACCAGGTCCTCCGCTCGTTTCCGCTCACCTGAACCCTCGTGCACTGAACGCCGTATCCTTAATCCATGTCGAAGAAAAAGTGGACCGCCGTCGACCGTTACATCTCCGAGGCACTCATCCCCGCCGACCCCGTCCTCGAGTCCGCGCTCAAGGCCAGCAAAAAGGCCGGACTCCCTGCCATAGCCGTCGCGCCAAACCAGGGCAAATTTCTCATGATCCTGGCGCAGGCAATCGGCGCGCGAAACATCCTCGAATTGGGCTCGCTCGGCGGATACTCGACCATCTGGCTCGCCCGGGCTCTTCCCGACGATGGCCGGCTCATCACCCTCGAGTTCGATCCCAAACACGCCGAGATCACCCGCGCCAACGTCGCTCACGCCGGACTCGCTGATAAAGTCGAAGTCCGCATCGGCGCAGCCCTCGACACGCTGCCTCAACTCGCCGACGAAGGCCTCGGTCCCTTCGACTTCGTCTTTATCGACGCCGACAAGGGAAACTATCCCGGCTATATCGAGTGGGCCGTCAAGCTTTCCCGTCCCGGCACGCTCATCATCGGAGACAATGTCGTCCGCGATGGAGACGTCATTGACGCCGGCAATCCCGATCCCTCCGTCCAGGGCGTCCGCCGCATGAATGAGATCATCGCCGCCGAGCCGCGCCTCTCGGCCACCGCCATCCAGACCGTCGGCAGCAAAGGCTACGACGGCTTTATGATTGCCATCGTAAAGAAGACGGACCAAGTGCCCGACTGCCGAGGATCCTCATGAGCCACTACCCGCCGCCGCCCGTCATCGTCGCCAACACCAAGAGCGTCGCGCTCTCGCTGGTGCTCACCTTCTTCTTCGGACCCTTCGGCATGCTTTACAGCACCATCTGGGGAGCGCTCATTATGATCGTCCTCTCAGTTCCGCTCTTCATATTCACCTTCGGACACGGTGCACCGCTGATCTGGCCTATCTCCATGATCTGGGGAGCCTGGGCCGCGCACCGCTATAACCAGCGCCTGCTGCGCCGCGCGGGGCTTTGAGCTTCCGAATCTTCAACCGGGTTTCACTCGCACCCCTTAAATTCGGTGCTACCATCCAGAAATCTCAGAATCTCCCCCCCGGATCGGCTCCTGGTCCACGGCTCTTGGTTCCCATCTCACAATTGAAAGGAATCTCAATGACACATCCATGTGCCAACTTGCCTTCCGCCCCGTCCATGCCATCCGGACTCGACCATCGCCTCCAGCACGCCTTCGCGCGCCGCTTTAACACGGCGACCTGGCAAGCCCATGTCGCCGTTCCGCCGCATACCACCAATGGTGACGAGCAGAAGTACGCAGATAAGTGTGGGACCTACACCAAGTGCGTCAAGCAGGCGAGCCCAGGAAAGGTTGACCTCGCCGCCTACAAGCACTTCCGTCATGCGCTCGACTCTGGCAGGTACGCTGACTTCGAGCTCGTCCCGCTGGGCGGCACTCGCACCCTCAACGGTCCAATGGCCTCGTACACCTACACACTTTGTGGCTCCGACTGCAGTCAGTTCGGCGATGCTCCCTCGCCTGAAAACCAGGAGGTTCATCACGTCGTTCCGCCCGCGCCGGCTCTCGCCAGCCATGCCTACGCTACGGAACTCATCGAGCTTTACTGGGGCTCTCTCCTGCGCGACGTCGCCTTTACGGAATATTCGCAGTCACCAGTGGCTCACGAGGCGGCGAAAGAATTATCCAACGCACCTCACTACGCCGGACCGAAGCACAACGGCAAAGTCAACCCCGAAATCCTCTTTCGCGGCAACTTCCACGGAGAAACCGTTGGACCCTACACCTCGCAGTTCCTGCTCGCGAAGACCGCATCCGGCGCTCTTCCCATCGACCAGCGATACGTCACCTACAAGGCCGGCATTGACTACATGACCGATCTCGCGACCTGGAGCGACGTACAAAACGGCATCTCAACCGGCCTGCAGAACCAGTCCGATCCAACCCTGCGGTACCTCTACAACGGGCGCTCTCTCTCCGCCTGGACCCACGTCGATGTGCTCTTCCAGGCCTACTTCACCGCATTGCTGGTACTGCAATCCATCGGAGCGCCACCTAATCCCGGAAACCCCTATGCGCAGTCGAAAATCCAGAACGGTTTCGGCACCTTCGGCCCACCGGACTTCGCCGCAACACTCGGCACCGTCGCCAAAATTTCGCTGAATTCAGTCTGGTACCAGAAGTGGCCCATCCATCTCCGCCATCGCCCCGAATCTGGCGGAGGACTCGTCCACCTGATCCAGAACGGTACGTCCTTCGATGGCTCGCCCGATGCCGCTGTCTTCAACTCGAAGGCAGTTCAGGAGAGCCAAAAGAAATACGGCAGCTACTTCCTCTCGCAGGCCTTCCCCGAGGGCTCACCCGCGCACCCTGCCTACCCCACCGGACACGGCACCGTCGCCGGAGCCTGCATTACCATCCTCAAATTCTTCTTCGACGGAAGCTTTGTCTTTCCCAGCCCTCAGGTTCCAATCGCCAATGGCACAGCGCTCCAACCATGGACCGGATCAGGCCCGCTCACCGTCAACGGCGAGCTGCACAAGCTGGCCCACAACATCAGCTTCGGACACGGAATTCACGCCGGCATCCACTGGCGCAGCGACAGCGACGTGTCGATCCTGTTTGGAGAGGCCGTCGCACTCAGCGTTCTACGCGACATGGCGTGTACCTATGCTGAGCCGTTTACTGTGAGCATCACAAAACTCGACGGACACACAGCAACGATCACGAATCAATAGGCCCTACGATCCGGGGGTGAGCCTTCACACCCGAGGACTTGAGAAACGTCTGCCAGCATTGCTGCACCATCACCGCAGAAGCTGAGTTGAGCGGCTTGAAACGCAGCAGGCAATCCGGGACTCACGGGGTTCGCCCCATCGAGTTCTTGGCGTGTTCCGGGGATCAGGCTTAGACTTGTCTCGCCGCGGCCACCGCTCGCCCGACGCTTCACTGCAGTTCACGGGCCCTATGCAGGAGAGCGCAAGTGCACTCCGTACTCGGAACCAGATGGCTTGGCCGCGCCTTTCTCGCCGGTGTGCTCGCGTGCGCGGTTCCACAGGTACCTGCGCAGGCGAACCTCGATCCGGTTCAGTTGCAGAAGAGCGGCATGGCTCTGATCGATCGCTGGCTCGATCACGTTCGCGCCACCGGCGACGCCGCGAGCACACGCAGCGACCTGGGCACGGCACAGGAGCAGCTCAAGGCTAGCTACGCCCTTTTCGCGCAGCGGGGCGATTTCGGCGGCGCATTGGTGAGCGCGATCAAGCTCGGCGATATCCAGCGGTATATGAGTCAGTGGGCGGCGGCCGCATCCATCTTTCAAAACGTGGCCAAGGCTGCGGAGGAGATAAAGCGCCCTGACCTTGAGTCCAAGGCGCTTTCCGAACTCGCTCTTAGCGAAATGAACGCAGGTGCGATCGATGCGGCTGAAGAGCACGCGCGCCTGGCCGTTCACGTAGGAGAAGGCTCGGGCAGCAAGGACTTCTACTTCGACGCGCTCGATGTCGCGGGCGAAGTTGAAACCAAGCGCGGCAACCTTGTAGCGGCAGGCGATTACCTGGATCGCGCTCTGGCCGTGAGCCGCGACGTCGACGACCAGCACCGCCTCTACCTCGCCTATACGGACCGCGCCGACATCTATTACCAGAATGCGCGGGCGTGTGACTTCAAGCGCGGCTACGACGTCTGCTATCAACTCGTGCAGCTTGCGAGAGATGACTACAAGAAGGCTCTCGCCATTGCCGAGCGGCAGGGATATGCATACTTCGCCTCGCTGCAAAAGGGATTTCTGCAGTCATTGGATGTCGTGGAAGCTTCTCTGAAGTCGGGACAGAAACAGAATCAGAGCCTGGCTTCGATGACGATGTTCAATCCCAAACAGCCGAAAGATGTGCTTGCGACCGAATACTTCGTCTCTGGTGGCATGGATCCCCAGAACCTCGCCTTGGTTGAAGGCGCCGTGAAAGAAATGAAGGGTTTCCAGGAGCGGCTCCGGCAACAGGGCTTTGTTGTGCAGGAGATGAACCCGTCGGACCTGTATATCGAGGGCTCGCTGGCCCTGATGAAGAATGACGTCAACGGCTCTCTCACCTACGATCTTCAGGCGGTGCAACTCCTCGAACAGGACCGCAGAAAGCTGCATGACGAGCAGGCGCGCAGCGCATTAATGGAAGACAGGATTGGCTTCTACTATGCGCCGGCGCTGATCCTGTTGCAGCAGAAGCGCTACGCGGAAGCCTTTGCGCTGTTCGAACAATCGCGGTCGCGGGTGATGGCGGACATGCTGACGACCCGCCCCCTCAGCCTGGGCACGCAGCAGGAGAGAGCGCTCTTCTCCGACCTGCAATCGCAAAGAACCGCCATCGCCTCATTGCAGGAAACGCTGTTCAATCTCACCGCCGGAGAGGGTCGCGAAAAAAATGGTCAACGGATAGCTGATATTCAAAAGCAAATAACATCACTGCAGCAGAAGTACGAAGCCCTCGAGGCGAGGATCAGCAAGGAAGCCCCAAAACTTACAGAGCTGACCTCGTCGAAGGCCGTGACTCTCGACAGCGTGCAGCGCGCGGCCGCCGAGGGCGGCTATGACGTCCTCTATTATGTTGTGCTCGACACTGGCATGATCGTCTGGCACATCAGTGGCACAGACGTGCAGGTAAGGAACGTCTTTCTGCCGCATCAGACCCTCGCCACAAAAGCCGAGGCGTTCTATGAAAGCCTCGTCGCTCCCAAAGACACCCGCGGCGCAGCATTCGATGAAGATATTTCAAGACAGTTGTACCTCTATCTTTTCCAGCCGATGTCCGGCTTCATCAGGACAAATCACCTGATCGTCATTCCCCAGGATG
>Ga0335083_10010187_pt1 | contig 11372 bp, 9 predicted proteins | sample Lox_Sample_42_FD_206716 | JGI IMG/M metagenome (GOLD analysis project Ga0335083, IMG submission 206716) | Soil microbial communities from Loxahatchee National Wildlife Refuge, Florida, United States - Lox_Sample_4.2 | ecosystem: Environmental > Terrestrial > Soil > Wetlands | place: USA: Florida... | reverse complement strand
GTTCGCCTGGCCGGAGATCCAGTAGCGGCTGGTGCTGGAATGAGGGAAAAGCGTGACCGCATCATTCGCCGCCGAATCGTCCTGGCTTGAATCGGCGGGCTGGGCCGTGGATGGCGCGCTGGCCTGACCGTTCTGCGCCGGCAATTGGGCGGAGGCGCGCCGCGCCGCCGTCGCCCACAGCAAGAGGGCGCAGAGGACCGAGAGCGCGAGTTGGTCGAAGCGCAACATTTTTGCAGCGGAGAAATCGCCCGTGCCGGACCGAATTCAGGAACCTCAATAGAGCACGCGGCGGCCCAGCGATTCGTTACAGGAGCGTTAAAAGGGCCGCTCGCCGATTTCGGGCGGGCGCGCCACGCTGGTTCGCGAGCCTTCGTTGCCCTATACTGGGCCGCCTTGCGGCGCTGGATTGCGCGCCGAGGGTTTGATACCATACCCCCCTAGGGTAGTAAAGAGAAATGTCGCACATTTCGCGGGAAAAACTCGATCTCGTTACGCGCACCAAGAAGGTGATCGGGCAGCTGGAAAGCGCGCTGCGCGCGCTGAACGAAGACGAGCCGTGCGCCGACGTGCTGCAGCGGCTGGCGGCCGCGCGGGGGGCGATCAACAGTCTGATGGGCGAACTGCTTGAAGATCACATCCGCAATCACATGCCGCGCAACACGAGATCGTCCGAGGAAGCCGCCAAGGACGTGATCGAGATCGTCCGCACCTACCTCAAGTGAGCTTCGCTTGCGTTACGGCGTGAATGTGAAGACGGGCTTTACAATCTTGCCCGCGGCCTGGTCGTCGATCGCCTGATTGATCCGCTCGAAGGGATACTTCGTCACGAGCTTGTCGAACGGGAAGCGGCCGCTCATGTGCAGATCGATCAGTCGCGGGATGAACGCGTCCGGCACGCTGTCGCCCTGCACGATTCCCCGGATGCTGAGGCCGCCGAGCATGATGGTGGAAAGGCTCGGCTGGAACGGGCTCGCGGGCACAGTGACGAAACCGAAGCGGCCTTTGGTCGCGAGCGATCCAATCGCTTCGTGGTAACTCTCGGCGCGGCCGGTCGTGTCGAGCGCGCAGTCGACGCCGCCGGGAACAAGCCTGCGCACTTCTTCACAGGCTTTCACACCCGGGCCGGCGAGCACGCACCGCGTGGAGCCGAGTTGCTTCGCCATCTCCAGGCGCGATTCGAGGATGTCGACGGCGATGATCTCGGCGCAGCCGCTCACGACCGCCGCCATGATCGCGCTCAAGCCGACCGGACCAACGCCAAAGACGGCGACGCTCTCTCCCGGTTTCGCCGCCAACGAATTCATGATCGCGCCGGCGCCCGTTTGCACGCCGCAGCCGAGCATGCCGAGGATTTCGAGCGGCGCGTCTTTGCGCACCGGGATCGTATTCTGCGGCCGCGCGATTGCGAAATTCGAAAATGACGACTGGCCGAAGAAGTGGCCGTGGACGAGGCCGCTCGCGTTGCGGAAGAATCCCGGATCGTTTTCGCGCGCATCGCGAAAGTTGAGCGCCGCGGTCTGCTCGCAATACGCCGGGTTGCCGCCCGCGCAGGCGCGGCAGGTGCCGCAAGAGTCGTACGTGAGCACAACGTGATCGCCGGGCTTCACTTTGGCGACGCGCTCGCCGGCGCGCTCGACAATGCCCGCGCCTTCGTGGCCGAGCACGATCGGCTTGGGGACGCGCAGGCCGCCTTCGAGCGCCTTCACGTCCGTGTGGCAGAGTCCGGCGCCGACGATGCGGACAAGAACGTCACCCGGCCCCGGCTCGCCCAGATCGAGTTCTTCGATGGACAAGCGTTCCCTATCGCCGTAGGCCACAGCGGCCTTCACCTTCATCCCATTCGCTCCCGATGACAGACGAACCGCGACAGTATGCCTCAGGAGGCGCGAATGCGGGAACGCCGCAGGGAAACTACGACGCGGCGCTGGCTTGAGGCCGGGTCAGGCCGGCGCCGCGAAGGCGTGGACTAAAACCGAATCGTAGGACCGAATGTGAGGCGCAGGTTGTGGTGCACGCCGGAGGCGAAATACATTTCGTCGCCGACATCGAAACGGAGTCCGATGGGTCCCCAGAAGGCCTCCGCGCCGCCTCCCGGATAGAACTCGGCGATTACGTTGCTGGCGCGCAGATTGCCGACCGTGCTGAAGAATGTCCCGATGGTCGCCGGGGCCGGATCGAACCCGAACGATGTGGCTCCACCCTTCGCCGTCAGAAACAGGCGGACGGGGCCGCGATTCGTTTGCAGCTTGGGCCCGAACAGCCCGTTCAGCCGGCGCGCATTCGTGCGCTGAATGGAGCCGTCCGAGAAACCTTCGGTGAACACCTGATCGAAGTCATATCCCATCTCGCCTTCCAGCTGGACGAGCGGGCTCACGTTGAAGGAAAGCCTCGCGCCGACGCCGGCGAGATTCGTGCTCGTCTGATCCCAGCGGTAGAACTCGCCGAAGACTCCTGCTTCCACATGATCGCTCGCAGTATGGAACGCCGGGGTCTGCGCAAAAGCTCCCGGCGCGAAGAGACACACGAAGGCCGCAGCTATGATGACAATGCACACGCGCTTCATTATTTCTCCTTCGGGCCGGGTGGGAGTTGGGATACCGGACGTCCGAGGGAGGAACCAGTGGGTGTGCGCGTCCGGATAGCGGCAGAGCGAGTCTGCGAGCTATGTATTAGAGATGCGGCCGCGCAGCGGCGCGGTTGTCCGCGGCCGGAGCGAGATCAGGCTCGGTGGAGAGCGGCGAGCACGCGCTTGGGCGTGAGCGGGAATTCCGTCATGTGCACGCCGGTCGCGTCGAAGAACGCATTCGCGACGGCGCCCGCGGCGGCGGCCATCACTTCCTCGCCCGCGCCCGTCGATCTTTGGTCGAGGCGCTGCACCACGATCGGGAAAACTTCGGGACATTCCTCAAAGCGCAGAATCGGATAGGAATTCCAGTCGAGGCTTGTGACGTTGGTTTTGTTGAACGTCACCTCCTCATGCAGCATGCGGCTCGCGGTCTGGACGAGCTGCCCGCTGATCTGGTTTTCGATGAACGAGGGATTGACGGCGAGTCCGGCGTCGATCGCGCCGTACATGCGCTTGATTGCGAGCGCGCCGGTCTCTTTGTTCACTTCGATTTCGACGACGGCGCCGCCGTACGAAGTGAGATGCGTGCCGAGACCGATGCCCCGCCCGGTCGCGACTTTCGCTGACGACAACTTCGCGGCAGGCGGGCGTGGCGTGTCGGCCCACTTCGACGCCTTCGCGACCGCATCCAGCACGCCCATCCAATGTTCGTTGGTGATGTTGCGCTTGCGAAATTCGTAGGCGTCGATGCCCGCCTGGCGCGCGAGATCGTCGATCGTCTGCTCCGATGCGAACGAGAACGAAAGATCGAGCGGCGAGCGGAGCCAGGCGCCGCGCAGGTAGTTCATCCCGGGCACGTGGTGGTTGATGAGCCGCACGTTCGGAATCTCGTACATGCCGCCGCAGTCGGTGGGATTCACCATCTGTGCCGCGCCGTCGCGCCACTCTGCGGGCGGCGTTCCCAGCGCGAGCTGTGCGGACGTTTCGACAGCGCTCCAGTTGTGGTGCCAGCCGTCGTATTGATAGGCAATCAGCTTGCCGTTCGCGTCCGCAGCGGCGCGAACTTCGCCCACGTGGGCGGGGCCGTAGAGGTCCCAGCCGTGCTCGTCCCAGCGCATGAACTGCAAACGCACCGGCTTGCCCGCGAGCTGCGAAAGGATCGCGGCGGCTTGCGCCACGTCGTCGTAGCAACTGTGTCCATAGGTCCCCGAGCCTTCGCAATACTGGACGCGCACCTGTTGCGGCTTGAGGCCGAGAATTCCCGCGAGCGTGTTGCGCGTGGCGTAGACATCCTGGGTCGAGCAGATCACGAGCGCCGAATCGGGTTTCACATCGGCGAGCGCGCCATTGGGGCCGAACGGAGCGTGCGCTTGATAAGGGCCGCGATAGTGGCCGGAGGCGACGTGCTTGGCCGATCCGATGGCCGCGTCCACGTCCCCGCGCTGCAGGACGACGCGGTCGCCGGTCTTTTCGGCACGCATGGCGTCGTAGACGCCCTCGCTCGTCGGCAGGACCGGCGGGATGTCCCAGGTGATTTTCAAGTCGCGCGCGGCGCGGACAGCGTCCCATTCGCGCTCTGCGACCACTCCGACGAAATCGCCCTTGCGCAGGACACGCGCGCTGGGAATGTGCGCGATCGAGCTTTCATCGAGTGTCGCGACTTTGGCGCCGGAACCGTAGGCCGTCTGACCGCGCGGCCGGACCACGCGCGCGTGCAACATGCCGGGCAGGCGCAGGTGCTGCAGGTAGATGTATTTGCCGCTCACCTTGTCCGGAATGTCGTTCCGCACCGGGCTCTTGCCGACGAGCTTGTATTCGGAAACGGGCTTCACAGGCGCGTTGCCGGTGAAGGCGAGGTTGAAGGACTTGTCGCCGATCAGCTCGCCGTAGCTGACCGACGAAGATTCCCCTCCCATGCCGCCCACCGTCACGACTCCCTTCGAAACGACCAGCCGTTCGACCGGAGCGCCCAGTTTCTTGGACGCCATTTGCAGAAGTGCCTGGCGCGCTTCGGCGGCTGCCGTGCGAATCGCCGGGCTGCCGCGCGCGATCGAGGAACTGGAATACGTGCCGCCCTGATTCGGCGTGACGTTCGTGTCCAGCTGGATCGTGCGGACTTGGCTCATGTCGAGGTCGAGCTCTTCGGCCGAGATTTGGAGCAACGAAGTCGTCGAGCCCTGGCCGAGCTCGACGTAGCCAATGTAAACGGTGGCGGTGTTGTCCGCGTGAATCGCGAGCCAGGTATCGATCTGCTTGGGATCGGGCGGGCCGGCCGCGGCGCCGCGAACGACGCTGCTGGCGTCCTGCGCGAAGAGCGCGTCAGCCACTGCGCCCGCGCTGCTGAACCCGATGACGAGCGCGCCGCCCGCCTTCAAGAAATCGCGGCGGGGGATTTCGGGGAGCGCTGAAGGATTCGATTTGAGGACGCTCATCGAATCACCTCCGCCGGCCGCGTTTCCCGGGCGATCGTCGGCTCGTCATGATCCGTCATCGCGCTCTTCATCGCGCGGGAGGCTCGCTGAATCGCGCGGATTACGCGCGGGTAGCTGCCGCAGCGGCACAAGTGGCCGTTCATGGCGGAGCGGATCTGCGCTTCGGTCGGACGAGGGGTCTTCGAAAGCAGGTCGGCCGCTTGAATGATCATGCCGTTGAAGCAGTAGCCGCACTGGACGGCCTGTTCGTCAATCAGCGCCTGCTGCACCGGATGAAGCGCGGGAGGCTTGGCGAGTTTCTGTTGTTTCGCGTACCAGGCCGGAAGTCCTTCGAGTGTCGTGATGGATTTGCCGGCCGCGGCGGAAACGGGGGTCACGCAGGAGCGAATCTCCGCGCCGTTCAGCAGCACCGAACACGAGCCGCACTGCGCGAGGCCGCAGCCGAATCGCGGCCCCTGCAATTGCAGGTCGTTCGTCAAGACGTAGAGCAGCGGCGTATCCGGATCGGCCGTGACGGCGTGCAGCTGTTCGTTGACTCGTAACTTGATTTCGCTCGGCATCGCGTCCCCCATCTGCAGGCGATGGTTACCGGATGTGACCTAGGTGCCAGAAGGTTACCACGGCGCGTCCCGCGTGAGGCGGCGATTCTCGGAGGCGCGCGCGGTCGGATCCGATGTGCGCGAATTATTCACAGCGCGGTGTGATAGCCTTACGACGGGAGGCGGCGAGGACGTGGACATCGTGAAGGGCAACATGGGCTGGATCGAGGTGATCGTAGGCCCGATGTTTTCGGGCAAGAGCGAGGAGCTGATCCGTCGTCTTCGCCGCGCGGAAATCGGGAAACAGCGCGTGCAGATCTTCAAGCCTGTCATCGATCAGCGCTACTCGAAGAATGGCATCGTTTCGCACTCGGGCCTCGAAATCTCCTCCGAGCTTGTCCGCAACGGCGCCGAGATCCTGGAAAAAGTCGCGCCCCGCACGGAAGTCGTGGGAATCGACGAGGCGCAATTCCTGGGCGACACCATCGTCGCGGACTGCGCCAAGCTTGCCGAACTTGGCAAGCGCGTGATCGTCGCCGGGCTCGACACCGATTTCATGGGCAGGCCGTTTGAGCCGATGCCGCGGTTGCTCGCCGTGGCGGAAGAAATCACGAAGCTTCTCGCCATCTGCATGCGCTGCGGGAATCCCGCGGTGCACACGCAGCGGATCGTCGCTTCGGAAGAGCTGATCGTCGTGGGCGCGGGCGGAATGTACGAGGCGCGGTGCCGCCGGTGCTTTGAACCGCAGCTGGCGCACCAGATCATCGAGGAGCAGGAAAAGCGCGGCGCCTCGAACGCCCCAGCTGCGGCGCGCGGAATGAGGTCTGCTTTCTAACCGCGAAGGCAAATCTTGCAAAGCTTTTGTTGAGCATCGCGTACAGCCAATCTCTCCCGAAATCTTGTCCTCAGCTGCACCGAAGTTACCTCGAGCTCCGTTTTCTCAAGCAAATCGAGCGACTCGTCCGGAACCTTGATCGAGAATTTCGTAAACGCATTCTTTGGCGGCGCTGGCGGGACCTAAGAATCACTTCCCCTCTCTTCACCCTTCCCATGAAGGAGAGAACGCTCCTCCCCATCGTTGGCTAACGTGGTTCAAAGTTTTCGCTCCCGGCGAAGGTGGTCGGAAAGTGTTCTAAGGCCCCGATCCCTGCGCGTCGATACCACTGTGAACAGTGGTACCTGGTTATTTTCGGCCTTGCCATGAAAGCCGTCGAGACGGCGACTTCACATAAGGCGAGGCGATCCACCCCAGAAGCTTTTACTCGTGCTCAGAGTGTAAGTTAGCGTTAACATCGAAGGGCCGCGTCGGAATTCCCCGATGCGCGCCGTGCTGCAGCCTCGGGTAGGTTTCAGTATCGTGACCAGCGACAGGCCGCCCTCAACTGCTGACCAAGAACTCCATATTTCCGCCGGGCGAGTCGGCGCGTCAGGTCGCTGCACCTCCGAAGGACAGGCAAGAAGGGTCGATCTCTCGACGGAGCATCGGTAGCCCGGACGGTCGAGAAAACATTGCGGAAGGGAGCCGAAGGGCAAGTTTTCAGAGATGAACTGGATCTCATCGAAAGTCTGGATTTCGCGGCGGATAGGCCAACTTCGGCAGCGTGAAGACCAACTACTGTTGATACTCGCGCTGGTGATTGGTGCCCTGACCGGCGCGACGGTGGTCGCTTTCATCTTGGTGACCGAACGACTCGGAATGCGGCTCTATCCCGCGGGCAGCGGGGCCTGGCGACGCGTTCTCATACCCATATTAGGCTCCCTAGGTATGGGGTATCTGCTATTCCGCTATTTTCCGGAAGCACGGGGCAGCGGCGTCCCGCAAACGAAAGCGGCGCTGTTCGCCCGCGACGGAGTAATAACCGCGAGGACGGCGCTGGGCAAATTCTTTTGCACCGCCGCGACACTTGCTAGCGGGATTCCTCTGGGACGTGAAGGGCCATCCGTGCAAGTCGGCGGTGGCATTGCTTCGATATTAGGGCGTCGCCTCGGGCTGCGTCCTGACAAAGTGAAAGCGCTCATACCGGTAGGGGCGGCTGCGGCGATTGCTGCCGCATTCAATACGCCCCTCGCGGCCGTGCTCTTTTCCCTTGAAGAAATAATGGGCGATCTCAATGCGCCGGTATTGGGCTCTGTCGTCCTCGCCTCCGCAACATCCTGGGTCGTGCTGCGCCTGCTCCTGGGCAATAGCCCTCTCTTCCATGTGCCGCAGTACCAGTTGGTTCACCCGGTCGAATTCGCGATCTACGGCGTGCTGGGTGTGGTCGGGGGATTCGTGTCCGCGGCGTTCACCAAGCTATTGCTGGAGATGCGCAACTACTTTCTGAAAATGCCAGGGTGGACGCGCTGGTTTCAGCCCGTCGCAGGAGGATTGGCGGCTGGTTTGATGGGATGGTTTGTGCCGCAAGTCCTAGGGGTGGGTTACGGATATGTCGGCGACGCCCTGAACGGGAGGATGGCGCTCCAACTAATGGCGCTGCTTGTCGTATTGAAACTCGTGGCGACAACAACCAGCTATTCGTCCGGGAATGCCGGAGGCATCTTTGGCCCCAGTCTGTTCATAGGAGCGATGTTCGGGGGAACAGTAGGAAGCATTGCACATGGATTGTTTCCAAGTCATACGGCAACGGCGGGTGCCTACGCACTGGTCGGGATGGGCGCGGCGTTCGCCGGCATCGTGCGCGCTCCCATGACTTCGGTTGTAATGATCTTTGAAATGACGCAAGACTACGCCGTGATCGTACCGCTGATGATTGCGAATCTCGTTAGCTTCTTCATTTCTTCCCGGCTGCAACATGAACCAATCTACGAGGCGCTGGCGAGGCAGGATGGAATCCATCTGCCGGGCGGCGAGTCGCGTCGGAGCCACGGGCAACGCCAAGTGACGGAAGTGGTGCGAGCGGCGACCGAAGTCATGCAGTCGCAGATGTCAGTGCATGACGCCCTTGCGCGCGCGAATCAGAGCCATTTCCATTCATGGCCTGTTGCAGACAAGCGAGGCGTGGTCGGGGTCATCAATCTCTCGCGGATCGAGCAAGCGGCGGCAAATGGAGAGGGCGCGAAGGTGCTCGGTGATTTCGTTAACGCAACCGATTTCCCCCACGTACATCCCGATCAGCCGCTCCATTTGGCGCTCGAACGCATGGGTGCAGCGAAGCTGGATGTATTGCCGGTTGTCAGTCGAGCGAATATTCACGACCTGTTAGGGGTCGTCATCACACGTGACGTTCTCGGCTCCTACGGCGTCGACCATCACCCTTGGGGGCAATCTTCGCAGTGAACGATTCCTGTTTCGTCGTTCTGGAGCGCGATGCGAAATTGGCAGACCTCATTGGGGGCCTTTCAAGGCCTTGGGCATAAGCTGATCCAGCTGTGATTCTGCGGCATCTACCATCTTTGCGGCCGTCTGCGGTGAGATTAGTCCATCACGGACCGCGTCTTCGAGCGAGCTCTTTTGTGCGGCCATTAGACGTGACCGGCATGGCCGATTGCTGGCCATTCGTGTTGGTGCGAACCAGTCTTCCCTCGCCCGCTTCTACGTTCGCAGCCAACGAGAACTCGACGTCCTGCTGAGAACTTTGGTCGAACTACGCTCAAGCGGGTTTCCCACCGGCTGCGTGACCAGCTGAGTGCGACGGTTGCCAGTGCGTCACACCGGTCGCGAGCATATTGGAGTGGGCCCACAGCAGACTTCTTGCGAAAGGTTTGGTACACGGCCTGAGATCATGCCATGCAATCCAAGTCAAACCGGCTGCTTGCTCTGGGTGCAAAGCGACCGTTGTCTTGCTTGAGATGGTAGCCGCTTCACCCGATCTCGTGACCCGTTCGAATTCAGCGGGAGGTCGGTAACCCAACGCGGAGTGCAACCGATTTTCGTTGTAATAGAACTCAATGAAAGCGGCGATACCTAGCCGGAGGTCTTCGATTGCGCGTACGCGAAATGCTTCCGGGTACCGCCACAGCTTTGGGTTTGTCGTCTGTCGTGATCTGCCTCTCACCACAGATTGTATCTTTCGAGAAACTGTCTCAGAATGGGGTTCACTGCCGGTGTTCAATACAGTCCTATCCTGAGTGGCGAAAGGCCTATGAACCGCTTGTCGACCAGCTAAAGGCATCGTCTACGTGCCCCAAAAACGTCACCATTGGCCCCCTACGAGTCGCCTAGGACCTCCTTTGGGCCATGTATTTGTCAAATTCTTCTGCCGATCGATGACTGAGGGCAGAATGCAAGCAAATGCGTTTGTAGTAGTACTCGATGAATTCTCTCACCCCTTGCTCTAGCTGTGCGAAGTCTCGGTATGTGTTGGCGTTGATCTCCTCGCGCTTGAGCGTCCTCAGAAAAACTCCGCCTCTGGATGCCCCATTTCCATTGGACGATCGCTCCCGAACGCGGAGCGACGTTTCCGTCACCCGTCAGATGAACCCTTCCGACGAGCCTGCGTGTGTACAGACCACGACTTTCTAAGGGGTGGTATAGTGGGCGTCGAGGATCGCCGATGGCGAACAACATTCCGGAAGACCTCCAAGAAAAGGCCGCGATCATGCAAGAGTTCGGTCGGCTTCGTGCCGCCGGACAACCAGTTCCCGCCGAGTTGCAGGCGAAGCACGTGAACGCCACCAACGATCGCTACGCCACGGGCCCGGAGGCTGGCGAGCGCATACCCGATTTCTCCCTACCAGACCAGGAGGGCGTGCTAAGGTCTGTCGCGAATCTCTCCGGTCCCAATGGCCTGCTCCTTGTTTTTTACCGAAGCGCCGATTGGTGACAGTACTGCCGATCCCAACTGGTCGAGTTGGAACAATCGCGTCCGATGCTCGAAGGGAAAGGTCTCCGCATCGCCGCGGTTAGCTACGACTCCCGGGAAACCCTCCAGCATTTTGCAGAGAAATACCAGATCCAGATCCCGCTGCTGTCCGATCGGGATAGCGCGGTCATACGGAGCTTTGGCATCCTGAACACGAACATTGCTCCCGGCCTACGCGCACATGGCGTTCCACATCCCGTCGAGTATCTGATCGCTCCGGACGGGCTGGTCATCCGCAAGTATTTCGTGCCGAATTACCAGCATCGGGTAACGGCGTCGTCTGTGGCGTTTCGCGAATTCGGAGTTGTAAGCGAGGAGGCCCCGGCTGTCACTCTGAGAAGCGGCGCGCCTACCATAGTCATAGGACTTTCTACGGCAAGAGCGTTCGCGGGCCAGGAAATCAGCTTCTTTGCCAAGTTCGCACTGGAGCCGGGATGGCACGTGTACGGTGCTCCACTGCCGGAAGGTTACACGACGACTTCGGTAATCTTCGACAGTCCAACCATTCTCCGTCAGTCTTTCGAGTTTCCGCCGGCCGAGCCAAAACGGGTGAACTTCCTCGAGGAAACGGTTCCCGTGTACAGCGGCTTATTCCAAGGCTTAGGTTCACTGCTACTGAAGTTTCCGCTTGATGCCGGGAAGCTCATGCTGTCCGGTCGGGTGAGTTTTCAGCAATGCAGCGACACTGTCTGTGAGCCACCAGAAGCAATTGCATTCCAGTTGCCGCTTATTCTTGAACCATTCATGGTCGCAGTACGCAGCAAGTAATCTCCTGCCATGTGCCGACGCGCTTGAGTTCTTACATCAACATCGGCGTAACCCCCGATTATCGCGCAACCGGACAAGTGGGTACTGGGACGAACTTGTCCGGTTATCGGATTGCTCTGCTCGCGAGCCAGGTCCTCTACGAACTCCGTAGGGAGATTCCGGAATATTTCAGGCGATTCTAAGAAGTGAACCCGTCATCGAGACAAAGCTGTTCGATACAGCCTTACCTTAGGCCACAAATGCCCGGGACACTCCTTGTTCAGCG
>Ga0335083_10010184_pt1 | contig 11376 bp, 12 predicted proteins | sample Lox_Sample_42_FD_206716 | JGI IMG/M metagenome (GOLD analysis project Ga0335083, IMG submission 206716) | Soil microbial communities from Loxahatchee National Wildlife Refuge, Florida, United States - Lox_Sample_4.2 | ecosystem: Environmental > Terrestrial > Soil > Wetlands | place: USA... | reverse complement strand
CGGCCCGGGAGCACCGGCGCGGCCCCTAGCTTGAGGACGACGGGGGCATCAGGACCGTGTTGATGATGTAGACGGTGGCGTTGGCCGTCTGCACGTTCCCGCACACCACGTCGGCCTTGTTGACCGAGTAGGTGCCGTTCATCATGGCCCCGGTGACCGTCCCGCCCTCCAGCGTCTTGATCGACATGCCGGAAGCCAGCTGGCTCGGCGTCTGGCGGCCGCTGGCCACGTGGTAGGTGAGGATCTTGGTCAGCTCCTGCTTGTCGGCCAGCACCTTGTCCAGGGTGGCCTTCGGCAGCTTGGCGAACGCGGCGTTGTCCGGCGCGAACACGGTGATGTTGGCCGCTGAGTTGAGCGTGTCCACCAGCCCCGCCTTCTTGACCGCGGTGACCAGCGTGGACAGCACCGGGTTGGCGGACGCGGCGGTCGCCACCGGCGCGGTCGCCATCCCGGTGAAGCTGCCCGCCCCCGACTTCGGCACCGATGCGCAGCCAGGCCCGAAGTCCTTGGCCGCGGTGGCCGCCCCCGACGATGACGTCATCGGCGCAGACGACGCCTTGGCCGAAGAGGCGGGCGCCGACGCGGTGGAAGATCCGGACGAACTGCACGCGGCGGTAGCGAAGCCCAGGCTAGCGACGAGCCCGGCAGCAGCGACGAGACGGTACTTCATGGTGATTCTCCTTGGTTGATTTCCTTGGTTGACTGCGGTGCCATCACGTGACGGTCACCACCACTGAGTCCCAGCCGCTCGCGCCGTTGGGAACGGGACCGGCCCGCATCGGCGTCTGGGTCGCGCCGGTCGTGTCGGTGGCCCGCACCCGGAGCCGGTGCAGGCCGGGGGAGGCGTCCCAGTCCCAGCGCCACTGCCGCCAGGTGTCGATCCCGCCGGAAGCGGCCAGCCGGGCCTGGTGCCAGGGGCCGTCGTCCGCGCTGACCTCGACCGCGTCGATGCCCGTGTGCGGCGCCCAGGCCACCCCCGCCACGGTCACCTGCCCGGCCTTGACCTGGGCCAGCGGCCTGGGGACGTCGATCCGGGACTCGGTCTTGATCGGCGCCTGGGCGCTGTAACCGCGCTGCGTCCAGTACGCCTGCTGGCGCGCGAACGTGGTCAGGGTCAGCCGGGTGACCCACTTGGTCGCGGACACGTAGCCGTAGAGCCCGGGGACGATCATGCGCGCCGGGAAGCCGTGCGCCACCGGCAGCGGCTGGCCGTTCATCCCCACCGCCAGCAGCGCGTTCCGCCCGTCCATGATCGTCTCGACCGGCGTGGAGATGGTCATCCCGTCGGCGGCGGAGGACAGCACCTGGTCCGCGCCCGCCCGCACCCCGGCCCGGCGCAGCAGCCCGGCCAGCGGCACCCCGAGCCAGCGGGCGTTGCCGTTGTACGTGCCGCCGACCTCGTTCGACACGCACACCAGGGTGATGTCGGCCTCGGTCAGCGGCATCCGGAGCAGCTCGGCGAAGCTGATCTCCAGCTCGCGGCCGACCATCCCGTCGATCTTCAGCGTCCAGGTCTGCGGCGACAGCTGCGGCAGCACCAGGTCGGTGTCCACCCGGTAGAAGCCCGCGTTCAGCGTGACGAACGGGGTGAGTCCCGCCAGCCGCAGGTCGGCGCCAGACGGCACCCGGGCCGCCCGGAAGGCGGGGACGGGCAGCCGCACCTGTCCCGGTGAGACACCGGACCGCCCCAGCAGAGCGGATCCCAGCCCGCCCGCCCCCGCAGCCACGACCGCCGCCCCAGCCCCAAAGGCCCCCGCTATCAGGAGGCGGCGGCGATCCATCCCGATGGGTACCTCAGTTACCCCACCAGACTTTCCCCAGACCATCCGCACCGCTCGTACCAGCGCAAACATGGCCGCTGCGGCCGCCGCCGCTCCCGCCAGCGTGGGTACCACGTCGACCACGGTCGTGCCCGGCAGGCTGGTCACGGCGGTCACGCCGACCGCGGCGAACGCCCCGAGCCCGGCCAGCCCGAGGGCCAGCCGCCGCACCGCCAGCAGCCCGATGACCGCGGCGAACCCGGCCAGCAGCACCAGGATCCCGGTGACCAGGGCCAGCTTGTCGTGCGTCCCGAAGTGCGCGATCGCGAACTCCTTGACTGGCGCCGGGGTGAGGTTGATAGCGGCCTCGCCGACCGCCACCACCGGCGCGCCACGCGCCCCGGTGATCGCGGCGGTGAGCTCGGCCACGCCCAGCGCGACCGCCCCGGCCAGCAGGCCGGCCAGCGCTCCCGCGGCTTCCCGGATGAAGTTCATGGCCGCCATTCGCACCTGTCACTGGACCGGATTGGTCCGGCCTGAAACCAATCCACCTGGGCCTTTGCCTCGAATAGGGGGTCATGAGCAGGCCTGAAAGACGACATGCGCTTCACTCAGAACCCGATCAGGAACCGGACCTCTCCGCCTTGCTGGCCCAGGTGGCGCGCGGCGACCACCGCGCGTTCGAGCTGGTGTACGGCGAGCTGGCCGGGCCGGTGTACGGGGTGGTGCGGCAGGTGCTGCGCGACCCGGCCCAGTCCGAGGAGGTCGCCCAGGAGGTGCTGCTCGAGATCTGGCGTACCGCGTCCCGGTTCGACCCGGACCGGGGGAGCGCCGCCGCCTGGGCCCTGACGATCGCGCACCGCCGCGCGGTGGATCGGGTCCGGACCGAGAGCGCCTCCTCGCGCCGCGAGCAGAAGGCCGCGCCTGACCTGGTTCACGAGCAGGACGTGGCCGAGGTGGTGACGACGTCGCTTGAGTGCCAGCGGGTGCGCCGCTGCCTGGACAGCCTGACCGAGCTGCAACGCGAGTCGATCAAGCTCGCCTACTACCGCGGTTACAGCTATCCGCAGGTCGCGCAGCTGCTCGGCGTGGCGCTCGGCACAGTGAAGACACGGATCAGGGACGGATTGATCAGGATGCGGGACTGCATGGAAGTGACCTGGTGAAGAACATGCGTGACGATCTGCACGTTCTCACCGGCAGCTACGTACTCGACGCCATCAGCGACGGCGAGCGCGAGGAGTTCGAGCGTCACCTCCAGGCCTGCCTCTCGTGCGACGCGGAGGTCCGCGGGCTGCGCGAGACCGCGGCCCGCCTGGCCCTGGCCCGCACCGTCGCCCCGCCCGCCCGGATGGAGCAGCGGGTGCTGGCCGCCACCTACCAGACCAGGCAGCTCCCGCCCCTGGCGGCCAGCCACCGCCAAGCCCCTCGCCCGGCTTCCTGGCCCCGGCTGTCTTCCGCTCGCGGCCGCGCCGCCTGGCCCCGGCGGGTGGCCATCGCCGCCGCGGCGGCCAGCGTGGCCGCGGCCGTCAGCCTCGGCGTCGCCCAGCTGTCCACCCAGCACCAGCTGGACACGGTCCGGGCCAGCGGCGCCGAGATCGCCCGCGTGGTCACCGCCCCCGACGCCCACGTCGCCACCGCGCGCACCGGCGCGGGCGGCAGCGTCACCGTGGTCACCTCCGCCGCGCTGCGCGAATCCGTGGTCAGCGCGACCGGGATGGCCGCCCTGCCGGCCGGGCGGGTCTACCAGGTGTGGGTGATGAGCCCCGCTGGCGCCCGCTCCGCGGGCCTGCTCACCGGCACCCAGCTCCTGGCCTCGGCCGTCGCCCCCGGCGACCGCATCGGCATCACCGTCGAACCCGCCGGCGGCACCACCCGCCCCACCACCACTCCCGTGGCGGTTCTGTCCACCTAACCTGGTGAGCGTGCTCGTGCCCGAGGTGGTCAGGAACAAGGCGCTGGCCGCCGGGGCGACGGCGTGGCTGGACGAACTCCCCAGCCTGATCGCGGACCTCGAACGCGACTGGGGCATCACCATCGGGCGGCCCTTCCCCGACGCTACCGAGGCATTCGTCGCGGAAGCCGCGGGCCCCGGTCCGGCCGCGGTGCTGAAGCTGATGATCCCGCGTCCCGGCGATCACGCCAGGAACGAGATCACGGTGCTCCGGCTGGCCGGCGGCGACGGCTGCGTCCGGCTGCTCCGCGCCGACGAGGCCCGCGGCGCCATGCTGCTCGAACGGCTCGGCCGCCCGCTGCACCAACTGGGCCTGCCGCTGGGCCGCCGGCTCGAGATCCTGTGCGCCACCGCCTCCCGCCTGTGGCGCCCGGTCCCTCCTGACTGCACCCTGCCCACCGGCGCGGAGAAGGCCAGGTGGCTCATCGGCTACATCGAGTCGACCTGGGCCGCCCTCGGTCACCCGTGCCCAGAACGGGCCGTCGGCTACGCGCTAGCCTGCGCGGCCCGCCGCGCCGAGGCCCATGATGACGAACGGGCGGTCCTCGTGCACGGCGACGTCCACGAGTGGAACGTCCTGGAGGCGCTTCCCGGCGATCACCAGCGGGACGAGTTCAAGCTGGTCGACCCGGACGGCCTGCTCGCTGAGGCCGAATACGACCTGGGCATACTCATGCGTGAGGACCCCGTGGAACTGAGGGCTGGTGACCCCTGGGCGCGGGCCCGCTGGCTGGCCCAGCGCTGCGGCCTGGACGCCACCGCGATCTGGGAGTGGGGTGCGGTGGAGCGGGTGTCGACCGGCCTGCTGTGCACCCTGATCGGCCTGCAGCCGGTCGGCCGCGAGATGCTCGCCACCGCTGATTACGTGGCGGCCCTCCCGCCGGCTCCGGGCTAGCCGGCCTGCTCCCGCTCGACCACGGCCTTGATCCGCTCCAGGGTGGCGCGCATGCCGGCCAGGTTGGTGCGCAGGCGCGCGGGACCGCCCAGGGTCCAGTACACCCGGTTCACCAGGGTGGCGGGCATCGCGAAGAACTCCGTGACCTCGGTGCCGTCGGTGGCCTGCTCCAGCCGGTATCCCCAGGTGTTGGCGACGCTGCCGCCGAGCCCGGCGACGCTGAAGGCGAACTCCCGGCTGGGCTCGGCCGCGGTCACCGTGCAGGTCGTCCAGTACACCGGCCCGCGCCCGTTGCGCCGCACGTGGCCGCGGAAGCGCGCCCCCGTCCGCGGCCCGTCCGCGCCGTCCAGCCACTGCGCCTCGAACGTCTCGGGGCTGAACTCCCCGATCCGGGTCACGTCGCTGACCAGGTCCCAGACCCGGTCAGGCGGAGCCGCCATGTGTACGGTCACGGAACCCTTCACGTGATGAGCATACGGCCGCACCACTATATCGCCTTGCGCTATATCGGATCGCGCTATAGTGTGAGGCGATACATCATCAATACGGGAGGCAACGTGACCGACAGGCTGGACCGATGGGCTGATCCGCCGCTGCTCGTGCTGGCCAGCCTGGCCGACGAGCCCAAGCATGGCTATGCGATCACGCAGGACGTGGCGGAGACCATGGGCGTGCGCATCAGCGCGGGGACCCTCTACGCGGTCATCGCCCGGCTGGAGGCGCGCGGCCTGATCGAGCCGCTCGAGTCGGACGACCGCCGCCGGCCGTACCAGATCACGATGGCCGGCGCCGAGGTGCTGGCCCAGGAGTCCGAGCGGATGAGCAAGGTCGCCGCGGTGGCCAGGGAGCGGCTGAGCCTGCGCCTCGGCTGGGCCGGCGCATGAGCGGCCCCATGGAATCCGGCCCCATGGAATCCGGCCCGATGGACTCTGGCCCGATGGACTCCTGTCCCGTGCCTCCCTGTCCCTTGCCTCCCCGCCACCCGGCCCCGCGGCGCCGCGCGCCGCTCCTGGCCCGCGCCGCGCTCGCGCTCTACCCGCCGTCCTGGCGCGCCCGTTACTCGGGCGAGGTCCTGGCCCTGCTCGAGGACTCGGGTGGCCGTCTGAGCCAGGTGACCAGCGTCGCCTGGCGCGCCCTGCCTGCCTGGTTCTCCCCGCAGCGGCACCTGCACGACCGGGCCGCCCGGATCCGGGCCAGCCTGGCCACGGCCCTGTTGTCCTGGTCCATGCTGGCCGGCCTCGGACTGGTCTTCGCCCAGCTCACCCAGCTCCAGGGCTTCACTCCGGCGGGCCATCCGGTCATCGGCTGGGCGTACGCCGTCTTCGACGTCGCGCTGGCCGTCTCGGCCCTGGTGGCTGGCCTCGGCGGGCTGCCGTTGTGGCTGCTCATGCTGCGCCGGGCCCGGCGTGAGCAGCGGTTCAGGGACCTGACATACCTGTTCCTGCCGGTGATCACCCCGGTCGCCTACCTGGCCGCCCTGACCCTGACGGCCCGGCTGGCCAGCGGCCCGCAGGGGGTCAGCCCGGCCGTGTTCGCGGGCGTCACGCTGGCCGGCTTCGCCGCGGCGGCGATCTCCGCGGCCGGACCCGGCCTGGCCCTGCGCAGGCTGCGGCCCCGGGGGCCAGCCTTGCGCCTGGCCGCGACCGCCGCCGGGGTCTCGGCCGCGGTCACGACGGTCGCCGCCGCGGCGATCGCGGTCGCCGTCACCGGCCTGTGCCTATGGGCGCGCTCCTTCGCCGGCTACCACCACCCGGCGATTCCCGCCATCTACCTGGCCCTGGTCGCCGCCGCCATCACCGTCACCACGGTCAGCGCCACCCGCGGCGCCCGCGCCGCCCGGGCGCAGGCCTAGCCCCAGCCTCCATACTGGAGCGTGACCCTGAGCTGCGCCCCCGCGCCGCCGAGCTGCTCGCCCGCTGGCCCCCGCCCTCGCTACTCGCCCTCGCTACTCACTCCGCGCCGCCTCCGGGCCGGTGACCCGGCTCAGCAGCGGGAACGTCGCGGCGATGATCCCCAGCGACAGCAGTACCCCGCCCGCGACGTACCCGTAGTAGGCCAGCCCCGGCGGCCGCAGGTTGAGCCCGAGCTGGGAGTTCAGGAACAGCTCGGCGACCAGCAGGCCCAGGGCCGCCGAGACGACCGCCACCACCAGCAGCGGCAGCGAGGACTCCAGCGCGACCACCCGGCGCAGCAGCCCGACCGGGGCCCCGGCCAGCCGCAGCAGGCTGAACGGGCGCTTGCGATCGGTCAGCCCGGCGATCACCCCGACGGCCAGGCTGCACCCGGCGATCGGCAGGCCGGCCAGGATCACCACCCCCGCGAGCTGCTGCCAGGCAGCCAGGAGCTGCTGCCCCTGCGAATCGAAGACCGTGACCGGGGAGGCCTGGAGCGGGAAGGAGGTCTCGATGATCGTGCGCGCCTGCTCGAGCGTGGCGGTGGCACCGTTGGTGCCGACCAGCAGGCCCGACGCGGGCAGGCGGTCCACCCGGGCGGCTGACATGGCCACGGTCGGCCAGACCCGCGTGCGGCGCGTTCCGGGCGTCGAGCCCATCGGCTGCAAGTCGAAGGCGGCGACGGAAGCCCCTGGGGCGCAGCTCCCGAGCACGGGCAGCCGGGCCAGCTGGCCGCAGTCGACCAGGTTGTCCGCGGTCGTCCCGGCCGGCCGGACGTGACTCACCACGACCGAGCTCACGCCCGGCACGGCGAGCAGCCGTCCGGTCACTGATGCCGGGACGGCGACCCCGCCGGGTGCGGCGTTCGGGTCCTGGAGGTTGCGGGGGCCGGTGAGGCCGGCGATCAGGATGTGCCGGCCCGCGGCGCCGAACGTCTGCAAGGCGTGATTCTCCGTCATCGAGCTGATGATGCCGACCGCGACGGTGGCGGTGAACACGGCGAGGATCAGGCCGCTGATCGCGCGGAACGCTCCCTTCGGGTCATCGGCGAGCCGCCGGGCGGCGAGCAGCCCGGCGGGCCTGCTGGCCCGTCCGGCCAGCAGCGCCGAGCCGGCCATGGTCAGCCACGGCCCGGCGATGACCACCCCCGCGACGGTCAGCGCGCCGCCGCCGAGGTAAGCCCACAGCTGCCCGTTCACCGTCGTGGGATGCCCGACCGCGGTGAAGTAGACGAGCTCGCCGATCCCGGCGAGCAGCGGGAGCGTCCGCCAGGCGCTCGGCCGGCGGGCGCGTACCCGCCGCGCGGTCCCGAGCGGGGAGATCCGCACCCGGCGCAGCGCCACGTGCGCGACCACGGCGGCCGCCGCCGGGATGCCGAGCACCACGACGATGATCGCGGGCGGGCTGAGCCGCATGTCGCCGGCAAAGAACGGATGCCCGCTGAAGGGGATCCTGGCCAGCTCGGACCGGAAACCGAAGAACAGGCAGAAGCCCGCCGCGGTGCCGGCGATCGCCGCGATGGCGGCCTCGACGGTCGCGACCACGGAAACCTGCCGCGGTGTCGCGCCGGCCAGCCGCATCGCGGCGAACCGCTGCTCACGGCGGGCCGCCGCCAGGCGGGTCGCGGTGCTGATGAACACGAGCACCGGGAACAGCAGGGCGATCGCCACGATGCCGAGCACGGCGGCGATCCCCTGGGTGCTGTTGGTCGGGTCGCGGCCGGTGAAAATGCTCGTGACCCGGGCGGCGCCGTCGGCGCGGGCAACCTGGGCCGGGGCGCGGCCGATGATGATGACCAGCGATTCCGGCGACTGGAGGGCCGCCGGGCCGACCGTGCCGATCAGGTGGCCGGGATACCGGTCGGCGAGCTGATCAGCGGGGACCGAGCGCAGCAGCGCGGCCAGTGCGGGGGAGGCGTAGTACTGGCCAGGGCCGGGCAGCCGCGTGATGCCGGGCGGCACCGGCGCGTGCGGCCCGAGCGCGGCCACGTCAACCCGTTCGATCGGCTGCTGGTCGTACGCGTCGTAGGAAGAAAGCCACCATTCCGGGCTGGCCCCGGGCGCCGAATGCGAGCTGCCGGTGATGTGGATATCCGAGCTGCCGGTGATGTCGAACCACCCGGTGCGCAGGGCCTGCGCGTCGATCGCGTTGCTCGCCGCCAGCACCGCCAGCAGCAGGCCGACGCCGAGCGCCACCGCGACCGCGGTGATCACGAGCCGGGTGACCGCCTCCCGGCCGCCGTTGAGCGTCAGCCGGACCGCGAGCCTGATCATGAGCCGCCCCTGCCGGTCCCGAAGGCAGCGGCCGCGGAGGCCGCGGGCGCGGCAGGCGTGGTGGTGACGACGCCGTCGCGGACGATGATCTCGCGGTCGGCGTAGGCGGCCACCCGCGGCTCGTGGGTGACCAGCACGACCGTGGTGCCCTGGTCGCGGGCGGCGGCGGTCAGCAGGTCCATCACCCGCTCGCCGGCCAGCGAGTCCAGCGAGCCGGTGGGCTCGTCGGCGAAGAGCACCTCAGGATCGGCGACCAGGCCGCGGGCCAGGGCGACCCGCTGCGCTTCCCCGCCGGACATCTCCCCGGACCGGTTCCGCTCCAGGCCGTCGAGGCCGAGCCGGGGGAACCACGCACGGGCCTTCCGCACCGCCTCGGCCCGCCGGGCGCCGGCCAGCAGCAGCGGGAGGGCCACGTTCTCCTCCGCGGTCAGTTCCGGGACGAGCTGGCCGAACTGGAACACGAACCCGAACTTGTCCCGGCGCAGCGCGCTGCGCGGGTTCTCCTTCATGGTGTCGAGCCGCTGGCCGCCGAACAGGACCTGGCCGCCGTCCGGCACCAGGATCCCGGCCAGGCAGTGCAGCAGGGTGGACTTCCCCGACCCGCTCGGCCCCATGACCGCGAGGATCTCCCCCCGGCCTACCGCCACGCTGGCGCCGCGCAGCGCCGGCGTCGAGCCGAACGACTTGACGATCTCGCGTGCCTCCAGCACGCAGCCCTCGTTGACAAAGTTCTCATTCACATAGCCCTCGTTCATACCGGCCCCGTTCATCGCCGTACCTCCTCGGCGAGCTTGTCGAGCCTGGCCGCGGTCATGTCGATCCACCGCAGGTCTGCCTCCAGGTGGAACAGCCCGTAGTCGGCCAGGTAGGTGTCGAGCGGGCCGCCCGCGCGCTTGAGCGCGGTCAGCTCGCGCATGCGGCGCAGGTGCGCCGCGCGCTGGGCGTCGAGGTAGCTCTCGGCCGGCCGGCCGAGCAGCAGCGCCAGGATCACCTTGGTGAACAGCACGGCCTGCAGGTGCGGCTCCGGCTCGGCCGTCTCGGCCAGCCAGGCGTCCACCTCGGCCACCCCCGCCTCGGTAATGAAGTAACGCTTCCGGTCAGGCCCGCCGCCGGGCTCGCTGTCCCCAGCGGACACCTTCCCGTCCCGGGCCAGCCGGGCCAGGGTCGCGTACACCTGGCCGAACTGCAGCGGCTTGCCCCGCCCGAAGAAGCCGTCATAGTCACGTTTCAGGTCATAGCCATAGCTCGGCTTCCGCTCAAGCAGGCCAAGCAGAGTCATGGGAACGCTCATAGCCCCGACAATACACCGCGACTATAAACTGAGTCTATAGACGACGGTGATACTTGCCTTACCTAGCCGTGTCACACCGAACAGACCTGCTTGGTCTGAGGAGACATGAACGCTTCCCTGGCCCCGCTCAGGAATACGAAGACCATCCTGCTCACCACCTATAAGAAGGACGGCACGCCGGTGGCCACGCCGGTCAGCATCGCCTTCGACGGCGACCGGGCCTTCTTCCGCTCCTACGACAAGGCCTGGAAAACCAGGCGGCTGCGCCGCAACCCCGCCGTCCAGGCGGCCCCCGCCACCCTCCGCGGCCAGCCCGCCGGCCCCGCCGTCCACGCCCGCGCCATTCTGCTCGACGGTGCGCAGGCCCGCCTCGCCGCCCGGGCCCTAGCCCGCCGACACCGCATCCTCCAGGCCATCCTGGTCCCCGCCACCCACCGCCTGATGCGCTACCGCACCATGCACTACGAACTAGTCCCCCCGTGACCCGGCCACCCCGGGCGGGCTACCCGGTTCGGGCGGGTGGGCTGTGGCTGTGCAGCACCCGGGTCTTGTCCTTGTTCCACGCGGTCGTGGTCCCGTCCGGGTTCAGGACCAGGGTCCAGCCCCAGCGGTGGATGGCGATCAGGTGGTGGAACCGGCACAAAAGGACGCAGTTGCCCAGGCTGGTGGTGCCGCCGTCGGCTTTGTGCCGGACGTGGTGCACGTCGCAGGCCGCGGCGGGCTGGCCGCAGCCGCCGGCCCACTGGCAGTGCCGGTCCCGGAGCCGGACCGCCCGGCGGATGGAAGCGGGCACGGTGTCGCTGTACCCGATGTCCAGCGGCAGGCTGGGCCCGGCCAGCCGGGCGCCGAGCTGGCTGCGCCGCAGGTACGACGCGAGCCCGCCGGGCCCGGACAGCAGCGCGGCGGCCTGGCCGACGATGGCCTGCTCCAGCGCCTCCCGCGACCGGCGGGCGCCACCGGGCCAGGCCATGCCCGGCTGGGTACCGCCGGGCTGCAGGGCCGGGCCCGGATGCGGGCAGCCTTCCCGGCCATCCGCACTGCCGGCCTCGCTGCCCGCGCTGTCGGCGCCGTCCACGCCGTCGGCCTGGTCCGGGCCGGTGCCGTGCCAGAGGCGGTCCAGTTCCACGCACAGCCGGACCAGGTCCTCGAACGCGTCCGGGTCGACGTCCCCGGTGACCACCGGCGCCACCATCGCGTCGCAGGCGATCGCCTCAGCGGCGTCCCCCTCCAGCCACGCCCCGCCGCTGTCCCCGCCGCCCCCCGCGGACGCGGCCCGGTGCGCGGCGAACCGGGCCCGCAGCCGCGCCGTCC
>Ga0335083_10010179_pt1 | contig 11378 bp, 11 predicted proteins | sample Lox_Sample_42_FD_206716 | JGI IMG/M metagenome (GOLD analysis project Ga0335083, IMG submission 206716) | Soil microbial communities from Loxahatchee National Wildlife Refuge, Florida, United States - Lox_Sample_4.2 | ecosystem: Environmental > Terrestrial > Soil > Wetlands | place: USA... | reverse complement strand
GATTTCAGAGCAGGAACGGCTGATTCGGCAGCTCGTCGCGATCACCGGGCGAGTTGGGGAAGTGCTTCTGCAGGAGTGCGGCGACGCCGCGGATCGCGGCAACGCAACCTTCCGCATCGTGGCCCGCGCGGTAATGCGTCTCCACCTCGCGACACAACGGCTGCCACTCGTTGTCGGCGATCTGGTCGCTCAGGCCGCGATCGGCCACGAACTCCACGCTGCGATCGGCCAGCAGCAGGTAGATCAGCACGCCGTTGTTGGCCGCCGTGTCCCACACACCGAGGCTCGCGAACAGCTCCAGCGCCCGCGCGCGGGGCGTCATGCCGCTCCGCAGGCGCTGCCAGTCGAGCGCGGCCTCCACTGCGAAGCAGATCTCACCCGCGTGCCGCTGCTCGGCAGCTTTGATTTCGCGGGCGATGAGTTGCCGCACCGGCTCGTTGAAGCGCTGCTGCATTTGCCAGCGCGTGGCGAGCAGATGCCTCCAGATGCGCCGCAGGCTCATCACCAGCTCCCCGAGGCGCCACCGCCTCCGAACCCGCCGCCGCCGCCGCTGAAGCCGCCGCCCCCGCCGCCGAATCGGCCGCCCCCGAAACCGCCGCCGCCGAAGCCACCAAACCCGCCGCCGCGTCCGCCCATGGACCAGCCGCCGGGAATCGCGCCCAGCGCCAGCGACACCAGGAAGCCCAGCGCCGCAGCGCCGATCGCGAAACCCAGCGCGTGCAGCAGCACGAACGTCAGCAGGCCCGCCCCGCCGCCGCTGATCACCGCGCCGGGCACATGGCCGAACAGCCGGCGCAGCACGCTGGACACCGCGAAGAACACGAACAGCAGCACCGGCAGCATGTTCAGCAGCGAGCCCTTGTCCTGCCAGGTGGTATCCGGCGGCGGCAGCGGCTCGCCGTCCACCACTTTGAGGATCTGCTGCACGCCCGCGTTCACGGCCTGGAAATACTGCCCCTGCTGCAGCAGGGGCCGCATGGTGTCGTTGATGATGCGGCTCGACAGCGCGTCGGTGAGCGCGCCTTCCAGGCCGTAACCCACTTCAATGCGCAGTTTGCGGTCGTCCTTGGCCAGCAGCAGCAGCACGCCGTCATCGGGCTTGGCGCGACCGAGCTTCCAGGCCTCGACCACGCGGATCGAATACTGGTCGATGTCCTCCGGCTGCGTGGTGCCGACGATCAGCACGGCGATCTGCGCACCCTTGCGCTGCTCGAACGCCACCAGCTGACTCTCGAGCTGGCTCTGCTCGGCGGCGGTCAGGGTGCCGGTCAGGTCGGTGACGTGGGCCTGCAGCGCGGGGATCTTCTGCAGGTCATCGGCGAGCGCGGCCGGTGCCAGCCACAGCCCGAGCGCCAGCGCGAGGCCGCACGAGACCAGCGGCAGCGCCAGGCGTTGGGCCCAGGAGCGCATGGCCCGCTGGCTTCCGTGGGCGACGGGTTACTGCCCGGCCGGCGCCGAGGTCGCGCCGCCGAAGTCGACGGTGGGCGGCTTGGCGATCGCGGCCTCGTTCTCCACCGTGAAATTCGGCTTCACGCTGTACTTGAAGATCATGGCCGTGAGGTTGCTGGGGAACGAGCGCAGCGTGGTGTTGTAGGTCTGCACCGCCTCGATGTAGCGGTTGCGCGCCACGGTGATGCGGTTTTCGGTGCCTTCGAGCTGCGACTGCAGGTCGCGGAAATTCTCGTCCGACTTGAGCTGCGGATAGTTCTCCGTGACCGAGATCAGGCTCTTGAGCGCGTTGGTGAGTTCGCCCTGCGCGTCCTGGAATTTCTTGAACGCCACCGGGTCGTTGACCAACTCGGGCGTGGCCTGGATGGTGCCCACCTTGGCGCGCGCTTCGGTGACCCCGAGCAGCACCGACTTCTCCTGCGCCGCGAAGCCCTTCACCGTGTTGACCAGGTTCGGCACCAGGTCCGAACGCCGCTGGTACTGGTTGACGACCTCCGACCAGGCCGCCTTGACCGCTTCGTCCTGCTGCTGGATGCGGTTGTAGCCGCAGCCCCCCAGCAGCAGCGCACAGCCTACGATCAGCAGGTTCTTCCAGGCACGCATCGGAGCTCTCCCTTGCAAAAGGCAGTTGGACAATCCACTCACCAGATCTTCACACGATCCGCGGGCGCACGATACATCTTGTCGCCGGGCTTGACCGAAAAAGCGTCGTAGAACGCGTCGATGTTGCTCGGCGGACCATCGCCACGGAACTGGGTCGGGCTGTGCGGATCGATGGTCAGCAGCTGGCGCGCCCGGTCGTCGCGGTTCTTGTTGCGCCAGATGGTGGCCCAGCCGAGGAAGAAGCGCTGCGCGCCCGTGTAGCCGCCGATCACGGGGGCGGGCCTGCCACGCAGCGAGAGCTGGTAGGCCCGGTACGCGATCGACAGGCCGGACAGGTCGGCAATGTTCTCGCCCAGCGTGAGCTGGCCATTGACATGCTGGTCGTCGAGGATGGTGTAGGCGTTGAACTGGGCCACCAGCGCGTTGGTGCGCTGCTTGAACTTGGCCGCATCGTCCGGCGTCCACCAGTTGCGCAGGTTGCCCTGGCCGTCGAACTGGCTGCCCAGGTCATCGAACCCGTGGCTGATCTCGTGGCCGATCACCGCGCCGATGGCGCCGTAGTTCACCGCGTCGTCGGCGCCGGGATCGAAGAACGGCGGCTGCAGGATGGCGGCGGGGAACGTGATGTCGTTCATCACCGGGTTGTACTGCGCGTTCACCGTCTGCGGCGTCAGGCCCCACTCGCTGCGGTCCACCGGCTTGCCGAGCTTGTTGATGAAGCGCCGGTGCTCGAACTGCTGGGCGCGCGTGACGTTGCCGACCAGGTCGTCGGCGGCGATGGTGAGCGTCGAGTAATCGCGCCACTTGTCCGGATAGCCCAGCTTCACCGCGATGGCGGCGAGCTTGGCCTGCGCCTGCTGGCGCGTCTCGGGACCCATCCACTCGAGCTGGTCGATGGCCTGCTGGTAGGTGCGCAGCAGGTTCTGCACCAGCGCGCCGATGCGGCGCTTCGACTCCGCGGTGAAGTAACGCGCGACGTAGACCTTGCCCACGGCCTCGCCCATGTTGCCGTTGAGCACGCCCACGCCCCGCTTCCAGCGCGGCGGCGGCTGCTGGACGCCGCTGAGCGTGCGGCTGTGGAAATCAAAACGCAGATCCTCGAATTCGTGGCCGAGGAACGGCGCGTAGTCGTCGATCAGCTTGAAGCGGAAGTAGGTTTTCCAGTCGGCGACGCTCACGGTCTGGAACAGCTGGCCGAGCACCGTGAGATAGCTGGGCTGGCTCACGACCACCACGTCCCCGGGTGCGCCGGTGGCGGCGAAGAAGCGCGCCCAGTCCACACCCGGAGCCTTGGCCTCGAGATCGGCCAACGTCATCTTGTTGTAGGTGGCCACCGGATCGCGGTTCTGCACCCGGCTCCAGTGCGCGGTGGCGATCTGTTTTTCGATGCCCTGGATGGTCGCGGCCGCCGTGGCCGCGTCGCGATCGCCCGCGAGCCGCATCAGGCTGGTGATGTAGGTGGCGTACTTCTGCCGGTAATCGGCGAAACGGGCGTCCTCGCGCAGGTAGTAGTCGCGATCGGGCAGCGTGAGTCCCGACTGGTCGAGTTCCACGACATAGGCGGTGGCGTTACGCGCATCCTGCTGCACCGACCACTGCAGCGGCTCGTTGACGCCGATGCCCTGGTTGTAGCCCATGTAGCTGGCCACGTCGCCGGCGCTGCTGATGGCGTCGATGCGCGCCAGCTCCGGCGCCAGCGGCTTGAGGCCGGCGGCGTCGATGCGCGTCGTGTCCATGTAGCTGCGGTAGAAATCCGCGACCTTGGCGGGCTCGCTGCCCGGCGGCTGCGGCTTCCTGAGGAGCTCCTCGAGCAGCCCATGCACGTTGTTGCGCGATGCGTCGTCGAGCATGACGAACGATCCGTAACTGGCCAGGTCGGCGGGAATCTCGGTCTTCGCCAGCCAGGTGCCATTGGCGTACTGGTAGAGATCGTCCTGCGGCCGCAGATGGGTGTCGAACGCCGTCGGATCCAGCCCGCTCTTCGCCGCCATCGCGGCCAGCGCACCGCAACTCAGGGCAAGGCCACCCAGCACCAGCCAGTTGGAGTGTTTCATGCCCCGATTGTGGGGTCTCTACCCCAGGGATCGCAACTTGCGCCGCGCCAGCAGCGGATCCACCCGCGTCAGCACCCAGTAGGCGATGCGCGAGCGCCAGCGCTGCCACCAGTGGCGGTGCTGCGGCCAGTCGCTCGGCAGCGGCACGCTGTGCAGGAGCGCGGCCTCGAACAGCACGCGCGCCTCCTGCGCCAGCTCGGGCCAGTCCAGCCGCAGCAGCAGCTCGTAATTGATGTCGAGGCTGCGGCGATCGAGGTTGCACGAGCCGACGTAGACGATGTGGTCGATCACCACCAGCTTGGCGTGCAGCACCTGCGGCTGGTATTCGAAGAGCTGCGCGCGGTAGCGCAGCAGCACACCGTACAGGTTTTCGCCCGCATAGCGCGCCGCCGGCACGTCGGTGGGACCCGCCAGCAGCAGCCGCACGCGGCCGCCGCGCCGCCGGCAGCCGCGCAGCGCGCGCCGGATGCGCCGGCCCGGCAGGAAGTAGGCGGCCATGCAGCAAATGTCACGGCCGGCCAGCAGATCGCGCCGCAGCGCCGAACGCAGCCGGCCGTGCGGCCAGCCCGGACCGCTGGTGTACAGCGCCACCTTGCCCGCGGGCGCGGGCACACGCCGCGCACGGCTGCGGAAATCGCGCAGCGCCCGCGGGGTGATGCTGGCCAGCGCGTACATGGCGTCGAAGCTCTGCGCCAGCGTATGCGCAATCGGTCCCTCGATCTGCAGCGCCAGGTCGCGCCAGCCGCGGTGCACGCCGTCGCCCTGGTACTCCGGCGCGATGTTGAGGCCGCCGACGATGGCGACCGATTCATCCGCCACCAGCAGCTTGCGGTGGTTGCGGAACGCGAGCCGCAGCTGGCGCGCGGGGCTGAACACGGCGACGCCCGCGCCCTGCTGACTGAGCCCCGCGAAATAGCCGGCCGGCAGGCCTTCGGATCCGAACGCGTCGTACAGCACCTGGACCTGCACGCCGCGCGCCAGCGCACGGGCCAGCGCGTCACGGATCAGTTCGGCGGGGCCCTGCGGGCGGATGATGTAACTCTCCAGCCGCACGCTGTGCGCGGCCGCGTCGATGACGGCCAGCATCGCCGCGTACGCGTGGTTGCCGTCAGGCAACCAGCACGCGCGATGCCGACCTTGCCGATGAACCGGGTTGTCCGCCATGGGCGGCGATGGTAGATGAAAAAAAAAGCCCCGGGGGGCCAGGGCTCTTGAGGAAAGCGGACTGTCAATTCGGGGAGAGCAGTCCGCCAGGGGATTCGAACAGCAACGCGATCAGTGCAGGCGCGACCAGTTCAGCACGCGGATGTCCGCGGCTTCCATGTCCAGGCTGCTGGCCAGCACCTGCGAGAGCTCACGGGCCTCGGCCGCGGCATTCAGGGGCCGGTTGAGCTCCACCACCGCGCTCCACTCGCCGCTCGGGCGTTGCCCGTCGCGTTCCGCGATGAAGTGGGTGTAGTACTTGCTGGCTCGCATGGGGCGGAGACTAGGAGCGTCGGGCAGCGGACGACTGTGCGATGGTGCACACTTCGCTGGCCACCGGCCCGGAGCCCGGGCGGCGGCCGCTCAATCTGTGACGGAATCCAGCCTCGTGTCGCGCTACCGAACCCCTGAAAAACCCGGCTCGCAGTACATCACCCCGGCCGGCGCCGCGCGCCTGAAGGCCGAGCTCGACCGGCTGTGGCGCGTGGAACGGCCGGAAGTCACGCGCGCCGTGGCGGCGGCCGCGGCCCAGGGCGATCGCTCGGAGAACGCCGAGTACACCTACGGCAAACGGCGGCTGCGCGAGATCGACCGCCGGGTGCGCTTCCTGCGCAAGCGGCTCGACGGCATGGTGGTGGTCGACAAGCCGCCGTCGGATCCCGGGCGCGTGTTCTTCGGCGCGTGGGTGTCGCTGGAAAACGAGGCCGGCGCGCCCAGCCGGCACCGCATCGTCGGGCCCGACGAGTTCGACCACGCGCCCGGCTACATCAGCATGGACGCCCCGCTCGCGCGCGCCCTGCTCGGCAAGGCGCTGGATGCCGAAGTCACCGTCGCGCTCCCCGGCGGCGCGCAGCGCTTCACCATCGTCGCGATCGAATACCCTTAGGACACCCTGACGTTCTTGAACTGCCAGGGATCGCTCTTGTCCAGATCCTCGGGGAACAGCCGCTCGCGATCGCTGAGCGGCGTCCAGTCGGTGTACTGGCCCACCACGTTGCCGAGGTAGGGGCGCGCGATTTCCAGGTTGCGGCGGAAATCCATGTCCTCGGGTTCGACCAGGCCGCTGTTGGGGTTTTCCATGGCCCACACCATGCCCGCCAGCACCGACGCCGTGACCTGCAGGCTGGTGGCGCTGTTGTGCGGCACCAGCCGCCGCGCTTCCTCGATGGTGAGCTGCGAACCGTACCAGTACGCATTCCTGCGATGCCCCGCCAGCAGCACGCCGAGTTCGTCGGTGCCCTGGATGATGTCGTCCATGAGGATGCGCTTGCGATCCTGGATCTGGTAGTTGCGGCCCGCGAACTCGTGCACCGACATCACCGCGGCATCCGACGGATGGTAGGAATAGTGCACCGTGGGGCGGTTCAGAACCCGCGTTTCCTTGCGCACCGTGAGGAAATCCGCCAGCGAGATGGCTTCGCTGTGCGTGATCAGGAAGCCGTGGATCGGGCCGGCCTGCGGCGTCCAGGTGCGCACGCGCGTGGCCACGCCGGGCTGCGACAGGTAGATCGCGGGCGCCATCGTTCCTTCGTGGCGCTTGCCGTCGCGCGGGAAATTGCGCTCGTGCGATCCCCAGCCGAGTTCCGCGGGCTGCGAGCCCTCGGACACGAATCCGTCCACCGACCAGGTGTTCACGAATTCGTTGAGTTCCTTGGGGATCGAGGACACCTGCGTGTCGCGCTCGGCGATGTGGATCACGCGCACGCCCAGCTTCTGCGCCAGCGCGGCCCACTCCTCGCGCGTGGCGGGATTGCCGGCGTCGACACCGGTGTCCTGCGCCAGGTTCAGCAGCGCCTGCTTGGTCAGATGCGACACCAGGCCCGGGTTCGCCCCGTGCGTGAGCACCGCGGTGGGCTGGCGCCCGGCATTCTTGCGCAGTGCCAGCGCCTCTTCGCGCAACGCGTAGTTGGTGCGCTTGCCCGCCGCCACCGTCGGATCGGTGTAGCCGCCGGCCCAGGGTTCGATGCAGGTGTCGAGGTACATGGCGCCGCGCTCCCAGCAATAGCGGATCAGGGCCACGCTGGACACGTCCACCGAGAGGTTCACGAGGAAATCGCCACGGCCGACCAGCGGCTCGAGCACGCGCCGGTAGTTTTCGCGCGTCAGCGCCTCGCGCACGAACTTGACCCCGTATTCATGGGCTTCCTCGAGACCCGCTTCGTCCGCGCTCACGATCGCGATGCGCGAGGGCGGCACGTCGATGTGACGCAGGATCAGCGGCAGCACTCCCTGGCCGATGCTGCCGAAACCGACCAGCAGGATGCGCCCCGGAAACTCCACGTACTGCTTGTGCTCACTCATGATGTCCACCAACACTAGTCCTGAAAGTCGGTCTTGCGGATGCGATCCGCGCCGGCGGGGGTTGCCGCCGGTTCAGCCGCGCCAGTGCGGCGGCCAGGTCCGGTCGTGCCCGGGCAGCGCCGCCACGCGGTCCAGCCAGCGCGCCAACGCGGGATAGTTCACTTCCAGCGGCAGGAAGCGCGAGGCCAGCTCGCCGGCCTCGGGGCGCGCCAGCGCGCGCAGCAGCAACCGGATGTCGGGGTAGATGACCATGTCCACGGCCGAGAAGCTGTCGCCCACCACCCAGTCCCCCTGCGACAGGCGGCGCTCGATGGTGCGCGCCTCCCCGGCCACGTGGTGCATGGCATCGGCCAGCTCCTCCGAGAAACGCACCGTGCGGCGGCCCAGCAGGCTGCCGACGATGCTCGTCACGTAGGGTTCGGCGTACGCCTGGTATTCGCAGATGACGCGCATGATCACCGCCGATTCCTCGGGGCTGCGGCCGAAAATCGGCGGTTCAGGGTACTTGAGGTCGAGGTAGTAGAGGATGGCCAGCGATTCGAACACCACGTAGCCGTTGTCGACCAGCACCGGCAGGCGCCCGCGCGGATTCAGGCTCAGCATCTGCGGCGATTTGTGCTCCTGCTGGTCGAATTTCAGCAGATGGCTGTTGTATGACAGCCCCTTGTGCTCCAGCGCCAGCAGCACCCGCCAGCTGTACCCGCTGCCACTCCCCCAGTAAAGATCGATCGCCATGCATTGTATTGTAGCGCGCACTGTAATCGCCGAGCGCATTTGCTATGGTGCGCGCCCATGAACTTCTCGACCCATGGCTCCGATCCGGGCTGGAGCATCGAGGACGCGCTCGAGCTCTACCACGTGCCCGCGTGGGGCAAAGGCTATTTCGGTGTCAACGCCGCCGGCCACGTGGTGGTGCGTCCCGATCCCGCGCAGCCCGCGGAAATCGATCTCCACGAAGTGGTGCAGGGCCTGGCCGAGCGCGACCTGAGCGCGCCCGTGGTGATCCGCTTTTCCGACATCCTCGCGCACCGGCTGCGCCACCTGCACGACTCGTTCGCGCAGGCGATCGCCGAAAACGACTACCGCAATCGATATACCGCCGTGTTTCCCATCAAGGTGAACCAGCAGCGCCTGGTGGTGGAGGAAGTGTTCCGCTACGGCCGCCAATTCGGCTTCGGCCTGGAAGTGGGCTCCAAGCCCGAGCTGCTGGCGGTCATGGCCATGACCGAGGCCGAACACGACCGCCCCATCATCTGCAACGGCTTCAAGGACTCGAGCTACATCGAGGCCGCCATCCTGGCCGCGAAGCTGGGCCGCACCATCATTCCGGTGGTGGAAAATTTTGCCGAACTGGAGCTGATCCTGCGCCACGCGGCCAGCTACGGGGTGCGCCCCGGCATCGGGGTGCGCGTCAAGCTGGCCAGCGAAGGCTCGGGCCGCTGGCGCGACTCGGCCGGCGATCGTTCCAAGTTCGGCCTGTTCGTCACCGAGATCCTCGAACTGCTGAACGAATTGAAGTCGCGCGGCATGGAAGACTGCCTGAAACTGGTGCATTGCCACCCGGGCAGCCAGCTGCAGGACATCCGGCGCGTCAAGGACGCCATCAGCGAGCTGGCGCACGTCTACGCCGAGCTGCACCGGCTCGGCGCCGGCCTGCAGTACATCGACATCGGCGGCGGGCTGGGCATCGACTACGACGGCAGCGGCACCAATTTCGCGTCCTCCATGAACTACACGTTGCGCGAGTACGCCAACGACGTGGTGTACCGCATCGCCAGCGTCTGCAACGCCCGCGGCATCCCGCACCCGCTCATCATCAGCGAGTCGGGCCGCGCCATCGCGGCGCATCACAGCGTGCTGATCTTCAACGTGCTGGGCCGCTCGGCGCTGGATTCACTGCGCATCCGGCCGGGGGAGGACGCCTCGCTCAAGGTGGAGCAGGACCTGCCGCAGCCGGTGCGCGACCTGATCGACGCCTACCAGAACATCGACCAGCGCCGCCTGGTGGAGTGCTATCACGACGCCAACGGCGCCCGCGAACAGGCGTTGCAGCTGTTCAGCCTCGGGCTGCTGTCGCTGGAGCAGCGCGCGCTGGTCGAGCGGCTGTACTGGGCGAGCTGCGTGCGCATCCGCGATTTCTGCCGCAAGCTGGAGAATTTCCCCGAGGAGCTGGAGAAGCTCGAGGACGACCTGTCCGACACCGTGTTCTGCAACGTCTCGGTGTTCCAGTCGCTGCCCGACAGCTGGGCCATCGACCAGCTGTTCCCGATCCTGCCCATCCACCGCCTGAACGAGCGCCCGGGCCGCAAGGGCGTGCTGGCCGACATCACCTGCGACTCCGACGGCAAGATCGACCACTTCATCAGCCCGCGCGAATTGAAAAAGACGCTGGAGCTGCATGATCTGCGCGCCGGCGAGGACTATTTCCTGGGCGCGTTCCTGGTCGGCGCCTACCAGGAGACGCTGGGCGACCTGCACAACCTGTTCGGCGACACGCACGTGGTGCACATCCGCCTGCACGACGAAGGCGGCTGGTGGATCGAGGAAGTGGTCAAGGGCGACACCGCCACCAAGGTGCTGGAATACATGGAATACGACGTCGCGGAGCTTGCGCCCGCGCTGGCGCGCGACTGCGAGCGCGCGGTGCGCGAAGGGCGGCTGACGCTGGCCGAGAGCCAGGGCCTCAAGCGCTTCTACGACACCGAAATCAACGGCTATACGTACCTGGAGCCCTGAGCGCCGTGCAGTCCCCATCGCCCTTCATCCAGAAGCTGCAGGCCGCCTGGCGCGGCAACCACTCGCTGGTGTGCGTCGGTCTCGATCCCGACCTGGAGCGATTCCCCGACGGCATCGCGCGCACCAGCCGCGGGATCTTCGACTTCAATCGTCGCATCATCGACGCCACGCACGACCTGGTCTGCGCCTACAAGCCGCAGATCGCGCATTTCGCGGCGGTGGGCGCCGAGGACGCGCTCATGCTCACGATCCAGTACCTGCGCGACAACCACCCGGCCGTGCCCGTGATCCTCGACGCCAAGCGCGGCGACATCGGCAGCACCGCCGAGCAGTACGCAACCGAAGCGTTCGACCGCTACGGCGCCGACGCGGTCACCATCAACCCCTACCTGGGCTTCGATTCCGCGCAACCCTTCCTGCGCCGCGCGGACAAGGGAGTGGTCGTGCTGTGCCGCACGTCCAACGCGGGCGCGGCGGACTTCCAGGATCTCGAGACCGGCGGCCGCCCGCTGTACGAGCACGTGGCGGAAGCCGTCGCGCGCGGCTGGAACGTCAATGGCAACTGCCTGCTGGTGGTCGGCGCCACCTGGCCGGAACAGCTCTCGCGCGTGCGCGCCATCGTCGGCCACATGCCGCTGCTGGTGCCGGGCGTGGGCGCGCAGGGCGGCGACGTGGAACAGCTGGTGCGCACGGGCAAGACGGCCGACGGCACGGGCCTGATCATCAATTCCTCGCGCGCCATCCTGTACGCGGACTCGTCGCGCGAGTTCGCGCGGGCCGCGCGTCAGGAAGCGCAGCAGCTGCGGGATCTCATCAATTCGATCCGCTGAGGCGGTCGCCTACCACATGTCCTTGAGCCTGCTCGCCACGTCCACCGTCACCGGGCTGGCGGAGGTGGCGGCCAGCGGCGAGTCGCCGGCGCGCGAGCTCTGGTAGCTGGTCTGATCCATGGTCTTGAGCACCTTGTCGGTCACGAACCGGCTGCGCGCGCCATACACATGCGCATCGCCCTGCCGCTGCTGCTGCGTGAGC
>Ga0335083_10010178_pt1 | contig 11378 bp, 6 predicted proteins | sample Lox_Sample_42_FD_206716 | JGI IMG/M metagenome (GOLD analysis project Ga0335083, IMG submission 206716) | Soil microbial communities from Loxahatchee National Wildlife Refuge, Florida, United States - Lox_Sample_4.2 | ecosystem: Environmental > Terrestrial > Soil > Wetlands | place: USA: Florida... | reverse complement strand
CGCTCGTCACTGCCCAGATCGACGCCGTGGCCGACGACCTCCCCCCGGAGGCCGTGAAGACGGGGATGCTCGGGACCGCGGAGAACGTGGACGCCGTGGCTGACGCCTTGATCCGCCGGCGCTTCGCCAATTACGTCCTCGACCCCGTCATGATCTCGACTTCCGGCGACCGCCTGCTCACGGCGCCGGCCGAGGCGCGCCTGGCCGACCGGCTGATTCCCCTCGCCACGCTCGTCACCCCGAATCTCGCCGAGGCGGCGCGTCTCGCCGGCATGGAGGTCGCCACGCCGGAGCAGATGGCGCAGGCCGGCAAGGCGATCCTGCGGCTCGGCGCCCAGACGGTGCTCGTGACCGGGGGACACCTGAGCGGAGATCAGGTGACCGACGTGCTGGTCAGCGCTCGCGACGTTCACCAGTTCACGCACATCCGGATCCCCGGCGCGACGCACGGGACCGGCTGCACGCTGTCGGCCGCCGTCGCGGCGGGACTGGCCCTGGGCCGGCCGCTGCTCACCGCCATTCAGGACGCGCTCGACTTCGTGCAGCGCGGGATCGCCGCCGCCCCGGGGCTCGGGGCCGGGCCCAGCCCCCTGAACCACTTCGTCCCGGCTCCGCCGCGCCCGCCGACCGAAGGGTTGTAGTGCGGTAGCGGGGTTCAGGACGCCGTGTTCAATTTCCATCATGCAGGTACTCGTGGTGCGGCACGCCATCGCGGAGGACCCCGCTGACTACGCGCGGCGGCATCCCGATGACGCCGGACGCCCGCTCACCGCGGATGGCCGGAAGAAGATGCGGAAGGCGGCCCGCGGCCTGCGCGCGCTCGTCCCCGAGCTGGACCTGCTCGCCACCAGTCCCCTGACCCGCGCGGTCCAGACCGCGGAGATTCTGGCGGACGAGTACGACGGCCCCGCCCCGGTGCAGACGCCGACCCTGGCGCCGGCCCAGCCACTCGCCACGCTCGCCGACTGGCTGGACCGCGAGCGCCGTCGCGAGGTGGTCGCGCTCGTGGGGCACGAGCCCGGGCTCTCGCGCGCGGTGTCCTGGCTGCTGAGCGGCGGCGACCGGTCCTTTGTCGAACTCAAGAAGGGAGCGGCGTGTCTGCTCGAGTTCCCCGATCATGTCGGCGCGGGACTTGGGGTCTTGCGCTGGTCGCTCTCTCCCGGGCAGCTGCGTAGATTGGGTGGAGAGGGAGGGGGGGACTGATGGCGACGTTTCCGACCGATCTGGCGCAGCGCTCCGCTGCGCTGGGCGCTCGCGTCGTGGCCCTGGCGTATCTCGACGACGCCAAGGCGGCCCTGGACCGGCTGGGCGATGCGGAAGACGTCGAGGCGCTGCACGACTTCCGAGTCTCGTTGCGGCGGCTCCGCAGTACCCTGCGCGCCTACCGCCCGCTCGTGGAGGCCAGCGTCCGGGGGAAGGACCGGCGCCGGCTGCGCGCGATCGCCGACGCGACCAACAGCGGACGGGACGCGGAGGTGCAGATCGACTGGCTCGCCTCCATCAAAGGCGAGCTGACCCCGCGCGAACGGGTCGGCTACCGCTGGCTCCTGGCGCGACTCGAGGCGCGCAAGCAAGAAGCCTACGACGCCCTGCTCGGCGAGCTCCCCCGGTCGTTCACCAAAGTCGATCGCCGCCTCCGCAAAGGCCTGGCCGTATACACGAGCGACATCCGCGTCGACGGATCGGTGCCGGAAGAACGGTTCGGGACGAAGGCCGCCAACGCGATCGAGCAGCAGGGGGAGGAGCTGACGCGGCTGCTGTCCAGTATCCAGGCTCCGGACGACGCCGATCTGCACCAGGCCCGGATCGCGGCCAAGCGGCTGCGGTATCTGACCGAGCCGTTCGTGGAACGGCTCCCCAGCGCCGCGTCGCTGGTCCGTTCACTGAAAGCGCTGCAGGACGTGCTGGGTGAAGTGTGCGACGCCGCGGTGCTCGCGGCCGACGTCGCGACCGGGGTGGAAGCCGCCGCCGCCGAGCGCGCCCGTCAGCTCCACGAGCTGGCGCTGGCGGAGCCGGCCGGACCGGCGCCGCGCGCGCGGCGACGGGACGAGCGCGCCGGACTCCTGGCGACGGCCCGGCGCGTGCGGCTGCATCGGGATGCGCGGTTCGCCGAGCTCGAAGCGTCCTGGCTGGGCGATGCCAGCATCGCCTTGTCGCGGGAGGTCGCCGCGGTGGCGCACCGGCTCGAGGCCGACGCGCTGGGGACGGCGGTGGTTCCGGTTCCGGTCCCCCACGCGGCCCGCCCCCGTCCGGCCGCGGCGACATGGCGCCGGCGGGCCCCCCAGGAAGGCAGCTAGCCCCTACACGTCGTCGCGGGATTTCTTGCGACCACCGGAACGCGCGACGCTGCGCGCCAACCGACGGGTCGCGGCGGCCTGCTTTCCGTCCGAGCCGTTGCGGCCGCCCTGCCGCAGGATCGGCACGAACAGGGGGCGCCCGTTCTCGCCGATTTCCCGGGCCGATTCGCGGGCCAATCCCTGCAGCACGACTTGCGAGCGCACCGGCGCTTCCCCCTCAGCCGGCGTCACCCGTTCGTACGACCCATCCGGCCGCTGCACCCGGGCCTTGACGTTGTCCGCCAGCACCGCCGGCAGGATGTTGTCCACGATCCGCGCCTTCAATCTGGGGTCTTCGACCGGGAACATCACCTCGACGCGCCGGAAGAAATTTCGCGGCATCCAGTCAGCGCTCGCGAGGAAGACTTCCGGCTCCCCCGCGTTTTCGAAGTAGAACACCCGGCTGTGCTCCAGGAAGCGGTCCACGATGCTGGTGACGCGGATGTGGTCGGAGACTCCCGGCAGCCCCGCCCGCAGGCAGCAGATGCCCCGGATCACGAGATCGATCTGCACACCGCCCTGGGAGGCCCGGTACAGGGCGTCGATCACCGAGGTCTCGACCAGGGCGTTCATCTTGACGATGATCCGGGCCCGCCGCCCTTCCTTGGCGTGCCGCTGCTCCCGCTCGATCAGCCCGATGACCTGCTCGCGCAGGCCGACGGGCGCCACCCGGAGTTTCTTCCAGTCCCGGCTCTGCGAGTAGCCGGTCAGCAGGTTGAACATCGCGCTGACGTCCTCACCGAAATCCGGGCTGGCGGTGAACAAACCGAGGTCCGTGTACACCCGGGCCGTGGGCGGGTTGTAGTTCCCGGTCGAGAGGTGCACGTAGCGGCGAATGCCGTCGGGTTCCCGCCGGACGACCAGGGCGGCCTTGCAGTGAGTCTTCAAGCCGACGACGCCGTACACGACGTGGACACCGGCCTGCTCCAGCTCGCGCGCCCAGACGATGTTGTTCTCCTCGTCGTAGCGCGCCTTGAGCTCGACCAGCGCCGTGACCTGCTTGCCGTTCTGCGCCGCGCGGGCCAGCGCCGAGATGATCGGGCTGCCCCCGCTCGTGCGATACAGGGTCTGCTTGATGGCGAGCACCTGCGGGTCGTCGGCGGCGCGCTCGATGAAATCCACGACGCAGGTGAACGACTCGTAGGGGTGGTGCACCAGCACGTCCTGCCCGCGGATGACGTCGAACAGATTCCCCGCCCTGGCGAACGCCGGCGGCACGCGGGGAACGAGCGGCTCGTCGCGGAGCGCGCGGAAGCCGTCCACCCGCTGCAGCGTCATCATCGCGGACAGGTCCACCGGTCCGGCCACGCGGAACACGTCGCGCTCGCCCAGCCCCAGCGCGCCCATCAGCATCTGGGCGAACCGCTCGTCGCCCGAGGCCAGGATCTCGAGCCGTACAGCCTCGCCGCGGATGCGCTGACGCAGCGTCTCCTCGATCGTCTGCAGCAGATCCTCGGCTTCGTCCTCATCGATCGTGAGGTCGGTATTGCGGGTCACCCGGAAGCAGGTGTGATCGATCACCTTGAAGCCCCCGAACAGCTCACCCAGGTGAGCGCCGATGACCTCCTCGAGCAGCAGGAACCGCACGCGCTCCCGGCTCCCGGGAAGCACGACCACGCGATCGAGCACCGCCGGCACCTGGACCACGGCGAACAGCTGCTGCCCGGACGCGGTGCTCTCCACCAGCAGGGCGACGTTCAGGCTCTTGTTGTGCACGAACGGGAAGGGATGCCCCGGATCGATGGCGAGCGGCGTCAGCACCGGGGCGATGCTGCTGCGGAACAGCTCCTCGACGTACTTGAGCTCGGCGGCGGTGAGCTGGTCGAGGCGCGCCCACTCGATCCCGTTGGCAGCGAGCCCCGGCACGATCTCCCCGTGCAGCAGCCGTTCCTCCTGCGCGAGCAGGTCGCGCACGCGGGTGTCGATGGCGGTAAGCTGCTGGGCCGGGTCGGTGCCGTCGGCCGCGTAATCCTGCGCCTCGATACCGGCGTAGAGCTGCTGCTGCAACCCCGCCACCCGTACCTCGAAGAACTCGTCCAGGTTGCTGCTGAAAATGGCGAGGAACTTGAGCCGCTCGAGCCACGGATTGGTCGGGTCCGCGGCTTCCTCGAGCACGCGGGCGTTGAACCCGAGCCACGACAGCTCGCGGTTCAGATAGTGGTCGGCCGGGAACGCCGGGACGTAGGTGGTGGGCATGGCGTTACCCCGCTGCGATACGGAGCCGCGCCCGCCGCGCCGGTCCGCCCTGGCGCCGCCGGGCCGCCTGGCTCCAGGCGACCGTGGGGAGGGAGCCGAACACGCGACCGAACAGCGCCGCCTTCCGCTCGGCGTCCCACAGCTCGACCTGGGGGTCGGACGCGGCGTCGACCACGAACCGCACCCGCCCGCGGCCCCGTTCCACGCCGACCGCGGTGACGCGCTGCGTGTGCGTCCGGTCCAACCCGTCGGCTACGCGCAGGATCGCGGCCAGCGTGCGCACCAGCCAGCGATCGGGCCGCTCCAAGCGGCCGAAGTTGGGATGACGTTTCTTCGGGAACGCCTTGCGGTGATACCGGGCCACGTTGGCGATCAGCTCGATCTCTCGCGTGGTGTACCCCTGCAGCTCGCCGTGCATGATGAGGTGATAGGCGTGCTTGTGGTGCTTAGCATGGTTGATGAGATAGCCGACGTCGTGCAACAGCGCCGCCGCCACGAGCAGCTCGCGCCCCTCCGCCGGCAGGGCCTCGCTCTCCCGCAGTCCGTCGAACAGCTGCCCGGCGAGCCGGGCCACGTGCTCGGTGTGCCGCTCGCTGGACCGGCACTTGCGCGCGAACGCCCGTACCGACTCGAGCCGGTCGAGCGGACGCGCCGCTTCCGCCGCGCCGGCCACCCGCTCCGCGATCATGGACAGGAGCAGGCCGTCCCTCAACCCCCCGGTGTTGACGAGGATCTGGTTCGTCCCCAGCCACTTGGCGAGCCGGCTGATCGCGGCGGCCCCGGCCACGATGATGTCGGCCCGCTGCGGATTCAACCCCGGCGTCTCGCGGCGCATGGACAACGGCATCCCGCGCAGCCGGTGCATCACGTGCACCACGTCCGCCCGTGTGAGTGAGTAGCCCTGGAGATTCTTCTCCGAGCCCTCACGCTCGACCTTGGTGATCCCCGCGATGTTCGTGAACGTGCCGCCGCTGCCGATGATGACGTCGGGGACGAAGGGGGGCTTGCCGAGCTGCGCCTGGAGCACGCGGTCGATGGCGCGGCGCAGCCGTTTCCAGCGTCGCCGCCCGAGCCGCTCGGCGCCGCCGTAGGCCTCCGTCAACCGCACCGCGCCGAGCGGGAGGGTGAGCAGCTGGTCCACGACGGAGCCCGCCGTGAGGACCACTTCCATGCTGCCGCCGCCGATGTCGACCACGGCGACCGAGCGTCCGGCGAGGTCGAACTGGCGCAGCGCGCTCTGCAGCGCGAGCTGGGCTTCCTCTTCCGGCGAGATCACCTCGACGTTCAATCCGCAGCGGCGGCGAACCTCGCGGACAAAGGCCCGCCCGTTCGTCGCCTCGCGGACCGCGCTCGTGGCGACCGCCCGCATTTCGGCGACCTCATAGCCGTCGGCGATGGCTTTCATCTTGTTGAGCGCCGCGAGAGCGCGCTCGATGGCGGAGGCGGAGAGCCGGCCGCGTTCGAACAACCCGTGCCCCAGCCGCGTCATTTCACGCTCTTCATCGAGCACCCGGTAGGACCCGTCGGCCTCCACTTCGGCGACGACCCCACGGATCGAGTTCGTCCCGATGTCGATGGCCCCGAGCCGCAGCGGGGCGGAAGTGGCGGCTGGAACGAGGCTCTGCGACGGCGTCACCGATGTACCCATGGGTGGAAAGCTAGCCTCGAAACGCCGTGACGGCCGGAAGCGCAACTCGCTGTCCGGCCGTCTGTTACAAGTCCGTTACGGATTCGCTACGAGCGGGGACGGTGGCTACAGTCGGGCGACGACCCCCCGAATCAGCTGCGCCAACTGGCCGCCGACCTGACGGCCGACCTCGAGTACTTCCTGATGTGACAACTGAGCCGGTGACAGGCCGGCGGCGGAGTTCGTGATGGTCGAGAACGCGAGACAGCGGATTCCCCTGGCCCTGGCGACAATGACTTCCGGCACCGTGGACATCCCCACGGCATCGGCGCCCAGGCGCTGCAGCATGCGGATCTCCGCCGGCGTTTCGTATGACGGACCAAGCAGGCCGCAATACACGCCTTCCTCCAGCGGGACGTTTCGCTCCCGGGCCACCGCCCGCGCCATCTCCCGCAGCCGAACGTCGTAAGGCTCGCTCATGTCCGGGAACCGCTCCTCGCCCTCCAGCGCGGGCCCGATCAGCGGATTGCGGAACATCAGGTTGATGTGGTCCGAGATCAGCATCAACGTTCCGGCGCGGAATGTCCCCCGAATACCGCCGGCGGCGTTGGTCAGGATCAGGATGCGCACGCCGAGCCGGCCGAACACCCGCACCGGCAGCGCCGCGACCTCGGCCGAGTGCCCTTCGTACAGGTGGAACCGCCCGCTCTGTACCAGCACCGGAACGCCTTCCAGCGTGCCGAAGATCAGCTCCCCTTTGTGACCCTCCACCGTGGGCGCTGGAAATCCCGGGATTTGCGCGTATGGGATCCGCACCGCACCCTCCACCTCTTCCCCGAGAGACCCCAATCCGGATCCCAGCACGATGGCCGCCCGTGGGAGGCGCGTGCCGAGTTTGTTGGCGACGACGTCGGTCGCGCGCACGGCGGGATTAGTCATGGGAGCGCTCCCAGCTCGCTTTGCACCCGGGACACGAGGGCGACCCGGTCCGATTCCGGGAGAAAGGCGCTCTCGCACGCGTTCACCACGACGCGGGCCAGCTCATCCCGAGTCATCCCCACCACGCGGTGCGCCAGATAATACTCGTCGGTAAGCGTCACCCCATCGACCAGCCGGCCATCGGTGTTGAGGGTCACGAGCACGCCGGCCTCGAGATAACGCTTGACCGGATGCGCCGCGGGCGATGCCACCGTGTGCGTGTGCACGTTGCTCGTGATACACATTTCGAGGGGAATGCGCCGGTCCACTACCTCGGCGAGCAAATCTGGATCCTCGGCGAGGCGCGTCCCATGACCGATGCGCTGCGCGCCGCAGCTGTGCAGCGCCTGACGAATGGACGCCGGACCGTCCCCCTCCCCGGCGTGGCAGGTGCAGGCCATCCCGTGCGCGGCCGCGAACTCGAACGCCGGGCGATGATCCGCCGCCGGGTGTCCACGCTCCGCGCCCGCCAGGTCGAAGGCCACGACTCCACTGCCCTTGTAATCGGCGGCCGCCCGGGCCAGCTCGAGCGACGTGGCCGGCGGCAGGGTGCGGATTCCGCAGACGATCAGGCCCACCTTGGTTCCCGTCTCCGCCTCCCCGCGCCGGATCCCCTCGAGCGGGGCTTCGATCGCCTGGGTCAGCGTCAGCGCCGGGCGGTGTAACAGCGGGGAGTACCGCACCTCGACGTAGCGGACGTTCTCCGCCGCCACATCGAGCACGAACTCGTGGGCGATACGGGCCAAGGCATCCGGCGTCTGCATGACCGACAGGGTGATCGCGTACTTCTCGAGATACTCTTCGAGGCTCCGCGATCCGGCGACCGACAACGCCCGGGTCAGCCCCTCGGGGGTATCGGCCGGCAGCTTGACCCCCTGGCGTCGGGCCAGATCGAGCATCGTCTGCGGGCGCAGGCATCCGTCGAGGTGGACGTGCAGCTCGACCTTGGGCCAGCGTCGCAGCTCATCCTTGCCGAGACCGCTCCCGGTGGCTCGCCCGGCGCTCACCACGACGCGAAACACCGCTCCCGCTTCGCCCACCGCCTGCCCCGAGTCCACCGGGCGCCCGACACCATCGGTCACGAAGGCCGCCTGGGTGGCGACCAGCTCGGCCAACTCGCGATCGAGCGCGCCCACGGCGTCCCGCACCGTCGCCCCGCGCGCGACGGTCACCGGCCGCTCGTTGACGAACACCCGCACCGCGTCCGCCATCAGCGGCCGCCCTCCGCCGGGTGGAATCGGACGTCGCCCGGCGCCACGGCCGGCGAGCGGATCACGCTCAGGTAGGCAATCACCGCATCCAGGTCCACCAAACCCACGTCGACCCGCGGCCGGCCTTTCAGCATGTCGTAGCCCGAGCCCCCGTCCGCCAGGAAATCGGGGACCGCGAGGGTGTAGGCGTGGTTGTCCTCGACGCTCGTGCCATTCAACAACCGCAGCTTCGTGATCCGGGCTCCGGCGGGCTTGCGCGGGTCGTACCACACCGCGATGCCCCCCACGTGGGCGGCGGGTGTGCCACCGGCCAGGGCGTGCTCGAGCACCCGACGCAGGTCGCCACCGGAGATCGTGAGCCGCACCAGCCGGTTCTGGAACGGGGAGACCTCGAACAGCGCCCCGTAGGAGACCGGGCCTCCCGGCAAGTCGGCGCGGATCCCGCCGTTGTTGATCAGGCCCACGTCGGCCTTCCCCATGTTGCGGTAGGCGTCAGCGATGAGCCGGCCCAACCCGTACTCGTCCCCGTTCCGTGCGAGGCCGAGCTGGAGCGTCGCCACGATGCGGCTGGTGAGACTGTCCACCATGCGCCGGGCGCGCTCGACCGACGCCGCGACGGCGGCGTTCGGCGTCACCTGATCCGCGTACGGGGTCTCGACCCGCGTGTGCACCTCCCGCCCGGTGCCGGTGCGGACGAGATCGGCCACTCCGATGCCGCTCCCCGAGGAGCCCGCCTCGACGACCGGGATACCGTGGATGACGGTGTGCACGATCCGATGAGTGTCGCCCCCGACGATCAGGTCGACGGACCCGGAATCGAGCCCCCGGGCGAGGTCCACGACTTCTCCGTGGCAATCCAGCGAATCGCACACCGCGCCGGCATGCGCGAGCACGATCACGAAGTCCGCCGTCGCCCGCACCTGGGGAAGGACGCGCCGCACGGCCACGGCCGGATCACCGAACACCAAGCCCCGGACATTCCGCGGATCGGTCGTGGTGGGCGTGCTCGGCGAGGCGATGCCGATCACCCCGATCTTGGTGCGATTCCGCGAGATGACGGTCCACGGCTCCACCCACGCCGGGATCGCCCCGGCGCTATCGGTGAGGTTGGCCGCGACGAACTGGTAGCGGGCCTCGCCCATGCGGGCCCGCAGCGTGTCCACCGACCAATCGAACTCATGATTGCCGACCGCCGCGGCGTCGATCCCCAGCGCGTTCAGGGCGGCGACACTGGTACGCCCGAACGTGAAATTGGAGATGGGCGTGCCCTGCATCTCGTCGCCCGCGTCGAGGCGGACACTCGCGCACCCGCAATCCGCGGCCAGGCTGTCGAGCCAGGTTTTCAGAACCGCCGCGCCGCCCACGGCCCGGCCCTGCGACCACCCCCAGGTCCGGGAAAGCAGTGCGCCGTGCAGATCGTTGATCGAGAGCACCCGCAACAGGGTAGTGTCGGCCCGGACCGTGGAGGCGGGTCGCGCGGGCGCGAACGCGGCGAGCGCGGCCTCGCGACCCGGGGGGAGGATTTCCCAGCTCGAGGTGGAGTAGTCGGCCGCCGTGACGGTGCCGACCCGACGGATTTCCTCGATCAGAAGGTCGCGCACGTTCTCGTTCTGGTCGTACACCACGCGCGCCCCTCTCAGCATGGCGTACCCTCCGCCCCCGGCCGCGCGGTAGTTGTTCAACGCGATGGTAAAGCTGTCCCCCGGGGCCACCGGGCGCCCGCGCACCGCGAGTCCAACGATGCGGCTCCCCGGGGCCCGCGTGAGATCGATCTGGTAGTTCGCGCCGCTGACCACATCGAAGTTGTACCCCGGCACGTCGTCGCGGACGACCGACGTCCCAGGTCGATAGGTGCGGTAGTAGGTGGCCGAGTGCTCGAGGTAATCCCTGAGCTGTTGCCCCGAAATCTTGAGGCCGACGAGCGTGTTCTCGTAAGGATAAATGCCGGCGACGTCGCGGAGATGAACGTCCCCGTCGGGCAGCCCGGCGTCGAGATCGAAGTCGGGCGTGGCCGACAGATCGGTTCCGGCGTGCCGGCGCTGTACCGCATTGATGAAATCGAGCAGTGGCGTGTCCTCGGCCCGCCCGTTGCGCGCCGCGAACCCGGGTCCGGCCGTTCCGAGGGGCTGCGCGGCCCACGCCCGTACCAGCTCCTGCGCCACTGCCAGTCGCTTGGTGAAGCGCGGCAGCTCGGGAGTGGTGCCCGTGGGAATCAGATCCGCGCGGATCTGGACGATGTGCCAGCGCCCCGGGGCGACCTGCTTGGCCGAGTCGCCTGCGGCACGGGTGAGCCAGATGTGCACCACCGAAATGCTCTGGGCCCAGAACTTGGGCTGCACGAAGTGCACCCCCGCGATCACCGAATCGCGCATCTCCTTGTGCGTGTGCCCGACGACCACCAGGTCGGGGCGGTGCGGATCGGCGGCGAGCGCGGCGGCGTCGTTTTCCGCGCCGACACCGGTGGTGTCGTACGTGGACGGCTCCCCCATCCCGCTGTGCACGAGCACGATCCGCACGTCCACGTTCGCCTGATCGAGCTGCGCCAGCGCCGGCGGCCCCGCCGTGGCGATCGGGCGCACGCGGACGCCGCCGGCCTTCACGACGCGACGGTCCCAGACCATGACGCCGGGAGTGGTGAGACCCGTGATCCCGATCTTCACCCCGCCGCGTTGCACCACGGTCAGCGCGGGAAACAGGAGCGAGTCGCTTTGCAGGATGTTCGCCGAGACGAACGGATAGGTGGCGTCCGCCGCCGCGTCGCGGAGCACGCCCAGGCCGAAGTTGAACTCGTGATTCCCCGGGGTCGCCGCGTCGAGCGCGAGTGCGTTGAACGCATCCACGATCGGATTGGGACGCGTGGGCGTCCCGGTTGGAGGTCGCCCGAAATACGCGGCGAAGGGATTGCCCTGAATCTCGTCACCGGCATCGACCGCGACGACCTGGTTCGGGTACTGGGCCCGGAGGGATTCGAGGATGGTCGCGATGCGGGACAGGCCACCCGGCGCCGGCTGGTCGCGCACGTAATCCCAG
>Ga0335083_10010174_pt1 | contig 11381 bp, 8 predicted proteins | sample Lox_Sample_42_FD_206716 | JGI IMG/M metagenome (GOLD analysis project Ga0335083, IMG submission 206716) | Soil microbial communities from Loxahatchee National Wildlife Refuge, Florida, United States - Lox_Sample_4.2 | ecosystem: Environmental > Terrestrial > Soil > Wetlands | place: USA: Florida... | reverse complement strand
TGGCAGCAGAAAAACAGAAATCAGCATGTTCGCGCCGATGCCCACGGCGCACACACGGCCCAGGCTCGCCATGCCCGGGTTGCTGGACATGCCGAGCGAGCCGAAACCGGTTACTGCCGTCGCGCCGCACAGCATCAATGCGCGTCCGACTGAATGGCGGACGATTTTCGTATCGCCTCCATGCCGGCGCAAGGCCAGTTGAATGAAAATGGTGTAGTCCACACCCGTGCCCAATATCAGGGGCATGGCCATCAGGTTCATTAGGTTCCAGGTCCAGCCCGTCAACGCCATGATCGCCAGCAGGCAAACTCCGCTCATGCACAACACTGCCGCGCCTAAAAGAATTTCGGTCGCGCGCCGGAACGCGAACCAAAGTGAAAGCAGCACCAGCACCACCATCGGCGTGACGACCTGCCACATCCGCGACTCCACGCGTTTGAGTGTGGCGACGCCCAGCAGCTCCCAACTCGAGAGGTAACAATCGCTTTCCGCCAGGCGATGGGACAAATCGATCAGCGCCATTGCATTCATGCGTTTTTCTGGCGGGTAAATTAAGCCAACTACCAGGATTTGGTCCGGGCTGCGATTCACGAATCGGTTTAGCAGCCACTGGCTTACGCGATTCGTCGGCCAGACAGTGCCAGCACTCGCGCCATCGCGCGCCCATGTTTTAACAATTTCTTCGGTGAGCACCACCGCATTGGTATTAAAGCCTGCGTTTAAAGTTGCTTCGCGCAATGCCGGACCTTCGCGTGCCAGCGCCGCCATGCTTTGACGGTTAACCGCTTGAAATTCTGGACGTGGCCACAAGGCAACCGGCAAGACAAATTGGCCGATGAGATGGTTGGTTTCCGCTTCGGCCAGCAAAACATTCGCTTTGACGAGCCGATCGTAAATTTCAGTTTCATCCCGTCCAGTCACGACCAGCCAATACGGCTGTGGCGGCAGGCCGAGTTGCACCGTCATTTCGTCGAGGGTGGACTGCGCTGCACTGTTTTGCGGGTGCAATGCATCCGCCGTGCGATCCAGGCCGGGTTGTTTCCACAACAGTACGCCACACGCAGCCAACAAAATTGCTAAAGTCACGGACAGGGCAGGGCGGTAAGAGGGATTGACTGTCGCATGCTCCGTAATCGGTTCGTGCGGAGCGACGAAATAATTCCACCAGTTAAAATGAGGCTGGTTTGGTCGAGGGGTACGGCGATTTGGAAACAGCGGCGGCAGATAGATCATGACCATCACCCACGCTGAAAGAGCGATGCCGATGGCCACGAGCGAGCCGAGTTGCCCAAGCCCGGGCAGTCCGCCTAGGTTTAGCACCATGAACGCACTGATCGTTGTAATGGCCGCCCACAGGATGCTCGGCGCGATGGCGCGGCGGATTTCCGGCACGGTCATGTCCGGATGCGCGAGCGCCTCCTGGTAATGCACCACCGCGTAATCCACCGCCAGCCCGAGCAGGATCGCGGCAAAACCCATGCTGACGATATTGATGGAGCCCATCACCAGGGCGCCCAACGCCAGTGTCGCCATCAAAATCAACATCAGGAGGGCAATTAGATATCCCATCGGACGCAAGCGCCGGTGCATCAGGTAAAAAAGCACGGCGATGATTGTAGACGTGGCCCCAACGGAATGCGTCATGTCCGTCTGCATGCTACTGGCGATCTCTTCTACAAACACCGGACGGCCCGTGTAACGAATCTTTATGTCACTCCATTCGTCCTTCGATGCTCCCGCTTTTACGCCGTCCACGATTTCATGAATCGCCTTCAACCAGTTTTCGCACGAGCGATAGCTCTGCAAATCCACGGCGGATTCCACATACAACACGCGAAAGGTTCCATCGGACGACGCAAACATCTGTTGGTTTTGCCCGCTGGAAAAATTCGCCATTCCTGACAGCGCGGACAATGACATCAAGTTGTACGGGTCGTATTCCAGCTTAGCCAAATCCATTGGCGACATCGAAGTCGAGAGCGCATCTTTGGTCTGATCCAGGACGGTGCTGAGATTTCCCGGGGCGAGGCGGTTCGTTAAATCTGCGACGGTTGCCGGCCGTTGATTAAACCACAGCCAGCCGAGCAATTCGCCGAGTTGTTGCGGCTCATCCATCCAGGGCGGTTGCCAGGTGACTTCCTGGACCAGATTAGTCTGCTGCCGCAAACGCGCCGCCAATACACCGGCCACGCGTTGCACCTGTTCAGAATCTTTGCCATGCAGAGTGACGACCAGTTCCCGCGCGTTAGTGAAATATTTTTCGTAAAGCTTCAACCCCATGACAGACGGTTCGTCAGAGGGGAGCAAATCCAGCACATCTACGTCAAAGCGTAATCGGCAAAAACCCAGGCCGATAGCCACGAGGAGAATGACCCACCACCAACGTTTCAGGAAGGACCTCACGGCGAAACAAAACCCTCCAGGATCTCGCCGGTTTTAGGATTTTCCAGCCGCCAATTGCCGCCGTGTTCCTGGCTGAACTGCAACGGCTCAGGCAACGGTTTGCCGGTAAGCGCTGCGGGCAAATAAAGCCAAATGGTACGTGTCGGCGCCGGCTGATGTCCCTTCCAAAACCCGCCGCCTTGCGGGAAGCGAATCGTCCAGGCTTCCGGCGTCACCTGCGCCGTGACCAGCGACACCGGCATTTTTTCAAATTGCACTAACGCACGCCCATTAGCATCGGTCGCCAGCACGATATCCCCGCCGATTTGTGGCGCCCCCTGCCGCGGCGTCCATAATGCCTGGCCTTGCTGCATCGTCCAGCCCGGGCCGGAAACCGTAAAAAGCTCTTCGGGCGCCGTGGCGCAGCCGCTGAAAAAAAGCATTCCAGCCAAAAGGAATAATTGCAGGACACAGGCAGGACTGGCGTTAAAAAACCTCATATTACTGGCGTTATTGTCGCCCAGATTTGTTGCTGAAACAAGTAATCTCATGCCTCACTTGGGGGAAAGACAAAGCTTTTTCCGTCTACGCCGGGCTCAAAAATCCGCCAATGTTTGCCCGAAGCCGTGTTTTCGGCGGTGATGGCATCAAGGCGATAATCATCACTCAGATGCAGCGAAAAAGCCCCGGTATCATCAGCATCAATGGAAATGACACGTGGTGGCGTCGTCTCAAACTCTGCACAAAGGGAATTTAGCACCGAATCATAACGGCTCTTGTTCATCACAGCCTCATTGTTTTGCGCCACGTCGCTGTAATAAAAATCGCGGTAGCCAATCACCACGCGGCTATGCTGGGAAATCCGCCAGGGACATTGGATCTGCACCGTCCAGTCGTAGACGGCTTTTAGGCCGCCGTCGCGGGAGGAAATTTCACGCGGCTCACCGAACTGTAAAAAAAGCATGTTCGACGAGCGGTTGATGTGGCGCAGGCGCAGGCCGATGAGCGACTTGAGGGCGTGGTAAACGATTTTGTTCATCGATGAAGCTTACGCAACGACTCGTAATTTCTCGGGCGCCATCGAAAATTTCGCCGGCAATTGCCCAATACCTTCGCCGTCCAATTGGAATCCCGCCGCCGTCCCGGACGTCACTTCAAAAACCGGCGCGCGAAAGCGTCTCACCATGCGCTCCGACAACCGTTGCCGGAGCAGCAAACCCGGCGCGAGACCAAACAACATACCAAAATCGGTGCGCGGCACGATACAGACGTCCAAGAGCCCGTCGTGCAAATCCGCCTGCGGAAAGACATTGAACCCGCCGTAAAGTTTTCCATTCCCAATCATCACGAGTTCGCCCTCGAAAGCTTTGTCGGGTGAGCCGTCCTCGCTGGCCTTGAGAGATGGCCGTTTCTCGCGCAAGGCTTTCAGGCCCGCAACTACATAAGCCAGCGGCCCGATTTTTTTCTTCGTAGACCAATCCACCAGTTCAATCGCTCGCGCGTCCAGGCCCGCGCCCGCGAGCTGGATGAAATACATTTTTTTTGCCGCGCCGTTTTGCGAAAACTCCACCTGTGGCAGGTCTATCTCGATTTCCCGTTTCCGCTGTAAAACTTCCCACGCATATTGTATCTTCAATGGAATTTTTAATTCGCGGGCGAAAACGTTGACCGTGCCCAGCGGCAACACTCCAAAACGCACTTTCGAAAAAGCGTTGGCATCGCCGATGCCGTTGAGGACTTCATTCACCGTTCCGTCCCCGCCGGCGGCCGCGATGACATTGAAACCGTCGCCGATGGCTTCGGCGGCTAAACGACGAGCGTCACCCGGCGCAGCGGTAGCCTTGAGCGCCGCGCCCCCGCCGATTTCGTCCAGGTACTTGCGGAAATGCCGCGCTTTATTGCCGCGCGCGGCGGGATTAAAGATGACGCAAGTTGGCACGCGCAAATGATTTTGATGGAAAGGCCGATAGTCGAGGAGAAAGCGGCGGGATTTGATGCTTTCAGCACCTGAATGAACTTGCCCGCCGTTAGCAGGCCGCCTAAACTTATCAAACCACAGCATGGAAGGGTGGCTGAGTGGTTAAAGGCACCTGACTCGAAATCAGGAGTAGTCGCAAGGCTACCGTGGGTTCGAATCCCACCCCTTCCGCCATGCTTTTTTATCTTACCCTGGAAAGCCATATCCTAAACTTGTTCTAGCGTCGTTCTTTGTTATGATTTCCAACCTTTGTGAATATCGCTGACGAAATCCAGAAACGGCGCACCTTTGCCATCATCTCGCACCCGGATGCAGGAAAAACGACGTTGACGGAGAAGCTGTTGCTTTATGGCGGCGCAGTGCAGCTCGCCGGTTCGGTTACCGCCCGCAAAAATCAGCGTGCCACCACGTCCGACTGGATGGAGTTGGAAAAGAAACGCGGCATTTCCATCAGTTCCACCGTGCTGCAATTCGACTATAATGGGTATCGTCTCAACCTGCTGGATACACCGGGTCACAAGGATTTTTCTGAGGACACCTATCGTGTGCTCACCGCCGTGGATTCAGTGGTAATGGTGATTGATGCGGCCAAGGGCATTGAGCCGCAAACCCGCAAGCTGTTCGAGGTTTGCCGCCAGCGGGGTGTGCCGATCTTTACCTTCATCAACAAATGCGATCGCCCCATGAAGGACCCGCTCGCGCTGCTCGACGAACTCGAACGCGTGCTCGGTATTGGGGCTTTCCCGGTGAACTGGCCCATTGGCACTGGCTTCGAGTTTCGGGGGGTCTATGACCGGCAGACAAAGCTGATGCACCTTTTCGAGCGTACTGTGGGAGGCCAATATCGCGCGCCAGAGCAAGCAGGCGGGTTTGACGATCCACTGGTCCGTGGCCAGCTGGATGACACGACGTTTCACCGAACGGTCGAAGAACTCGAAATGCTTGATCAAGTGGGGCACGATTATGATGATGCCGCGGTACTGACAGAAAAAATCACGCCGGTATTCTTCGGCAGTGCCATCAACAATTTCGGCGTGCAACTCCTGCTCGACGGCTTCCTAAAACATTCGCCGGCGCCCGGGCCACGTGTGATGGGTGGGATTGAGATTTCACCTGAGAACCCGGATTTCTCCGGCTTTATCTTCAAGATTCAGGCCAACATGGATCCAAAGCATCGCGACCGCATCGCCTTTGTCCGCATTTGCTCAGGGAAATTCGAGCGTGACATGACGGTACATCATTCGCGTTCTGCTAAAAAGGTACGTCTTTCCAGTTCGCACAAGCTTTTTGGCAACGAACGCGAGACCGTGGATGAGGCATATCCGGGCGACGTCATCGGCCTCATCGGGCACGACAGCTTTGGCATCGGCGATACGCTTACGACAGACCCTAAAATCGTTTACAAGGAAATCCCCAGGTTCACGCCCGAAGCCTTCAGCTATCTGCACAATCCCAATACAGCCAAGTTCAAACAATTTCGCCAGGGACTTGAGCAATTGATGCAGGAAGGCGTTGTCCAAGCGCTTTACCTGCGTAATTCGTCCACGATGACGCCGTTACTTGCGGCGGTCGGTCCCTTGCAATTCGAGGTGGTCCAATTCCGGCTCGAAAGCGAGTATGGCGCCGCGTCGCGCCTGGAACCTGCGCCATGGACGGTCGTTCGCTGGTTGCCGGCGGGCACAAAGGAAGATGAGCTTGATGCCCTGTCGCTGCCCACCGGTTCCCGGCTCGCATACGATATGGCCAAAAATCCCGTCGTACTGTTCAATAACGAATGGGCGGCAGATTATTTTTCCAAAACGAACGAGCGGGTGTCGCTGTCTCCTTTGCCCCTGCAGACGGCGAATGAAAAGCAATTTACTAAGTGAGAGATACGCCTGAATAGTGGTGGAAGTCAGTCAAAATTATCTCAGAAAACGGTGATTTTGGGCGCGAATCCCACCCCTTCCGCCATGTTCTCCTTGCTTATTCTCTGCGTGAAAATCACGCGAAAAATCCAAGTTTCACGCATCTAAATTTCTTCTCCTTTCGAAATTCCACAGATTTCTTAGAAAATAGAGTTTGGCAATGTTGGCCCACGTTATGCGTTCACAACGATCCATGGATCCATCGTTAAATTTTAAACGGACTCTCTTTCTAAAATGAAGTAGCGGGAGGATTTAGGATGCGTTTCCGTCTAATAAGAAAATGAAACCAATTCTTATTGAGGTGCCTTATGAATGACCATGACGATTCCAATATTCCAAACACGCCCGGTACGCCGCCACCGATTCCCTCCGATCCGAACTTCGAAACACCTCCGACTGTTCCACCGCCCTTACCGAATCATATGCACAGACCGCTATCATGGTGGCTCCGCAAATTTTTTGCCTGCAACCCGTTTTATCTGGCAAGCGCGGTCCTGCTGCTCTACGGCTGCTATCGCATATCCATTGACCAGACCTTCGTAGACCATGATACGGCGAGGATGCTTTTCAATTTCAGTTCGGTCCAGGTTTATGAGTTGTTGCTCGTGGGCGTGGCCGTTTTCCTGGCGCGCCGGTATTTGTGGTACGATTCCATGCTGCTGGTGGGATTGGAAAACATGCTGGTGTTCGTACCGTTTATCCTGATCAGCCTGGCTGCGCTGACCGGGCCGTGGATGACAGGCTCAGTCTGCGTCGCGGGAGTGATCCTGGCGGTGCTGCGATTCGGCGGCTTGAAGCGATATTTCGCGGAACTGAACCTGCCGGGGTCGTTGTTGGGCGCGGGCGCCATCCTGCTGGCGCTCAACGTAGCGTTGCCGCTCACGTACCGGCATTATATCAATCTCAAGATCGGCGTGCATCTGGACGCCGGACCGGACTACATCATGAACGAATGCATATGGCTGCTGGTTTTGCCGGCGGCGCTGGCACTGGTGAATTTCCTGCCGCGCGCGCAAATGGGCGGAGATGATTTGCTGCCACAACGCCGATGGCTTCCACTGGGTATGTTTGCGCTGTGGATCAGTGTAACGGGCGTGCATCTCTGGGCGCTGGATTATGTGTACGGATATTACCTGCGTCCCGACTTGTTTGCGCCAGTAGGCTGGGTCCTGGCCTGGATGGTTTTTTTGCGCGTGCCCACCAGGCCTGTTGCACTCAAATATGCGCTGATGTTTCCAGTGGTGTTAACGCCGTTTCTGGCAAACACGCCCGGAAAGGAGAAAACCTATCTCGCACTGATGGCTTTGAACGTGGCGGTGTTTGGAGTGGTGCGAATCGTTCAGAGCAACAACCGTTTCGCCGGACATTTGGCCTATGCCTCGGCTCTCTTGTTTATAGCCGGGTTGCCCGATAACTGGATTCAGGTCGCGACACACGGCGCCACCGCCATGGGCTGCCTGGCGGCGGGACTGGCGGCCTACCTGATTTTCTGGACGGCATGGCTCCGGGATCCAAAGCTGGCGTTGCTGGGGGCAATCCTGTTTGGCGCTGGTATTGCGGTGGCATTTGACGGCCATCTGCACGTGGTAAACTGGGCGTTTCAAGGCGGCTTCGTTTTCTTTCTGCTCCACAGCTTGCGCTGGAATGATGCGGAACACGCCGGCGCCTCCTCTTCGCGCAATCTCGTAGGCATCATTTGGGCAATTCAGTCTTTTGTCTGGATGAATTGTGATGGCGCACAGTTCTGGATGCCGTTCATTCCGGGTTTGCTGGTGCTTGCTATTTATTGCGCGGTGTTGCCGGGCCGGGGAGTTTGGCGGTTGTACGCGATTCCAACGTCCGCATTGGTGGTGATTCTTTCCGGCCCGAGTTATTTGGCTATGGATCACCTGCGTTCTACGCCTGCCGGTCTGCTGGCGGTCGTTGCCAGTTTCCTTTTCCTTGGGCTTGGCACCGCCGCCGCTCTCACCCGCGAGCTCTGGCATCACCACGAACATAAACCGGAAAGAAAATGATTTTCAACCGGAAGGGCGCTTCGGAAAAGAATGATTGATAAGGGTTTGGGCTCTGGATAAGGTTGTGAATCGGCCCGATTCACTAGATGGCAAAAAGGGTACAGGAATAACCCCTTCCGCCAGTGCCGGTTAATCAGTTAAAAATGAAACTCTCTATTTTAAATCATTCGGCTCTTCTTATCGCCATCGCGGCATTATTCACCACCATTTTTCCGGTGCAAGGCGCCGGGACCCAGGCAAACGTCGTTTATATCGTTGCCGATGATCTCGGCTGGAAGGATGTGGGCTTTCATGGCTCCGACATCAAGACGCCCAACCTGGATGCGCTCGCCACGAACGGTGTTAAGCTGGAGCAATTTTATGCGCAGCCCATGTGCACGCCCACGCGCGCATGCCTGATGACCGGCCGTTATCCGTTTCGCTATGGTTTGCAGACTCTGGTAATCCCATCCAGTTTCACTTACAGCCTGGCGACTAATGAATGGCTGCTGCCACAAGCGCTCAAAGAGGCAGGTTATCAGACGGCTATCATCGGCAAATGGCATCTCGGCCACGCGAACCCAATCTATTGGCCGTGCCAGCGCGGATTTGATTATCAGTACGGGCCGCTCATCGGTGAACTGGACTATTTCACCCACAAACAACACGGTGTCACAGACTGGTACCGGAACAACAAGCGAGTGGAAGAAACCGGCTACACCACGACGTTGCTCGGCGACGATGCCGTAAAATATATTGGCGAACGCGACCCCGGCACACCGTTTTACCTTTACCTGTCTTTTAACGCGCCGCATACACCTTACCAGGCGCCAAAAGAATACATCGACCAATACCAAAACATTGAAGATCCCAGTCGCCGCGCCTATGCCGCCTCTATTACTGCGATGGACGACCAGATTGGCCGCGTCGTCCAGGCGCTGGAAAAGAAAGGCATCCGTACGAATACATTAATCGTATTCCAAAGTGACAATGGCGGTACTTACGATGCCATGTTTGCTGGTGAACTCGACATGTCGAAGATCAAAATTCCCTGCGATAACGGTCCGTACCGCAACGGCAAGGGTTCGCTTTATGAAGGCGGCACGCGGGTGGTTGCACTGGCTAATTGGCCCGGCCACATCGAGTCCGGCATTACAGCCACGGGTATGATTCACGTCGTGGACATGTATCCGACCATCGCCAATCTTGCCGGCGCTTCAACCGCGAAATGCCTCCCGCTCGACGGCATGGATGTCTGGACGACTATCAGCGAAGGTAAGCCCTCGCCACGCACGGAAGTTATTTATAACGTCGAGCCGTTTCGTGCGGGGGTTCGCCAGGGTGATTGGAAGCTCGTCTGGCGCACACCGCTGCCGGCGGCCGTCGAGCTTTACAACATTGCCGATGACCCGTCCGAGAAAAACAACGTTGCCGCAGACCATCCGGAAATTGTCGCCACTTTGCAAAAGCGCGCCAATGAACTGGCCGGGCAATCGGTTAAGCCCCTTTTGCTCCAGGCAGTATTCAAGTCTGTGAGAGAACAATCGCATCTGCCTCCCGCCTTGCCCGGCGAGGGTGAGGAATATCAGTTTGATGACGACGACTTTACGGACGAGCAGCATTAACACTGCATAGGCTTTGGGTCATAGCTCATTGAGGCGCAAAGTCGCCGCTTCCACCGCGCCCGACGAAGGGCTATAGTAAGGAAAATTATGGATGCACAGTTTTGGCATCAGAGGTGGGAAGAAAATAAAACTCACTTTCATCAAAGCGAAACCAACCCGCTGCTGAAGGAGTATTTCAACCGGCTGTCCGTCTCCAAAGGTGGCCGTGTTTTTTTGCCGTTATGCGGCAAGACCCTCGATATTCCCTGGCTCCTTTCGCAGGGCCATCGCGTTGCCGGTGCAGAATTAAGTAAAATCGCCATCGGGCAGTTATTTGAATCGCTCGGCGTAAAACCCGAAATCATATCTCTTGGCAAATTAGACCGCTACAGCGTGGCGAACCTCGACATCTTCGTTGGTGATATTTTTGATTTGTCCACGAAAATGCTTGGCCCCGTAGATGCCATTTATGATCGGGCGGCCCTCGTCGCCTTGCCGCCAAAAATGCGCGAACAATATTCCGGGCATTTGATGGAGATTACGAATAAAGCACCTCAACTGTTGATTTCTTTTGAGTACGACCAAAGCCTGATGGAAGGACCTCCTTTTTCTGTAAATGGTGATGAAGTAAAGCGGCATTATGCCGCGAGCTATCAAGTATCTCTGCTGGCGAGCAAGGACGTCCCCGGCGGAATCAGGGGCGTTTGTCCCGCCAAAGAAAACGCCTGGCTGCTTGCGCATGAGTCTTGAGCTTCACATCAACGGAAAGACTGCGCCCGCGCCTGCGGGCAAGTCATTGTTTGACTGTGCAGAGACGCTGGGAATTCGCGTGCCGACGTCATGCAGCAAAAACGGCAAGTGCCGCGAATGTCTCGTGGAAATTTCCGAGGGCATGGAGCTGCTCACGCCGCGCATGCCGGAGGAGAATCATCTTAAGGACAAATTCCGACTCTCGTGCCGTTGCCGGATCGCCTCGGATTCTGGGATCGTCCGCTGCCACACGATGCGCCGCGGCGAAATGAAAATCGAACGTCATGCGTTCCAGCTCCCTGAGGGAAGCAAGAAATGGCAACTGGATCCTATCGTCACACGTGACGGCGACCGCATCCTGTTGGATGGCGAAGAAATCGCACGCTCGACCGCTCCCATTCACGGGCTCGCCATGGATTTGGGCACGACGACCGTAGTCGTACGACTGTTGAATCTGGAAACGGGCGAAGTCGTGGCCGATGGGTCGTTCGAAAATCCGCAGCGCTTCGGCGGCTCGGACGTCATGGCACGAATATTTTTTGACACACATGACAAGGGCAAACTACTCCAGCGTACGCTGGTGGGTTATTTGACCCATGTCATCGAAGAATTTCCGGTGGATCCGCAAACGATTTATGCGCTGGTGGTGGCCGGGAATTCCACCATGCGCGACCTTTTTTTCAAGCTGGATGTCCATTCCATTGGCCAAAGCCCTTATCGCTCGATCACAGAACTGGAAATGGACGAGGGAAAACGCCAAACCACG
>Ga0335083_10010173_pt1 | contig 11381 bp, 10 predicted proteins | sample Lox_Sample_42_FD_206716 | JGI IMG/M metagenome (GOLD analysis project Ga0335083, IMG submission 206716) | Soil microbial communities from Loxahatchee National Wildlife Refuge, Florida, United States - Lox_Sample_4.2 | ecosystem: Environmental > Terrestrial > Soil > Wetlands | place: USA... | reverse complement strand
ACGGGCGTTTCCATGCGGACCCGCGACGCTACGCACTTCACGCATTGCGCGCCCAGGTGATAGACGAAGCAGGGCAGGTCCGCCGGCGGACGCAGCGACACCCAGCGGACGCCGTCGCCCGATTCGTCGGCAACCGAGGTGAACGTTCCCCACTCATGAACCGTGAGCCCGCCATCCGCGGCGAGAAGCGGAGCAATCGCCAGGGCAAGAATCGCCTTTTGCAGCATGGATCCCCTCCATTCGGGGGATAGACGCGCGGCGAGGCCGGCGTGTTAACAAAGGTGCGCTAGCGTACCGGTAGCAGACTCACCGATGCCATTCGGCACTCCCCGGCGCTGCGCCCGCAGGCGCGGGGAGACAGGTCCTTGGCCAGGCAGACTCGGATTTCCTGGAGGTTTCCGTCGCGGTAGCAGGAGGTGCGGAACGCCGCCCGCGGATAGTTCGGGTTGGCGGCTGCAAGGCGGTTTTCCACATCGTCGGGGCTGATCTGGAGCGGAGCCGACGGCTGGTCGACCTCCGGCGGGATGCGGACGGAGTCCCGAGCCCGGCGCACTGCGGCGAAGTAATCGGCGGTTGTGAGTCCGCTGCAGGTGCCGTGATCCGTCCATTCGTGTTGGATCAGGCCAGGCGTTGGGATATACGACAACATGGATTGCACGATCGTATTGGATACCGGCCGCGCCGGCGCGCATCGCTCGGGACCGCGAGAATCCTCGCCCTGAGGCCACAGCCCATGGACAACGAAACCGGTATGGCGGCCGCTGCCACATTCCCGCGCGTCCTTCCGGCCTCCGGGCTCGGCGCAGAAGTCAGGTGCATAAGAAAGGACCAGCATGTAGTAGGAAAAGTCACCGGGGTTGGATTCCGGCTTGGAGCGTCGCTGCGCGCGTGTGGGTTCTGCCATCAGAAGTAGAGCGAGGATCGGGACAAGCGGCTTCATGACGCCATTGTCCCCAATCAGAGGCGCAACCGTAAGGGAGCGGTAGCGAAGGCTTCGGCAGCGGCTTTAGCCACCGCTCCCTTACGGTCGCGGCTCTGTTTCGGGCGGCGTGAGCTTGCGCGATTGGCTTGCGGTCGTTTCGTCGGCATTCCCAACAGCGCCGTTGGATTGTCCGACATGGCATCTAGCGCTCTCATTTCACAGGGGTTCGTATGATTTCTCCGCAGTCGGGCGATGCAAAACACAACGGTCGCGAAGTGATGTAGAAAAAGACATCTCGCATCTGCTTGAAATAACAACAGATAAAAAGGCAAAAAACACTGTTTTATGGCATCCGGAATGCCCTAAGAGGAAGCGTAGAAAGGAGAAACACCAATGACAGTCCTTCTGGTTCTCGCAACGTTCCTGGTTTTCATCGTTCTTGACTACGCTCTGAATCGCCGCAAGGTGATGGCGACGGTTCCTGTCACAGCGGTCAATGCAGTCGCAGCGACGGCGCCCTCGGGGCCGGCGGGCGATTTTGTCGGCGGGTTCCACACGCCGGAAAGCCTCTCCTATCATCCTGGTCATAGCTGGCTGGTTCGGGAACGCAAGAACGTGGTGCGGGTAGGGGCCGATGAATTCGCGGCCGCCCTGCTCGGTGGTGTCGAAAAAGTCGAGTTGCCCAAGCCCGGAACGTGGGTACGGCAGGGACAGAAGATCCTCGCCTTCTTCCGCAACGGTGTGCGTACCGAAATGGTCTCCCCGACCGAAGGCGAAGTGATGGAAGTCAACAACGAGCTTCTCAACAACCCGGCGATTCTAAGGCAAGATCCCTACGGGAAGGGCTGGCTGCTGTCAGTACATGTCCCGGATGAGGAGAATACCGGTCGAAACCTGGTTCCGAAGGGGCTTATCCGGCAATGGATGACGGATGCGGTCGAGCGCCTCTATTCCATGCAACCCGCTCTTGCCGGGGCAGTTGCTCCTGACGGCGGACGGCCGGCGGATGACGTTTTCGCGGCCATGCCCGAAGTGGACTGGAAGGCCGCCACTGGAGAATTTTTCCTCACTTTGTAGCTTCCGCGGTCATTTTCCCATAGCCGGATGTGGTGAAATCTGCTAAAAAAGGAGTTGAGGGTCTTTATATGTCGAAGGCCATACTGTACGACAGCACCCTCTGTATCGGATGTAAAGCCTGCGAAGGCGCTTGTGCCGCGCGTTGGGGCCTCCCATACGACGACCGGATAGCGGCTGAGGAAAAAATCTCCGCGCACAAGCTGACCGCCATCGAAACCCATGGCGAACACTTCTCGCGGCGGCTGTGCATGAACTGTGTGCAGCCCGCCTGCGCGTCGGTGTGCCCGGTCGGAGCGCTGCAAAAAACAGCACTCGGCCCGGTGACCTACGACGCGGACAAGTGCATGGGTTGCCGGTACTGCATGCAGGCCTGTCCGTTCCAGGTGCCCACATATGAGTGGTCTGCCCGCCTTCCGCGCATGCGCAAGTGCGATATGTGCTACGAGCGGCAAAGCCAGGGTAAGCTCACGGCATGCGCCGAGGCCTGCCCGGTGGGCGCTACGAAGAACGGCGAACGGGACGAATTGGTAGCCGACGCGCGCCAGCGGATCGCCGAAAAACCCGACCAGTATTACCAGAAGATTTACGGGATCCAGGAGGTCGGGGGCACCTCGGTGCTGTTCCTCTCGGCCGTGCCGTTCGAGCAGATCGGGCTACGGACCAATGTTCCCTCCGAACCGCTCCCGGATACCACCTGGCGCGTGCTGGAACTGCTGCCGGATGTGGTTTCGACCGGAGCGGTTCTGCTGGGCGGCATCTGGTGGATCACGAATCGTCGAGAAGAGGTTGCCAAAGCGGAAGGACGCCGCAAATGACCCGGAGACTGCCTAAGATCACGGTATGGCGCGCCATTTTCGCGGCCATTTTGATGAGCGGCTTGTACGCCACATATCTGCGAATCTTTTACGGGCTGGGCGGCTCGACCAACCTGAGTGACCGATTCCCGTGGGGGATCTGGATCGCCTTCGACGTGATGTGCGGCGTGGCGCTTGCGGCGGGTGGCTTCACCCTCGTCGCCATCACCCACATCTTCAATATTCAGAAATACAAGCCGGTGCTGCGGCCCTGCATTCTGACGGCGTTTCTCGGCTATGTGCTGGTGGTGGTCGGGCTGCTGTTCGACCTCGGCCGGCCAGACCGGCTCTGGCATCCGCTGGTGATGTGGAACCCGCATTCGGTGATGTTCGAGGTGGCGTGGTGCGTCACTCTTTACACCACCGTGCTGTTCCTCGAATTCATCCCGGTGGTGTTCGAGAGGTTCGGCTGGCATAAGCCCATCGAATGGGTACACCGCATTTCGGTGCCGCTCATGATCATGGGGATTCTCCTTTCTACGCTGCATCAGAGCTCGCTGGGAAGCCTGTTTCTGATTGTGCCCTCCAAGCTCTACCCGCTGTGGTACAGCCCGATTCTGCCGCTGCTCTTCTATGTTTCGGCGATCTGCGTCGGCCTGGCCATGACGATCTTCGAATCCTGGCACTCGAGCCGCGCTTTCGGCCGCGCGCTCGAGCTGCCGCTCCTGGCGAGCCTGGGCCGGGTGCTGGCGGTCGCGATGAGCGTCTATCTCTGGATCCGCTTTCTCGACCTGGCGCACCGCCACGCCTTCGAACTGCTCCGCCAGAACCGTATTGAGAATTGGCTGTTCGGGCTGGAGATGGCGTTGGCCATCGTGCCCACCGTGCTGCTCTATCAGCGCAAGGTGCGGATGCGGCCGGGCGCGCTCTACGCCTGCGCCGTGATGGTAGTGTTCAGCGTGATCGCGAACCGGCTGAACGTCGGGACCACGGGTCTCGAGGCCGGCTCGGGCACGCATTACATTCCGAAGTGGAGCGAGGTGGCGGTCACGCTTTCCATTGTGGGGACGGGCTTCGCCATCTTCCGATTCGTCGCCGGTTATTTCCCCATCTTCGAGCCGCACTCGTCCGAGCACGCGCACCACGAGATGGAAGAATTGGAGGCGGACCAAGTCGGGGTAGCATGACACTCCCCGGGAAATTCCGGCTGGGACTGGCCGCCAAGCTCGCGCTCTGCGTGATCGCGAGCACGGCGGCTTTCTTCGCATTGTTCGGCTATATCAACCTGCGCGTGGAGCGGACGCAGTCCGAGGCGCTGGTGAAGCAGTCGGCGGACGGGATAGCCGATTTGATCCAGCGCAGCACGCGGTACGGCATGCTGCACAACGACCGGGACATGCTCACGGCAATCCTGCAGGAGTTGGGAGCGCAGCCGGGCATTCGGCGAATCCGGATCTCGAATCCGGAGGGCACCGTCCGCGTTTCAAGTGAGCCGGAGGAGATGCGGGCAAGGGCGCATGCACCCGTGGAACCCGGCGTTCACATTTCGCGGCAGGGCGTGGAACGCATCCTGTCCGTGGTACGTCCCGTGATGAATTCGTCGGACTGCGCGCGGTCCGGCTGCCATCTGGCGCCGAAATCGCAGCAAGTACTCGGCTTGATTCATGCCGAGCTTTCGCTGGCGCAGGCGGACCAGCAGATCGCTGCGCACCAGGCGGCGCTCCGCTGGTTCCTTTTCGGGGCCATCGTGTTCGGATGTCTGGCGGCGGTCGCATTCATGTGGGTTTTTGTCTACCGGCCCGTGAAGGCGTTGATTGACGGCACGCATCGCGTGGCCGGCGGCGACCTGGCCTACCGGCTCCCGGTGCGCTCGGCGGATGAACTCGGAGACCTGGCGGCTTCCTTCAACAAGATGACTGCCGAGGTGGAGGGTGTGCAGAGCCGCATCGAAGAAGAGGTGCGACGCAAGACCGCGGAGCTGGAGCGCGTGCACAAGACGCTGCTGCGCTCGGAGAAGCTGGCATCCATCGGCAAGCTGGCGGCCACGGTGGCGCACGAAATCAACAATCCGCTTTTTGGCATCCTCACCTACGCTCGCCTGGTGCTGCGGCACATCCTGAAAACGGAAATTCCCGGGCGCGACGAAGTAGTGGAGCAGATCCAGACCATCGAGCGCGAAAGCAAACGCTGCGGCGACCTGGTGAAAAACCTGCTGACCTTTTCCCGCCAGGCGCCCAGCCATCGCGAGCCCAACGATCTGAATACGGTGGTAGAACGCGCCGTCCTGCTGGTCAAGCACAAGCTCGAAATGCAGAACATCGAGCTCCGGGTGAACCTCGCCGACGGGATGCCGCCGGTGGAATGCGACGCGAATCAGATCCAGCAGGTGGCGCTCGTTCTGATGGTGAACGCGTCGGAAGCGATGCCGAAGGGCGGCACGCTGGAAGTCACCACGGAATATGACGGCGCGGAGGAGCAGGGCGTCGTACGCGTCCGCGACACGGGCTGCGGCATCCCGGAGGATGTCTTGCCGCGCATTTTCGATCCATTCTTCACCACGAAAGAGGACCAGAACCGCACCGGTTTGGGCCTGGCAGTGGCGCATTCGATCGTGGAGCAGCACGCGGGCGAGATCTCGGTCCGCTCCACGCCCGGTGAAGGAACGGAATTCATCATACGGCTTCCCGCAGTGATAGGGGCTGTGGCAGCCGTAGACCGGAGCTCCGGAGCCACCCGGTAGGTATCCGTACAGGAGAATCACATGGCAACAGTCGTAGAGACCCCAACATCAACCAGCACCAAGGGGAGAATCCTCATCGTCGACGATGAGCTGGTGGTCCGCGATTCGCTGGGCAAATGGTTCGTCAGCGAAGGCTACACGGCACGGCCGGTGTCGGGCGCGCGCGAGGCGCTGGAGGTGATCCAGCAGCAGGAGTTTGACATCGCGCTGCTGGACATCAAGATGCCGGGCATGGACGGAATGGAGCTGCAGTCCCGGCTGCGGGAAGCCGATCCGGACCTGACCGTGGTCATGATGACCGGCTACGCCTCCGTGGATACCGCAGTGCAGGCGTTGAAGCGCGGCGCCTACGACTACATCACCAAGCCGGTGGATCCGGACGAGCTATCGCACCTGGTGTCGAACGCGCTGGAACACAAGCGTGCGCGGCGCGAAGTGGTGCGGCTGCGCGAGAACCTGCAGGAAGTGTTCCCCTCGACCGAGCTCATCGGCAAGAGCCCGGCGATGAAGAAGGTGATGGAGCTGATCGAGATGGTGGCGCCCACCGAGGCCACCGTGCTGATCACCGGGGAAAGCGGCACCGGGAAGGAAGTGGTGGCGCGCGCCATCCACGCCGCCGGACCGCGGCGCTACATGCCGATGGTGACGCTGCACTGCGGGGCGCTGACGGAAACGCTGCTCGAAAGCGAGCTGTTCGGCCACGAGAAGGGCGCCTTCACCGGTGCGCAGTATCGCAAGAAGGGCAAGTTCGAAGTGGCGGACGGCGGAACCATTTTCCTCGACGAGATCAGCGACATCAGCCTGAAGACCCAGACCGACCTGCTGCGCGTCCTCCAGGAGAAGGAGATCGTGCGGGTGGGCGGCAACCAGCCCATCAAAGTGGACTTCCGGGCCATCGCCGCGACCAACAAGAACCTGGAGACGCTGGTAAAGGCCGGCAGCTTCCGGCCGGACCTGTACTACCGCCTGCACGTGTTCTGCATCGACCTGCCGCCGCTGCGCGACCGCCGCGAGGACATCCCGCTGCTCGTCGGCCACTTCCTGAACAAATTCTGCATGGCCACCAGCCGCCAGGTTCCGGCGATTACGCAGGAAGCCATGGAAGTGCTGATGCGGCACGACTGGCCGGGCAATGTGCGCGAATTGGAGAACGCGGTGGAGCGGGCCCTGGTGGTGGGGCGCGGCTCCGAAATCCGGCCCTCGGACTTCTCGTTCCAGTTCGATGGCGACGCGCCCAAGGCGGGCCGCACGCTGGAAGACGTGGAGCGGGTTCACATTGAGCGCATCCTGCGGGAGACGCAGCACAACCTTTCGCGGGCGGCGCGGATTCTGGATATCGACCGGACCACGCTGTATAACAAGCTGCGCAAGTACGGACTACGGTGAAGCCGATCCACCTCATCCCGCTGGGCAACGGGTCGGGAGCAACGGCGCCCCCCGGCCTGGACCTGCTGGAATACCTGGCCGCGACGCTGGCACGCCTGTTCAAAACGCCTTGCCGCATCCGGCCCGAGCCCTTCGATGTCGGTTTTGCCGTGGACGAACGCAGGGGGCAGTATTACTCGACCGCGATCCTGCAGGGCCTGGAGCGGCGCGCCGACAACGGCGCCCGCATTCTGGCGGTGACCACCTGCGACCTGTATGTTCCGGTGCTGACCTTCGTATTCGGCGAAGCGCAGCTTGACGGCGATTGCGCGGTGGTTTCGACGGCGCGGCTGCGGGACGAGTTTTATGGCCTGCCGCCGAACGAAGACATGCTGCGTGAACGGCTGGTGAAGGAAGCGGCGCACGAACTCGGGCACACGTTCGGACTTCGGCACTGTCCGGACTGGAGCTGCGTGATGGCCTCGAGCCACGCGGTGGAGCGGCTGGACATCAAGGGCGTGGAGTTCTGCAGCGATTGCAGGAAGCCGATCGACGGGGACAGGTATTGGTAGCGGGGCAGACCTCCAGGTCTGCGCGTGACGTCCACGTCCCGCCCGGCTGAAAGCCAGACCGGGCATCCCGGCCCGTACAGCGCCGAGGCGGACCTTATTGCCGGGAGGAGCTCCAGCGGATTTCGAAGGGGCCGGTCTCGTCGACTACCGTGTAGTCAGCGGGCGGAGCGAACAGGGTGGACGGCGGCTCGGAGAGGCTGACGTTGATCAGCTTCATGGTGTTCTCACCGCTGCGTGGATCGGAGTTGCGGGTGAGGACGGGCATTTTCAGACTTTCCGAGTACCAGGTTTCGGAGACGGTCTGGAAAGGGCGATCGTTGCCGACGCTGCCGGTGGGCCAGGTTTGGGTGAAGCGCTGGCCTTTGGCCATGACGCCTTCGATCATCTGCGTGCCGAGGTCCTCCTGCCTGCTTTCGGGCCTAACGTTCGCGCCGGGTACGCCATTTGCACGTTGGATGGGCATTGTCATAATGACCGCGGGCACCGGCGCGCCGGGCGGCGGCGCAGGTGGCGGCGCCGAGGCCACGGAAACCGCGGAAGTGAAACCGCCCAGGACACCTGTGTTGCTGCTGGCGGTGCCACCCGCGGAAACAGCCGTCATGGTGCGGCCCGGCGGAGCCTGAAGGCCGTACCGGTGGGCCACCTTATTCTGCGTGTCGAGCGCGTAGCCCACGTTGGTGACGGGATCGCTGATTTCGATGAGAGTCGGGCTATCCGGCGCATTCGGGCCCATGATCATCTGGCGCTCGGTACGGGTGCGGCCCTGCGAATCGCGGTAGAGGGTCTCCTGCTGGTTGTTGGTGGTAAAGCGGGTACCGTCGGAGGCGACCTGAACGTGCTCGATCACTCGCTGCGCGGAGTAAGGCGCGTTGGTGAAGACCGGGCCTGCAAAGCGAGGCACCGACATTTGTGTGGCGCCCCGGACTGTCTGGCCGGAAACCGTCGATGTAGAAGATGTGACGACGCCCGTTTGGGCGACGAGCGGCGCGGCCGCCAGGATGAGGACGAGTCCTAGACGCATGGAACACCTCCTGGGCCGAGTTTAGCAAGACCGCTAGACGCTGGCCAGGGCGCGGCGGGGCTCGAAGGTGTAGCCGAAGCCGCGGATGGAGTGGATCATCACCGGAGCGGTGGGATCGCGCTCGATCTTCTGGCGCAGGCGGAGAACATAGACGTCCACGGCGCGGTCGGTGATGGCCCGGTCCTGCCCCCAGACGGAGTTGAGCAACTGCTCGCGGCTGAAAACGACTCCGGGGCGGCGCATCAGGAATTCGAGCAGGCGGAACTCGGTGGCGGTGAGGGCGAGCGGGGCGCCATCGAGGCGAACCTGCCGGCTGGAGGGATCGAGCTCGAGGCCGGCGGCCTGCAAGGTGCGGGCGGCGGTGGTGGTCCCTTCCTGCGTGCGGAACTGGAGCTTGATGCGCGCGATGAGCTCTCGGACGAAGAAAGGTTTCACTACGTAATCATTGGCGCCGAGTTCGAGACCCACGATGCGGTCGGTTTCCGAAGCGCGGGCGGTGAGGAAGATGACGGGCGTGGCAGCGAGATCGGGATCCTGGCGGATGCGCTTACAGATATCGAGCCCGTCGGAATCGGGCAGCATGATGTCGAGCAGGATGAGGTCGGGGCGCACCTGGCGGCAGAGTTCGAGCGCGCCGCGGCCGGTCTGGGAGCCGCTGAGCGCGAAGCCCTCCTTTTCCAGGTTGTACTTCAGCAGCGAGTACAGATCGGTGTCGTCTTCGATGAGGAGAATTTTTTTCATGAGGGCACCAGGGGCCGCCCGCTCCCTTACGGTCGCGGTTCCGTGTCAGGCCCACGTTCCTACCGTAACGGACGAGGTGTTAAGAAACCGTTACAGCGTTGTAAATTCGGGATTAAGACGGTCGCGGCCGGTGACGGTGCGGTCGAGCGGGAGAGTGAAGAAGAACGTTGAGCCCTGGTTGACTGTGCTTTCCACACGGATGGAGCCGCCTTGGGCGGCTACCAGGTGTTTGACGATGGAGAGGCCGAGGCCGGTGCCGCCAAGCTCGCGGGAGCGTGCCTTATCAACGCGGTAGAAGCGCTCGAAGAGGCGCGGCACATCTTCGGGGGGGATGCCGATGCCGGTATCGCGCACGAAGATCTCGATGAAGTCGCCCTTGGATTGCGCACCGACGAAGATGCTGCCGCCGGAGTGCGTGTACTTGATGGCGTTGTCGAGCAAATTGGAGAGGATCTGGGAGACGGCCTCGGAATCGCACCAGACGGCGGCGTAGGCCGGAGGTTTCAGCTCGAGGCCGATGTTGTTCTTCTTGGCAATGGGACGCATCAGGTCGATGGCGTCGGCGAGGAGGACGCTGACCGGGTGGCTATCGAACTCGAACTTCTGGCGTTTCTGCTCGATGCGGGAGAGCGTCAGAAGATCCTCGGTGATGCGGGTGAGGCGCTCGGCGTTGTGGCGGATGATGCGGAGGAAGCGCAGGTTGTGCTCGGGATCGTTGAGGGCGCCATCGATCAGGGTTTCGGTGTAGCCCTGGATGGAGGCGAGCGGGGTGCGGAGCTCGTGGGAGACGTTGATGACGAAATCCTTACGGACGCGCTCTAGCTTTTCGAGCTCGGAGTGTTCGCGCTCAAGCTGTCCGACGATGCGCTGGAGGTTGGCGGCGGTCTCGTTGAGGGTGCGGGAGAGGGGACCGAATTCGGAGGAATCGTCGTCGGGAAGGCGGGAACGGAAGTTGCCGCGAGCCAGTTCCGCGGCATGGGCGGTGATACCCGCGAAACGGCCGGAGATCAGGCGGGCGATGACGGCGGCGATCAAGAGGGCGGGAATGAAGGCGAGTGCGGTAGAGGTGAAGATCCGCTGACGGAAACGAGCGGTCTGCACGTGGATTTCCGACAGGGGGACGGCAATGCGGAGAGCGCCGCCGGGATACGGGACGGCGACATAGAGGAACTCGATGCCGAGCGTGGCGCTGGTGCGGATGTTGCTGCCGGGTTCGCCATGAAGGGCGCGGATGAATTCGGGACGGGTGGCGTGGTTCTCCATGCTTTCGGCGTCGGCCTCGGAATCGACGAGGACCTTGCCATCGGCACGGATGACGGTAAGACGGCCGCCGGCGGCCTGGCCGAGCGGGCGGGCGCGGGGGGGATCCAGGGGACCGGAAGCGGGGAGGATGAGAGCGAGGGCGCGAGCCTTCTGCTCCAGCTGGGCGGTGAGGTTCTGGACGTAAGTGTCTTCGGCGGCGCGGGTGGCGAAGTAATCGGCGGAGACGCCGGCGAGGGCAAGGAGGCCGATGACGCCGGCGATGAGCTTGAGGAAGATGCGCGCGGTCATGGGTTCTCTTCAAAACGATAGCCGAAGCCGCGGACGGTAGTGAGATAGCGCGGGTTATCCGGCTGGGTTTCGATGCGCTCGCGGAGGCGCCGGACGTGGACGTCGACGGTACGCGGAGTAACGTAGCGCTGCTCGCCCCAGACGGATTCGAGGAGCTGGTCACGGGACCAGGCGCGGCCGGGGTGGGTGAGGAAGAACTCGAGGAGGTTGAACTCCGTGGAGGTGAGCTCAAGCTCGGCTTCGCCGAGGAAGACGCGGCGGGCGGTGCGGTCGAGGCGGAAGGGGCCGACCTCGACGAGGGCGGACTCGGTATCCATCTCCTCGCGGCGGAGATGGGCCTTAACCCGGGCGATGAGCTCGCGGGGGCTGAAGGGCTTGGTCATGTAATCATCGCCGCCGATTTCGAGGCCCAGGACGCGGTCGACCTCGTCGGAGCGGGCGGTGAGGAAGAGGACGGGGGTGCGGGCGAGGGTTTGGGAGCGGCGGATCTGGCGGCAGATTTCGAAGCCGTCGGCTTCGGGGAGCATGACGTCGAGGATCACGAGGTCAGGCTTGATCTGCTCCAGGGACTTGACGGTGGAGCCGGCGCCGTTCAGGA
>Ga0335083_10010172_pt1 | contig 11383 bp, 19 predicted proteins | sample Lox_Sample_42_FD_206716 | JGI IMG/M metagenome (GOLD analysis project Ga0335083, IMG submission 206716) | Soil microbial communities from Loxahatchee National Wildlife Refuge, Florida, United States - Lox_Sample_4.2 | ecosystem: Environmental > Terrestrial > Soil > Wetlands | place: USA... | reverse complement strand
GATCATCGGGATGATCACCGGGGTCATCACGACGATCGCCTTCTTCTGGGGTGCGGCGAAGATTGCGCAGAGCCCGATCGGGGCCGCCATCGCCCGGCGAATCCAGGGCCACTACGGCGGCGACCCTGACCTTCGGGCGGAGGTCGAAGCGCTACGGGACCAGATGGGACAGCTACAGCACCAGTTGGACGAGGTACACGAGCGGATGGACTTCGCCGAGCGACTGCTGACGCGCGGCAGTGCCACTTCTCCGATTCCCGAGGAGCGCTGAGGCGTGGATAAGAACCTCTCGGTGGTCCTGGTCTTTGCCTGCGCCATGCTGGGAGCGCTGGCCTATAGCCCCCTGGGGCGCGCCATCGCGGCAGGTATTCGGGCTCGGTTCGAGAGAGGGGGGCAGGACCCCCGGGTGGCGGAGGAGCTGGTTCGGCTGCGCCACGAGGTGGCCGAGCTGCAGGAGCGGGTGGATTTCGCGGAGCGGCTGCTGGCGCGCGGGAGTGTCGCCGGGACCACTCCCAGAGAGGGCTGAGGCGTGGACATCGAAGGGATTCTCGCGATCGTCCTGATCTTCGGTGGTGGCGTGGTCGCGGCGCTGTCGTTCAGCCCGATCGGCCGCGCCATCGCCGACCGGATCCGGGGTCGCGCCGTCGCGTCGGGCACCGATCCGGCGGTCCTGGAGGAGCTGGATCGACTGCGGCAGGAGATGACCGAGCTTCAGGAGCGGGTGGATTTCGCGGAGCGGATGCTGGCCCAGGGGAAGCAGGCCGAGCGCCTGCCGGGAGTCTCGTGATCCGATGGAAGACATTCTCGCGTTGATCCTGATCTTCGGGGGAGGCACCCTGGCGGTCATCTCGTTCAGTCCGCTGGGTCGCGCCATCGGCGACCGGATCCGGCATGGACCGGCTGGGGGTGCCGGCCCCGATCCGCTGCTCACTGAGGAAGTCGAGCGGCTGCGTCAGGAAGTGGCGGAGCTGCATGAGCGAGTGGACTTCGCCGAGCGCCTGCTGTCCAGGCAACGCGACGCCGAAATGCTGCCGGGGAACCGAGGGGGAGAGCGGGAATGAGCCTGATTTGGCTGATGCAGACCACTCCCACGACTCCGATGCCGCCCATGCCACCGGACATGGACCAGGTGATGATCCACCAGATGGGCTGGTGGGATACGCTCCCGCCCGAGGCCGCGGTGACGATCATCATCGTTCTGATCGCCGGCATGGTGGTCATGGCGTGGCCGATCGTTCGGGCGGTGGCCCGGCGGATCGAGGGGAGGGCCCATGAGGATCCAGCGCTCCGCGGGGAAGTGGATCAGCTCCGGGCCCGGTTGGCCGAGATAGAAGGGCTCCAGGTACGGCTCTCCGACCTGGAAGAGCGGGTGGATTTCACCGAGCGGGTGCTGGCCCAGCAGAAGGGGATCGGGCAGCTGCCGGCCCACTAGCGGGTGAGCGAACGATGGACCTCCAGACGATCGTGCTGCTCATCGTCGGGATCGTGGTCTTCTCCGTGGTGCTCTCGGTGGTTCTGACCGTCACCACGCCGGTCCGCGATTCCTGGATCAAACGGCTCTCCAGGCGGGCCGCGATCGAGAACGCAGGGGTGGAGACGGAGATGGAGCAGATGCGGGAACGGATCGCCGAGCTGGAGGGCCGGCTCGATTTCGCGGAGCGGATGCTGGCTCAACGCCGCGAGGCCGAGCGGCTCCCGCCGGCGCCGTAGGAGGTCGGGGTGACCCAATCGGGCAGCGTGGACGCCATCGTAGGCGCGGTCACCACGATCGCGGTGGCCAAGATCCTCGCCATCACCCTGGCAGCGACGGCCCTCATCGTGCTCTGGCCGCTGCGCCGGGCGTTGGGTCGCCGCTTCGATGACCTGGGTGAGCGGGATGCCGCTCTGCGGGCCGAGCTGGAGGATCTGCGGGCGCGGGTTGCCGAGCTGGAGGAGCGGCTCGACTTCGCGGAACGGATTCAAGCCGGACGGCGAGAGCCGGAACGCCTGGGGCAGGGAGGTTGACCGATGGACTCGAATAGCGCTGCCGTCGCCTTTGCCGCCGTCGTTTGCGCCGGGATGTTCCTGATGTTCCTGGTGACCGGCCCGGTCGGCAAGGCGCTGGGCCGATGGCTGGAGTCCTACGGCGGTTCGGCGGTGGACCCGCATCGCCTGCAGGAGCTGGAGTCTCGGGTGGCGGAGCTGGAGGGGCTGAATCAACGGACCTTGGAGCTGGAGGAGCGGGTGGAGTTCGCCGAACGGGTGCTGGGCAAACTGCGGGATTCCGACCGCCTGCCGCCGGTGCGGTAGCACTCAGGATGACGAGGGGGCTATGACCGGCTCGGTATTTCTCACGGCGTTGAGCATTGTTGGGGTGGTGGCCATCCTGCTCTTCCGGCGCCCGCTGAATGCGCTTGCGGATCGCCTCTCGGGGAAGGCCGCCGCGTCGTCGGACAACGAGGATACGATCCAGCGTATCGCTGTTCTGGAAGGCCGCTTGGCCGAGTTGGAGGAGCGGTTAGATTTCGCGGAGCGCCTGCTGACCAAGGCCAAGGCGCAGGAAAGCCTGCCCGGAGGGACCGGCGCATGACGACTCAGGAAGACATCGAATCCTGGCTGGACCGGCTGGACGGCGGGTCCGTCGCCGTCAAGGAGCTGGGAGCAGGATTGTGGGTGGTACGCACCCGGGACGACGCCGAGGTAGTGGTCCATTACGCCGCGCCGGTGGTGATTCTCCGGGTTCGGGTGATGGAGCTCCCGGCGGGAGAGCCGCGTCGCAGCGAGCTGTTTCGCCAATTGCTCGAGTTCAACGCCCGGGAGCTGGTGCACGGCTCCTACGGGCTCGAAGGGGATCATATCGTGTTGACGGACACGCTCGAGCTGGAGAACCTCGACTACAATGAATTCGAGGCCAGCTTCGATTCCCTCACCTTGGCGCTCGCCTCGCATCTGAGCACGCTGGCGCCGTACCGGGAAAGGTAGCCTTCGCCATGGGGATCTTTGACCGCCTGTCGACACTGATCCGGTCGAACCTCAACGACCTCATCTCCCGGGCCGAAAACCCGGAGAAGATGCTGCACCAGCTGATCGCGGACATGCGGACCCAGCTGGCCAAGGCGAAGCAGGAAGTGGCCGCCGCCATCGCGGACGAGAAGAAGCTCCAGTCGGACGCGGACAACCTGAAGAAGCAGGCCGAGGACTGGGAGCGCCGGGCCATGCTGGCGGTGCAGGAAAACCGGGATGACCTGGCCAAGCAGGCGCTGGTCCGCTACAACGAGAGCCTCCAGGGCGCTCAGCAGCTGCAGGAGACTTGGGTCAAGCACAAGGCGGAGACCGAGGCGCTCAAGGCCTCACTGCGCCAGCTCAACGACAAGATCGAAGAGGCCAAGCGCAAGAAGAACATCCTGGTGGCCCGGGCGAAGCGGGCGGAGGCCCAGCAGCGGATCCAGGACACCATGTCGGGGCTCTCGGACAAGAGCGCCTTCGAGTCCTTCGAGCGGATGGCGGAGAAGATCGAGGCCAACGAGCGCAAGGCGATCGCCGCGGCGGAGCTGAGCGCCGAGTTCTCGGGCGACACCCTGATGCAGCAGTTCCAGGCGCTGGAGTACAAAGGGAGCGCGGACCAGCAGCTCCTGGCCCTCAAGACCAAGATGGGGTTGCTGGCGCCGGGCGGCGGTGGGGCCAAGCAGATCGGGAAGGGCGGGGAAATCCAGGACGCCGAGCTGGTCGAGGACGACGACAGCCACAAGTCATAAGCGCCGGCGAAGCGGCCGATACGGACGGGGGCGGAGCAGGACTCCGGCCCCCGTTTGATTTTCCCCCTCCCGGTGTACCTTATCTCCCTTCCGACTCCCTCACCTCACTCCGGTCCCGCATGCACGGCTCCCGCTTCCTGATTCTCGCCGACGGCGAGTTCGATCCCCTCGGCTCCAAGACCGCCAACTCGGTGATCCGTTACCTCCCCGACCGGGTGGTCGGCGTCGTGGATCATGCCAAGGCGGGAAAGACGGTGCAGGACGTGCTCGGCTTCGGCGGGAAGATTCCGGTGCTGGCTTCGATGAACGAAGGGCTGGCCCTCAAGCCGGACGGGATCGTGATCGGGATCGCGCCGATCGGTGGGCGCCTGCCTGACACGTGGCGGCAGTGGTTGCTGGAGGCGCTCGACGCCGGCTGCGATCTCTGGTCGGGGCTCCACACTTTTTTGTCCGACGATCCGGTGCTGGCCCAGCGGGCGCGGGAACGGGGACGCCGGATCCACGACCTGCGCCGGCCTCCTCCCGACCTGCCGGTGGCGGCGGGCCGGGCCAAGGAGGTCGAGGCCTTTGTGGTCCTCACGGTGGGGACCGACTGCAACGTGGGCAAGATGACTGCTCAGCTCGAGCTGACCAAGCGGCTCAACCAGGGCGGCCTCCGCACCCGGTTCGTGGCCACCGGTCAGACCGGGATCATGATCGAGGGGTGGGGGATCGCGGTGGATGCGGTGGTGGCCGACTTCATCGCGGGGGCGGCGGAGCGGCTGGTGCTGGAGGGGAGCAAGGACGCCGAGATCGTGCTGGTGGAGGGGCAGGGCAGCATTAACCACCCGGGGTACTCGGGGGTCACCTGCGGCTTGATCCACGGCGCCTGCCCCGACGCGATGATTCTCTGCCACCAGGTGACCCGGGAATACATCGGGGACTACCGGCAGGCGAAATGGCTACGAATCCCTCCACTCTCGGAGTATGTGACGTTGTACGAGACGGTGGCCGCGGCGGTACACAAGAGTCCCGTGATCGGGATCTCGCTCAACACCTACGACATGACCGACGATGCGGCGCGGCGGGCCTGCGAGGCGGCGGCGCGGGAAACGGGGCTACCCGCGACCGACCCGATCCGGTTTGGTGCGGAACCACTGGTTGAGGCGGTGATCAAGGCTCGGACGAAGTATCGCAAGCGAGGAAGCCCCGCGCCGAAGGTGAAGAGGCGGCGTTAGGCACAGTTAGCAACTGCCCTGTATAGGGAGGTGTTACGGTGAACCGCAACTGGGTGCTGTTCCACTTAGGCGAAGCGCGCCACGAAATCGAAAAGACGCTGAAGGAAATTCGAGAAACTCCAGACTACGACTACGGAGAGTTCTTCGTTGCTATGCAGCACCTCTATCACCACCTCAACACCGCGTGGAACTCTCGGGACGCGACCGAGGACCGAGTTGCACAGCGCTCCCCTGAGGATTTCTACCAATGGGGCCGGTTCCCATCGGACCTTCCGATGATGGGGGAATAGACCAGCAACTTCTTCTTTGTACTGACTGGCCTGGCGCCCACAGCTTGAATGGCCAGGATACCCCCGATCACAACTGTGAGCCAGACCTTCCCCACGATGGCCAGACAGAGCGCCGGCATTCTCCCCTACCGCCACAATCAGGGTCGGCTCGAGGTCTTTCTGATTCATCCGGGTGGCCCCTTCTGGGCGACCAAGGACGCGGGTGCCTGGTCCATCCCCAAAGGGCTGTTCGGGGACGACGAGGATTCACTGGCGGCCGCGAAGCGCGAATTCCGCGAGGAGACCGGGTTCGAGCCCGCGGGTGAGATGATCCCGCTGGAGCCGGTGCGGCAGCCCGGAGGGAAGCTGGTTCACGCCTGGGCCATGGAAGGAGACTTCGACCCGGAGCAGCTCCGGAGCAACACCTTCAGCATGGAGTGGCCGCGGGGTTCTGGCCAACAGCGTGAGTTCCCCGAAGTGGACCGTGGCGCCTGGTTCACGGTCGAGGAGGCTGCGCGGAAGATTCTCCCCGGACAGGCGCCTTTCCTCGCTCAATTGTTCGAACGGCTCCCTCGCGACTGACCTGATGCGAGGCGGCTGCGGCCGGCGCACCAGGCGATATTTGAGGCATGGATCGCATCGCACGCGGCGAGGCCTACTGCGCCCTCTGCGGGACCGCTATCCGGCCCGACGACGACGCCCTGATCACCCCCGATTTCATCGCCGACTCGGCGGATCCCCTCTGGCGTTTCTCAGACGCGCCGATCCATCGGGCCTGCTTCCTGGTCTGGGATCAGCGCAAGGCCTTCATCGCCCGCTACAACGCGTTGGCGCGGCAGCTGGTGGCGGCTGACGGGAGTTATCCCCAATTGACCAGTGAAGGCCAGCTGGTCCGCCGACTGGGGGGAGCCTCGCCTCCGGCGGAACCCTCGGCCTGAAGCACGGGCACCCCCCCGAAGAAGATCCCGCTCTCCTTTCGCACCTCATTGGGTCCAGGCTGCCGTCCCGGGGTGAACGGTGTTTCACGCGGTTTTCACCCAACCTGACAATACGCGGCGGTAAGCTGGATACCCACCGCCCATAGGCCCTTTCGAAGGAGGGTCCCCATGAGACATCTGACCCGATGGCTCTGCTCCAGCCTGGCCCTGGCCGCCCTTGGGTGTGGCCAAGAAGCGACCACCGGTCCCCCCGCGGCGGCCATAGCAACCATAGAGGAGTCGTCCGCGCGCATCCCGTTTTTCTCGTCCAAAGATCTCGGCCTCATGAGCCGCAACATCTACGTCGGGGCCGATCTCGACGCGGTGATCGCCGCCCTCGTGAGCGAGGACCCGAGCGATGATATCCCCGCCCTGATGCAGGCGGCGGCCACGCTGCACGAAACCGATTTCACCGTCCGGGCGGAAGGGTTTGCCAGAGAAATCGACCGGACCCGACCCGACGTGGTTGGCATCGTCGAGGTCTCCAAGATCGATGTCGATCTCGACCTCACCCCCTACGGGGGACCACACCTCGTGGTCCACGAGAACTTCCTGCCCGAGATCATGTTGGCGTTAAAGCGGCACCACCTGAATTACCGGGTAGCGGCGAGTAATCTGAACTTCGCCGTCGTGCCGACACCGGGCGTGCGGCTGGAGGACTACGACGTGACCCTGGTAGGCCCGGGGGTGCAGGTGGGCCAAGGTGTCCTCGCGCAGAACTTCACGCTCAATGTGGGTGAGGTGGCACCCAACGTAGTGATCAGCTATGGCTTCACCATGGTGCCGGTGAAGGTGCGGGGGCGGCACTATGCGGTGGCCACGACCCATCTCCAGCCCAACATCTCCGGCCTCGATCTGGCCCAGCTCCGGGCGGCCCAGATGCTGGAGTTGCTCAGCCTGATGCCCAGCGATGTGCCGGCGGTGATCCAGGGCGATCTCAACGATCATGACGATAGCCCGATGTACCAGGCAGCGGCGGCCGCTGGCTTCGCGGACGTCTGGGCGGTGCTTCGTCCCAACCAGCCCGGGCTTACCTGCTGCCACAGCATCCAGCTGGACAATAGCCAGCCACTGTACGAGCGGATCGACTTCATCCTGGCTCGTGGCTTCGAGCACCGGTGGGACCCCGTCACGGGGTTCATCGTGCGGGTCGGGCTATTCCCCTGGGAGATGCTCCCCGGTCCGCTGCACCCGATCTTCGTGTCCGATCACCTTGGCCTGGCCGCCCGCCTCAATAACCCGGGTCACTAAGACCACAGGGCACAAGAAACAGCAAGGGGCCGGTGTCCATGACACCGGCCCTCTCTTTGGCGAGCCAGTTGGGCGGCTTCATCCTGGCGATTCGTACACGATGTCCTTCAGATATTCCGGCGGGCTAGTCGGCCCCGGCAGGGGTAGCGCACCGGCCGGCGTGAGCAGCTGCCTCCTGTAATCGAGGTAGTGGAAGAAGAAGGCATACCGAATAGCAGCATCCGACTGTTGCAGGACACGCTCATCGTATGGGACTTGCCAATCCGACTTCGGCAGACCGACCACTTCCTGCGTCACCTCATCAAGGTCAAAGCCATCGATGTCACCTTCGACGAGCAGTTCGATCAAGTGAACAGGCTCCTCCGCTTCAACCGGATGAACGCCTACGACCCTTGCTGTTGTTGTCATGTCTGTTCCAGCCTGGCCCAGGGAGGAAGACCGCGGCGTTCGATCTTCAGGGCGTCAGCGCAACTCTAGTTGATACGGCGCTTCGACCGCGAACCCGTCGATCAAGGCGGGCTCATAATGCATGTTGCGCGCGTAATTCATCACCAAGTCGTCGAGTGTCAGGACGCCAGACTTCGACCGCAACTTGACGTCCTTGGCTCGGCCATCGGCTCCCACGACCACGTCGATCGGCGGGATCCGGTGCTTCCATTCCGGCGACATGTTCTGGACGTCGTAGTTGGTCAACTCGAGCCGGTCGGTAACCAGCCGGTCCCCCTCGCCGCCGATGGGCTCGGCCGAACAGGCGATGGCCTTCTCAGTGACCTCGGTCGCACCGGACCCGAGGGTGACGTGGAGCCGGGTGCCCCAGATCTCATCCGACTTCTTCTGCGTCTGCAGATCCTTGAGGACGAAGCCGAGCAGGGAATCCGCATCCGCCTGAGGCACGTCCGCGTCGAGCACCAGGGCGCGGTGCAGGGTCCCTTCCTTCTCGAACGAGATCGTCATCAAGACCGCCGCGCCGGCCGGAGCACTGGTTTGGCCCAGCAGGTCCTGGTGCAGGGCCGCCGAGTCGAGCAGCTGAGCAACCGGCGGAGGCTTCTTGGGGTTCTTGGCCGGCCCGCAGTGGCGGCCGGATGGACTCACCGACTTGTCCACCGAGGACTTGTCCTGGCCCCAGAGGAGGTGGGTCAGCAGCACGGCCATGGCCAGGGTGAAGGCGATCGCGGTGACCCGGCTACGAGAAGCGATTCCACGGTTCATGACGGTCCTCCTCGGGTAGAGGGATCCGCTATGGAGGATTCGATTGTAGGGGATTGGATGGGGCGGCTGCCCCGACGAGTCGATGTTACCGGCTGAACCGGGGGTCGGCAATAGGGGAATCCCCGATGGGTCAATGGCGCGAAGTCGCCTTACCCTCGGACGAGGTCTTCTGGTTGGCGAGGTCGCCCTTGAGCTGGTCCCGCAGCTTGCCAATGACCTTGCCGCGGATGTTCATGACCCCTCCGGGCAAATTGTCGAACCGCCACTTGCGAAAGACCGCCAGGTAGATCCCCGGCCTCCCCTCGGCGCCGGCGCGGTCAATGATCGCGGTGAGCTCAAAGCCGGCTTCAAAGTAGTGATTCGCGTAGATCTGCTTGACTGCGACGACCGTCATTCCGGGCTGCTCAGGCGGCGGGTACAAGACCAGGTGGTTGACGCTGAGGATGCGCCTCATGCCGGACGACGAGTCGACCGACCAGTAAAGTGTCTCGTGGGTGCCCTCGATCGACGCGTGTGGGTAGCCGGTGAGATACTGCCGCAGGGATGGGAAGTCCTGGTAAACGTAGGGGGATTGCCCCAGGAGGTCGGCGAAGGCATCGCTTGCGTGAACGGCGCCCTTGTCGTCGTAGACGATCATTGCCGAATCGCCACGCGCGCGATAGTCGGTGACGTACTCCAGCATGCGGCGCTGCACGTAGGTGGTGAGCTGCGGAGCCACGTCCCCGTCCTGCCCGGACCAGTCGACGCTGGTGTGGAGCTGCTGCATGTCGGTCGCCGGCATCTTGATCTTGCAGTCGCCGGGCTTGCACGCCTTTACGTCGGCCACGTCCTGGGGGGAGACGACGGCGGTGGCGACGTCCGTCTGGATCGCGGGATCGTGAAAGATCCCGACCCGAACCCGCGTGGGCGAGGGGAGAGAATTGGTAAAGTCCTGCAGGCGGGTGACGTACGCCTCGCGCGTCACGTCGATCTGGACGATTCCGAACAGGGTCACGTCCCGCTTGTTCGGTGAGTCCAGGACCTTCGCCACCGCCTCCCCCTTTTCCATCGCCGCCATCTGGCCCTCGTCCAGCCCGATCTGCTGCTGGAGGAAGCTCATCAGCCTCGCCGGAGGCTCCTGGGCCCGGAGTGGGCTCGCCAGCGCGACGGCCGCGGCGAGCAAGGTGCTCCGGGCGTTGCCGAACGGAATCGCTCTCATGAGTCCCTCCTGGGAGAGGCGACGTGAGTCGCGCTAAGCTGAGGGCTGGGTCGCCGACCGGCTAGAGGTCTGGCGCGGCCCTGTCGGTATACAGGGAGGATCGGCTCAGCCGAACCGCTTGAAGAACCAGCGTTTGACCAGCTCGACTCCACACAGATAGACCACCACCATCCCGGTGAGCACCAGGAAGAACGCCGACGGCGGCGGGACGAAGCCCAGATCGGGCGCCAGCGGGCTCAGCGGCAGCAGGATCCCGATGGCGATGACGGCCAGGGAGGCAATGGCCAGGGCCGGTGCCGGGCGACTCTTGAAGGGATTGCCCCGCGTCCGGATCACGAAGATGACCAGTACCTGGGTGGCCAGCGATTCAATGAACCAGCCGGTCTGGAACAGGGCCTCTCCCGCGCCGAACAACCGGAGCATCACGAAGAAGGTGAGGAAGTCGAAGAGGGAGCTCACCGGTCCGATGGCCAGCATGTAGTTCCGGATGAATCGGGTGTCCCAGCGGCGAGGCCGGCGAACGTAGGTGTCGTCGACCGTGTCCATGGGGATGGCGATCTCCGACACGTCGTAGAGGAAGTTATTGAGCAGAATCTGACCCGGTCGCATCGGCAGGAAAGGGAGGAACAGCGCGGCGCCCGCCATGCTGAACATGTTTCCGAAGTTGCTGCTGGTCCCCATCATCAGGTACTTCATGATGTTGCCGAAGGTGCGGCGCCCGTCGAGGACCCCGTGGTGAAGCACGCCCAGATCGGCCTCAAGCAGGATCAGGTCGGCCGCCTCCTTGGCCACGTCCACGCCGGTGTCCACCGAGATCGCGACGTCCGCCGAATGGAGCGGGGGAGCATCATTGATCCCGTCTCCCAGGTAGCCGACCACGTGGCCGCGCCGGCGGAGGGCCAGGATCACCCGGTTCTTCTGGCCCGGCGTGAGGCGACAGAAGAGGTTGGCCTGCTCGGCGCGGACCTCGAGCGCCTGGTCCCCCATGGCCTCGATCTCTTTGCCGGTCACGACATCGCTGACCGGGAGGTCGAGCTCGCCGCAGAGGTGCCGGGTCACCAGCTCGTTGTCTCCGGTCACGATCTTGACCGACACGCCGCTGGCCGCCAGCGCGCGACACGCGGCGGCGGCGGTCTGCTTGGGTGGATCCTCGAACGCGGCGAATCCCGCCAGCACCAACTGGGACTCGTCGTCCACCACGGCGTGGGGGTGATCGGAGGGCACCTCCTTCCAGGCGATGCCCAGCACCCGGTACCCCTGTCTCCCCAACTGCGCGACTCGCTCCTCGATCTGCGTCCCAAGGGCCTCTTCGAGGGGTCGTTGCTCTCCGGCGTCTCCGTTCTCGCATTCGGTCGAGAGTCGCAGGATATCCTCGGGCGCGCCTTTGACGATCAGCAGACGTTTCCCGGACGGATCGGCCACCAGCACCGAGACCCGTCGGCGCTCGAAGTCGAAGGGGACCTCGTCGATCTTGGTCCAGCCGGTCACGTTCACCGGCTCGCTGGCCAGGATCGCATCATCCAGTGGG